>OGOH01001900.1_pt1 | contig 13803 bp, 7 predicted proteins | sample 1552571 | NCBI WGS metagenome assembly OGOH01 (sample SAMEA2580170, study PRJEB22360) | human gut metagenome | biome: human gut; feature: human-associated habitat; material: faeces | place: Denmark | collected 2008/2010
TAAACAGCATAGAAATCCCGAATAGTGTAACGAGTATCGGGTATGGTGTGTTTTGTGAATGCAGTAGTTTAAACAGAATAGAAATCCCGAACAGTGTAACGAGTATTGGGGATAATGCGTTTTATAAATGCAGTAGTTTAAACAGAATAGAAATCCCGAGCAGTGTAACGAGTATCGGGGATCATGCGTTTTTGGGTTGTCGTAGTTTAAACAGAATAGAAATCCCGAACGGTGTAACGAGTATCGGGGATGGTGTGTTTTCTGGCTGCAGTAGTTTAAATAGCATAGAAATCCCGAACAGTGTAACGAGTATCGGGGATTATGCGTTTTCTGGTTGCAATATAAACAGAATAGAAATCCCGAACAGTGTAACGAGTATCGGGGATGGTGTATTTTCTGGTTGCAGTAGTTTAAACAGAATAGAAATCCCGAACGGTGTAACGAGTATCGGGGATAAGATGTTTTCTGGCTGCAATAGTTTAAACAGCATAGAAATCCCGAGCAGTGTAACGAGTATCAGAGATTGGGCGTTTTATGGTTGCCGTAGTTTAAACAGCATAAAAATCCCCAATAGTGTAACGAGTATTTGGGATTGGGCGTTTATGGATTGTAGTAGTTTAAATAGCATAGAAATCTCGAACAGTGTAACGATTATTGGGGATTATGCGTTTTCTGGTTGCAATATAACTGACGTATATTACGCTGGAAACAAAACACAGTGGGAGAAAGTAACTATTAGCACATGTGGTAATCGACAATTATTGGAAGCAGCAATCCACTATAATAGCACAGTATCTACAAATAAAAAATTCAATTTGAGCATCAAATCCCCTGCTATTCTTGGAAATCAAAATTCAATTTCCGTAGATTTCGAAGCATCAACTCCAGGCAGTGTGGCAAATGAGGAGAAAGCAATTACCTGGAAATCAAGTAACCCTGCTATCGCAGAAATAGATAAAAATACAACAGGGCTAATAGACAGCGCTGATGGCAACAGTGCATTTGGCTGGATCAATTTATTAACTTATGACATAGGTGAAGTCACTATAACCGGAACTACACAGGATGGCAGAACTGCGAGTGTGACCATTAATGTAGAACCGAAATTGCAAAGTAAAAATTCTACATTTAACATCTCAGAGAAAACAGCAGTTACCATATGTTCTGTGCAGCTGAAAAACGGAAATAAACAGTATCTGGAAAGCTTTATGAAAAGTTTGAAAGTTCAGGACACTGGTTCCTATTTAGCTGGAACATATGTGAAAATTGATAAAACAGAATATCAAATTTCGGATGATGGAAAGACAGCAGATTTGATTTGTACGTTTACTCCCATTGGAGACGGAAACGAGGCAAGTGAGATAACCTGTACAAGTCCAAATGGACAAAGCATTTCCATAAGTATCGGAAAAGAATCAATAGGAACTTTTAATAGAGATATTGACCAATATGTACTTTCAGAAGTAAAAAAATATACAAATAATAAATTTTACGCCCAGTATGATGCGATTATGTCTGCTAAAATCAGTGGTGATGAAAAATTACGAAGATTAAATGAACTCTTTTCCAATGCAGGTATAACAGATGTAAAAGAAGGGGTTCAATATATTAGTGATGTTAGTTCGCATCAAAGAAGCTACAGATATCTTACGACAAATGAGATTTACTGTGCCTATAATTTCTTAGAATGGTTATATGACGGTACATTAGGAAAGAGGTTTGTTATATGCTGATGGATTGATATTTAATGGTGAGATATTTGACTATACTGACTTGTCTACTTTTACAGAAGCAGACTATCCAGGTGTAAAAAAAAATAAGGCTCTTTTGAAAAAAATTCTTGAAATGGATAACAGCAATATAGGTACAACTACATTTAAAAATGCAAATACACTTGCAAAATATTTAAAAAATATTCTTTCTCTTAATGGTATTAAATCAACAGATGAAATGAATCGTGTAATGGATGAAATAGTAAATTGTACATCAGCCGAAAAACTTAATGGTTTACAAAATCAATTTGTTGAGTTGCTTTCTAAAGAGTTAAAACATAATAATAAGGGAACGGTATATTTTGATGGCGAATTATTTTCGAAAGCATTAGGGAAATCTGCTAAAATTCTTAAATTTGGAGGAGCGTTAGCTGAAGATATAACAGCTGTTATTAATCTGGAAAGTGATCTGGAAAAATATAATAAAAATTCTAGATTTCTGCAAAATATTTATCAGAATAAAGATGTATCTTTTGAAATGCGTTTAGCAGCATATCGAATTGAGTATGAACTTAAAACAGGATATTATTATCAATTGACTTCTATTTTGGGAGATATAATGGATTTTGGTGTAGATGTGCTATATACAGACAAATCTATAGTATCAGAATACTTAAATAAGGCTGGTATTTCATCGGAAACAACAGGATTATTTGGTGATGCATTCAGCACTATTAAATTTGCTACATTTGTATCTAATATTGTTGTGGATATGGGAGACTTTGTAAAACAGGCAGCATATACACAAGGATATGGAGAACTTTCAGCATTGTATAGTCTGAAATTGGAAAATGATAAAAATGCTTTTTTAAACAGGCAATCTTATGAAAATGCATGGACTTTTTTTGAAGATTATACTATGCTTTGGAATTTAAGAAAAATGGGTGAAGAACAATATCTCGGTATGAATGAGGTAAAAATGTATCTTTTTTCAAAAGTACCAACTTTGAATTATGATATGAAAGTAGAAATAGTAAAGGATACATTGAGTGAACTGGAAAAATGTAAATTTAATATTCCATCACAATATACAATTCCTGCATCTATACAATATAGTGAAAAAGCTGTAATACATTGTCCGGTTAATGTGGCTGTTTGTCTGAAGAATGGAAAACAGATTGCATATTTAAAAGATGGAACAGAAAGTGATGTTACTAATAGTTATGGAAGATTTGCAGTTGTAAGGGAAGCATATTCGGGTGAATATGTAAAAGTGGTATGTTTAAAGGATAAAGAAAATGTTGAATTTAAGATAATTGGCACTGCTGATGGAACAATGCAGATGGAATTTGCTACGTCTGATGACAAAACTACTGGTAATATTTATAAAATTAGGGAAGTGACAGTTTCTTCAAAATCAGTAATCCAGACAACTGTTTCTGATATTGTTAATAAAAATGTATATTATGTTGACAAAGATGGAGACGGAAAGGTTGATGAGAAGGGTAATTTTGTTGTGACAGACGATACATCATGTAATCCAGTGCCAACACCTCTACCAACTATAACTGTAACACCAACACCGACGTCTTCACCGATACATAAACCGGTAACACCTAATCTGAAAATAGTTATTCCGACATATAATGTTATTACCTTTAAGTGGAGTGCAGTTTCAAATGCTGATGGTTATCAGGTTTATAGAAAAGTAAATTCAGGTAAATGGAAGTCAGTGAAAACTACAACTGGATTAGTCTATAAAGATAGGGATACAAAGGCTGGCTATAAATATTCCTATACTGTTAAGGCTTATAAGCTTATTGACGGTAAGAAAGTTTATAGTGGGTACGATAAAAAAGGTTTATCCGGAAAATTAAATACGACTGTTTCGTTGAAGGCTAAAAATAATACCGTTTCTGTAAGTTGGAAAAAAACCAATGGAGCATCAGGTTACTACATTTATCGTGCTACAAGTAAAAAAGGCAAGTACAGTAAGATAAAAACCATTATCAGTGGAAAGACATTGAAATACACAGATAAAAAAGTAAAGAAGGGAAAGACGTATTATTATAAAGTAGTTCCGTTCAGAAAAATCAGTGGTAAAGCAGTGAAAGGAGCAAGTAGCGCGGTAAAAAGTATTGCTTTTAAGAAAAAAGATGCTAAGCCAACTGAGTCACAGTCATCTGCTTGGAAATATCCTGAAGCAGCACAGAAATTAATCGATCATCTGATAAAAAATGGACAGGAATGGACGGACTCAAGCAATGGAACAAATTATATGATAATATCTCCGAAGGTTGGAAACGGAAGTGTAACATTACAATATCAGAAAGCCCGGGGAGACCAGAAGAGTATGCTCTGGATGGCCTATTCTGTGAATGAGGAAATAAATTCTCAAAACAGAGAGGTTATTACATTATCCTGGTGCGAAGCCTATCAGCTGGATAATTCGAAGGGTGAAATATCAGTGAATTATAGGATAAATAACAATAATAATTCAGTTGAAGGAAAAATGGCAGCAAACGATTTTACAAAAGAAACAAATGTTAGGTTTTATAGTAATAATCTGGAAGATTATACTTTGGAACAGATGAGTGAAAAAGGTAATAAGCTCTTACAGGAAGCACTTCCTCTATTTGAATCCTGTCTGAAAAAAGAAGATTCTAGTGTTACTATGAAAGATTTAGGATTTAAAAATTATAATTTTCACTAATTGCAGATGCCTTTCGGAGAAAATCAATTATTTGTCTGTATTTACCATTAATGATGGTAAATACAGATTTGACAAAACTAATTATAAAAATTGCGGATTATATTTTCCGCGGAGAGGACAATGTTCGGAAAGGAATAGGTGATATTATGGGAGGAAAAGTTCTGGAATTGGAATCTGAAAGACTTAAAGCAGAGGGAAAAGCAATTGGACGTGCAGAAGGAGAGGCAATCGGACAGGCGAGAGGCGAAGTAATCGGACAGGCAAGAGGAGAGGCAATCGGACAGATTCAGGGAGAAGTTCGACTGGGAAGCCTGATTACTCGACTGATTCAGGATCAGAGAACGGAAGAAATCCCGATTGTATCAACAGATTCTAAAAGACGTGAGCAACTATATAAGGAATATGGTCTTTAACCGAATCAAGTAAGTCCCCTGCGGGGGTTGCGAAAAGCAATAAGCAGTAGGATGAAAGGAATATGACCTTTCTCCTGCTGTTTTTCTTTCTGAATAAATCCAAGAGATATAGAATTTAATGTAGTAAAGCGATAAAAACATAGTTTTAAACTATAACTGGCGCTAGATATTATGAATTGGCATATTTGAAAATGTAGTGGTATAGTATGTTCATGCTCAACGGAGCGGGGAATAAGAGAGAGGGAGAATGAGATGTCTGGGATTGTGATTGAGAAGGTCCGGAAGTCTTTTGACACGAAGGATGGCGTGGTCGAGGCTTTGAAGGATGTGAACCTGAATATCGATTCCGGTGATATATATGGAATTATCGGTATGTCGGGGGCAGGTAAGAGTACATTGGTACGATGTATGAATTTTCTGGAGGTTCCTACAGAGGGACAGGTTCTGATAGATGGGAAGGCTCTTGGAGATTTGACAGAGAAGGAATTGAGGAAACAGAGGGAAGAGATTGGTATGATCTTTCAGCATTTCAATCTGCTGATGCAGAAGTCAGTGATCGATAATGTCTGTTTTCCACTTTATATAAAAGGAAAGAAGAAGGCAGAGGCCAGAAAGAGGGCAGCAGAGCTTTTGGAGATCGTTGGTCTGGGGGACAGGCAGAATGCTTATCCTGCACAGCTCTCCGGTGGTCAGAAGCAGAGGGTTGCCATTGCAAGAGCACTTGCATCAGATCCGAAGATTTTACTTTGTGATGAGGCTACCAGTGCACTGGATCCGCAGACTACTTCTTCCATTCTGGAATTGCTGAAAAAGATTAATAAGCAGTTTGGAATCACCATAGTGATCATTACTCATCAGATGTCGGTTGTGCGTGAAATTTGTACACATGTGGCGATCATGTATGAGGGTGAAGTGGTTGAGAAAGGACTGGTTGCAGATATTTTTGCAAATCCTCAGTCGGAGGTTGCCAAAGAACTGATCCGAAAGGATACAGGCTCTGATATCGACGCAGACAGCAGACTGGATGCCGGCAGGGAAAAAGGACAGGCAGAGATTAAAAGCGGTGAGAAGATACGAATCGTATTCTCCGAGAATTCAGCTTTTGAGCCTGTGATCGCAAATCTGATCCTTACCTTCGGAGAACCGGTAAATATCCTGAAGGCAGATACCAAGAATGTAGGTGGTGTAGCCAAGGGAGAGATGATACTGGAGTTTATGGAGGGCAGTACCAGGACAGAAATGATGAAACAGTATCTGAAAGAAAAAGGTTTAGCAATCGGGGAGGTGACAGAATATGTGGGATCATGAGACAATAATGATGATCGTCCAGGGTGTGGGAGAAACACTTTACATGACAGTTCTTTCCACAGTTCTGGGATACCTGTTCGGACTTCCTATGGGAGTGCTGCTGGCAGTGTCTGATAAAGAGGGACTGAAACCAAATGCAGTGTTGTATAAGATACTGGATGCCATCGCAAATATTGTGAGAAGTATTCCGTTTCTGATCTTACTGATCCTGTTGATTCCTTTTACCAGAGCAGTGGTGGGAAAGAGCTATGGATCTACAGCAACGGTAGTGCCACTGGTAGTGGCAGCCATTCCTTTTATCGCACGAATGGTGGAATCTTCTATTAAAGAGGTGGATGCAGGTGTGATCGAGGCAGCCAGAGCTATGGGTGCCAGCAATATAAGGATCATCGTGAAGGTTCTTCTGGTAGAAGCCAGAACTTCACTTATCACAGGAGCAACGATTGCAATCGGAACTATCCTTGGTTATTCAGCCATGTCCGGTGCAGTAGGAGGAGGCGGACTTGGAGATATCGCCATCCGCTATGGATATTACAGATATCAGTCAGATATTATGATCGTTACAGTTATCCTGCTGGTGGTGCTGGTACAGATTTTCCAGTCAGTGGGAATGATGATCGCAAATAAGATTGACAGAAGAAAATAGCTATAAGAAATCCATAATTAATGAAATATTTTCGAATGGATGAAAATAACATAAACCCAATTGTTTTAAGAAATTGTTGATTATAAAATGGTTATGAAAAAAGTTAAAATATAAAATTCAGGAGGACAATTATTATGAAAAAATTAGTGGCAGCAGTTTTAACAGGAGTATTAGTGGCAGGAACATTAAGCACAGGCGTTTATGCAAAGGATGATGACAAAACCATCACAGTTGCAGCATCTGCAACACCTCACGCAGAGATCCTTGAGGAGGCAAAACCACTTCTTGAGAAAGAAGGATATGACCTTGAGGTTACTGTATTTGATGATTATGTAAGACCAAACGAGGTAGTTGAGAGTGGAGAGTTTGATGCAAACTACTTCCAGCATATCCCATATCTGGATCAGTTTAATGAGGAGAAGGGCACACACCTTGTAAATGCAGGCGGTATTCACTATGAGCCATTCGGAATCTATCCCGGAACAAAAGACAGCCTGGATGATCTGGAAGACGGAGATTCTATCGCAGTACCAAATGATACCACAAACGAAGCAAGAGCACTTCTTCTTCTCCAGGATAACGGAATCATCACTTTGAAAGATGGCGCAGGATTAAATGCAACTGTTAAGGATATTGCAGAGAATCCTCACAATGTAAAGATCGTAGAGCTGGAAGCAGCACAGGTAGCACGTGTTACAGGTGAGACAGCTTACGTAGTATTAAACGGAAACTATGCTCTGGAAGCAGGATTCTCAGTAGGAAAAGATGCACTTGCATATGAGAAATCTGATTCTGAAGCAGCAAAGACATATGTAAACGTAATCGCAGTAAAAGAAGGCAATGAAGACAGCGAAAAGATTCAGGCACTTGTAGATGTACTGAAATCTGATGAGATTAAAGATTTTATCAATGAGAAATATGATGGTGCAGTAATTCCTTTTGAAGAAAGCTCAGATGCAGAAGAAACAGATACAGAAGATGCAGATGATGCAGACAGCAAAGACGCAGACAATGCAGATGACACAGCAGAAGAAAATGCAGATACAACTGACACAGCAGAAGACGCTGAATAAGTAAAGATAACAGGAGATTCCTTTTTCAGGTAAAACTGGAGAGGGAATCTTTTTTTGCAAAAACATATAGGATTTCCATGAGTTTTCTGATACAATCTATAGTAATTCTATAAAAAGCGACAGACAATCCGATTTATCGGGAAACTGATATAAAATTATCATAGTGACGCGAAAAAATGTGACCCATTTTTGATTGTCGGCGATCGGTTATACCAAAGCAGGAGAGATTGTATGAAAGAGAACAAGATATGGAACGATTATTTGCCAGAAGACATGCAAGAACACTGGACTGTATATGAATGTCTGAAGGAAAGCGAAGATTCATCCACTTTCCTGGTGAAAGAGACAGCTACCGGAATCCTGTGCGTGCTTAAATGGGGGCGTAACAGGCAGACGGAGTTTCTGCGCAATGAAATGGAAATCATGAAAAAAATGGCGGACAGGAAATTGTCCGGGATTCCAAAGGCATACAGGATATTTGAAGAAAATGGCGAAGTGTATCTGGTAAGGGAATATATAGAGGGAATGTCTCTGGCTCAGATGGTTCTGCAAAAAGGTGGCATATCGGAAGCGGAAATCTGCAGGATCAGCAGGAAGATATGCCAGACAGCAGAGCAGTTTCAGAATCCGGATGAGACTATGATACACCGGGATATAAAACCGGAGAATATAGTGGTCACACCTGGTGGTGAGGTGGTATTCATTGATTTCGGTACTATGCGCAGTTATAAAAAAGATGGGTCGCGTGATACTTTTGTGGTGGGTACCAGAGGAACTGCGGCGCCAGAGCAGTATGGCTATACACAGACAGACCAGCGTACAGATGTGTATGCAATCGGACAGACAATGCTGTATATGGTTTCAGAGAGCTATGAAATGAATCAGCTTTCTGAGTGTGCAGTGAGCCGGAGAATGAAAAAGATCATAGAGAAGGCCTGTTCTTTTGAGCCTGATAAAAGATATGGGGATGCTGCGCAATTAAGGAGAGCAGTTGAGAAATGTCAGGCGAACAATAGAAAAAAGGTTTATAAAAAAGCAGGCGCAGTCTTTGGACTGATTGCAGCAGGTTATATACTGGCAATTTTTTCCCCGGATGGCACAGTGATTGAAAACAAAAGGATTGAAACGGCAGAACAGAGTGCGGCAGAAGAACAGATACAGGCAGAGATAACTTTCAGAGAAGAATTGATAGAAGAAGCCGTGCGCAAGGAACTGGGGCTTTCAAAGACAGACAAAATAACTGCCTCTATGCTGGAGAATGTAAGGAAACTCCGCATTGTCGGAAAAGAAATTCTTGATGATGAGGACACATTCTGGGGTGAAGGCCACCATGTGGATGGAAAGGACAGCAGCTTCGGATCTGTGCGTGGAAATATTACAGATCTTTCGGATCTGGCACAAATGGTAAATCTGGAGGAACTTGCGCTGTGTAACCAGAAAATCGAAGATATTTCCGGGTTAAAAGAGCTGCCTTTGAAAAAACTTTATCTGAGCAAGAATATGATCACAGATTTCTCTGTGCTTTTGAATCTGATAGATCTGGATACCCTCTGTATTATGGAGAATCCGGCAGAGAATCTGTCAGTGATTGGAAAATGCACAGGCATTTTAAGATTAAATATACAGGGGATGAATCTGACAGATATAGACTTTCTGAAAAATCTGAGCCTGGATTACCTGGATATGAGTAATGTGGAAGTAGAAAACAATATATTTGAGCCATTGACAGAGATGAAGAAACTGGATACTCTGTGCATGTGTGATGTAAATGAGGCGGCTGCCGAAACTCTTTCGCAGATGAGTACCTTAAAGGCGCTGTTCATGTGGGGGGATAGTACCATACTGGAGAATCTGAAACCATTGAAAGGGATGACACAGCTGGAGACACTTGCATTCACAACACAGATTTCTTCGTTGGAAGGAATCGAACAGTTTCCTTCATTAAATTTCCTGTCAGTGAATTTCAGTCTGGTGAAAGATCTGTCTCCTGTCACAGGAGCAAAGAATCTGCAGGTAATAGATATTTCCAATGCAGATATTAAAAATTTTGAACCGCTGTTTGGACATTCGGGACTGACGGAGGTACACTGTACAGAGGAACAAAAAGAAGAAATCATGAAGATAGATTCTTCCCCTGATTTTGAAATTTATACATAAAAAGGGACAAAATTGTCCCGCTCTAAAATGGGCAGATATGGTACACTTAACAGTATCATATCTGCTTTTTAATTATGGATCAGTCATCAGATAACGGACAGTGGTAAAGATCAAAAAATATAACCTCGGGTTTTGGCAGAAGGGAGATATGAACAGGAAAGAGGTGTGAGAAGAAATGAAAGAAACAGAAGAAATCATGGGAATGATAAAAGAGGAAGGCGCCGCATATTTTGCAAGGGAACGAGGAAACAAGGTAGAGGTAGGGCTTTATCTTGAACATATAATCGAAGAGCGTGGAATGAAAAAGAAAGACATTGTGCGAAAGCTGAATCTGGAAGAATCCTATGCACGAAAACTGTTTGGCGGTCAGCGAATCCCCACAAGGAAAATACTACTGCAGTGTGCGTTTCTCCTTTCTCTTGATCTGTCGGATACACAAAGGCTTCTGGATATCGGTCAGAAGCCGAGACTTTATCCGCGCGTACGTTACGATGCAGCAATTATTTATGGACTGGAAGAGAAGATGACACTAGAAGAGATGAACAGCTTCCTGGATGAAATAGGGGAAGAGATTTTACTGTAAAATATTTTTGAAAGATATCCCTGAAGGGATTCTGAACGCTGTCAAAAATGAAGATGGCAGTGTATAAAATTACAGAGGTACTAAAAAAATCATTCTCGCAAATTGTGCAAGCTGCGATTACATCTTGCAGGGTGCTTTTTTTAATACACTCAAATCCAGAAAAAGGAGGGTTTTATTTATGAAGAAAAAACAAGTCGCATTATTGTTGGCAGCACTTATGTGCATAACACCTATGGCAGAAAGCGCAGCTGTTATGGGCGCAGAATTTTCTTCGGGGGAAGAAACTGTAGAGATGCAGGGCACGGAGGAAGAAGCCGAAGCAGAGGATACGGCAGAAATCTGGACATCCGGGGAAGAAGTATCAGATTTTGATACGGACGAAGCGCCGGAAGTGGACGGATTTACATCAGAAGAATCAGAGGCATCGACAGACGCAGCAGGTGCTAAACAGGTAAAAGGATCTTTTGAAGTGGCATATATAACAGAGGAACAGTACAATAATGCCCTGCAGAATGAAGAACGTCCGGAAGTGGACATGAAAACAGTAGAAGACACTACTTTTTCAAATGCGTTAAACAGTATCGAAGGAGAAAATACAGGATACTGTTTTGTAAGCGTCCAGGATCTGGAAGATGCAGCAGACTTTGTGGCTCCTGAAGGGATGATAGTACTGGTGGAGAATGCAAGAGCCAGAAGTATTACACCGAACGGAAACATCGTATTCTGGGGGATGATAGATCCGCCAGAGACGATTGAAATCAAAGAAGGAAAAGGAACGACAACTTTCTTCTGTCAGGATATGAGAAGCGTATTAAAAGGAACAGGTTCCGATGATAAAGTGATCTTTTGTGGGCAGAATAATGCGATAGGTGGTATTTCCGGAGTGGAAAATATATATCTGAGAAATAACAGCCATGATCTGCAGGTATTTGGTTCCAGTGAATTTTTTAATATTTACAATGAAACGGATAATATCAAAAACAATCCACAGGATGAAAATGCTTTTTTTATACACATTGTAAACAGTAAGACTGCTCCGGTATTCCATAAAACATTTGACTGGGGTACTGGTGAGTTTGAAAATGAAAATGGAGAGAAGTGGAGCAGTCCTTACGGAATTGGAATTATATATAAGACATCAGATGAGAAAGGTGAATGGGAAGATATTCCTGTTCCGGCTGGTACACAGGCAGTGAAATATGATATGTCTGATGAAGATATCGTGGAAATGCTTCCCAGAATTTGGGTCTATTCAGAAGATGGTACGACTCAGGATATGGATGGAAAAATCTGGAATCCGGATAAAGATAATGCGGTTGATCTTCAGGAATTCCGGGATTGTGAAGGAATGTCAGCAAAGGAGATTTTCGAGGCACACGGAAGGGCAGAATTCCCTGATGGAGGATGTGTGTGGATTAATGTCGCACCGACAGCACAGGCGGAAAGATATATAAATGCATATCAGAAGAAGAACAATGCCAGTGGCTATTATCTGATGAATATGAAAGCTAACACCAAGATCAGTGGAACGCTTACTGTTCCAAGTGCTGCGAAAGCACTGAAGATAGAGGGACAGAATAATTATGACGAAAGCACAGATACAGATAATTTTGTTCCGGTTTCAATTTCTTCTGTAAATGTTCCGGCAGGCAAGAAACTGTCACTGTCCAGGATTCTTGTAAAGGCGAATACTTTAACCTTTACAGGCTCTGGAGAAGTGGAACTTATGAATGCCAGATTAAATGCAAATGTAACAGCAGATAAAATTAAGATTGCGGATGCTGTAGTGAAGAGCCTGAACTGTAAAGAACTGACATCAGAAGAGGGTGTATGTCTGGTTGTATCTGAATATCTGAATTTTGAGAAAGCAGTGATTAATCCGGAAATAACCATTTATGGACAGCCGGGAGCTTATCTGAAATTTGGTGAAATTGACAGTGCAGAATACTCTCAGACAGCAATTCCGCAGATTTATCTTGGAACAAACGGAAAACAGACAGCGCAGCTGTATATAGGTGGAGCATTGAAACTTGGTACATATGAAACGGAAGGTGAGACATATTCAAGAAATCTGATCGTTCGACAGTTTGATACAAAAGAAGCACAGGCAGCAGGCGTTCCTGTATCGAAAGACTGTTTTGATCCAACATATAGGTATGCATGGGATGAGACAGAGGATAATGACTGGTTTTACTTTACAAAAATATACAAGAATGAAGAAATAAATCTTGTTACGGTCAATGCTAGTCTGGATGAAGAATATTCTACAAACAGACTTCTGGCGCAGTTTAGATTTGATGTAAATGGTGAGAAAAAATATGGAGTAGTACTTCCTCGATACATTCATCTGGATGAATTCGAGGGTTTAACAGCCGGAATTGATGGAAATAAACATCGTTTATTTTATGTAGACTGGTGGACAAATGAAGAGAAAATAAAAGCTGTTGAGATTCCTGCATACTATGAGTTCTCAGGTCAATTTCTGAACAGCATCGCATCTGCACAAATTTCTACAATCAAGACTCAACTTTATGCAGGTAAGGCGCTTAAACCGTCAGTAACAGTAACCTTAAACGGCAAGAAACTGAAAGCCGGAACAGACTACACCGTTTCCTATGCAAATAACACAAAAGCCGGCTCTACAGCATCTGTGATCATTACAGGTAAAGGCAATTATGTTGGCACAGCGATTCAGAATTTCGAAATTGCGGCGATTCCGGCAAAAGGAAAGGTATACACATCCGGAAACCTGAAATACAAGGTAACTAAATCCGCATACAAGAATGGAACAGTAAGCCTTTATGCTCTGGCAGAGAAAACTCTTACAAGTGCATCTGTTCCTGCAACAGTAAAAATTAATGGTTATACATTTAATGTAACAGCAATTGGTGATAAAGCATTTAATGGCTGCACAAAACTGAAAAAAGTCACGATAGGATCCAAAGTAACCACAATTGGAAAACAGGCGTTTAACGGATGTAAAGCGCTGACTTCCTTTACAGTTAATTCTAAAGTGCTCAAAACAGTAGGAGCATCTGCATTAAAGGGAATTTCTGCTAAGGCAGTAATCAAAGTTCCGGCAGCAAAATTAAGTGCATACCAGAAGCTTTTCAAGGACAAAGGACAGAAAAATTCTGTAAAGATTACAAAATAAGAAATAGAAACAAAGATTATATAGCTAAAACCATACAGTTAAAA
>OGOH01001908.1_pt1 | contig 13750 bp, 8 predicted proteins | sample 1552571 | NCBI WGS metagenome assembly OGOH01 (sample SAMEA2580170, study PRJEB22360) | human gut metagenome | biome: human gut; feature: human-associated habitat; material: faeces | place: Denmark | collected 2008/2010
GCACGCACCGGGCAGTGAAACTGCTTTTCCAGTGTCCGGCGCACCGGCTCCGGCATCGTCTCGGAGATCGGAATGATCGCTCTCACCTTGCATCGACTGCAGTCTTTTCCCGCCTTCTGAATATAGCTGCTCAGTTCTCCCAGTGCCGATGAATAGCCGACCAGACATTTTACTTTTTTCTTCTCGATCACCTGGAACATCTCCTCGAGTGCCTGCGCATCCATCCGGGAACTGTCCATCATGATCAGATTTTCCTGTAACAGCTGAAATTTGCTTTTCTTTACGTTATTGACCCACACACGGATAAAAGCCTCTTTCATACCGATATAATATCCGGCTGCCGCTCCCAGGAAAATCCCGCCCGCCGTATTGTGGTGGATCTTATCCCGGTTCTGGATCATCCGAAGCGGCGTTCCGGTGGAACCGCTCGTACACATCACCCGGTTATCCGGTGCATCTTTGTATGTTTTTGAAAGAAACCGGTCATAGTTTTGCCGGAATGTATCTTTATTGACGACCGGCAAATCTGTCAGCGCGCTGTCTGCCGGATAGTTCTTATAGAATTCGGTTGTCTCCACCGCATGGGCAATCAGCGCCCGAATCCGCTCTTCGGTTTCTGCGATCGATGTTCCTTCTTTCCATGCCCGCCGGATCTGGTCATAATATGTCCTTACCTTTTTCCCTTTTAAGGCATCCAGCAGCCAGAAACCAAACCATCTGAGTTTTTCGTCCAGTATCATTGTTCTTCCTTCCTGTTATACAAGCGCTTCTTTGATCGCATCTGCCATTGCAGAAAGCATCTCATCTGTCATTCCCGGATAAACACCGATCCAGAAAGTATCTTTCATGATGCGGTCTGTATTTTCAAGGCTTCCGGCAATACGATATCCCTTACCAGTAGCACGCATCTGGTCAAAGCACGGATGTTTTGTCAGGTTTCCGGCAAACAGCATACGCGTCTGAACACCTTTGGATTCAATCTCCTGAACCAGTTTATTTCTGTCCACGCCTTCCCTGCAGGTGATGAGGAAACCAAACCAGCTCGGTCTGGAGTTTTCACACGCTGTCGGAAGAATCAGTTTATCCTCGGTTCCTTTGAGTGCTTCTTTCAGGTAGTTGAAGTTATGGATTCTTCGTTCTACGAAAGACGGGAATTTCTTAAGCTGCGCGCAGCCTACAGCAGCCTGCATATCGGTCGCCTTAAGGTTGTATCCGAAATGAGAATATACATATTTGTGATCATATCCTACCGGAAGTTCTCCATACTGACGGTCAAAACGATGTCCACACAGATTGTCCTGTCCCGGTGCACAGATGCAGTCTCTTCCCCAGTCTCTTAAGGATCTTGCGATCTTATTCAGAAGAGAATTATTGGTATAGACAGCACCGCCCTCGCCCATCGTCATGTGGTGCGGCGGATAGAAGCTGGAGGTTCCGATATCACCCACGGTGCCGGTAAACTTCTCCACGCCGTCAATGGTGTAGCGGCTTCCAAGGGCATCACAGTTGTCCTCGATCAGCCAGAGGTTGTGACGGTCGCAGAAGTCTTTGACTGCCTTAAGGTCAAATGGATTTCCAAGAGTATGTGCAAGCATGACTGCCTTGGTCTTTGAAGAATATGCACCCTCCAGAAGCTGCGGATCGATGTTGTACTGCGGGATCGCCACATCAACAAAAACAGGAACAGCTCCATACTGGATGATCGGTGCTACTGTTGTCGGGAATCCTGCTGCGACGGTGATGACTTCGTCTCCCGGAAGGATCTGACGTTCCTTAAGGAGCGGGGAAGTCAGTGTCATAAATGCGAGCAGGTTCGCAGAAGAACCGGAATTTACAAGGGAACAGTATCTTACTCCCAGGTATTTCGCAAATTCGTGTTCAAATTCACTGGTGTAACGTCCGGCTGTCAGCCAGAATTCCAGAGAACTGTCCACAAGATTTACCATTTCTTCTGAATCATAAACACGGGACGCATATGGAATACGGTCGCCCTTTTCGTATGGTTTTTTGTTATTATGGTATTTTTCGCAGTATTCTTTTGTCAGCTTAAGGATCTCTTCTCTCGCCTGCTGTTCTGTCATTTCTTCAAACATAATTTTCTCCCTTATCATCGTTTTGTAAAGTATCTGAATTCCTCATTATAAAAGGAAAATCTGTTGTTTAATTTATAAGTATCGCAGAACCACTGGTATGTCTCCGGATCATTTCTCTGCCAGATTCCCAGTGAAGATTTATTTGTAAAAACTGCCGGTGCATCCTCTGTTTCAAGCTGTTCTTTCAGTTCTTTCAGAGAATCCGGGCGAACTGCCATGTCGCTGAAGTCCATGGTAAAACACTGTGTGCTCCAGTGGAGCATGCTGTAGACTTCTGCCACATTCAGACCGAATGCATGCGTATTTGCAGGCACAACGGCTGCCACCTGCTGTGCAAAATCTTCAAACTCTGCCGTGTTGTGGAAGTTTTCTTTGATCTGACTGTTCTGTGAAAACTGCAGTACATTTCCCGTTCCCATTGCCAGTACAGAGGCCGCACAGATAAGTCCGATCCCGCTCCGCATAGCTTCATAAAAAGTACTGCGGGCGATATTTTCCCAGCCATTTTTTCTTACAAAATCCATTCCGTACTGGGCCAGATAAGCTGCCAGAAGAACGGCTGAAAGGCTGATACAGTCCAGGTTATGGTAGGATGGACGGTTCATATAATAAACAAGGCATCCCAGTGCACCGACACTGAGAAGAAAGACCAGATCTGTCTCCCAGCGGCGTTTTTCTTTGTCTCCAAACCAGCCTGCGATTCCCATTGCAACGCCAGTCAGAAACAGTGTGATCACTGCCATATATGCACTTGGATACGTTGGCAGATCGAGATGAAGTGTATCTGTCATGTATCCGTCAGAAAGCAGCGGAATCAAAAAGTCTCTCACCGAATTCATCGGACTGTGTTTGGAAAGATTATAAAGATTTACGATCCCATAAGCGCCCGCAAAAGCAAAGATCATGCCTGCACATTGCGCTCCGACAGAAAAAAACAGTTCCCGGATCTTCCATTTTTTTCTGGAAAGCAGTCTTGAAATATAAAGTCCTGCCCATGATACTGTGAGAAGAAGTCCTGTCTCTGTATTCCACAGGATTGCGAGCATACAGAGCAGATATCCACCTGCCGCCGTCCAGAGATTACTCCATTTTTTCTTAAGGATCACTGTCCCATAAAGAAGGAGCAGCATAGGAAAAATCACTCTGTGCGGCCACACCTGCCAGTAGTATCCACCGCGCATTCCAAGCACCGGAAATGTCAACGCAAGTGCCGCAAGGATACGCAGAACTCTGCTTCTGACAAGCATCTGCAGCACCAGAAATGCACAGATATAAGCCAGTGTTCCGATGCCTGCGATCATCAGTACAAATGCACGGAAATCACCATGGACCAGTTTCATCGGAATCTTGAAAAACAGCCCGTAATGGCCATAAATACTTGTCACATTGTGTGTATACGGCATTCCCTGATATACATTATAAACAGAGTTAAAATATGCATGTGCATGATAATTATCACCCTGTTCGCCTCTTCCGTAAATGTTCGGCGTATACATGCAGTAAAAGATCAGAACCACAAGTGCCGCATAGATAAGCCAGACGATCCATTCGCCTTTTTTCTCCTTAAGAGAAAGGTTCTCGTACATCCAGAAAAACACTGCAAGCTCTGCCAGAAACAGAAGGATCATCACTGCAAGCGGCTGTGTGTGCCAACCATATTTCATAGAAACTGTTCCTACCTGTTCAGTCTCTCTTGACACGCATACGGTCCAGAATGGAAGCTGTGATGCCAGAAGGATCACCAGCGAAGCTTTCTTAAATGCAGTACTTTCCAACAGACCCGGACCATCTGTCCAACATCCGGTCAGTGCCATTACACCAAGGAACAAGATGCAGAACAAAACCAGCGTCATTCCATAGATAAGAATGTTGTTATTTCCAAGTGCACTGATCCGGTCAGAAAGCCCCGGAATCAGAAAACACCCCAGAAAAAAGCATGCTGTCAGAAGCCACGCTGCCAGTCCGCAGACAATTTCCCGATTCTTTTTCATATATTTATTTTTCCTTTTCTATACATTCTGTTTCAGATATTCCTGGATCTGACGATCTGTAAATGCAGCCATATCCGCTCCGTCAAGCCATGCCTGATACCATTCTACGGTATGGGCGATTGCTTCTTTTACCTGCCAGTGCGGTTTCCATCCGAAGGTACTGCGGATTTTGGAACAGTCAAGTTTCAGGAAGTTCGCCTCGTGAGGACCTCCCTGATAGAGATTCTCCCAGGCAGCCTCGTCACCCCAGGATGCGCAGAAAAGATCTGCCAGTTCGCCTGTTGTGATACAGTCGTCATCGCCAGGTCCTACATTGTAAGCTCCTGCTTTTGATGCATCTTCGTACTGGCTTCCGGCGAGCATCAGGTATGCGCCCAGCGGCTCCAGTACATGCTGGTATGGGCGGGTGGAATGTGGATTCCGGACGGCAATCTTCTGTCCCTTTGAAACTGCTCTTACGCAGTCCGGAACAATACGATCTGCCGCAAAATCACCACCACCGATCACATTGCCGGCACGTGCTGTGGACACTGCGATCCCGAGCTCATTGAGAAAAGATTTCTCATAGCTGTGCGTTACCAGTTCGGAGCAGGATTTGCTGTTAGAATACGGATCATAACCGTCCAGTTCATCTGTTTCGCGGTAGCCCCACTCCCACTCATTATTTCGGTATACCTTATCTGTCGTCACGTTCAGGAAAGATTTTACGCTCCTGCACTGTCTCACTGCTTCCAGAATGTTGACCGTTCCCATGACATTTGTCTCATACGTATAAACAGGATTTTTGTAGGATTCTCTCACGATCGGCTGTGCCGCCAGATGCAGTACGATCTCCGGCTGTGCCTCTGCAAAAACCTGATGCAGTTTCTCCAAGTCGCGGATATCTCCTGTGACAGAACGCATCCTGGATTCTATATCCAGAAGATGAAACAGATCCGGTTCTGTCGGTGATTCCAGCGCATAGCCTGTAACCTCTGCTCCCAGGTTCAGAAGCCAACGGCAGAGCCAGGAGCCCTTGAAACCAGTGTGTCCGGTTACAAGAACTTTCTTTCCTTTATAAAAGTTAAAATCAAATGTATTACTCATCTATTTCTCCTTTTGCTCAAGCATAATGCCTGCAATTCAGGCATAGATAAAGTTACTGTTCACTCCATTCACAGTAACTTGGTCAAAATGCATTCCACATCACCTTCGGTGATAGCATTTTGCCCCGTATGTCTCGGGATTTTGCCATGTCTATGGCAAAACACCTCGCGGGATATTACCTGTGAACAGTACCTGCCTGTTAATTATGCGGATTTCTATGTCAAATTCAGATAATGTCGACTGTTTTATTATTCAGCGTCAGCGCTGTCATCTGTTGTCTCTGCAGCTTCGCTGTCGTCTTTGGATGCGTCATCTTTTTTATCATCTGCCGGTGCTGCATCTTCTTTTGCTTCTGGTGCACCTGCATTCATTACAACAACTGCTGTTGCATTTCCATCTGCATCAAGAGTAACTTTGATGGTATCACCAACTTTGATGTCTGAGAATGCGATTGCTTCTGTCTTCATCTCCGGAGCTTTTGTATCGTCTGGTTTTGCATCTTTGTCAGATGCATCTGCGGATTCGTCTGTTGTTTCATCTGCAGCACCTGCATCTGTGCTGTCGCTGTCTGCTGTTTCATCTGTGGACTCTGTGTCTGCGGACTCATCTGTAGAGTCTGTGTCGTCTGCTTTGGCGTCCTCGCTGTCAGCATCCTTGGAATCATCTGCTTTCTGATCATCTGCCGGTGCTTCGTCCGGTTTTTCTGGCTGAGCTTCCTTCTCGTAAGTTGTAGTGTCTGTTACTGTGATCGTCTGAGATTCTCCTGTCAGATCCAACATGGATGGAGCTTCGCCCTTGTCATCTGGAGCTTCTGCATCTTTCTCATCAGCTGCTGCCTCGTCTGTGCTGTCGGATTCATCTGTAGAGTCTTCCTCTGTATCTTTGGAATCATCTGCTTTTTCATCTTTGCTGTCATCAGCTTTCTCGTCCTTGGAATCGTCAGCCTTTGCATCTTTATCTCCAGCGTCTTTGCCATCCTCTGGTTTTTCACCATCCGGCTGCTGTCCTTCTTTTGGAGTTCCTACATTGATCGTAATGCTGTCCTCTCCGACTTCTGTAACTTCACCGTAAACTTCTGTAGCTTCTGCCTCATCTGTAGTTGTATCTGTGGAATCTGCGCTCTCGTCCTCTGCTGCAGCCTCTGTTGTCTCAGCAGTATCACTTGCTGCATATGCCATATTTACAGAAGTCAGTGCCATTGTCAGTCCTAATACCATTGCTGCATATTTACGTTTCATAATAATCAATTCCTCTCTTCTATTTTAATTTTGATTTTTTGTTTTGCTTTCTGTTGCTTACAGCTAACAATATAGGCTGGATTTGTGACCCTTATGTGATAAAAATAAGGAGATTTTATGAAATCGGTCACATTTTTTGCACAAAAAATCCTTCACCTCGGGAAAGATGAAGGATCTTCGTTATATTTAATTTCGTCTCAGTGCCTCGATCGGGCTCAGTTTTGCGGCTTTTCTTGCAGGGTAGATTCCAAAGAAAACACCTACCGCGCAGGAGAACAAAGTCGCTGCCAGCACGACTGTCGGGCTGATTCCCGGTGAGATTGCCATTCCCATGCTATTACTCATGACCGTACAGATTCCATATGCCGCCAGCACACCGAGCAGGATTCCGATCAGGCCACCGATGACTGTCAGGATCGCTGCTTCTGCAAGGAACTGCAGCATGATAGAAGCAGTCTTGGCTCCAAGAGATTTACGGATACCGATCTCCCTCGTTCGCTCTGTGACAGACACAAGCATGATATTCATGACACCGATTCCACCGACAAGAAGAGAAATTCCGGCCACAAAAGAAATAAAAGTCGTGACCATGCCAAGCATCTCGTTCATAGATTTCATGATATCCTGGAAACTCTCAACCTGGAAATAATCTTCTCCGGCACACTGATGGCGTTTTTCCAGCAGGTGAACGATCTGATCTGCAATCCCCTGGGAATCCTGTGTTTTGTCTGCCTGGACAGTGATCGAATAAAATTCATCAGATCCTACAACCAGATCATCCATGGATGAATACGGGATATTCACCGTAACCGGCATTCCATCATAAGTATAACTTACAAAAGTTCCATTTTCTTTCTGAGTCGTGACACCTATGATACGAAATGATTTGGAAGAATCATAACAGGTGATATCAAGGCTCATACCCACGACATCATCTGTGCCAAACAGTCTTTTGGCATCGGAATCGGAAATGACACAGACGTTTTTGCCCTCCTCGGTCTCCTGCTCTCCGAAATAATTTCCGTATTTCATTTCAGAGTTATTGATCATTTTGGCATCCGGGCCCTCGCCGGTTAACATAATAGAAAAAGTACCCTTGCCAGTCACAGTCTCACCGTCATAACTGTTTGAAACACTGACTCCCTCTACATCATCCAGTTTACGGACTTCCTGCACATCTTCCGGTGTGATCCATTCGTCCTCTGTCATGGCATCACTGCTGACGCTGATCGCGATCTTGCCGGCACCGATCCCGTCGATCTCACTGTTCATCTGATTCTTGGTTCCCTCACCGATAGAAACGATCGCAATAACCGAGGCAATACCTATGATGATTCCAAGCATGGTCAGAAAAGAACGTCCTTTATTTGCGCGGATGTTCTGGACTGCCATTTTTATGTATTCATACAATCCGCCCATCAAGCACCTTCTTCTGTTTCTGTAACCACATCTTCTGCATCGGCAGGAACAGCATCTGTTCCATCGGCACCTTCTGCGCTGGCATCCACGGCCTGTGCAGTCATCCCTTCCTGCAGGGAACCGATATCACGGATCACCTGTTCATCTGCCTCAATGCCATCCGTTACCTCGATATAATCATCAGAACTTATGCCTGTTGTGATATCTTTTCTGGTGATCACACCATCTTCAAGGATATAACAGAAAGAACCTTCTTTGCCAATATTGACAACTTCGGACGGCAGAACGACAACGTTCTCCGCTTTCTGTGCCTGGATCGTTACTTTGGCATCTACACCGAGAAAAATATCTTCGTCCGGATTTTTGATACGGATATCTGCTGAGATCAGGGATGCGCCTTTTTCATTCTGCGTCGCAATGTGGCTGACCTTGATAACTTCGCCTTCGTATGTTTTTCCTGCAAGTGTGATCTGTGCGCTCTGTCCTTCCTGAACCTTGTCGTAGTCATACTTGGAAATGTTTACCGTTACATCTACTTTATCTGTATTCTGCAGAGTAAAAAGTTCTGTACCAAGTGCTGTTGTAGAGCCTTCCACAACAGCAACCTTTGTCACTACGCCGTTAAAATCTGCGTGGATTCCTTTTTTGGCTGCTTCTACCAGTTCCTTGGCTGACATCTGATCCAGTTCTGCGAGGTTGTTGGTGATCTCCATTTTTTCTTTTTCTTCTTCGGTCACAGCTCCCGGGTCTGCTTCTGCAGTTGCTTCTTCACTGGACAGTTTGGACTGGAGCTCTGCAAGATCGCTGCTGGCTTTTTCCAGCTCAGATTCCAGAGCAGAGGTATCTGCTGTTACTGTCGCGGTTTCTGTAGTATCCGAAAAATCAGAGGATGTTTCTGTCTTGGTTCCATCTGACACGATTGCAGAACTTTCTCCTGTGTAATCAGATAACACCGGTGCTTCCGGCTTCTGTGCCTTATAATCTTCGTAGTCACGCTTTGCGTCCTGATATGCAATCTGTGACTCACTCCGTAACTGTTCTGCAATGGAAAGTGCATCTGCATTTTCGTCCGTCTGATCCGCCGACCAGGTCTGAAAAGCCATCTGATACTCACTCTCGGACTGATTGTATTCCTGAAGAGTCTGATTCATCGTATTGTTAAGTTCATTCAGCGTATTCTGATATGCCGGGAGTGTTTTGTTCTGATATGTACTGAGGTCGGCTGCATATTCCTGCTGGATTTTCTGCTGTGCAGCTTCCTGGGCGGCCTGCGCCTCGGCTGCTTTTCTTGCAGATTCTGCTGCTGCCTGTGCCTGTGCATTGGCTGTTACCTGAGAAATCTGTGCCTTAAGGCTCGCCACATAATCTTCCTGCGCTGCCACCTGCTGTTTCAGGCTTGACGCATTACCTGCGGCATCTTTCTGTTTCTGAACTGCCTTGTCCGATTTGTTGATCGTATTGGTCATGTCCAATTTCCCGGACTCTACGTTCAGATCAGCTTTTTTCTGCTCTCTTTCGAGATCCTTTTTGTCAAAAGCCACCAGCTCTGTTCCGGCTTTGACGGTGTCGCCCTCTTTGAAATCGACCTTGTCTACTTTGGCATTCACCGGAGAAAAATATGTCTTGGATTCTTCGCTGACTACAGTTCCGCTTGCCTCCACGGTCTGCTGGACATCACCGATCTCGGCTTTTACCACCTCAACCTGTGGAACTGCCTCCTCGCCGGATGACCTGCCTCCCAGGACAGATACGCCGCCCACTGCCACAACTGCGATCACGCCTGCACCGATCAGCAGTTTCTTTTTGGATTTTTTCTTCTTCATGCCTCTGCCTCCTGGTCAAAATCCTCATTTATTGTGTCGGATTCGATTTTTCCGTCCATGATACGTACCACACGGCGTGCCTGAGCCGCAATTCCATTGTCATGTGTGATCAGGATCACGGTTCGTCCTGACTTGTGCATCTTTTTGAGGATCGCAAGGATCTCCCTGCTGGATGCGGAGTCCAGGTTTCCGGTCGGCTCATCTGCCAGGATCACCGGCGGCTGTGCGGCAATGGCTCTCGCGATCGCAACTCTCTGCTGCTGACCACCGGACATTTCACTTGGCTTATGATCCATACGTTTCTCCAGACCGACCAGTTTGAGCGAATCTACGGCAAGCTGGTGTCTTGTTTTCTTGTCTGTGCCTCTGTAGATCAGGGGAAGTTCTACGTTTTCGATCGCGTTCAGATTTGCGATCAGGTTAAAGCCCTGGAAGATAAAACCGATCTCACGGTTTCGCACTTCTGAGAGTTCATTGTCCGTCATTTCGGACACATCTGTTCCGTTAAGATAATATCTGCCGGAAGTCGGAACATCAAGGCATCCGAGCATGTTCATAAACGTGGATTTGCCAGAACCGGACTGTCCGATGATCGCTACCAGTTCTCCCTTTTTGATCTCCAGGCTCACATGATCCAGAGCACGCACTTCGTTTTCTCCAGGATTGTAAATCTTGCATAAGTCTTCTACTTTGATCAGTGTATCGTTGTCCATAAATCCTCCTCTGGTGCCCCTTCATGGAGCCTGATTTATTACTGTTTCAGATATCTTATTATGCATCAAGCAAAAATGCCTTGTATGCTTTCTTTGCTTCGTAAATATCGGCTTTGCTTGTAACTTCCCACGGAGCATGCATACTCAGGACTGCCACACCACTGTCGATCACGTTCATTCCATAAAGGGCTGCGATATATGCGATGGTTCCACCGCCGCCTACATCGACCTTGCCAAGTTCTGCAGTCTGGAATGCAACCTGATGGTCGTCAAAGATCCTGCGGACTTCCGCAACATATTCAGCATTTGCATCGTTGGAGCCGGATTTGCCTCTTGCTCCTGTGAATTTATTGAGCACGATGCCTCTTCCGAGATATGCAGCATTCTTTTTCTCGAAGCATTCTCCATAAGCCGGATCATAGCCCGCGCTTACATCAGAGGAAAGCATGCTGGAGTTGCGGAGAGTTCTTCTGAGTGCCAGATCAGAATAGCATCCCATTCCATCCAGAAGTTCTGCAACGGTATTTTCAAAAAATCTGGACTGCATTCCGGTTGCGCCGACGCTTCCAATCTCTTCTTTGTCTGTCAGGAGACAGCAGCTTGTGCGTTTCGGTGCGTCCATTTCCATCATTGCGACAAAGGAAGTATAGGCGCATACGCGGTCATCCTGTCCATATGCAGCTACCATGCTTCTGTCCAGACCGCAGTCACGTGCCTTGCCTGCCGGAACGATCTCAAGCTCTGCTGAAAGGAAATCCTCCTCTTCTACATCGTATTTCTCTTTGAGGATACGGAGAACATTGGATTTGACTGCTTCTTTTTTCTTCTCATCGGTGCTTTCGCTGAGCGGTCTGCTTCCGATCAGGATGTCGAGATTTTCACCTTCGATGACCTCGGCTGCTTTTTTCTGAAGCTGTTTGCCTGCAAGGTGGATCAGAAGGTCTGTGATGTATACGACCGGATCATTTTCATCTTCACCGATGGTAACGTTGACTACGCTGCCGTCTTTTTTTGCGATCACGCCGTGGATCGCGAGTGGAAGAGCTACCCACTGATATTTCTTGACACCGCCATAGTAGTGGGTATCGAGGTATGCAAGGTCTGTGTCTTCATACAGAGGATTCTGTTTTACGTCGAGACGTGGGGAGTCGATGTGTGCGCCGAGGATGTTCATACCTTTTTCCAGCGGTTCCTGGCCTACGTGGAACAGTGCCATGATCTTTTTCATTCCGACTGCATATACTTTATCTCCCGGCTGGATCTTCTCGCCTGCTGCCTGTTTTGCTTCAAGGCTGACATATCCGTTGGCTTCTGCTTCTCTGACAAGTTCCGTCACACATTCACGCTCTGTCTTGCCTGCATCAAGGAATGCGCGGTAATCCTTTGCAAGTTTCTCCATCTCTTTCTCATCCGATTCTCCATAAGAAAGCCATGCGTTTTTTCTTTCCATAATATATAAAACCACCTTTCGATTGAATTTTTTACTCCGATATTAACGAATTGCTCCGCTGCAAGCAGCTCCCGCAATTCTTCAAACATTCGGAATCCGCTGATTTACTCTGTAAATCGCTACTTCCTTATGTTTGGCGGCTTCCAAGTTCAAGTGCCTCTCCCTGCAAGCAGGAACGGCACTTGAAACTTTGAGCCCTGATATCTCACATATTATAAAACAAACTTCTATTTATTTCTACAATCCTCACAATTCTTAATCAAAAAATAAGAATTCCATTACTTATTTCACAGTTTTCTCAAATTTTTCTTGAAAAATTCGCCTCCGCCGTTACAATAATATTATTCATATTCAAACTACAATTCGTATTTATTTTATGATTATGGAGGTCATCTACATGCAGCAATCCACCGATCTACAGAATCTTCTGCATTCTGTCCACAGAAAGAGTTATCCTGCCTATAAATCTCTGAAGGGCAGTTACCAGTTTGACAATTATATCCTCTCAATCGACCACGTACAGGGGGATCCTTTTGCTTCGCCTTCTCATATCAGTGTACGGATTTCGCACAAAACTGCGGGATTTCCACGGGAATATTATAGCGATCATGTTACCCGCATCACGCTGTCTGATTATCTTACCAGACAGTTTGAAAAACAGGTCAGCCACTACACCTTCCGTGCCAAAGGCTCCGGCAAGAGCGGTCTGATCTCGGTGAGCCACTGTGGGCAGGAAATCCTGGAGCGGACCGCCTGCGAGATCACAGAAAAAGAGATCATTGCCCGTTTCTTCATCGGTTTTCCGGCCAACGGAAGAACGATCAACGCCACAGCGCTGGAAAAAATCCTCTTCGATTTTCTCCCGGTCTGCGTGCAGAAAGCTTTCCTTTACAGAAATATCAATCACAAAGAACTGGAACAGACTATCTTTCTCGCCGAAGACCAGACCTATATCCGAAGCCAGCTTGCCAAACGAAATCTCGTTGCTTTTGTCGCAGATGGCTCCATTCTTCCACGAGAAAGCGGCATTTCCTCTCGTCCAATGAAAGTCTCCATTCCTTTTACCTCACCGGAATCTCTGCGCGTCACCATGGATCTTCCACACAGAGGAAGCATCTCCGGCATGGGAATCCCTGAGGGGATCACTCTGATCGTGGGCGGCGGCTATCATGGCAAATCCACGCTTCTGAATGCCCTGGAGCTTGGCGTCTACAACCATATTTCCGGTGACGGCCGCGAATACGTCATCACAGACGATACCGCGCTGAAACTTCGCTCCGAAGACGGACGTTTTATTAAAGATGTAGATATCTCTCTGTTCATCAATGATCTTCCGAATAAGAAAGACACTCGTTGTTTTTCCACGGAAGACGCCAGTGGAAGTACCTCCCAGGCGGCTGGCATCGTAGAAGGAATGGAGGCTGGAAGCAGAGTTTTCCTGCTGGACGAAGATACGTCTGCCACAAATTTCATGGTACGCGACGCTTTCATGCAGGAAGTCATTGCCAGAGAAAAAGAGCCGATCACCCCATTCCTCGAACGTGCCGAAGATCTCTATAAGAAAGCTGGGATCTCAACGATCCTCGTAGCCGGAAGTTCCGGAGCATTTTTCCACATTGCAGACACGATTATCCAGATGGATTCCTATCATCCTGTGGATATCTCCGAAAAAGTCAGGGCATTATGTGGAAAGTATCCTCTGAATCCTGTCAAAGCATCAGCCTTTGCCTTTCCGGCAAGTCATCGCATCATAAAAAAGCAGGCTCCTTCCATCCGCTCGCACGGAAGAAACGCCGGCCGCCCGGAACAGCTCAAAATAAAAGTACATGGAAAAGATGGTTTCCTGATCGGAAAACAGGATGTCGATCTCCGCTACATCGAGCAGCTAATCGACACAGAACAGACAGCAGCCCTTGGACTGCTCCTCAAATACACGA
>OGOH01001918.1_pt1 | contig 13707 bp, 15 predicted proteins | sample 1552571 | NCBI WGS metagenome assembly OGOH01 (sample SAMEA2580170, study PRJEB22360) | human gut metagenome | biome: human gut; feature: human-associated habitat; material: faeces | place: Denmark | collected 2008/2010
GCCGGTGGCGATGACGGAATGCTCGAAGGACATTTCGGAAAGCACCTGGTTTTCAATCTCGAGGAAGGCATCGGGGCCCAGAGTGTCGATGAGACGCTGGAGCGATTTGTCGCAGGACTGCTGAATGAGCAGATCGGCGTCGACGAAATCCATGCAGAGAATCTTCGCCAGCACGATGCCCAAGGTCGACTTGCCCGCACCGGGCATGCCGATGAGCACGATGTTGTCGCGACCGGGTTCGAAGGACTTCTCTTTCATATCAAGACCTTTCTCGTAGAAGGTGCCGACGGCCGGGCTATGGTCGCCGAAACGGATGGGCAGCTTCGCCCCTATGATACTTCAGCGCGCTTATGGGCGGCACGTAACGCTTCGTCTAAGGATTGGGAAAACACCGGAGCCAGGGTGGCGAGGAACGCCGCTTCATCGGCAGGGGCGGCGCCGGCAGCCATCGGGGCCTTCCCCCGAACCGCCATGGCGGCATCCCCGGCATCGGCGCCCTCTGCGTCTGCGGAAGCACCGAATCCGAGGGATTTCAGCGCACCGAACAGATAGGCATACGGAATGAGCGCCGCGCGCTCGTCGGGAGCAAGCTTGTCGCCCTCGAGCGACCAGCCGCCATCGCGCATCCAGTTGCGCAAGGCCTTGGCATGGGCGGCGATGTCGTTGCCCTCGGGGGAGCGCCGCATGGTGGAGTTGCCGAGCCCCCCCATGGCCGCCGCCGTGGCCAGAGCGAGCACGCCAGCACGCCAGCTGACCCAAATGATGGCCGCTACCGCGACAACCGCCAGGAAAATCGCTGCCCCCAAAACGACATGCTGAGCGCGACGGGAGGCTGTATCGAAGAAGCCGTAGGGCTCAACCAAAGCGGTGAGGCGACGCTGCCAGGCCGCGCTGGCCTCCAAAAGATCGCGCGGATGTTCGTGGGCCAAAGCGGAAAGCTTGGCGCGGCTGAGTGTCCGACCGCCCGTGGCGACCATGCGCAGCAGCCGCAGCGTGGCCGCATCGAGGGCGGCCTGCTCTGCGTTGACCGCGTCAGCCGCGTCGGGCGCATCATCCGCACCAACATCAGCGGCCCGAGGCCCCGCAAGGGCGGCGGCCGACCCACTCTCGACCCTCTTCGCCGGCTCCTCTCCCGCGGCAGGTATGACCAGCTCATCGTCTCGCACTTCAAGAACACCGCGACGCACCATATCGAGCACCGTGGCTACTATGTCGTCGGGGCTCTCGTGGTTCCAGCGCCATAGACGACCGAGCACGGCTGGCGCCATGGCGTCGGCAGGCGGGTTCATCCAATAATCGTCGCGAAACGCCGGCGGCCGCTCTCGGCCCCAGCGCCACCAAACGATGAGCGCCGCCAGCAGCAACGCCGCAGACAAGCCCAGCAGCCCCAAAGCCAGCCCAAGACGAATGACCTCCTGAGACGTATCCGTATCGACCCACGTTTCCTCGTAACGGCTCGTCCAGTAGTACTGCAGGGTGCCCTGATTCGCCAGGCGCGCCTCCTCGCTCAGGTTCGTCAGCCACTCGACGGGGAACATCACCCGCGCTTTGGCGTACATCGTGGGCTCGACCGCAGGATCCGTAAAGATCACCGTACCGTCGGAGCGGATGTCCACCTCGCCATCGGCAGGGCCGTGACCCCACGCATAAACGTTTTCCATGACCTTCACGGAATCGTCGGCCGCCACAGGCAGCACCACTTCTGCTCGCACATCGGCCAAGGCCACATCGTAGTCCTGGGGAACATAAAGCCATTGGAAGTCGGCCGCGTCGTCGAAGGCCTCGATGGCGTCTTCCACGCGGTAGACCACCTCGAACATGACGCGCTCGGGCATGGCGTCCACAAAGGCGTAGAGCGTATGTTGAAACTTGTCGTAGGCCCAGGCGTCGTGCTCGGGCCCTCCGCCGCCGCGCCAGGGCAAAAGGAACGTCGTCTCGGGAAGCTCCGTCCACTCCCCGGCAAGCGCACCATCGCCATCCACCGGCGCCATGCGCACCCGTTCGATAGTAACCTCAGCCCCTTCGATGAACCCATCGTAGAGCCACTTCAACCGCTCCGGCGCGCTCTCCCCTTCCGTGAGGTCGAAGATGCGCTGATCGGTCATGTGCACCGACCCGTCGGTCTCCACCGATGCCAGCAAGTCCACCTCCGAGCACCGATAATCCGTCGCCAGAGCTTTTCCGGGCATGCAAAAGGGCAGGAGGCAAACTATCAGCAAGATGGCGGCGAAGAGGAGATACGAGGTGTTCCAACCGAGCGAGTTCCGCAGCGAACGGAACAGTCCAGTGGGCTGTTCCGCCGAGCGAGGACTGTCTGAGCGAATTGGAATACCCCGTAGCTCCTCCCCCGGCGACGTGCGACCGCGAATCAAGGTACCCCCTGATTCCGCCCCAAGCGACATGCAACCGGCCCTTTCCACAACCACTAGAGCCCCCGAAACGCCAGCCGCACGTCATCCAGCACGTCCTCATCCGCCACTACGATGGCCTTATCTCCCGGATGCAGCACCGTCTCGTCATTGGCCACTTCCACGTCCCCTCCGCTAGCCACGGCCGCGATGATGGCGTTGTCCGGCAGCAGCACCTCGTTGATGAGCACGCCGTCCTCGTTGGAGAAGTGGCGCATGCGCGGCACCATCACCTCGGCTAAGGCCACGTTGCCGTGAGTCAGCGACGACACGACGGATACCGAGCCCAAAAGCGCTTCCTCCTCGATGAGGTTCGCAATGAGCGTCGTAGAGGACACGCATTCGATGCCCACCTCGCGGAAGATGCGCTCGTTTTTCGGATTGTTCACGCGAGCGATGCAGCGGGGCACGCGGAACACGCGCTGGGCGATTTCGCAGGATACGAGATTCGAATCGTCCTGGCCCGTGGTGGCCACGAACACATCGGCCTGGCGGATGCCCGCGTCCTCCTGGTAGCGCGAGTCGCAGCCGTCGCCGTGAATGACGAGGTACGGGCCTGTCAGCTGCACGGAGAGGCGATCGGCCGTGGCGAGCCTTTGCTCGATGACCGCCACCTCGTTGCCGCTCTTCAACATGATGCCAGCCAGATACGACCCGATTTTGCCGCCGCCAGCGATAACGATGTACATGGGTATCACCTAATCCAGAATGTAGCGCGAGAATTGCGCGATGACGTCGTGGCGCACGCAGGCGAGAATGGAGTCGCCGGCGTACAGCAGCGAATCGGGCGTCGGGATGGAGGACGCGGAGCCGTCGGCACGTTCGAAGGCGATAATACGCACCTCATGATCGCGCTCGAGTTCCGAGACGCGGATCGTTTTGGCGTTGTCGCGGCTGGAAAGATCCAGCGTGAACCGGAGTACCTCGAATTCACCGAACGTGTCGATGTGGGAACCGTGGCCTGACACAATCTTCGAGAACACATCCTCGGCCACCAGTGACGTGCCGCAGACGTAGTCGATGCCCAGCTGCATATAGGCGCGCTCGTGGTCGGGATTGTACAGGCGCGAGATGACGTGGGGCACACCGAACAGATGGTTGGCCACCTCCGCGCACATGAGGTTCGTGTTGTCCAGCTGGGTGACGGCGGCCAGCACATCGCACTCTTCCACGCCGGCACGGATGAGCACGTCCTCGTCGAAGCCCACGCCCTGCACGGTGCTGCCGTTGAAGTTGCGGCCGAGGTTCGCGAAGGCATCGGCGTTCTTGTCGATGCAGCAGACGTTGTTGCCGTTGTCCGAGAGCATATTGGCCAGCTGCGACCCCACGCGCCCGCACCCGACCACAATCACGTTGCTCATTCCCTACCTCTTTCTTATTCCTTAAGTAGGGCCATTATAAACGCACCTGATCGCCCAAGGAAGTCAGCGAGGAGCCGACAGGCGCCTGCAATCGTGCCGAAAAGCGGCTGAGCGTACTTCGGTACGCGAGGGTAAGCTTTGAGGTGCGAGGGCAGGCGCCTGTCGGATCCGCAGCGTCGACCAGTCCGTTCGTCCCGTCAGGGCGAACGGAACCTATTAGATTAATTGCATCTGATTCAGCGTATCCCGATACCAGTTGTCGTAGTTCGGGGGGCAGTAGCGCATGGCGTAGGAGTAGCTGATGGTGAAACCATAGCCCCGAGCCAGACCGGCCACGTGGGAGCGGATGGCCGTGTCCCAATCGGGCCAGTTGGTCTGATCCCAGCCCCAAGCGTTGTGGGACTTGAAGCAAACACGGCCCTTGGTGGACTCGGTGTTGGAAATGGCCGGAGACCAGCGCGGGTCGATGCCCGCTTCCCAGGCCGCCTCGGCGAAGGTCTCGCCGTAGCCAGACAGAGGGCTGCCGAACAGGTAATCGTTGATGCGCGCGGACCATTCTTCGATGAACGCCTCGCGACCGATGGAGAAATCTACATCGCCGGCCGGCAGGCTGCCGAAGGTAGCGTAGTAGCGGGAGCGCGTGGCGTCGGCCCGATCGATGGCCTCCTGCTCGGCGACGCGAGCGGCTTCCTCGGCGGCCAGACGCGCGGCCTCTTCCTCGTCGGCGATTTCCTGCACGCCGGCGCTCACATCGCGGGACGAGGCGGTCTTCAGCGCTGCTTCCTCGGCGACGTCTTCCACAGCGAGAACGTCCGCGTCGGACTTGTCTTGCACGGTGTCGGGGGAAACATCGGAAGCGCTGGGGTTCTCGGCGGACTGACGAGCGAGACCGAAGGTGGTCGCCCCCATGTCGTGAGAACCGGCGGACGCCCAACCAGCATCAAGGAAGCCCACGGCCAGCATCGGCAGCACGCAGAGCGCAACCATCGCCAGCACGACGGTTTTGCGATGACTCTGTTTGCGCCTTGTGACCACTCATTCCCTTTCTCGACAGCACGAAACTAAACCGCTCGAGCGGCGCAGCGTGCTGGATTAGGGTGTGGGATTGCTGCAGTAAAGAATGCTATGCTGTTTTATGTCGCGGATATTTTACCCTAGTTGGCTGAAACCGTGCCGAGGCGGTAGCCGACATCCACGCTTTGTTCGCTTGACAAAACGCACTTTCTGGGTTCCCGCAGGTCTCGCGGGTGCGATCCTGAGCGCTGTCAGGCAGTCGTTACCGACTCTTCACAACTTACCGATGGCAACTTCTTCACCTGCACGATGGAAATGCGCGAGCGGCGCATCTTCACCACCTTGAAGGCGTAGCCGTCGACCAGCAGCTCGTCGCCCACCCGGGGCACGGAGTCCAGCTCGTGGATGATCCAGCCCGCAAGTGTCTCGTAGTCGTCGGATTCTTCCACGGGCCAGCCGAGTTCCACGGCATCCTCCACGGGAAAGCGACCGTCGACGCGCCACTGGTTCGGTTCGACAAGCACAATGAGGTCGCGATCGTTGTCGGTCTCGTCGGCAATCTCGCCGACGATCTCCTCGATGATGTCCTCCATGGTGATGAGGCCGTCGGTGCCACCGTATTCGTCCACGACGATGGCCATCTGCATGCGGGCCTCTTGCAGCTCCGACAAAAGCTTCAGCACGTTTTTCGTCTCGGGCACGTAAAGCGGCTCGTACATGAACTCAGCCACCGGGTCTTCGATGCGGCCGTCCAGCAGAGGGCCGATGAGGTCTTTGTAGGACACGAGGCCTATGACCTCGTCCACTTCCTCGTGATAGACCGGCAGGCGGGAATAGCCCGTGCCGCGCATGCGGTCGAGCGCCGCGCGGGCCGGTTCGGTGTCCTCGGCCATGATCATGTCGACGCGCGGCTTCATGATTTCGCGCACCGTCATGTCGGCCAAATCGAGGATGTCGTTGATCATGCGCTTCTCGTCTTCGAGAAGCTCGATATTCTCGGCCACCATGTCCTTGATCTCGTCCTCGGTAACGCTTTCGCGTTTGGGGCGCAGGAAATCGAGGAAGGCCGGCTTCGAATTTGCAGTGTCGTCTGTTTTACTCATGGGCGGTACTTTACCATATTTTCCGGGATTACTGGTTGCCGCCGGGCTTCAGCCAGTCGAGCCACGCCATGGCGTCGGCGTGGGAGGCGTCGATGAGCGTCGTCGTGGTGCCGCCGGAACCGGCCGCCGTCGTGGCGAGCAGCGTGTCGGTGCCCGCACGGCGCTGCAACGGGTTGCTCTTCGTGCAGCCGAACTGGATTTTCTGGCGCGGGAAACTCACTGTTTCTCGAGAAAGGCCGCCGTTGCTCACCTGCATGAAGCGGTGGTTGTAGGCGAAGCTGGACTCGCGGGCCCACAGCACGGCGTTCACTATATCGACGATGAAGAGGACGGCCGCCAGCGCATAGCCACCCACCACGATCACGTTCCACCCAATGCTCAGAAGGAACAGATCCTCGGAATCGAGTTCGATGCCGCCAGTCGCAACTTCTCCATTCACCCAACCGAAAACCACTAGGCACACGGTGACTACCACGGCCAGCCAGAAGCCGCCGCCGAACCAGATGCTCTGGCGCAGCACGGCTCGGCGCAGCGCCACCTTCGCGACGGGCTTCGCCTCCTGGGGAAGATCGGAGAACTCCGGCACGAGCCCGGCGAGGATTTCCGGCACACGGTTCATCTTCACGAAGGGGTGGATGATGATCCCCTGATTGGCCAGAGTGTTCTGCTTATTGCCGCTATCCTCGCCCGTGGCGGCGTCAATCTTGCCGAGAGACAGCTCGCAGTAGCCGAGCAGACGGCGGATAAAGCTCTGCTTCACGACCACGGACTGCACGCGGTCGATGTCGATGCCTTGGAAGGTATGCTGCAGCAAGCCGTGTTCCACCTCGATACGGTTGTTGCGACGGCGCGCCTTGAAGCCGCCGTAGCCGATGCAGGAACCCAACGCCGAGAACACCCACAGCACGAGCACCAGCACGATGATCCCCACCGAAACGGCCCCGATCAGGTAGGCCGAAGCCTGGGAGCCGGCAAAAACTAGGGCACTTTCCACAGCGCCATCGGCTGCATCCCCCATCACGTCGAAGATGAAACCGACGATTTGCAGCACGCCGACAACCAGACCGGCGAAGACGAGCCCCACCGATGTGGTGTTGGAAAGACCCGCGAAGAACAGCTCCTTGTTAGTGAGACCGTACTCGTAGGTAACGCGGCCGGTATCTTGAGCAGGGCCGGCGAACACACCGCCCACTTGGTTCCATGCCTCAACGCCCACATCGAGCACGTTGCCCGCGACGGCCGGGCTCGGCACGTTGCCGGCAAAGGCCGCCGCCCCCTGGGCCATAGCCGCAATGCCGGCCTCCGCCGACTGCGGAACCGGGGCGCCCGCACCCGCCATGCCCGTCGCGGCCGTACTCGCTGCACCCGCCATGCCCGACGCAACGGCAGCCTGAGCGGCCAGAGCATTCTTGCGGTTGTAGAGCTCGGCGCGCAGCCACTCGGCCTGGGCCTTGGTGACGTAGGACACCACGACGGCCTTGTTCGCCGCGCCGCCGGCCGTATCGATGGAAACCGTGCACACGCCGAACAGTCGCTGAAGGAGCGTCGCCCGCTGGTCCACGGACTGGACCCGCTGGTAGGGCACGTGCACCTGCTTCTTGTTGAAGATGCCGGAGCACAGCGTGAACTCGTCGGGGCCGACGGTGAAGTACAGGTGCTTGTAGCCAACGACGCGCAGCCCGGCGACGATGCCAAACGTAATGAGGATGACCACCAGCGTGCCGATGCCAGCCACCGCCATGATGAACCCGGCCTCGGCGCCCATGCCCTCTTCGGCAACGAGCCCAATGATGGTGGAGAAGTTCGCCACCACAACGCATACGGCAATGATGAAGATCGTGCGCACGCTTTCGAGCCAGATATAGCTGTGGTGCACATGGTGGCGCGGCAGCTCAGTCGATGGGGCAGCCGCCGCAGGGGGCACGTTCGGCGCGGGCGCGGGCACCTGCGGGGGCACGTTCGGCGCGCTCATTTATACGTCCTCTCGGGCCAGACGCGCCAGCTCGGCGGCACGATCGCGCAGCACGTCGGCCTCTTCGATGCCGAGGCCGGGAATCTCGTGCTCGCCGGCGGCAGTTGCCACGGTGACGCTGGACAGCCCGAAGGCGCGCAGGATGGGCCCTTGGCGCGTGTCGGTGTTCTGCACGCGGATGAACGGAATGACGAAGCGCTTGCGCCAGAAGATGCCGCGAGCGATGTCCAGGTAATCCGGCGTAAGCTCGTAGCGCCAACGAGCATAGCGAATGGGCGGCAGCACCACCACGCACAGCACAAGCAGCGCCACGAACAAGATAGCGACAATAAGAGCCACCACCCCGGCCCACGCTTCTTCTGGCGCCACCAACGCTATGATAGCGAAGGGCAGAAAGCAGCACAGGAATGAGACAACGATCCAAATGGCATCGTTGATGCGCCAAACGCTCTTAATGCGCGGGTTCAACTGATTGGCGGGCATTTCTCGCATAGCCGAATCCTTCCCTATCCAGGCGACTCCCCGTTCTGGTGCCTCTGGAAGTCGCCACGTGCAGGCGGCCCCGCAAAGGCCGCCACGTTTTCTCGACCATACTACCCCACTTTTCGCCTTCGCAACGAAACCTCAGGGATTCTTAAGGAAGAAAAGCGCATGCGCCAACGCGCCGGTGCGCCTCGATGGAGAGCGGCAGAGAGCCGAGAGGCCGGCTTCCCTCCGAAGCAGCCGGCCCCTGACATGCTGCGAGCCCGGGGGGGGATCCCGGGCTCGCAAATGAGTGTCCTTGGCGCCCGAGGGGGAGAGGCGCATGCGGACGAGAGAAGAGGAGAGAGGAGGAGACTTCGCATCTCCCGCTCTGTCGAAATCTATTATAACGATGCTTTATTCTATGTCAAGAATAATCTTTGAGAAAAATAATGTCCCCCTGGGAGGCCATTATCGAGAAGGTGCCAGAAGGGTGCCGAACGCTACTTGCGGCAGCTGCGGCCCTTGCCATGACGATGATGGCGACCATGCTTGCGCTCACCGCGGACGCCCATGTCCTTGCACTGGTGGATGATCTTCTCCGTGAGAACGTTCAACGACTCGACCTCCTCGGGCGTCAGGGTCGACAGGATGCGATCGGCTACCTCGGACTGCGCGGCGCAGCGCTTCTCGGCCAGCGTATCGCCTTCAGGCGTAATGCGCACGGTATAGGCGCGTTGGCCTCATATTCCGAGCTCGGCGTAGAGCTCCTCGCGACGCACCTTGTCCTCCACCGCAGCGGCCACGTCTTCGGAACGGCCGTCGGCCAGCAGAGCGCCCACGAGCACGGCGAGACGGGCCTCGCCTTCCTCCCGACCTTCCTCCCGACCTTCCTCCCGCGCCTTTCGGCAGCGCATCTCGGTCTCCTGCTCGTAGGTAAGCACGCGGTCCACCCACTCCCTGTCCTCGTTGAACACGCCGACCAGGGCGTCGATCTCCGACGACAAGGGCCCTTCGGCCTCCCCGGTCCGGAGGTATCGTAGCACATCCCGCAGCCCGGGGTCGGCGGAGGCCTCCCACGCCGAGGCGTTCAGCACTACCCACGGGGAGGCGTCGCCCACAGCAAGGTCGGGATGGGCCCCACACCTGCGCTCGATCACGTACGCGGGCTTGCCCTTGCCGTAGGCGTCGTGGCGGCAGAAGAACAGCACGTAGCTCTCGGGCAGCGCGCCGAAGTCCTCGCCCGACCCCAACTCCCCCACGTCCATGGCGGCCTGGTAGTAGCGCATGCGGCGCCCCAGGTCTCGCTCCCTGGCGACCTGCATCTCGATGTCGTAGACCCGCCCGTCGCCCCGGGCGAACACGTCCAGGCGCACGCCGCGGCTCGCCGCCGCCGGCTCCTTCGCCTGCTCGGCGTTCAGGTAGGTTATCTCGCCCACCTCTATCCCCAGCGCGGCGCGCAGGACCTTGCGGCACACCTCCTTTTCGCATAGCACGCGGTTGAACATCCATCGATCGGAGAACTTCAGAAATCTCTTCGTCATGGCGGAATCCTCTCATCGGACATCACGATTCCCCAAGCCTACGACAGAGCGACCGCAGAAATGACGCGGGAATGCCCCGGTCAGTTCCCCGCGCCGACCGCACTTGTGCCGCAGCAGAGTCGCATCGGAGTCCCCGCCCGCCCCTCGCCGACCTCGGCTATCGACCTTTCGTCACAATAGGGCCTTCCGACAGCTCCGCATTCGCATCCATTTCATATGATTTCTCGCCGAAGACAATGGAACCGAGCCTCACGCAGGGGACGATCTCGACCGCGGCCATGCCCTTCCCCCGTCGCCTTCCTCTACCATCCTTGGCGAACAGGATGCGGAGATAAAGACGGCCTCGCGAACGCCCCATGGGTACTTGACCATCGCGCACAACGTCAGCAGCGTGAGGTTCAAGCGCCGGCTTTCATAAAGACCTGCCCCGCACGAAGCGAATTGGCATTTCCCTCGAAGTAGCGGAGACCCAAATCATCGAGCACCTCGCTCAGATCGCCGTTCAAAGGCCTCATTCCGGTTTGGGGGGGACTCGCCCTACTCGAAGCTGATGTTGCCTATCTTGGTGCCCTCGGGCAGGTCCTTCACGGCCTCCCACAGCTGGTCAGTCATATCCCAGTACACCTCCATGTCGGAGACCTCCATGTTCTCCAGGGAGTCCTCCCCGCCGAGGAAGAGAGGGATCCTGTAGCCGCCGCATTCCATGCGTCCCACGGGCGCATGCCCCTCCAGCCACTCCCGATACCTCCCGACCCCAAGACACGCCTCGCTCTGATTCGGCATAACCTCGTTCAGGAAGACTGCCACGTCTTTCCCGATATAGTACATATCGAGAGTTGCGATTTCCAGGAGAACCACGAGCTCCTTCCCATCGCCGTCCCGTTGATCAACCGCAAAGCACCGCCCCATCCAATCGTATCCGATCAGATTAAACTCACCGCGAAGCTTCGTGAAGCATCCGGACACCACCCGATGCCATCTCTCGAGATCACTGCGCTCGAACACCCTGAACACTCCATCGCCGAACGACCGGCCGCCCAGGCCGTCGATGAACGCGTCGTAGGGATCGGCCGCCCCGTCCTCGAGGACCGGGGCCTCCCCGAAGTACTCCAGAAACTCCGCGAACATCGAGGGGGTCGCCCTCCGCCGGGCCCCGCGGCCCTTCCTCCTCTTGAACAAGTCGAACATCTCGCTTCCTTTCACTCGAATATCACGTTGCCGATTTGGTGCCTTCTGGAAGATCCTTTATCGGATAGCGTATCTGAGCTCCCATGCTCCGGTTGACGCTGGCGTCGAGGGGGCGCATGTTGCTCACATGGTCGGCGCTTCCCAGCTGAAGATCTATTACATGATCGACATCGTAACCAGCAGGCACCGAGTCTTTCCCGTATTCCTTCTTGAAAGCATCGGCTGCCGACCCATTCCTCTTCCCCACGGTCGTCTTCACTGTGTCCGCTCTCGACAGATCCCGAGCCTTCCTCGTCGCCTGGGACATCTGGATCTCGTCCCAGATGTCCTTCCTCTTCAGCACAAGATCGACAGTCCTGTCGAGACGCTCGCCGGCCCGAATCGTGCCCGCCGTGTTGCTCCCGATGACGTTCCCAGCAATCTTCGGCGAGATCTAGACAGCTTGAATGTCATCAGTTGATCCACTGCAAACAGGCCATGTCGAAAAGCTTGGAAAACTTGCCAGAAAGACGTCCTTCATCTGACGAGGTCGATCCTTCTGCCTCTACGGAACCTCCTCGATGCTGCAAAAAGGGGCGTCGGAGCACAGGCGCGTTTCCTGAAAATGTGTTTCTCGGGGGTGCAGCTCTCGGGGAGCACTTTTCGGGGGTGTTTCGCGGGCATGAAAAAGGACGCCCGGTGAGGCGTCCTGTGAGGTGCGGGTTGTGGCAAAGACTAGTTGGCCACGTTCACAGGGATGCGGGAGACGGCGCCGATGGGCTTGCGGGCCGGCTCCTCGATGGGGCGGTTGATGATGGCGTCCAGCTCGACGGCCTCATCGGTGCCCGGCTCAGGGGAAACGTACTCGAACAGGTCGCCCGGCTGGCACTGGAGCACTTCGCAAATGCGCTCCATGGTGGAGAAACGCACGGCCTTGATGTGACCGCGACGCATGCGCGAAATGTTCACCGGCGAGATGTCGATGCGCTGGGAAAGCTCGTTGACGGACATCTTGCAATCCGCCATCACTCGGTCAAGACGAGGAATAATAGGCATAGCAGCTCCCTTACACGGTTTCGTCGCTGAGTTGCTGTAGCAGCGCAGCATATCGAAATATTGCCGAAAGTGAGTACATAATAGCAGAAAAGGCTAGCATACCGATGTTGATATTCAGAGTTGGCTCAGCAACTCCATTGTTTGCGACCATGCCGAAGCCAATTTCTGGCGCTGGTTCAAAAATGAAACCTATTGAAATCAGGAAATCAAGAATGACAACCGCCAAAGCAATAACTGCAATTGTCTGCAAACGGTCAGCTTGAGAACTCGAAAACGGCGCATCTTCTCTACCTACGCCGTCAAACAATTTGGTCAAATTCCACAATATAAGAACGACGAAAGCGCCATACAATACTGCATACAGCACAGCATTTATCGCACCAGCACCGCCATTCAACCACCCCATGAGCAACGTTGCCACAACCACGATCCAGAATATCGAAAGAACAATTGTTGCGACCAGAAAACATAGCTTCAGCGCCTTGCATGTTCTTTTCAACTTTCTTAGCGCCATTATTAAGCCAAAATCACTAGATTCTTTCACAATTCCCCATTCTTCAGATGACGCGGCAACCGGCGCATTGCTGCCAATTGCCGCATCTTCGTACGTCTTTACAGACCAATTTTGAGACAAACAGTGCCCGGAGGTCCAATGAAATAGCAAACGCTCTGCGGCTCGATATCGCTATAGAACAGCATACTCCACCTCCTTTCTTTAGTTGCGGGCTAGCATGGCCTCAAAAAGCAGACGGTAGAACGTCCGCACGAGGGAACAATAGGGATCGCGGGCCTCGACGTCGCCCGTGGCGAAATAGGCGCGAGCGCGGCAACCACCCCCGCACAGATAGCGGATGTCGCAGTCGGCGCAGGCGCCCAGCTCGGCCACGCGGGGCGCAGGGGCATGGCGCGCGGCCAAGCAGCCGGAGTCTTCCAAAAGCGATCCCAAGCTAAACGCCTCATCGTGCATCATGTGGCACGGGAATACCTCACCATCGGCCGATACGCTTACCATGGTGCATCCCGCCCCGCAGCCGCACGTCGTCGTCAAGCGCGTGCTCACCGGCGTGTCGGACAACACGGGCACCCCGTCGCGCGACAGGGCCAGCGTTGCCTGCGCCAAACGCTCGAGTGCCGCATCGTCAGGAAGAACCGCTGACAGATCCTCGTTTTCCACGGGTGCGGACAGCAGGCTGAAGTTCATGGTGGCCCCCAGCGAGTCGGCCAAAGCCACGTACTCACCCAGGGCATCGATGTTGCCGCCGTGGGCCGTCGGAATGATGTGGGGCTGAATGCCCGCCTCGCGAATCATCTTCACCGCCGCTACCAAGCGGTCGAACAGCGGCTCGCGGCGGATGACGGGCGCCGCTTCGGCATTGGGCCCGTCGAAGGACACCGAAACGCGACCCACGTAGGGCGCGATGTCGGCGAGCTTCTCCGGCGTGACGGCCGTGCCGTTGGTGAGCACGTCCACCGAGTCGATGCCGCGTTCGCGCGCGTAGGCGACAATGGCGGGCAAATCGTCGCGCAGGAAGGGCTCGCCACCGGAGATGACCAGGTGCTGACAGCCGGCATCGGCCAAGGCGTCGATGATGCCCCGCAACTCGTCCAGCGTCAGGTCGC
>OGOH01001921.1_pt1 | contig 13704 bp, 10 predicted proteins | sample 1552571 | NCBI WGS metagenome assembly OGOH01 (sample SAMEA2580170, study PRJEB22360) | human gut metagenome | biome: human gut; feature: human-associated habitat; material: faeces | place: Denmark | collected 2008/2010
CTGCGCCCGCTTTCGGGCAGCGGCTCGGTGTCGTATGTTACGGAGCTTTACGGCGCATACGGTGCGGACAGTGTAATATCCCGATTGGCGGCAATTTTATCGTCTTCGACGGAAACGACGTTTTACGCGGCCGCGGTGTATTTTTCGGGTCGGGGGTATAAAACGCTGCGCTACACGATTCCGGCGGCGCTTTGCGGCGACCTTGCCGCCGTGCTGCTCACGCTGCTTTCGGTGCGGCTTTTCGGGTAAAACTTTTTCTGTACGTTTTTGTGTTTTTGTGATATACTGCTCTCAAAGAAAATTGTTTTCGGAGGGGAAAGGTATGCTGCTGGCACTGGACGTCGGAAATACCAACATCACACTGGGCGTTTATGAGGGGGAAAAGCTGCTGTTCGTCACGCGCATGGCGACGAATCCGCCGCGCATGGAGGACGAATACGCTTCTGCAATGCTCAGCATTTTACATTTATACAATATCCACACGTCGCAGGTGAACGGCGCGGTTTTAAGCTCCGTTGTGCCGCGGCTGACCGATGACCTCGCCCGCGCGGTGCGCCGTGTTTGGAAGGTGGAACCGTTCATCGTCAGCGCGCAGTCTGTGCCGGAGCTGAAAGTGAAGCGCGATGTGCCGAACACACTCGGCGCCGACCTCGTTGTCGGTGCTGTGGCGGCAAAAGCCATGTACCACGGCCCGTGTATCGTCATCGATATGGGTACGGCAACGACGCTGACAGGTTTAAACGCCGACGGCGAAGTGTGCGGCGTAGTAATCATTCCGGGCGTCGGCACATCGCTTGACGCATTGACGAGCCACGCAGCGCAGCTTTCTTCCGTCAGTCTGACCGCGCCGCCGCAGGTGCTTGGCCGCAACACGATGGAGTGTATCCAGTCCGGCATGGTGTTCGGCACGGCGTGTATGCTGGACGGCCTGTGCGACCGCATTGAAGATGAGCTCGGCGCACCGTGCGAGGTGGTCGCAACGGGCGGCCTCGCAGGTCTTATCGTACCGCATTGCAGCCGCAAGATCACTTTCAGCGATACGCTTCTGCTGGACGGCCTGAAAATTATCTGGGATGCGCACGGGGAAAAGTAAAATAAACGAATAAGGCAGTGCCGAATATTCAGGGCACTGCCTTAACGTTTTCTTTCGGTTGTCAGTCTTGTCTTGCCAATAGAAACGCTATATGGTATACTATAAAATACGATTTTTCTGCAAGGAGACTACATTTTCATGAAAGAAAAGAAAAAGATCCCGTGGGGTCTTATATACGTGGGGCTGACGGTGGTCGTGATGATCGTGTTCGGGCTCGTCAATACCGAATTTGCGGGCATGTTTTCCGTCATCGCAAATCTTTCCCTCGGGTTTGTGGCGCTCGCCGTGCTGATGACCGGCGTGTTCCTCGTAACAGAGGGCGGCATCATCCATATGCTGCTGCGCGCGCAGGGCGAGCACGTCGGCTTTTGGACAACGGTGAAGATTGGGCTCATCGGCATTTATTATTCTTACATCACGCCGAGCTCCACGGGCGGGCAGCCTGCGCAGGTCGTCTACCTGCGGCGCGATAAGGTCTCGGTCGGCAACTCCACTGCGGTGCTGTTTGTAAAGTTTTTTGCGTATCAGCTTGCGTTTGTGCTGTGCACGGTGGCATCGCTGATTTATATGTACCCGAGTTTGAAGCGGGACGACCCGCAGCTCATTCCCATTGTGCTGCTCGGCATCGCCATCAACGGGCTGTGGATTATCGCGATACCGCTTTTGTTTAGCCCGAAGATCTTAAAAAAGCTGTGCGGCGGCGTGACAAAGCTGCTCTTGAAATGTACGTTTCTCAAAAAGCGCGAGAATTACATAGAAAAAGTGCACGGCTTTGAGGCGGATTTCTCCTCCTACACAATGAAATTCAGAAGCAAAATGCGCTATGTGCTCCTTGCAATTTTGTGGTCGATCCCGCAGGTCATTTTGCAGATGAGTGTGCTGTACGTGGTGTTCCGTGCGTTTTCACTCGACCTGCCTTACGGCGAACTGCTTTGTATGCAGACGATGCTGCAGGCCTCCGTGTGCTTTATCCCGCTGCCCGGTGCGTCTGGCGCACAGGAGCTCGGCTTCTCCATGTTCTTTAAATCGTATTTTGCGTCCGGCGATATTTTGTACACCGCCGTGCTTGTCTGGCGATTCTTCACATATTACATCATCGTGCTGCTCGGCGCGCTCGTCGTCGTTATCGATCAGCTCGTGTTTGGTTGCCGCAGAAAGCAGGAAGCGGCGCTCTCTGCAGGAAAAGAATAATTCGACTCGCTTCGGCGCAGCTCGTAGGAGTTGCGCTGTTTTTATGTTCTTTTATGACATATTCTCATGCGCCGGAAAACATTGACATTCTTCTGCCGTGTGTCTATAATGGGCTCGGCAGCTGAAATTCGGAAAGGCCGCATTTCAGCCGTGAAAAAGAAGAAAAAGGAGAAAAACACATGCTGAACATTCAAAACTACACAAAGCGCTTCGGTGACAAAATCGCCGTAGACGACCTTTCGCTGCACATTGCGGCAGGGGAAATCTGCGCGTTCATCGGACACAACGGCGCGGGCAAAACGACTACGCTAAAAGCCTGCTGCGGCTTATTAAAGCCGGACGGCGGTACCATTACGGTGAACGGCATCGACATTCAAAAAGACCCCATCGCCTGCAAAAAAATCATGGCCTACATACCCGATAATCCTGATCTTTATGAATTCCTGACGGGCTACGAGTATTTGAATTTTGTTGCGGATATGTACGGCGTATCGGAAGCGGACCGCAAGGCGCGCATGGAAGCGCTTGCCGAGCGGCTGGATATTAAAAACGCGCTGCCGAACCTCATCTCGGAGTGCTCGCACGGCATGAAGCAGAAAATCGCCGTTATCGGCGCGCTTATCCACGAGCCGAAGCTCATTTTGATGGACGAGCCGTTCGTCGGGCTCGACCCCATTGCGGCGCACGAATTAAAGGAGATTATGGCGGAGCATTGCCGAAACGGCGGCGCCATCTTCTTCTCCACACACGTTTTGGAGGTGGCGGAGAAGCTGTGCGACAATGTGGCCATTATTAAAAACGGCAAGCTCATTGCACACGGCACCATGGACAGTGTGCGCGGCGACGGTTCTTTGGAGCAGGTCTTCTTAGAGCTGGAAGACCACAAGGACTGAAAGGGGGAGGCTGCATGTTAAGATCCCTCTGGAAGCTGCAATGGAAGCAGTTTGCGGCGCGCATGAAAAAAGGCAACGGCAAAAAGACCTCCGGCGGATGGCTGGTTTTTCTGATGCTGTTCATTGTGGTGTGTATGGAAATTTTGATGTTTGTGGTGTTCGCAGCACTTGTTCCGCTGTGCGAAATGGGGCTTACGTGGCTGTATTTCGCCATGGCGGGCACAGCGGCGCTGGCGTTTTCCATGCTGGGCAGCGTTTTTATGACGCAGGCGCAGTTGTATGACGCGAAAGACAACGAACGGTTGCTTTCCATGCCGATACCGCCAAAGTACATTCTCTTGACGCGTATTGCAATGCTGTTCACAACGACGGCAGGGTACACGCTGGCAGTTTTGCTGCCCGCGTTCGGTATTTACGCGTTTTCCTACGGTGCATCGGCGACGATGATGATCGGGTGGCTGTTTACATTTGTGGCTCTGAGCCTGATTTCGCAGTCTGTCTGCTGTGCGCTCGGCTGGGTGCTGCACAAGCTCCTCAGCCGCCTGCGCAACAAGGCGGTTGTTTCGCTTTTGTACATGGTCATCTTCATGGCAGTGTACTGGTATTTTTACGCGAACGTCAACTCATTTTTGTCCGGGATCGTCATGCAGGGCACGCAGATCGCGGGTGCGATGAAATACGTTTGGCCGCTTTATGCTATTGGCATGGCGTGCGGCGGAAGCCTTTTGCACACGCTGCTCGTGACTGTATTGAGCGCGGCAATAGCGCTTTTCACGCTTTGGCGGCTTTCCGCATCTTTCATTTCCTCCGTGCGTACATCGGGCGCGAAAGCGGGTGCAAAGCACAAATCGGGCAAAGCTTCCGCAAAGCAGCGCACGCCGGTGCTGTCTGTTGCGCATAAGGAGCAGCGGAAGTTCTTCACAAGCCCCGCGTACCTGATGAATTTCGGCTTCGGCCTGGTGGTCATTCCGGTTCTGCCCATCGCCGCCGCGATTTTCCGCGGGAAGCTGATGCAGATGATAAGCCTGATGGGCGTTCGACCCGAGTGGATTGCGCTCGGCATTTTTGGCGTGATGGCGTTTTGCATCGCGACGTCCTGCGCGACCGCGCCGTCTGTCTCGTTGGAGGGCAAAAATCTGTGGGTTCTGCGCACGATGCCCATAAGCGGCAAAACGGTGCTTTTGGGCAAGCTCCTTATGGTGTGCCGCCTGCAAATGCCGCTTGTTGCCGTCAGTGTTTTGGCGCTTTGCCTCATCGCCGGGTGCGGTATCGGGCTCACGGTGCTGACCGTTTGCGTTTGCGTTTTGTTCTGCTGGTTCGTCGGCACGCTCGGCCTTGTGATGAACCTGCTCGCGCCGCGCTTTGATTGGCAGAGCGAAAATCAGCCGTGCAAGCAGTCCCTCAGCGTATGCGTCACAATGTTCGGCGCGTACTTCTTTGCGGCGGTGATCGTCGGCGTGTTTTTCGCGGTATCTGCACTGCATATTCCGGGCATTGCAGCGTATGCGGTAACGACTGCGTTCCTTTTGCTCTTGTCTGCCTTGATGCACCTGCTTTTGGTGTGTTGGGGCGCAAAAAAATTTGAGCGCTTAGAAGCCTAAATCAAAATAAAATCGAGCGTCTGCATACGTCTTTTGGCGGTGCAGACGCTTTTTCTTGCTTTTTTTGCAAAATCATGCTATGCTGAAACCACTTGATTTGGTTGGAGGGATTTTTATGATCTACACGATCACATTTAATCCGGCGGTGGATTACGTCGTCACGGCGGACACGTTCCGCACGGGCAAAACGAACCGCACGAAAACGGAAAATATTGTGTTTGGCGGCAAGGGCGTGAACGTCTCTTTGCTGCTGCACGCGTTGAATACAAAAAGCATCGCGCTTGGGTTTATTGCGGGCTTTACGGGCAAAGCGCTGCGCGAGGGCGTTGAAAAAGAAGGCATCACGACCGATTTCATCGAAGTCGAAAACGGCTTTACACGCATCAATTTAAAGCTGCATGCCGAGGAAGAAACGGAACTGAACGGCAGCGGTCCGGAGATTTCAGAAAACGAGCTCAAAAATTTTTTTGAAAAGCTCGGTGCCTTGACCCCGCAGGATACCTTGGTGCTTTCCGGCAGTGTGCCGAAGTCACTGCCAAAAGACATTTACGCACGGATTGCAAAGCTTGCGCAAACAAAAGGCGTGCGGCTCATTGTGGATGCCGCAGGCGATTTATTATTGTCTACGCTTGAGTTTCAGCCGTTCCTCGTAAAGCCGAACCGCGAGGAGCTTTCCGAGATGTTCCGTGCCCCGGCGGACACAGAGGAACAGGTGACGGCGCTTGCGGAGGGGCTGAAAAAACGCGGTGCAAAAAACGTGCTTGTTTCCATGGCGGGCGACGGTGCGCTTTTGTATACGGAAACGGGCGAGGTGTATTTTGCCCCGGCGGCAAAGGGCACGCTGATAAACTCCACCGGCGCGGGTGATTCCATGGTCGGCGGCTTTTTGGCGGAATTCACGCATTCCGGCGATTTTGCAAAGGCGCTCGCCATGGGCACGGCGGCGGGCGGCGCAACGGCGTTTTCCGTCGGCATCGCGGGCTTTCAGAAAATCATGGCGGTGCATGAAAGCGTGAAAGCTGGGGTGCAGCGTGTTCGATAGTTTTCTGGTCGCGCTGAATGCGATCATGCCGACGTTTTTGCTTTTGGCGTTCGGCTACTTTTTAAAGCACAAAAACTTCGTCTCGTCGGAATTTTTAAAGCAGACGAATACGCTGACATTCAAATTTTTTCTGCCGTTTCTGCTGTTTAATAACATCTATAAAACGGAGATCACCGAGGCCATCGACGGCATGACGTTCACAATCGCGGTAGGGAGCCTACTGTTATTGTTCGCAGTGCTGTGCGTCGTCGTGCCGCGTGTCGTGCGCGAGCCGAAACAGCGCGGCGTCATCATTCAGGGACTTTTTCGCAGCAACTACGTCATATTCGGCGTGAGTCTCGTCACGAACGTGTTCGGCGCGGAGGAGGCTGCCGCGGCCTCCATCTTGAGCGCCGTGCTCGTGCCGATGTACAACGTTTTGGCCGTCATTGCGCTGACGGTATTTACGGGCGGAGGTAAGGTCTCGCTGAAAAAGACGCTCAAATCCATCGCGACAAACCCGCTCATTATCGCGGCACTGCTCGGTGTTTTTGCGTCCATCATTAAATTGCGTTTCCCGGCATTTCTGGAAACGAGCGTGCGCGATGTTTCGCGCCTTGCCACACCGCTTGCACTCATCGTGCTCGGCGGTGATTTCAGCTTCCGCAAGCTAAAAGGCAACATGCGTATTGCGGGCGTGACGGTGTTTATAAAGCTCGTCGTCATTCCGCTTGTTTTTCTGCCGATCGCGGTTCTGGCGGGCAGCAGAGGGCCGAGTCTTCTGGCGCTTGCACTTGCGTGGGAAACGCCGGTCGCGGTATCAAGCTACATCATGGCGCAGCAGGCGGGCGCAGATGGCGAGCTTGCCGGTCAGCTTGTTGTTTTGAGCGCCGTGTGCTGCATCCCGACCGTATTTTTGATGATCTTTATTTTGCAGAGCATGGCGTTGCTGTAAAAGTAAAAACCCGTTTCCGGTAAAAGCTTCGGAAACGGGTTTTGTGCTGTTTAAGTTCATTAAAGATGCTCGTTCATTTCGCGGACATGCGCGCGGATTTTTTCAAAGCTCTCCTGGCTGATGACGTGCTCAATGCGGCAGGCGTCCTCTGTTGCAATGTCCTTCGGCACGCCGAGATAGGTGAGCCAATCGGAAAGCAACTTGTGGCGCTCATACATGCGGTTGGCGATAGCAAGGCCGTCCTCCGTCAAGTGAATGTAGCCGTCGCCGTCTACGGTGATCAAATTGTTCTCGCGCAGCTTTTTCATGGCTACGCTGACACTGGGTTTTGTAAAATTGAGCTCGTTGGCAATATCAATAGAACGCACATAGGTGCTGCGCTCGGATAAGATCAAAATGGTCTCAAGATAGTTTTCTGCGGATTCCTGAATTTTCACGGCTGTCTCCTCTCACAATCGGGGTGGATAAATTCTTATAACAGTATAACACAAATCCAAAAAGAGTTCAATTCCCATTTTGTGCAAAATCGAAAATAAGTTGCAGGAGAAAATGACAGAAAAAGTCAAGACCCGCCGGGGGGAACCGGCAGGTCTCGGCTTTTCTTATTTCAGGAGCGTAGTACGCGTCGTACTCAATTTAAATGGGAAGATTTATTATTCTACATCCTGCAGGGCGTCGTAGCCTTCTTCGCCTGTACGGACTTTGATGACATTCTCCACGTCGTAAACGAAGATTTTGCCGTCACCGATGTGACCGGTGTAAAGCGCTTTCTTCGCCGTTTCGATGACCGTGCGGACAGGAACCTTAGAGATGACGACCTCCACCTGTACCTTAGGCAGCAGGTTTGCTTCTACGAGCGTGCCGCGGTAGTATTCCGGCTTGCCCTTCTGAATGCCGCAGCCGAGTACGTTCGTCACCGTCATACCGGTAATACCGACGCTCATCAGTGCGTTCTTCAAGGTATCGAAAGCTGCCTGCTTGCACACAATCTCGACCTTCGTCATCTTCATGCCGGTGCTTTCCGCTTTTTCGGTCTTCACGGGGGCGTGATGCACAACGACCGGCACTGCTTCGTCTACCGCAGCTGGGCCGAACGGGGCAGGGGCAACGCTGAGGTCTGCGCTTTCGAGCGAGGTGTTGATGGCCGGAACGAAGTCTGCATACGCATTTGCAAGGCCATGCTCGGGCAGGTCAAGGCCCATAATCTCTTCTTCTCTCGTCACACGCAGGCCGACCGTCGCGCGGATGAGCAGGAACACAATGGTAATCGTCACGGCTGTCCAAGCGCAGACCGTAAGCACACCAAGCAATTGTTTTGCAAGCAGTGCAATGCCGCCGCCGTAGAACAGGCCGGTGAAGCTATCGTTGCCGGGGGCTGTGGTCGTTGCAAAAAGACCGACTGCAATGGTGCCCCAAATGCCGTTGCAGAAGTGGACGGCAACCGCGCCGACCGGGTCATCGACATGGAGCTTATAGTCGAGCAGCCAAACGCCGAACGGGCAAAGGAGACCGGCCACAATGCCGATGAATGTCGCGCCGAGGCAGTCTGTTACATCACAGCCGGCGGTGATGGCGACCAGACCGGCGAGAGAAGCGTTGAGACACATGGAAACATCCGGCTTGCCGTACTTTACCCATGTGAAAATCATGCAGGTGACGGTCGCTATGGCAGGTGAGACGGTGGTGGTGAGGAAGATGGAGCCGAGCTGCTCAACGCTTGTTGCCGCAGCACCGTTGAAGCCGTACCAGCCGAACCAAAGAATGAACACGCCAAGGCAGCCGAGCGGAATGTTGTGGCCCGGGAAGGCATTGACCTTTACGATCTTGCCGCTTGCATCCTTTTCGAACTTGCCGATGCGCGGGCCGAGCAGCTTTGCGCCGATGAGCGCGGAAAGACCGCCTACCATGTGGATGGCGCAGGAGCCTGCAAAATCATGGAAGCCGAGCTGCGAAAGCCAGCCACCGCCCCAGATCCAGTGTGCTTCGATGGGGTATACCAAAGCGGAGATAACACCGGAGTAAATGCAGTAGGAAAGGAACTTTGTGCGTTCTGCCATTGCGCCGGAAACGATGGTCGCGGTCGTGGCGCAGAACACAAGGTTGAATACGAAATTCGACCAGTCAAAGTTTGCGTAGTTTGTGAAAATATCAAAGCCCGGCTTACCGATGAAGCCCAGTAAGTCTTCGCCCAGCAAAAAGCTGAAGCCGATGAGAATGAATACACCGGTGCCGATGCAGAAGTCCATCAGGTTCTTCATCAAAATGTTGCCGGCATTTTTTGCACGGGTGAAACCCGTTTCTACCATGGCGAAGCCGGCCTGCATCCAGAAGACCAGCGCCGCGCCCATCAAAAACCAGACGCTGAAGATCTCGCTTGTCATATGTTCGTCCTCCTAAGTTTAAGCCCTAGTGATTTGAAAATAGAAAAGGGTGTGCACGTTTGGTTCCTGAAACGGAACCCCGTGCACACCCTTGTGCCTATATTGAATTTTTCATCCCTTGTCCGTTTGAAACGGTATGTTCAAAGCCCCTTATACTCTGAACATCAGATCGCCGTAGCTCGGGTACGGCCAGTAATCGGAAGAGACCAGCGTTTCCATCTCGTCCACAACGGCTCTCAGCTCGGTCATGGCGGTGATGACGGAATCCTTATAATAGGTCGCAACCTCAATCGGATCTTCGCCGACTTCCTTCACGCCGATGATGGCGTTATCGAGCGCAGCAAGCTTCTTATATGCGCAGTCCTGCAGGCCGGAAAGACGCTTGATGATATCAAGCTCCGCTTCGCACGGAATGTCATCGCTGATGGCCTTCTTCGTGGCAACACCGCTTGCAAGCTCCGCAACATAAGAGGAAACAGCGGGGAGAATATCGCGCTTGACCATATCACTTGCGGTGAGCGCTTCGATGTTGATGGTCTTCGCGTACGTTTCGAGGATGATGTCCTGTCTGGACTGCATCTCGACTTCGGTGTAGATCTTATGCTTTGCAAAGAGCTTCACGTTCTTTTCGTCGGTGTAGTGCGGCAGTGCGTCTACCGTGGTCGGCAGGTTCGTCAGGCCGCGTCTTGCAGCTTCGACCTTCCAAGCGTCCGCATAGCCGTCGCCGTTAAAGATGATACGCTTGTGCTCTTTGATGACACGCTTGATGAGTGCGTTCAGTGCCGACATGAAATCATCGCTCTTGCCCTCAAGCTCGTCTGCGAACTGCTCGAGCTCATCGGCGATAATCGTGTTCAGCATGATGTTCGGGCAGGCGATGTTGAGCTGCGAGCCGAGGCTTCTGAACTCGAACTTGTTGCCGGTGAAAGCGAACGGGGAGGTTCTGTTTCTGTCCGTTGTATCCTTTGTGAAGGACGGCAGAACGTTTACGCCAATCTCCATGTTGACGCGGAGTGTGCCGCCGTAGACCGTGCCGGTCTCAATGGCGTGCAGGATAGCTGTAAGCTCGTCGCCGAGGAAGATGGAGATGATGGCCGGCGGCGCTTCGTTTGCGCCGAGGCGATGATCGTTGCCTGCGGAAGCGACGGAGACACGCAGCAGATCCTGATACTCGTCAACACCCTTGATAACAGCGGCGAGGAACAGGAGAAACTGTGCATTTTCCTGCGGCAGCTTGCCCGGTTCCAACAGGTTCTTTCCGGTATCGGTGGAAATAGACCAGTTGTTGTGCTTGCCGGAGCCGTTCACGCCTGCAAACGGCTTTTCATGCAGCAGGCAGACAAGGCCGTGGCGGAGCGCAACGTTCTTCATTGTCTCCATGGTCAGCTGGTTGTGGTCGGTCGCAACGTTCGTGGTGGAGAAGATCGGCGCCAACTCGTGCTGTGCCGGGGCGACCTCGTTGTGCTTTGTCTTTGCAAGCACGCCGAGCTTCCACAGCTCTTCGTCGAGCTCCTGCATGAACGCGGCAATTCTCGGCTTGATTGCGCCGAAGTAATGATCTTCAAGCTCCTGACCCTTCGGCGCGCGTGCACCGAACAGCGTGCGGCCCGTGTAAATGAGGTCCGGGCGCTCATCGTAGAGCTTTTTATCGACAAGGAAATATTCCTGCTCCGGGCCGACGGTCGTGATGACACGCTTTGTCGTGGAGTCGCCGAAAAGGCGGAGAATACGAACGGCCTGTGCACTCAACGCTTCCATGGAGCGCAACAGCGGGGTTTTCTTATCCAGCACCTCGCCGCCGTAGGAACAGAACGCCGTAGGAATGTACAGGGAGTGATCTTTAATGAATGCGTAGGAGGTCGGGTCCCATGCGGTGTAGCCGCGGGCTTCAAACGTTGCACGCAGACCGCCGGAAGGGAAGGAGGAAGCATCCGGCTCGCCCTTGATGAGCTCTTTGCCGGAGAATTCCATGATGATGCGGCCGTCTGCCGTCGGAGAAATGAAGCTGTCGTGCTTCTCGGCGGTGATGCCGGTCATCGGCTGGAACCAGTGCGTGTAGTGCGTTGCACCTTTTTCAATCGCCCAGTCCTTCATGGCATTTGCCACAGCATTGGCAACCGTGATGTCGAGGTCCTTGCCGTTGTCGATGGTCTTTCTCAAAGACTTGTAAACGTCCTTCGGCAGTCTCTCACGCATGACGTCGTCGTTAAACACCATGCTGGCGAAAATGTCCGGCACATTGATCTTTGTCGTGCTGCTCATGTAAACCACTCTTTCCTTCAATAAGATTCGCATAATAGGAGGGGCGAACGCTGCGATATAATTTGTATATCTTCCCGGCGTTTCGTCCTGCGGCTTCGCTTTACGAAACCGTCTGCACAGCTGTTCGTAATTCATTCAAACAAAAAAGCGCTGGGGATGGCATTGAACCAACCACAGCGCCTTTGCTATGCTATGTGATGAATTTTACAACGTCTCGGACCATTTGTCAACACCTTTTTTGAGAAAATTTGAAGATTTGCAGGATATGCAATTTAAACCTGCGTTCATAAATTCATTTTATGAAATTTTCAAAGTCATGCGAACATAAAATGAAATTACTACAATTCAAAAATTCAAAAATCGCGAAATTTTTCTTGACATATAAGAAGGGCCGCTATATAATGGTAGGCAGACAATGGAGTCTGATCATACATGTTGCATCTAAAAGCTGCCGAATGCGGGGCTTTTAGATTGCGCCGGGGGGAACGGCGCGCGTGCATTGCACGCAGCATGTATGGTCAGACTTTCTCTTTTTTTCGGAAAAGCCGGGAAAAAGACGTATATCTTATTTGTTTTCAGAAGGGAGCAGTCTTCATGCTTAGAGAAGGCAAAAGCACAGCGGGCGATTTCCGAATTCCTTCGGGGTGCGCCGTATCCTCCGTTTTTTCCCGCAGCGGAAAACGGCTGGACGGCTCCGATATCATCCGCTCCATTGAGATCATGCACGACCGTTCAAACGGCCTTGGCGGCGGCTTCGCCGGCTACGGCATTTACCCGGAATATGCGGAACAGTATGCGTTCCACGTTTTCTATAATAATGTAAAAGCAAAAGAGGAATGTGAGAAGTTCATCAACGAGCATTTCGACGTCGTGAACCTTTCCAAAATTCCGATCCGCAAGATTCCGCAGATCACGGACGAGCCGCTTATCTGGCGGTACTTCGTAACACCGCTGCACACAAAGCTTGCGGAAAGCCAGCTTGATGAAGACGAGTTCACCGCCCGCTGCGTCAACCGCGTCAATACCTTTATCGATGGCGCGTATATTTTCTCCAGCGGCAAAAACATGGGCGTGTTTAAGGCCGTCGGCTACCCGGAGGATGTCGGTCGGTTCTATCGTCTCGATGAATACGCCGGCTACTGTTGGACGGCGCACGGCCGCTACCCGACGAATACCCCCGGCTGGTGGGGCGGTGCGCACCCGTTTGCGCTGCTCGACCTTTCCGTTGTCCATAACGGCGAAATCTCGTCCTACGATGCGAACCGCCGCTGCATTGAGATGTACGGCTACAACTGCAACCTTTTGACCGATACCGAGGTCATCACCTATATTTTCGATTATCTTGTACGCCGTCAGGGCCTCACCCTGCAAGAGGTCGCAAACGTCATCGCGGCACCGTTCTGGACGACCATTCAGAACAAAGGCCCGGAGGAGCGCGCGCGTCTGACGTATTTGCGCAATGTGTATTCCGGCCTGCTCGTCACCGGTCCGTTCTCCATTCTGGTCGGCTTTACGGGTGGCCTTATGGCACTCAACGACCGCTTAAAGCTGCGTTCTATGGTCGTCGGCGAAAAGGGCGATATGGTCTACATCGCCAGTGAAGAATCCGCCATCCGCGTCATTCAGCCCACGCTCGATAAGGTCTGGGCGCCCGCAGGCGGCGAGCCTGTCATCTTCACGCTGGACAAAAAGTAAGAGTTTGTGTTCTCTGAGAAATGAGGTTACTATAAATGGCTATCGATTTTTTATATCCGCAGTACGAGGTCGTCCGCAACCCCGCGCGCTGCATTGCCTGCCGTGCCTGTGAACGACAGTGCTCCAACGAAGTACATGCTTACGACGATGAGCTGAAAATGATGATCTCCGACGAAAGCCGCTGTGTGAACTGCCACCGCTGCGTTTCCATCTGTCCCACGCGCGCTTTGAAGATCGTCAAGACCGACCACATCTTTAAAGAAAATGCCAACTGGTCCGGCGAGACCATCATGGAGGTCTACCGTCAGGCGAGCAGCGGCGGCGTGCTGCTGTCTTCCATGGGCAACCCGAAGCCCCTGCCGGTCTACTGGGATAAAATCCTCATCAACGCGTCGCAAGTCACGAACCCGTCCATCGACCCGCTCCGTGAGCCGATGGAAACGAAGACGTTTTTAGGTCAGAAGCCGTCTAAAATCGAGCGCGACGAGAACGGTAAGATTAAGACGAATATCACCCCGCAGCTTGAGCTTTCCGTGCCGATCATGTTCTCTGCCATGTCCTACGGCTCCATCAGCTACAATGCGCACCAAAACCCTGCCCGCCCCTCCGGGA
>OGOH01001926.1_pt1 | contig 13684 bp, 17 predicted proteins | sample 1552571 | NCBI WGS metagenome assembly OGOH01 (sample SAMEA2580170, study PRJEB22360) | human gut metagenome | biome: human gut; feature: human-associated habitat; material: faeces | place: Denmark | collected 2008/2010
TTGTGCTGAACTTACTGTAGTCGTCCTGGCTGTAGTCACCGTCAAGGTTGCCGAATGGATCTGGCTTCGCTACTACTGACCAAATTGTGGAAGCGAGTGACATGCCATACATACCACTAATAAATGTTGCGCCGTTTACAGTTCTGCTAATACCAAACCACGTAGGATTTGAAAAACCTATAGCAAATCCTGCAACAGCAAACAATATTTTACCTGTTTTCTTACCTTTACCCAAATTTTCACCCACTTTCTTTTGGAGGATAAAACTATGAAGTTACACTTTATATTGTTCATATTAATTACTATATGTAATTTTTGTTCTGCAGAAATTTCTAAAACAACAAACGATTTTGATAAATCTACTCAAATCACTAGTTTCTATAGAGTTAAAAACATACAATATCCTGAAACTATTATTTTCAAGAAATTTAATGAAGAATATTACTTCTTTGCTAAAAAACCAAGTAGACGAGCTAATTATCTATCAAATTTAGAAAAGTCTAAAATTAAAATTGATGATTCAATATTTTCTTTAGATTGTAAAATATATGACTATGACTATTATCAGCATTTTTCATTTAAATTTTCAAACGAAATTATAAATAAGATTAAATCAGCTCATTCTGTTATTTTCCAAATGCCCATACTAGTACACAAAGATATTTTTGTTGAATACTATCAATTTTCTATACCAGAGCCAGTTCTTGATGAATGGAAACAAGTCATCGCTATGGAATAACGAAAGAGAGCCTGACGGCTCTCTTTTTTTATTGCCCGCGCAATAATCAGCTCAACCTGAATTCTTTCGGTACTGCCAGAAAACCGCTATAACGCTTACGGTTGCCGTATTTTTCGCACATCTCCGGTGTTTTGTCGCAGTTACGCTGCAAAGAAGCCGTATCTGTAATAGCTCCTAAAAATGGATACTGCGTCACAACATAATGATTACCGTCATTATTATCAATAAAATTATCTTTGATCAGTTTGGTTTCGTAACCGATAGTAATAAGTCCGTTTTTATAGTAGCCTGCATCAATATCCGCAGCATCGAGTTTAATTTTATTGGGCAGTGAAAGCAGCGGTTCAACAGCAACCTGCCGCCGGACTTTATCCAGGCCGCACTGCTCATCGCCAAAAGCAGCATTGCAAAAATACTGCGTGATCCTGTTGGGTACTTTGTTATTGGGAAACGACGCTTTGACTGTTACTGTAAATTCGCCGTTACTATAGGCAGGCGTATCAAGATAGCCGTAAAAAACAGTCATGGCTATTTCTTCATCTTCCAGGCTTTCCGGATACTGAATGCGAAAAATCTCGACATAACGTCCGCGAAAATCAAAGCCTTCCAGCAGCGCTGTTATTTTGCTGTTATCGGTATCGGCTATTTTCAATTCCACGTTGTCGATCTTGGCATCCACTGTTGATTTGATCGTGCCGCGCTGTACTGGAACAGGATAGTATTCACAGCCGCCAAAGATAATGATCTCGTCACAATTACAGATGCGGACGATGCCTGTTTTGAGATGCAGGACATAGAGTTCAATAAAAAAAGAACTGGCGCGTTCTTTGGCTTCCGCCATGCTGATGGGCAGAATTTTCATAGATTGACCACCCTTAATGTCAGCTCGACAGAAATTTTGCCAATAATGCGGCCGCGTTCATCAAAGCCCCAGGTATCTGTCGGCGCATAGTCGCTGGTAAACTGGCAGACGAACTGCTCGCCGTTATAGTTAAAATAGAACCGTTTTGATTTGCGATGTTCTAAATAAAAGGCTTCTACTGCCGCCATTTCGGCAGCTACGCTTTCAAAAGTCATTTGAAAAGTAATAATAGGATTGACGCCTACTTCCTGTACCTGAAAGGCACCTGATTCGAATTCGATAGTCCTGTCAAGATAGCGGACGCTGCGTTTAACTTCGCTTTTAGGCGTAAATGTAAATGTTTTCAAGCCGTCACCTTCTTTCTGTAACCACTTTTAAAAAAGAGGTTGTTTTGCCTGAGTCTGACGATCATGGATTTTTGAAACTGCTGTAAGATCGTCAGTACTTTATGTTCACCAACGTAAATGCCGGTATGGCCTTCGCCGTTGATTTCGTATAAAACTATATCGCCGTACTGCATGGTATCGACTTGTTTGATGCGCGTAAAATGTTTGTGCATAAAACGCGCCAGCCGGTACGGCTCAGTCACATACCAGTCTTTGGCGATCGGCCGGCCGTCACGCCATTCTAAATCAATACCGTGTTCCTGATAAAAGAGCTGGCACAGGCCGATGCAATCAACGCCGTCATAGGCGACGCCTAAAAATTTATAGGGCAGGCCGACAAATTTTTTGAGATCCTGTTTTTCCATTTTGCACCTGCCTTTAAGCCCTGCGTCCCATAGCGTTGTTTTTAGACAGTACGGCCTGTAAAATATCCGAGTTTTCGTTCAGATATTCAGCAAAGCTGCGGGAATCGAGCGCAGTAATGACGACCTGTGTCGGCGCTTTGGCGGTGTTGTCCATAGCCCGCATGGCAACAGTTGCCAGAATTTCGTTGCTGCGGCGGTCGCGGATACTGTTGACTTCTTCCCCTACCTGCAGGGTGCGCAGCACTTCGTCGTCCTTCAACAACGGCACGACACCGATGCGTCCTGCCATAACGTCGCCGCCGCTGTGCATTATACCTATGGAATTAGATGATATAACCGCATCAGATATTATTTTTTCATCGTTGGGAACAGTTATCCCTCCAACTGTTATAGTTCCGCCATTTGTCACTCCTCCAGGAGTTGTCACACCTATAGCTGCCGGAAGTTTTCCGTTTCCGCCAAATAAGCCCAAAATCATCCCTAACAATGAGGCTTCGGCTTTGACTTTAAATAAACGCTGAATCGCTTCGCGCGCCAAATCTTTCCATAAATTAGACCAAATGGATCGCAGTGTATTACCCTGAATAAAGAAGTCCACAGCAATGCCTGCCAACCCCTCGCGGATCTGGGCATTCTTTTGATATTCAAGGTCTCGCATTTGTCCTGCATGTTCAGCACGTAAAACTTTTTCAGCGTCTAACAAATTTTTGATCCGATGATATTCTGCCATATCATTTTTAGCTTTGTCACTTTGAAGTTCTTTTTCCCAGTTATAAATTTGCTGTTCCTGCTCGATCATGACCTGCTTCAGATATTCAATCTGAGCCACAGTGGCCCGTCGCTGTTCATCCGAATTCAAAGGAGTTCCCAGCGCCTTTGCTTTGATTGCGTATTCGTTCTGCATGGTAAGCATCTTTTGCGCATAAATATCTTCCGGTTTTTTAGAAACATACATGGACTTTAGATTTTGCTGTACACTACGCTGTTCCTCATCCAGATTTTTTATCTTGTTTTCAATTTCGGCCATTAAACTTAAAAGACTGCTCAGTTCCTTAACAGAACTGATGGTCTCTTTATTAGCAGCAATGCGCGCGGCTTTGACATCATCAGCAGCACTGGTATCATAGCCGATCGCTGACATCAATTCAGAATTTTTTACTATTTCACTGTCAAAATCATCCTGTAAGGTTTTCATGAAATCCTGCAGCTTTGTTTTTTCTCCTGCCAGTTCACTCAACCGTCTATTGTAAAGATCTATTTTCTCAGCCTGCTTTTCGATAGTTGTACCAAACTCATTTTCTTCGTCGATTATTTTTTGCATATCGGCAATATATTGCTCATTAATTGGCTTAGCCTCATACATCAATCGGTTTCTCTCGGCAAAGTTTTTGTTTTCGGAAACCATTTTATTGTAATCAACCGCTTGCGCGCCTGCCAGCATGCCATAACCGCCACCATAGCCTTGCCCAAAATCTGCTGACGGCTGCGGCATATAATTATTAATCTGTTCTCTATGACTAAGCTGTGCTAGCAGAGTAGCTTCCTGATTTCTGAGTTTGGCCAGCTGCGCTTCTGTAGCAAAATATTTGCTTCTGGCATTATCATAATCGGTTTTGGCATTTACATAGGCCACTGAACTCGTATCCCGCCCCTCGGCTTCTAAAAAAGCTTTACGCTCTTTCATAATTCGGGCCTGTTCTTCCATCTCAGCCTGATATTGAGCCATTTGGCGACGTACTGTTTCCAGTATAATTTGTGATTTATCTACATCCTTTACTTTGTCTTCAAAAAAATTATAAGCACCGTTCACTGCTTGAACTGCGGCTCCAATTTCTGCAATAGTTTTTAACGCTATCAGCAATGGTACTGCCATACTGATCCCCTCACTTTCCCGGCCTGCAATGCTACGACTGCACCAATGCCTTGCCTGTCTGTTGCCAGCTCTGCTTCGGCAAGAGTCAGGATAGTTTTGAATAACAACAGCAGTTCCGTACCGCCTTGAAAGGCCGCTACAAATTCCGGCTGTAAGTTTTTCAATCCCTTTAACAGCTCTGTCAGTACAAGCATCAGGTTTTGTGCTGCGGTGGTGTTGCTTTGCTGCAGCTTTTCCAGCAGCTTGTCACCTTGCTGCTTCAAGGCCAGTAATTTTTGTTCTATCTTAGCTGCAGATTTTTTATACTGCACTGCCGAAAAGTCCTGCGTGCTAAATGCCGTCTGCATTTTTCTCTGCAAAGAGTCATACCCGCCAAACAACGCTCCCAAATTGGCAGCATCAAAACAGCCGGCAGCAATATCAGGCAAAAGTTTTTCGCCCTCTTTGTCAGCAGCTTGCTTCTGCGCTGCTTCTAAAATCACCTCCTGCAAGCGGCGTAATTGTTTTTGTCCCTGTGCATCCAAGCAATAACAGTCAACGCCTAGTTTATTCAGCTGCATTGCTGCATCAGCCGTTCCCATCCACAACAGCAGCACCCGCAAATAACGGCCGGCTTCTTCACCTTGCTTCTGAGAACATTCCATGAAGGCCACCAACAGCGCCTGCAAATACGAAAAGTCTATCCCAGAGCGGTAAGCAATGCCGCCTGCCTGTTCATTTGCTTCAGCAAGCTGCTGCGCTGTCATACCATATTCAGCACTCAATTTGCCCCAAATGTCGATTATTTCATTAGCAGTTTGTTCGGCATCATAAGCCGAAAGCAATTTTGCTGCATACTGGCGTAGAACAGATGCCAACGCCGTAGCGGCAGCTTTAAGTTTCATTTCGCCAACATGAGCAAGCTTGAGCGATGCACGCACCAGCGCTTTGACTGTTTCTTCGTCCTGATAATACTGCCGCCACAGATCAGCAACAGCAAATGTTTCCTGCACAGCTTTTTCATATGCAGACATAATATTAAGAAAATCTGCTGCTAGAAGATACATGGCGTCAGTATCTTTATCAGCTATCTGCGGCGTAATTTTATTGCCGCCTAAGTCAATTTCTGACAACGCCTGCAGCTTTGCTGGCAGATCGCCAAAAAGCAACGTAAACAGCTCCTGCTGTCCTGCCTCCTCAGCTCCGCAGCGTAATTTGGCAATAAAATAATCTACGTCGTTAAAATCAATATTGGCAGCACTGTTATTTAAACCAAAGGCTTCCTGTAAAAGCTCTGCTTCTCTGTGCAGCTGCTGGTAACCCTGCACTGTCTTACGCAGGCTGTCGAGCAATGCGCCGTTATCATTATTGTTGTTTTTTTGCACTTCTTTATATAAAACACCTGCCTGCCGCTCAGCGGCAGCCAACGCCTTTTGATAATTAAACAATGTCGCCGTTACATTTGTGCCCTGCAAATCCTGCTGCTGTGCATTTTGCAGTGCCTGATGCTTTTTTGTCACGCTTGCAGCGCTTTTATCAAGACTGTTTTTTAATGCTGCGGCAGTACGCAGCGTACCTGCGCAATCGTGCAGGAGTTTCACTTTGCTGATCTTGCCGTCAGTTTCTAATTTATCTATGTTCATTCATGCACCTCCTTTTACTCGATCTGACCGGAATCGATCAAATACTGGATTGCATCGGCACCGGAATAGGTCGATGAATCCTGTGCCTGCATCTCTTCGTTATTCTTTTTGCAGCCAGCTAAAACATATTCCAGCTGCGGTATCGACAGCTCCATCACATCACGCATGGTCATGGACGTGTTTTGAATGATGGAGGCATACAGCTGATTCCATTCTGTTACGCCGTCGTCGTCAGATTCTTTTTTTTTAAGCTGGAAATGTCATAGAAAACTTCAAATACCTGCCGGGCCAGCGCCAGATCTAAAAATTCTTCGATTTGTTCCCTCTTATATTTCTCGTCAAACGCCAGCACCAAAATATCAAGCATGGCGTTCCAGGCAGTATCTGTATAGTCAACGCCGCCGTTTTCAGCAGTGGTATCAAAGCTGAAAATATTGTCGATAATGGCAAAGTCGTTAAACAGCGGTGTAAGTTTTCTGATTTGATCTTTATGTTTTAATTTGGCAGGATAGATCCTGCGGGTAATGCCATCACGGCATTCCACATCTTCATAGGCTGTAAAAGGGTCTTTGATTTCTGTCATTGTCATCCTCTTTCATCTAAAAAAATAAAGGAAGTGCTGTTTAAGCACTCCCTTTGGTAAAGTTTTTAGTCGACGTAGCTTACAGAGTAAGATACGAATTTTTTGTCACCGCGCAGCGGATCAACAGATTTGAAGTTCAGCTCAGGAGCAGTCGCTTCACCGCGTGCATAGCTGAGAGTAAGACCGCCTTCGCAGCGGGCTTTGTAAACGCGGGTCGTCAGCACTGCTTTGCGGCCGTTAGGCAGCTCGGTCGGCTGGCTGGTGTGGCGCAATTCCACATAACCGGGTACGGAAGTGGTTTTGATGTCAACAGTAGAACCGTCAGTCACAGTATAGACATAATCGATATGCACCTGAGTACCGGCAGTAAGGTCAGAGCTGAAATCCAACACGCCAGCACTGGTCACAGCAAAGGTTTTCGTACCAGTGGGAGAACCTTCAACGCGGGTAAGACCAACGCCGTCTACGACAGCGATCACAGATTCAACTTCCACACCGGAGTCTACCAGTAATTTATTATCGCTGGCTTTGACAACAATGTCTTCACTGCCAAAAGCAAAAGCGCCTTCAGCCACTGCTTCACCCTGAGAGGCCGCAACAACGTTCAGATCGAAACAGGCATTTTTAAATTTGAAGCTGGCAGACTTTTCTTTAATGTAGTTATAAATCGGGAACAAACCGTCGCCGCCAAATACATCTTCCATAGTCGCAGTCACTTCGATCGTCATATCCTGCAGAGAACCCAGCTTTGCAGATACTTTGCCGTCACCGGAGAGCAGGAACGCTTCACCGACGCCATGCAACACTAAATTTTTTGTATCAATTTTTGCCATTAATAAACACCATCCTTAATTTTTATTTTCCGTCAATCAACGGGTTATAAATCAATCTATATTTGCAAACACCGTCAGCACTAATGCTCTGCTGACCTTCTGAACTGAGCAGGATCTCGTCATGCCCTGACAGAAGCTGCCGAAAACGTTTGGACAGCAATCCGGCATTTAACAGGGTATCAGTATAGATGTCTACATAAAGCTCGCCTTTATTGACCAGCCAGTTATACTCCAGCTTTTCAGCGCGTGTAAAATAGTAAGCGATAAAGGGGACTTCTGCGGCAGTTACCGCTTCGTCCGCCTGACATTCAAGCCTTAACTTATTCTTTAATACGTCTGTATTTGTGTTATCCGTAACACTCAGCATTCTCATTATTTCTTCATCGGCGACGCACCAGTCAAAAATATAGTTCAGTAAATCAAAACTATTGCGCATCAAGCACCTCCTTTAAGCTTTTACAGCGCGCCGGCTGTAATTTTTAGATTATGGTAAACTGCATCGATATCGATATTTCTATTTTTTACTCATGTTGATTGATAGATATCAATGCCGGCCCGGGCAGCAGATTCCCGCACCGGTTCCGGCTGACTGCGGTCAGTTATAAGCGGCATGCCGTCCCACCCAATCCAGGCACACTGACCGCAAAGACCTTCGACAGCAATTTTATATTTTGCTGTTATCAAAAGCTCATCCAAAGCCTGTGTTTGCGCAAACAGGTCCAGTTATTATTTCATCCTTCACCTATATATGAACTTTAGCTGTTTTTTATACCCTGTTATCAAAAATATTTTTCAACTTATACTTCTCAGCTTACTCTGTTGGCAGCAATGATCTGTTCGAGCCGGTCTTTTTTCCAGGGCTGCAGCAACGGTCTTTCGGTACGCATCTCGCGGCGGCTGCATTTTTTGCCGCAAAGTGTACAAACTGAATCCGAGTTGGTATTATGCAGATATTCGGGCATATGACAGGCAGTTTGTGTCTTAAAAACCTTTCGCCCGAATCTGGTCTGCCATGAACTGCCGACAGCCAGCTTCATTTCCTGTTCGAAAGGCTGCCCCACTCCCAGCGCTTTTTGCGCTTCCTGAGCGATTTGCGGCAGCAGCAAAATCTCTTTAAAAGCTTTCAGCCTGATACCAAATCTATTTTGCAGTTTCTGACGCACGCTTTTGATGGTTTTAAAAATCACCGGCTGGCTGATGCCAAGACTGCGGGCAGCGGCCATAGGGGTTTTGCCGCATTGCAGATAGGCCTTCAATATTTCCAGCTGTCTTGCTGTCAGCGCAGTTTCCATTCTCTGCCACAGTTCAAGCAGCTCCGTCAGCCTTTCCCGTTCCAGCAAAACAGCTTCAGGATTATTTTTATTGGAAGCGATACTCAAATCGACGAATGTCAGTTTCATTTTCAGTTTTGTTTCCTTACTGCTCTGCGAGCTTTCCTGATACTTGCCTAACCTGCTCAGATCTCCTGCCGCCTGCTGTTCTGTCACTTCGCCTGCCTGCACGGCACTGATAATATCTTCTATCGTATATCTGGCCATATCAAAACTCCTTTCGTTTTGCAGTTATGCCGTAATAACAGCAAAACTGCAGATCTATAATCACTGTCTCACTGCCGATCAACCGGTTGCCTCTGGCATTGCGTACATTTTGTTCCCGCATTTTCTGCGTATTCAAGAAGGTCGACGCATCGGCATATTTTGCAAACCACTGCTGCGCTTCACTCTTTTTCCCAACTATCAAGGCATAATAGCATTCACTCTTAAACCTGACAAAATACGCATGCACTTCGACGCGTTGTTCCTGTTCATCCATCTTCCCACCTCTGTTTTTAGAATAAAATAGAATTTTTAGAATCAAAAGGGCATAAAAAATAAACCCTTCTGTCAGCAGCACTGTTCATTTGTAAAAACTCATCTTTTGTAAACTCTGCTTCTTTCATGATGTAATTTTCCTGATGATATTGATATAAATAAGTTTTTGTTCCAGCTCGTCAAAGCCTCTTAAAAACTGCTCGACCTCGTCAACACTTGTAAGTATTTCTCGAAAAAGCCTGGAATCGCCAAAAAAAATAAATTCTACAATATACATCTTTGCTTCCCTTCCTTTACGACCGCCCGTTGACATCTTTTTTCTTACCTTGATACGGTGACCGCAGGCGTTTTATGCACAAACTTTTGTTCGTTTTGTGATACAATTATACTCTTTCAACTCGAACATTGTCAACTATAATTTTAATATCAAAAAGCTGTTTCTCATACTTTTAAAGTCTGATACAGCGCCTATTTTGCTTAACAAGCAGGTTTCTTTGCCATTTCTCAGTATAGCGCTGATTTTTTACAGTCAGTATTTTTTCTGTTTTTCGTTCATTCCTTTTGTTCGTTTTTTGTTCGTTTTTTTGTTCGCACTTATAAGCAAAATTATTGTGTTTTTATCTGCTAATAAAAAAAGACACCCGTAAGAGCGTCTTTTCATTCCTGCTATTATCATCAACTATCCGTACCAGCTCCATTAGCTATAAAGAGCAAATACACACCTTTATTCTAACGATTTGCAAAAACATCATATTCTGTTATCGTTATTTTATCACTCATAAATCTTTTTTCAGTATCTCTGTAAAATTCAACTTTTGTTTTCTCCCATTTACCCTTCTGATAGCCATAGTAAAAGCGCCAGTGCTGCATAGCATTAGAAAGATATGATTTCTCTGCTTTGGAGGCTTCTTCTTTGGTAGGATAACTGCCTGTAAATATTTCAGTGTATCGCTCAACATCAAGTATGCCTATATAAGGGTACATGACAGAATCATTTTTTTTAACATCCAAAGAATAAACAGGTTCCAGATTCCGCACCTTGAACCAATGTCCTGAACCCTGCAGTCCATGTTTAGAGGGATCAAAATAACGTATGTGGACAGCATCTTTTTTATAGGTAGCGAGAACAGGCTGCATAATATCCTGCACATGCACTTTAAAAGAATCCACTACAACCTGTTCATCAGCTAAACAAGAAGCGCAGACCAAAAGCAGTGCCATAATTAAAATCAGCAAACGTTTTGTCATTTCTCTCACCCTTTCAGCTTGATTATACAATGCTGAAATTTTACATTAAATCAAATTTACAATGCAACTTCTTTTATTTTCTGAACTGCTGTTACAAAAAGCTCTGTCAACGCAGAGGTTTTTGCTTAGCTGTTTATATCAGAAATTACGCTGATAGCTGATACCGACAACTTTAGCATAGTTATCATGGCTGCGGGCGGTATCATAAGTATCACCCGTATGTCCTTTGATACTCAACCCATCAATATCGATAAAGCCCAAGGTCATGGCAAGTGTCTGTTTTTTATCGTGGTACTGGAAGCCCAGACTGTAGGTGCGGCGGGCACCGGTCGGCACGATAAAATCGGCGCCGTCAAAAGGTATTACCGATTCATCATAAGCATAACCGCCCATGATGGTATATTTGTCACTCAGTTTATGTTCTACGCCCAAAGCATAACGCCAGCCGTTGCTCCAGTTTTTTGGAGAAGCAATAGTTCCTAAACCTTCAATGTCGATATTCAAAGCATCATAAGTACTCCATTTGGTATAGGTACCGTTCAATTCTACCCGAGTACGGTCATCAAATTTATGATTGTAACCAATAGCCCAGCTGTCGGGCAAAGTTACTTTGCCATAGGCATCTCTTTTTATACTCATACCATTTACCATATAAGCTTTAAAATCTGCTTCCATACTGTGAGTCACCTTGCTGCGGTAAACCAGGCCGATCTCATTTTTAGAATCAAAAGCATAATTGGCAGCCGCATTCCAGCCTAAAGCCCAGCTTTCGCCCTTTGTTTGCGTAGCTGCATCCCCCATAAATGGAATTTGAGAATTTTTCTGCAGTTCCAGACCCACATAATTGACTTCCGCCCCCACGGCCGCACTCCACTTGTTGTCAAACTTGCGGGCATAGGTCGGCGTCAGGCTGGCGCCGTTCAAGCGAGAGAAAAAGGCATTAGATGCAACTTTAGAATCCCGTTCAAATTCTGAGATCATGCCGAAACGGCTGAACAACCCTATACCAATCCAGTCTTTGTCGTTGAGCTGTTTGACATAGTAATTGCCGGGAGCCCAACCGGCATGTACGACGTTTTTACCTTCGTCAATAGGCTTTCCTGTAGCGTCATAAGCCGTATATTTGCCATGCGGGCTGATATAAACCGCACTCTGTTTAAAAGCTTCGCCCCGCACTTTGGTGATCGACGCCGGATTGTAGGCAATATTGGCGGCGTCATTCTCAGCAAACATTCGCGCTCCGCCCATAGCCACGCCTTCAGCTGACCACTCGTTGATCGCAAAGCCTTCGGCCCCAGCATCGACAGCCGGCACAGACAAAACACAGGCCAACCCTATTATCGTAAAATGTTTCTTTAAAAACAAAACAGACACCTCACAATTAACAAAATTTTCCAATATTAATAACAATATTTTAACAGCTTTTGCTTTTTATTGTGGAGAAAGTTTTAATCCAACAATTAAATTATTTTTTATAATATATTTAGCTTGCATTTTTCAACCTTTTACGTCATAATATTAGTTGAAAGTTCAACTAATATGGCGGTGAATATTATGACAAAACTGCATAATGACCTGCTGCGTGACATCGGCACGCTGGCGCGCACGATCCACTATCTTCACGATCTGCATTTTAAGGAACTGGCGCTGCAGCGGGGACAGTTTATTTTTCTGACCCGGATCTGCGAAAATACGGGTATCAATCAAAACGATTTATCGCTCTTATTAAAAGTCGATAAATCTACGACTGCCAAAGCTGTCCAAAAATTGACCGCTGCCGGTTATATAAACAGGCAGCGCAGCAGCGAAGACCAGCGGCACTGGCAGCTTTTCCCAACAGAAAAAGCTCTCCTGCTCTACGATCAAATCATCACTGAAGAAAACACCAGCCTGCAGTTGTGTCTGCAAAATTTTACAGCGTCAGAACGCAAAGAATTGAACAGGCTGTTCAAAAAAATGTGTGCCAATCTGGAAACACACTGGCAAAAAACAAAGGGTCAAAAACAAAGAATCGAGGTGCAATGATGCTGCGTTTGGCAACTATGCAGGATTTAACACGGATCATGGCTATCGTGCAGGCTACGGTCAGGGAAATGCACGCTTACGGCAACTACCAGTGGGACGAGGTTTATCCAACTGAACAGGATTTTGCCGCAGACATCACCCAAGGCGATCTTTTTGTATCAGAAGCTGAAGGACAGATCTGCGGCCTGATCTGCATCAATCAGACCGAACCAGCTGTTTATGCTGATGCCGGCTGGACTTTGGCGGAAAAAGCCCTGGTCCTGCATCGCATGGCAGTTGACCCGGCCCTGCGCGGCCGCGGTACCGGCTCTGAATTGCTGCAGCAGGCTGAAACGCTCGCTCTCAGCCTGGGACTGCGTTATTTAAAAACAGATACCTACGCCCTGAACGAAAAAGCTCAGCAGCTATTTCTAAAGCACGGCTATCATTTCTGCGGTGAAATCCAGTTCCGTAAAATGGAGCACCAGTTTTACTGTTATGAAAAAGTACTGTAAAATAAAAACACACCCTTTAAAAAGGGTGTGTTTTTACTTATAAAGCAGGGTCGTCCACGCCGTTGGCCTTAAAGGCATTGGCCCTGTCGATGCAGGTGCCGCATTCGCCGCACGGCCTGTCGCCGCCTTCATAGCACGACCAGGTATATTGATAAGGAGCACCCAAATTCAGTCCCAGCTCCACTATCTGCGCTTTATTTTTATTCAGCAGCGGTGCTTCCAGATGACACAATTTACCGCTGCCTTCATAAATGGCAGTATCCATAGCCGCATAAAACTCCGGCGTACAATCCGGATAAGCCCGTCCAGCCGCATCGTCAGCATGAGCGCCATAACAGATCGCATCAGCTCCCAATGAAATGGCAATAGCGGCAGCAGCGCTGATCAAAAGGCCATTGCGAAACGGTACATAAGTCGCTACCGTACCTTCGCCATGCTCAGCCAGCTGCTGCGCGTAGCTTTTATGTTCGATGGCTTCACTGCTGGCTGCCAGCAGTGAGCAATTACTATAGGACATGATGCCGGCAATATCCTGCTCCAGTAAACGTACACCATAATAAGCCGCAACCTTACGGGCTGCTGCCATTTCCCTGCTGTGCTTCTGCCCGTAAAAAACACACAGCGCCGTGACATTTTCCGCACCGCAGACCTGCACAGCCTGCGCCAGACAGGTGGTGCTGTCAATACCGCCGCTTAATAACACTACTTTTTTCATACTGCAACCTCCGTCACAGATCGCGCCTGATGATGGCAGGCGGTAATTCTTCCCAGGGCTTGTATTGAATCGTGCTGCAAAATACATAAGCCTTATAACGGTCGGCAGCTGTTTCAGCCGCTGCCGCT
>OGOH01001937.1_pt1 | contig 13629 bp, 8 predicted proteins | sample 1552571 | NCBI WGS metagenome assembly OGOH01 (sample SAMEA2580170, study PRJEB22360) | human gut metagenome | biome: human gut; feature: human-associated habitat; material: faeces | place: Denmark | collected 2008/2010
AACGATTCCGGGCAAAGCGGTCAAATTTCCAGACGAGAACAACATCAAACAGCTTTTTGCTGCTGTCTTTGATCATCTGCTGGAATTCCGGACGATTGTCCGTTTTGGCAGAGAATGCACGGTCAATGTAGTGCTTGATGACCGTGATGCCGTTCTTTTCCGCATAAGCCGTGCATTCCCGAATCTGGCCTTCAATGGATTCTTCACGCTGGTTATCCGATGAATAGCGGGCATAGATTACGGCGGTCATAGACTCACTTCCTTTTTCTTATCGAACAGACGGGTAGCTTTTTGCATACTTGTAGATCTGCCGTGCACAGTCAAGGCTCATTTTGCTGGAATCGTTGTGTTTGAGCCATGCATTCACATTGCCCGGATTCAGCCTCAAGTCTGTGTAGAGGCGATAATTCGTCAGTTTCTTTTTCTGCTGAAGTTCCAATACCCGGCGATGGATCAGTTCTTTCGTGTCATTGTCCGCAAGGGCGGCATCCCGCACCGAGCAATAGCTGCGCCAGACCTTCAAATAGCCCTCCGGCAGTTCAGGAGATTGTTTTTCCAAGAGCAGCAGCATTTTCGCCAGCAAGTAGCGATTAGAAAGCCGCTCATATTCCGCAACGACCGTGCTGTTTGCAGTATAGTGGAGCAATAAATCCACTTTATCATAGGCCAAAGCATAGAGAAACAGCGGTTCTTTCAAGCGGGGATTTTCATTTAGACAAGCTGCAAGTTTATGGACGCTTGCCGTCTGCACCCCGGAAAGTTCTGCCACATACCGCTTCAAGAAGCCCTCAAATGTCAGCTTTCGCATGGTCTCCACCTCTCCACATACTCCTGATAACGGATATAAAAATCCCGATACCGCCAATCGTTCAAGATGCTGGCTTTCAGTTCATCTTCATCCGTTGCAAGGTGTTCCAGCAAGTCCCAATCCAAAGAGTTCCGCACAGCTTCGCTCTCTACGTCTGCCTTGTCAGTATCCCGGAACGAGCAGAGCTTTGCAATCACCAAATCCTTCAGACTGGGTGTGTAGAACTGTACCTTTGTTCCACCAAAGGGCAGCGGCTGGAGCCTGTCTTGGAAGTTATACGGGAAATTGTCGATGTAAGCTTCCACATCGGTGTTGATGTCGTACTTGCCGAGCAAGCTATACAGTTCTTTCGGAACACTCAAGGCATCAATGTCATGAGTAGCGCGGGTCAGCTTGCCCAACAAAATGAACGCACTGCCGCCTACAATCACCATCTGATAGCGGTCGTTATTGTCGATCATCAGGTCTGCGTCTTCGTCCAGACGTTCCAGACGCTTGCGGAGGTCATCTAAGATCATCTTTCCCATAAAACAGTCTTTCTTATTTTCGATAATAGTATTTTCTAAAATCATTTTACAGGAAAGAAATCTGATTGTCAAGCACAAATCAACGACATTTCATACAATTCATACTACCATGTTGTCAGTCCACATCTCACACTGGCTAATGACCGTGCTGATTGCCGTATCATAATCTTCCGGTGGATACTTATATTTTTTCAGCAAGTGCTTCACCATCTTACGCATACTCGCACGGGCAGTTTCTTTTTTCTGCAGGTCTATTACGCTCGCATTACTGAATTTCTGCGTTTCCAGCCATCTCCATTGCAGCGTTCGATTGACACAGGTTGAGTTATCGGCAGATACAGCAAACACAACGGGCGGCTCTGGTAACAGAGCTGCCCGTTGTGTTCGTTTATGAAAAGGAGAACTTAGATCTCATACCACTTGATCTCGTTGGCATCCAGATGCAGAGCAAAGCTGCTGCCGTCTGTGGTGTAAACGGTGGTGTCCTGCGGCTCGTACGTATTGTTCACCACACAATACTTGCCGTTCTTGACGTAGGCGTGAACTTCTACATTATAATTGGAGCTGAACCATGTATGCAGTTCCTCCTCGCTGTGGGCACTCCACAGGATAGCGCGGTAAAGGGTGCGGCTGTTGGCAAAACTGTAAGGCACACCGCTGATGTACACGGCACGACCCTTGCCGAAGTCGTGTGCCGCCATCTGCACTTCTTTGTTTCGCTGCACCAGCACTTCGGTGCCTTCAAGGGCGTAGATGTTCTTTTTGCCCTCGCCAAAGTCCACGGGCTGGTCGGCGTCCTGCAGGATAAAGTGGTCGGGGTGCTCCTCCCAGTTGTATTTGTCGTAGTTCAGGGTGAAGCCGTTTTCTTCCTCCACGCCCAGCACAGTGGCAAGCTGGAGAATGTGGCCCTGATACGGGTGACCGGAAGGCTCACCCACGCCGATAAAGCCGCCGCCGTTCCAGACGAACTTGCGGATAGCGGAGGAGATCTCCGGGTCTTCCCACCAGATGCCGCCGGTGTGTGCGGTGTCGGCATCGCCGACATTGATAATGACATCCAACGAATCCAGCAGATGCGGGTCGTTCTTGATATCCTCAAAGCTGATAAACTTCACATCAAAGGGCGCACCGGACAGCATCTCAATGACACCGGCATAGCTATAGTTCTGCTTGTAATAGAGGGCGTGATGCACCATGTGACAGCCCCAAGCCCGCATTTTACCCCAACAGTTCAGCACGGCCACTCGCTTGACACAGTAGGGTGTGGTGTCCTTGATGTTCTCGTACAGTTCGCGGAACTCGTTGCAGACGCTCTCCACGTAGTCCACGAACTCCGGGAACTGCAAGGCCAGTTTCAGATAGCCGCCATAGCCGATGCGGTCGATGGGCTTGCGCAGGATAGCGCGGCGGGCTGTAACCCAGTTCTCCTTGGCTTCCCGCACCGGGTCGCCGCCCTCGTGGAAGGTGTCGGGGAAGAAGTACGGCAGGAAACGGCCCTCGGTGTACTTCACGCCCTCAATGTCAGAGATCAGGCGCAGGGTGGAGCCGTTGCCCACACTGCCCACCACGGCGTCCAGACCAATAGTCTTGAACTCCGGCATAAAGGGCTCGGTGCCGATCCAGTGGTCGCCCAGGAACATCATGGCCTCTTTGCCGTAGGCGTGGACGATGTCGGTCATTTCCTTCATCAGACCGGCGACCTCGCGGCGCTGGAACGCCTGGAAGTCCTTGTACTCCTTGGTGGGCACGCGGTACTGGTTGTTGTAGTAGCCCTGATCAATGATAAACTCCGGGCGGAATTTGTAGCCGATCTCCTTTTCAAACTGTTCCAGAATATAGGGAGAAACGGAGGCAGAATAGCCGTACCAGTCCACATACTTCTCGCGGCGCAGCTCGTCAAACACCAGCGTGAACAGGTGGAAGAAGGTCGTAAAGCGCACGACATTGACATAGGGGTGGCTTTCGAGATACTCGCGCAGGCGGCGCATTGTGTAGGCGTGGGTCTTGGGCTGACGTACATCGAACGGAATTTGATGTTCGACATCCTTCCAGTCGTTGATGACCGAGTTGTACATGTGGACGGGGTCCCAAATCAGGTATGCCAAAAAGCTGACCGTGTACTCGTGGTAAGCGGCGGGGGCGTCGATGACAACGCTCTCGGTTGCTGCGTCATAATGCCACGCAGCGGCATCCAACGGCTCGCCCGTCGTGCGGTCGATGACTTCCCACCAGCGGGCAATGTCGTCGTGGTCGTTGACCTTCATCAGCTCGCGGCTGATGCCCGTCATCAGGGGGATGGTCAGCGCACCGTCCGCAGCGGTATAGAACGGGGTCATAATGTAGCACTGCTGGGTTTCATCGGGGTTCGCCTTGGCCCAGGCGTTGTCCTTGCGGGTGGTGTAGTAGGTGGCGTAGATCTTGGCGCCGGTGTCCTTCAGCTCCTGCGGGAACTCGGTGCCGTCGCAGTCGCGGATGGCATCCGCGCCCCAGCGCTTGAGCAGGTCAAGGGTTTCGGGTACTGCGTCCATATCGGTGGGAATCGTTACACGACCTTTGGTATTCATTTCTTGTTTTCCTCCATCCATTGGTAAGATTGCGTTTGTCCGGCCTGCAAGGTGACCCAGCAATGCGTGTTGCAAAGATACCAGCTTCCGTCCTGTGTTGCTTTTACGGTAAGGCTGTGCTTGCCGTCTGCTGTCCGCTGATAAGAAATCAGCAGACCATTTTCTGCCCGCAAATTCTGAAATGCAACAGGTTCATTTTTCCAGCCCTGCGGGCAGGCCGGTAAAACCTCGATATGATTCTTTTCGGAACGCAACAGCATTTTCTGTACTGCGTGTGCCGCCAGAAAATCCGCTTCCAGCGTAAAGGGGCGATAGTGGAAATCACAAACGCCGCTGTTTTTGTAGTCGCCGTTCAAATGAAATCCGTTCCGGCTCAGGAAATGCTCTGCGAAGCGGTGCAGCTCATACAAAGCACCATTTCCATTGCTGCGGGCAATCTGCAAAAGTGCCATCCAACCGAAGGAAAACCCTACCCACTGCCCACTACCGAGGTGTACAAGGTGATCTACTGTTGCATCTATTACGCTGCGGTCCTGCGGATTTTCATAGCTCAGCATACACAGCGGTTCGATTGCCATCGCGTGGGAAAAATGGCGGTGCGTCTCCTTCAAGGTTTCATCAGGGGAAAGCATCAGCCCGGTTTCTGCATCTACGCTTAAAGGTGCAAGTTTTGCCTCTATTGCATGCCAATGGCTGCGTGGCTTACTTAGCTGGTACTCGATCTGTACCAAGGTTTGGAACAAATAGTGCAGCAGCGCCAGATCGTAGTTGCTGTTGGGAGTCAGCCATGAGGCTGCCTCATCATCGTGAATTTCCGGTGAGGACGAGACCTGTAAAACCAGCTTTCCGTCCGGGCCTTCTTGGAGAAGTTCTTCCAGGCAGGCTGCCGTGGCGGTAAAGTAAGGCTCCACACGGGTGCGCAGAAACTCTTTATCCCCCGTCAGGCGGTAGTATTCATAAAACATCTGGCAGAGCCAGATTTGATTGGTCGGTGACAGAGAATACATCGGCCAGCCGCCGAGCGCACCGCCGTCAATGTCCATGACACTGGGCAGGCACTCCCCTGCTGTGCCGTAAAATGCACGGGCAAACTTTGCCGCCTGCGGGCGCAGCGACCAGAGATAATCAAGAAACACCTTTCCCTGCTCCGGGTGGTTGGCAGTCAGATAGTGACAGTAGGTGAATTGGGTGTTGAGGTCGTTGTGGTAATCACCTTTCCACGGTGGGAGCTGATCGTCATCCGCGCACCATACCCCTTGCAGCGGCATCGGGGCATTGCCCGGCTCGGAACCCGCTGCCAAAAAGTAATTGGCGCGGTACCAAAGCTGTTCGAGTGTTTCATCCGGCAGCTGCAAACTGCTTTTGCCCCAGTATTGCTGCCACCAGCGTTTATGCTGTTGCAGCAGCTTCTCTGCACCCATATCTTCTGCTGCACATAGTTCCAGCTTCGCCAGTTGGCTTGCTTTTTCTACGTTTTCTGCCTGCACGGCGGTATAATACAGCGTTGTGCCGCATTTTTTGCAGAGCAGCGTATAGGCAGTTCTATCATCGACCTTTTGGAAAAAGCCAATCATGCCGTCCTCCGTTTCGAGGTTGGCATCCGGCAGGGCGAGTTGCTGCAAGCTGCCAGGGGACACGCTGTTGCCCGCTTCGGCTGCCTGCGTGCCATTCCCGAAAGAGGGGCGCTCCACCGTAAGGGTTACATCTCGGTATGTTTCCGGCAACATCAGTACACCCACAGGCCGCCCCATACAGAGGCAGGCGCGCAGAATGGTTCTGCCGCTTTGGGAAAAGGATGCCACCGCCGTGCCCAAATCAAGGCTTGCCTGATAGCTGCCCCGCGGCAGTCCATCCAAGAACAAGTGTCCCGCGGGGATTTTTGTAGGTGTCGGGCGGGCGTAGGGCGTATCAAAGATACGGCGTGTTTCTGCCACATCGCCTTTCCGTGCAAGCTCTACCAGTTTTGCATAGGTAAATTCTTTATCGAGTTTTTCCTCCGGGCGGCGACGCAGCCACAGTCCGGCAATGTCCACGGAAATGCGCAGGTGCTCCATCGGCCCCCAAAAAAGAGAACCGAGTATGCCGTTCCCCAGTGGAATTGCTTCATCCCAGCGGGGTATTGAGCCGGTCAAATTGATGTTGCAATGTTTCGGGGGCAGCATATCGGTTCTCCTAACCTATTCGATTTTGTTTAGCCCTTAACGCCGCCGACGCTCAAGCCCTGCACGAGTTGCTTCTGGCCGACGATGAAGAGGATGACAGTGGGAATCAGTGCCAGCACGAGGGCTGCGAACAGCGCGCCCCAGTCGGTAGCGTAGCGCTGGATCTCATACAGGTTGGCAAGGCCGACAGGCAGCGTAGCCTTGGTCGGATCGGTAACCATAACGAGAGCCACCGGGTACTCGTTCCATGCTGCCATAGCGGAGATCATGCAGACCGTCACGATACCGGGCTTGCACATGGGAATAATAATGCTCGTCAGAATACGGAACGGACCGCAGCCGTCGATCATGGCAGCTTCCTCGTAATCGCGCGGGATGCTGCGAAGGAAGCCGGTCAGCAGGAAGATTGCGAACGGGAACTGCATGGTTGCATACAGCACACCCAGCGCCGTCAGGCTGTTGAGCAGGTTCAGCTTGTTCATCTGCAAGAACAGCGGAATCATAATATAAGTAGCCTGAATGAAGATGGCCGCCATGTAGATGTTCAAAATCAACTTCGCACCGGGGAACTTATACCGCACAAGGCAGTAGGAACACGGCACAACGCAGACCACAATAATGACCAGCGTTTCCAGCACGACATAAATCGAGTTGCCGATGTTGGCAGCAAGGTTAGATTTTTCATAAGCGCGGACGTAGTTATCCCATGCAAGTCCCTGCGGCCATGCAAAGGGATCCGTCAGAAACTCTGTACTGGTTTTGAACGAAGAAACGACGTTCCACGCCAGAGGGTACAGCATGATAATGGCAACCAAAATCAGGAACAGGCGCGTCACCCACTTGATGACCTTTGCTCTGATTTTGCTTTTTTCATTTTGTGTCATATTACTGACCTCCTTCGGAAGCATCGGTCAATTTGCGGGACAGCATGGACAGCGCCACGGAGATGGCGAGCGTAAAGACCGTGATAGCCATGGCATAGCCAAAGTTGCCGTTGACAAAGCCCTGCGTGTACATATATTGCAGCAGAACGCTGGATGCACCGTTAGGACCGCCCCCAGTCATGACCTGCGAAAGCACAAAACTCAGGTTGATGGTGCCGGAAAGTGCCAGAACAAAGGTGATGCCGATAATATCTTTCATCAGAGGCATCGTAATACTGACGAGCTTGCGCCATGCGCTGGCACCGTCCAGCGTTGCGGACTCGTAGATTTCCGGCGAAATGCCGTCCATAGCCGCGATATGCATGACCATGTAGTAACCGGCAGCCTGCCACAGCAGCGTGAACGCGATACACCAAAGTGCGGTCTTGCTGTCGCCCAGCCAGGAACGCTGCAAGCTCTCCAGCCCGACAGCACCGAGAATCTTATTGACGATGCCCACATTCGGGTGGAACACAAAACTCCAGATAATACCTACAACGGTCAGAGAAACGATGTTCGGGAAATAGAAAATCGTGCGATACAAGACCATTTCTTTCAGCTTGCACTGGTTCAAAACGAATGCCAGCACCAGACTACAGAAAATTGTGATAACGGGAACAACCGCCATCAGCTTTGCTGTGTTTTTAAGTGCTTGAATGAAAGATTTGTCGTGGAACATATAGATATAGTTATCCAGCCACACAAATTTGTTGTTAAGCCCCAGAGAGGTCGCATTGGTAAAAGAAAGATATAATGCCTGCACCGTAGGCCAGATCGTGAACATAAGAGTTAGGATCACGGCAGGCAGAACGCTGATGCAGATAAACAGTACGGGAAGCGGCTGCGCCTTTTTTTGGCGATTTTGGCGGTTTTTCAAACAAGTTTCCCCCTTAAAAAGAACCCTGCCAAGTTCGCATGGCGTTTACTCGGCAGGGTCAATCTTACTTTGGTCAATGGAAATTCAGCAATTCAGCTTACTTGGAAGCAGCAATCTCCTCGAAAGCAGCCTCGATGCCGTCACGCCACTGCTCGGCAGTCATGTCACCATTCATAACGTCACTGGCAACATTGAAGACGGAATCAGCGATAACGACCTTGCTGGTGTCGGGCATTGCATCCCAACCGAAGACCATGAAGGTGCCTTCCTGATAGATGTCGTTCATGTTGTAGACACCATCGGTAACGATGCCCTTGACCATCTCGTTGGCCTTCTTCAGAGCGTAGATGCCGTTGGCTTTTTCTGCGAACAGCTTAACGGAATCCTCAGTGTACAAGAAGCGCAGGAACTCTTTTGCCAGTTCGGGGTTCTTGGCGTTGGCAGGAATCTCAAACTGCTCAACGGAGCTCATAACATAGCGGGCCTCGCCGTCATCCAGAACGGGTGCGCAGGTCAGACCAAACTCAAAGCCGTCAGCACGGGGAGCATCGGCCATTTCGCCTTCCATCCAGTTGCCGTTGGGGATGAACAGAGCCTTGTTCATCATCATGTCAGTCTGGCTCTGGGTATGGTTCAGAGCAACGGTGCCATCCATCAGGTAGCCATCGGTGCCGATCTTTGCCATGTTCTGGAAGACCTTGAGGGCCTCATCAGAGCTGAGGGAGCCGGGCGTGTAGGAGGCGATTGCCTTCATGTTGTCGATGCCGGTGGCAGAAGCCAGCGCGGGCCACAGCATGCTCTCAAGGTAGCCGGGGTAGATGCCCTGATAGGTAAACAGCGCGATACCCTTTTCCTTGGCCTTGTCGCCCAGTTCAAAGAAGTCATCCCAGGTCACAGGCGTTTCCCAGCCGTTCTCTTCGAACAGGGTCTTGTTGTAAACCAGACCCATCGGGCTGGCATCAAACGGGGCAATGTAGATCTTGCCGTCGCCGTAAGGAGAGCACTTGGCGGAATCCAGCAGGCCATCGATGACCTGATCCTTCAGCGGGGTGTCATCATCAATGCCGCCCTCCTCAAAGACATCGGACAAATCCATCAGTGCATGTTCCTTAACCATGGAGGAAATCAGGCCGGTGGAGTCGTTGTCGTTCATCGAGATGAAGTCGGGCACATTACCTGCCACGATTTGCGGGCGGATGATGTCGCCAATCTTCGGGCTAATCTGCATATTGACAGTGACGCCGGGATAGGCATCCTCGAAGCGTTTGATGATTTCGTCCCAGTACGCGGAACCGTAGCCGCCCTCGAACACCGCGATGTTCAGTTCATTGTTCTCAAAGGTCTTCTCACCGGTAGAGGCTTCGCTGGTAGCGGCGGACGTTGCTTCGGAAGAAGCGGCCTCACTGGATGCTGCTGCGCTGGAAGATGCTGCGCTGCCGCAGCCTGCCAGACAGGTAGCTGCCATTGCAGTGGCAAGCATCATGCTGATTGCTTTTTTCATGGTTTTCCTCCTAAAAATTATTCCTTCTTTGTTTGGGATGCGGCTCATCTGTCGTTCCCTGATTGCACTCTTATTATATCGGGCAAGCCGGATTTGATAAATGTATTCCTTTTACTTAAAGATGGATTTTATTGACTTTTTCTGTCGTTGCCCTTATAATTCAGGTAATGTATGGATAGATTGTAGTCACTTTGCACAAACGGAGGCCTATATATGTCACTAAATGCACAAAAAACGCGTGAGTTTTCCCCCAATGTGTTGCGACGAATCAAACTTCGCACCCGTCTGTTTGTGACATTTTTGATTATTTCTCTTGTTCCCGTCATCACGATTGGTATTTTTTCTTACCATGCATACACCCAATCCATGAACGAAAAGGTCAAACAGGCTGCCTTACAATCTATCGAACTACTCAACAATAATATGTCTACCCAGCTTGGCATTTATAGCGACTACATAGGTTCCATCTCCGTATCTGATACTGTACAGAATGGTGTCGCATCTGTCAATAATGGGCACCCCCTTACAGTCGATATTGTAAGCGGTATTGGTGAAATGATCGTCACAATTCCTTTTCAGAGCACACACCTTAAAAACATCCGCGTCGTTTCCAATGACCGCACAGTCATCTACGATTTGGGCTATGACGATATTACACCCCAGCGTTTTAATGAATTGCTGGATAATATTGAAGCCGCTTCTCCACAGGATAGTCTGCAATACATCCACACTTACCGCGCCAACGATAAAATTGTCATTGGCCGTAAAATCTATGATATGCACCATACCAGCACGCCGCTGGGGTATATCATGCTGTACATTGACGAATCCCAGCTAAGCCGCTACATATTTACCGATGTTTCCTTTGGCGAGGGATCCAACTGCCTGCTGATTGATGCCGCCGGCAATGTGGTATCTTCTCAGAACGCGGAACTGCTGGGAGAAGATTTGGCCGATGACCCGATTTTCCAGCAGATCACGGCGCATCGGCAGGCGGGTGAAAACAACTTTTTATGTGAGCTGAACGGCGTAGATACACTGACAATTTTCAAATACAACACAACCTATAATGTGTATCTGGCGGCCACGATTCCGCAGGCCTACATTACCAACGGCACAAGAACCATCAATATGATGCTTATTGCGCTGGCCGCAGTGCTGGTCGTTGTCAGTGTGTTCCTGACACTGCTTGTCTACCGCAGCGTCATGCACCCCATTGATAATATGGTTGCCGCCTGCAATGCGAAAAGCGATGAGGAAATCGGGTTGAAAATCAATGATCCCAGCCCCGACGAACTCGGATTTCTGGCGCGCACCATCGACAACATGGTCAACGAAATTGGTCTGCTGGCGCAGCGCTGGAGCGATGATCAGCGCAAAATGCGCGAGTTGGAATTGCAGACTCTGCAATATCAAATCAACCCGCACTTCCTGTTCAATACCCTGAACACCTTAAAGTGGATTGCCACACTCAATCATGTTACCCCGGTCAGCCACGGCATTGATGCTCTCTCTTCCCTGCTGCAAAGCACCCTTATTAAAAAGGATGAATTGATTCCGTTTGATGATGAGCTGCGCAACCTGAAGAACTACTGTGACATCCAGCAGCTGCGTTACGCAGGGCGCTTTGAGATGGAATATCAAATTGAAGATGCTGCCGGATACTGGACTGTGCCGCGCTTTATTTTGCAGCCGCTTGTAGAGAACTCCATCCTGCACGGCACGGCGGATGAAGATGATTTTGTCACCATCACCGTCCGTGCCACCGTGAGCGAGAATCTGCTTACCATTCATATCTCCGATACCGGCTGCGGTTTTGACCCCAGTGCCATCAAGGAGAAAAATTCTGAGCGCTTCTCCGGCATCGGATTAAGCAACGTAGATGAACGTATGCGTCTACACTACGGAAATGAATACGGCCTTACGATTGAAAGTGCCCCCGGCATCGGCACACAATGTATTCTCTGTATTCCAAATGAAGCCATTCGTTGAGGTAACACAATGTATAATTTATTGCTTGTAGACGACGAGCCACTGATTAAGGTTGCTTTCCAGTCCGCCGTGGAGTGGGGCAAGAACGGATTCCTGCTGGCGGCAACAGCCAGTAATGGGCAGGAAGCGCTGCACATTGTAGAGACACAGCACATTGATGCGGTTATCACGGACTTGAAAATGCCCGGCATGGATGGGCTTGCGCTCATTCATGAATTGAAAAAGCGCAGCTTTACCGGCCCGATTCTGGTATTGAGCAACTATTCCGATTTCGATTCCGTGCGCACGGCCCTGACGGATGGCGCTTATGACTACTTCCTGAAAATCAATATGAACGGGGAAAGCATCGGTGAGCATCTGGAAAAGATGGCCGATTTGCTTCGTGTCCAGCAGCAGCGCCAGACGGAGGAGGACCACCGATCCTTTGCCATTGAAGCGCAGAAAAAGGAGAATGCCCTGATTCACTGCGCTCAATGGATAACATCCACTGCTGGGTCCTCCCCTGCTTCCAATCCGTTCTCCATGCTGCCGGAACCGCTGGTCTTTCCCGTCCGGCTGTTTACCGTCACTTTAATTCCCGCAAAAACTCATCCTATGCCCGCGCTGGATGCTGTGACCGACTTAATTACCGAGGTTTTCGATGAAATCGGCGGCAAAGTATTTCTGCACACCCATGAGGATGAAATCTGCGGGTTGATCAGCAATGAAAGCCTTGTAGCCTCCGGGCGTACTCTGGATAAGAAACTTGCCCGCTTGCAACGACAGGTCACAACATATTTTCTGGATGCCCCGGTCATCATCTACCACGACAAGCCCATTTCACTGGCCGAACTCCGCCAAGACTACCAACTGTGCGAGGATTCCAAAGCTCTCGCCTTTTATGTAGGGCGCAGCGTTCCCATAAAGGCAACAGCACACACAGTTACTGCCCAACCCTTCCATGTCTCTCAGGCAGAACTTTCCAAGGCCACCGCGGTCGCAGCACAAAATGCCGATGAGTTGCAGATGCAGATTGCCGTTCACACCTTCTTTCAGAACTGCGCGGCGCTCTGTATGCCGCCGCAGCGCGTCCGTGAAGCCTGCCATCTGTTGCTGGAGCGTCCCGGCGAGAATATGATTCCGCAGGAGACACTGGAGCAAACCTTTAAGGAAATAGAAAAAGCCCCCACCGCGGAGGCTCTTGAACAACTGCTCTGCTTGATTTTGCAGGAACGCATGGGACTTAGCAAAATTGCCTTGAGCAAATTCAAAAAAGAGGTGCAGGCCGTCATCATCTATGTAAACGCGCATTATATGGACAAACTGACGCTGGACGGCATTGCCGACTATGTAGGGCTGAACCGGGAATATCTGAGCCGCCTGTTCTCCAAAGAAACCGGCACCGGCCTGTTCCAGTACATCAACGAGGTGCGCATGAAACGCGCCGGTGAGATGATCCGCAGTAATAAGCAGGTCTATATCAAGGAAGTAGCTGCCGCCGTAGGTTTTGATGACCCCTACTTTTTCTCGCGAAAATTCAAAGATTTTTATGGGAAAACGCCGAGCGAATATGCTGAAGCGTAAAGGGCGCATTCGGCTGTTTCGTGGCAGCATTGAATTTCAGAAACCGATAAGGGGAACGGACACATGAGCAAATATGATGCACTTTGGGCATACATACAAGGGCGTAATGAAGAAACGCTGGTTTTGAGTTTTGCGGATATTGCGCAAATTGCCGGTACACCGTTGGAGCAACGCCCTGACCAGCGAGGCATTTGCCGCTTTTATTTAGGAGCATAGCATTACAGATTTTTATGTTGTTGGAGCGGATGTCGCAGCCTGCATCAAATCCACCTGCTACAACATGACGAAAAGCGGCTACACCGTTCATGTGCTGTCGGACTGCATCACCAGCTACGATAAAAGGAAGTTGCCGGAGATGCTTGCGTATTATGAAAGCAAGGGCTGTTCTGTCACAAGGCTTAACGAAGTCATGCAGGTGTAAATGCTATGGCATTTGCAAAGTTCAGAGAAATGAGAAAGAAAACAAATGAAACAAAAAATTATAAGAACCGCAACCCTCTTGTGAAGTGACCCCAAAAAGCTAGACAATATTTTGAAGTAAAAATTGTTCAAGCAGCTGAAAGGGCTTGCTGTCTGTGAATTGCAGGCGGCAAGCCCTTTAACTTTGCCTTGATGCGGCGGTTGTTGTAGTAATCCAGATATGCAACGAGTTCCTGCTTGAAGTGTTCCATGGAGCGGAACTCCTGCAAATACAGCAGCTCACTTTTGAGCA
>OGOH01001938.1_pt1 | contig 13620 bp, 10 predicted proteins | sample 1552571 | NCBI WGS metagenome assembly OGOH01 (sample SAMEA2580170, study PRJEB22360) | human gut metagenome | biome: human gut; feature: human-associated habitat; material: faeces | place: Denmark | collected 2008/2010
AAAGCGTGAATTGGGTATCACCGTTTCCATTGGTGTTTCTTTCAACAAAATCACCGCGAAACTCGGCAGCGATTATAAAAAGCCCGATGCCGTAACCGTTATAAATAAGGAAAATTATAAGGATATTGTGTGGAAAAGCCCTTGCTCGGATTTGCTTTTTGTGGGCAGATCAACGGCGAAAAAATTAAATTCCTACGGTATATATACCGTTGGGGATATCGCAAATTCGGATTGCGGCCTTTTGCGCTCCGTTTTCGGCAAAAACGGTGAAATGCTTTATCGCAACGCAAACGGGCTTAACGCCTCGCCGGTTGCCCGCGTTGATGACGAGCAGGGTGCAAAAAGCATTGGCAATTCAGCCACCACGCCGCGCGATATGGTTAATAATGCAGATGTTAAGGCAGTGATGATGATGCTTTGCGAAAGCGTTGCCCAAAGGCTCAGAAGGCAGGGTGTAAAGGGCAAAACGGTCACGATTTATGTTCGCGACAAGGATTTAAAAAGCTTCACCCGCCAAGGGCAGCTTGCCGCCTGCAGCAATGTTTCCGCGGAAATTCTCGACGAAGCCATGGCGCTGTTTGTTCAAAATTACGATTGGGTAAAGCCGGTGCGCAGCGTGGGCGTTTCGGTTTCCGATTTCGGCGACGATTTTTTGCAATTCGATTTATCCGGCAATGCAAAGCGCCACGAAAAGCTGGAAAAGGTGGAGCACACGATGGATGATATTCGCCGCCGCTTCGGCGATTCGGCGGTTTTGCGTGCCTCACTGCTTTGTAAGGATGATTTAAAAGCCTCAAAGGAAAAGCCCGAGCAGCAGTCGCTCGGAAGTTTTAAAACTTGGAAAGGAATGTGCTGATTATGATTAAAAAATATGTTGAAGTGCTTGCAAAATTCGATACGGAGGGCAAAATAATTCCCTTTATGATTAAGCTTGACGATGAAAAATACGAAATAGATAAAGTGCGCGATATTCGCCCTGCAGCATCTCTTAAAAGCGGCGGAGCGGGGATTAGATATACCTGCTCAATAATGGGAATGGAAACATATCTTTTTCTTGAAGAATCAAAATGGTTTATTGAATCGGCGGCATGCTGAGCGGCTTTTTTCAAAATATCGAACAATTGTAAAAAGTGTCTATTGTCCGCAGCTGAAAAACATATGTCCGTCGTATGTGGCATATTTTATAGTTTTATGTGCTTTTTAAAGCCTCTTTCTAATCATTTTATACATTGAATTGCCCTTTAAATAGTGATAAAATATTCGGGAAAAGGAGTTGTGCAATATGAAAACTTATGCAGAAATGAGCAGGGAAGAGCTTCTTTCGGAAAAAGCTTCCCTTGAAGAAAGATATAATGAATTTAAGGCGCGCGGCCTTAAGCTTGATATGAGCCGCGGCAAGCCTTGCAAGGAGCAGCTTGATCTTTCCGTTGCTCTTAATGATGTTGCCGATTATGTTTCAGACGGCGTTGATGTAAGAAATTACGGTATGCTTGACGGTATTCCGAGCTGTAAAAAGCTTTTTGCCGATTTGATGGGCGTTAAACCCGAAAATGTTATCGTTGGCCCCACATCAAGCCTTAATCTTATGTTTGATTATGTTTCGCAGTGCTACACTCACGGCGCAGGCAGCACTCCCTGGTGCAAGCTTGATAAGGTTAAATTTCTTTGCCCCGTTCCGGGATATGACCGCCATTTCACAATTCTTGAGCATTTCGGAATTGAAATGATAAATGTTGATATGAAGCAGGACGGCCCCGATATGGATGCGATTGAGGAGCTTGTTAAAGATCCTTCGGTTAAAGGTATGTTCTGCGTTCCCAAGTATTCAAACCCGCAGGGCATCACTTTCAGCGATGATGTTGTTCGCAGAATTGCGGCTCTTAAACCCGCAGCCGAGGATTTCAGAATTGTTTGGGATAATGCTTATTGCGTTCATGATTTGGTTGAGGACGGCGATAAGTTGCTCAACATTTTTGATGTGCTTCCCGAATACGGCAACGACGATATGGTTGTTGAAGTTTGCTCAACTTCAAAAATCACTTTCCCCGGCGCAGGCATTTCTGCAATAATCGCAAGCGATAATAATATCAAAATGATTAAATCACGCCTCAGTGCTCAGGTCATCAGCTATGATAAAATGAATCAGCACCGTCATGTTGTTTTCTTCGGCGATGCAAACGGCGTGCTCAATCATATGAAAAAGCATGCGGCAATCCTTAAGCCTAAATTTGATATCGTTATCAAAACGCTTAACGAAGAGCTTGCAGGCAAGGGCATTGCCTCTTGGTTTGCTCCGAAGGGCGGCTACTTCATCAGCCTTGATGTTATGGACGGCTGTGCAAAAAGAGTTGGCGAGCTTTGCAAAGAGGCGGGTGTAACCTTAACCTCCGTCGGCGCAACTTATCCTTACGGAAAAGACCCGAATAACAAAAACATCCGTATCGCACCGAGCTTTCCGCCGGTTGATGAACTTTCTCTTGCGGCAGAGCTTCTTTGCATCTGCACGCGCCTTGCCGCCGCAGAAAAATTGCTCGGCTGATTTTTCACTCGGCACGTATGTGTTTTAACAGAATGTAATTTGTGCATAATTTTAAAGGCGAATGTCATCATTCGCCTTTTATGCTTTTTTTGAATTGAGTGTTTTTATGTTAGATAATGTAAATAAAAAAACAAAGGGCGTAATTTTTATAATTCTCTCCGCTTTGTGCTTTACGGGAATGAACACCTTTGTGCGTCTTGCCGGCGAAGTACCCACCGTGCAAAAAGTGTTCTTTCGCAATTTTGTGGCAATGATTTTTGCTTTTGCCGCAATGCTGAAATCGCACGAAAGTTTTAAGCCGAAAAAGGGCAGTATGAAATATTTAATAATTCGCTCTGCACTCGGCCTAGCGGGTGTTTTCGGCAATTTTTACGCGCTGGACAGAATTGAACTTGCCGACGCCTCTATGCTCAATAAAATGAGCCCGTTTTTCGTGCTGATTTTTTCTGCGATTTTCATTAAAGAAAAGGTTAAACCCAAGCAGGCTGTTGCCGTTGGTGTGGCATTTGTTGGCGCATTGTTTATTATAAAACCCACCTTCAGCAATCCCGATATTTTGGCAACTCTCGCGGGCTTTGGCGGCGGAATGGGCGCGGGAGCGGCATACACTTGCGTTCGTAAACTCGGCTTGCAGGGCGAAAACGGCAAGCTTATCGTCTTATTTTTCTCCGCTTTTTCCTGCGCCGTAACTCTGCCTTATTTGATTTTTAATTATCATTATATGAGCGCTCAGCAGTGGATTGCGCTTCTTATGGCGGGCGTTTGCGCCGCCGGAGGGCAGTTTTCCATAACCGCGGCATACACCTATGCTCCGAGCCGCGAAATCTCGGTTTATGATTATTCGCAAATCATTTTTGCGGCAATTGCGGGCTTTTTCGTCTTTGGTGATGTTCCGGACATTTGGTCGTTTGTGGGCTATGTTATCATTTGCTCAATGGCTGTTTGGATGTTTATTTATAATAATAAAAAGCCCGCTCACCAAAAATAAATTTGTTTAGAACGGTAATTTCCCCGTCACAATATATTGTGTAAAGTAAAAACACTTGCATTTGTCTATATATTGTGTTATAATCACTTTCTGTAAGCAGTTGAGCCGAAATTTAAGGTGGCTCTTGTGCTCGGTCAAAAACTATAAGGGGGTTTTGATTTATGAAGTGCCCGTTTTGCGGATGCGAGGAAAGCAAGGTAATCGATTCTAGACCGACGGATGAAAACGAAAGAATCCGTCGCCGCCGTGAATGCGTTCAGTGCGGCAAAAGGTTCACCACTTATGAGGTTATCGAAGATGTTCCGATTATCGTTATAAAAAAAGATAAAAGCCGTGAGGTGTTCGACAGAACCAAGGTTCTTAAAGGCATGCTTCGCGCTTGCGAAAAGCGCCCCGTAACCTCAACGGAGCTTGAAAACGCAATCAATGAAATTGAAGCCACTCTTCAGAGCGCAACAGATAGAGAAGTAACAAGCGTTCGTATCGGCGAGCTTATTATGGAAAAGCTTAAGGATATCGATGAAGTTGCTTATGTTCGCTTTGCCTCGGTTTATAAGGCGTTTGATTCGGCTTCGTCATTTATTGAGGAAATTTCAAAATTATAATCAGGCATAATAAAAAGCATTGTGATTTAAATTTCACAATGCTTTTTTTATGCTTTCTTTTGAAATGTTGCACATAATTTTGTTCTGCAAATTTGATTTTAATGCTTTTGTTTGCGTAATATAACTAAAAAATCGCAGTTAAAACCTGTATGGCATTTTGTCTTTTCCTTTGGTATAAAAATCATCGGCAACTATTTGATATCTGCTGTAAGCTCTTGAAACTGCTTCGTTCCAGCTGATGTAAATGTCTTTTTGTGCGCCCAACCCCACCGTTTCTATAAGTTGGCGTTTGTTCGCAATTTCGCAAAGTTTGCCAAATATGCTTTCGGCACTTTCCTCGCACAAAAATCCGTTAATTCCGTCTGTAACGCCTTCTGCCGCACAGGAGTCTTTAACAAGAAGCGATGGCGTGGCGCATGATGCCGCTTCACGCACCACAAGGCCGTTTGTGTCAAATGTGGAGGGGAATATAAGCAGATCCGCAGCCGCATAATGCTGCTGCATTTTTTCTCTGTTCAGCATTTTTCCCGTGTTTATGATTTTGTCCGCAATTCCGAGCCTTTGATAATATCTTTTGATTTTGTTTTCGTCAGCGCCGAAGCCGAGCATTATCAGTCTGAAATCTCTGCCGGCGTTTTTCATCATTTTGCAGGCATCAAGAATGATTTTTATGTTTTTATACCAAATCATTCTGCCAGCATAGATAAACAGCGGCACATTTTGCGGAATTCCGTAAGATGCTTTTATTTCTGCGGTTGTTTTCGGGTCGATTATCGTTTTTTTCATGTCGCAGCCGTTTGGCATAACGATGAAATCGCCGTTGTAGCCGATTTTTCGCAGGCTGTCAGCCGTGCCTGCACTTGTTACCCACACTTCATCGGCAGCGTTGATGTTGTTAAGTAAAAAGCGGTATGCAAAATCCCTTGCCGGTTTTATGGGTACGCGCCTGTCAAAATCATATTCGTATTTTGTGTGGTAGGTGAGCACGGTGGGTATTCTCAGCTTTCTGTTCACGAGCCTGAAATAATAGCTTGTGGCAAGCGGGCAGTGGCTGTGAAGCACGTCAAAGCCTCTGTTTATGATTTCGTAGCTGAGCTTATCGCCGAACGGCCAGCCGAAGCTGTAGCCTTCTTTTGAAGGAAACCACCAGCTTTTGTATCTGAATATTTCATAATCGTAATTTGCGTCTTGTTGATTTGGGTTTTTCGGTGTAACTATCACGGCTTTGCCGTGCTCTTTGTTAATAAGTGAAGCGTAGTTTTGAGCAACATTGCTTATGCCGTCAGTAGTCGGCGGAAAAGCGTCCGTTCCCACTGCTATTTTTAACTCGGAATTCATTTTGAAACCTCTTAAAATTATTTATTGTAATATAGCACAAATCAGCTCTTTTGTAAATCATAAAAATAAATTAGATAAATTGTTAATAAAAGGTTGATAATTGCCTGTCGAATATTATATAATAATAAATAATATAAAGCAGTGCGCCTTTTTGTGCCGCAAAGCCGCAGAGGAGGGTTATCTCTTATGTCCGAGCATTATACCGTGTCGCTTCAAAAAATCATTGATTCACACGGGCTTGAAACAATTTATTTGCCGCAGGATGCAAACGATATTTTGATTGAAACCAACGAGGTCAACAGACCGGGTATCGTCCTTACGGGATATACGGATTATTTTGATCCGCGCCGTATTCAAATTTTGGGGTGGACGGAATTCGGTTTCCTTCAAAATATGAGCCGCGAAATGCAAATTGAAGCGGTTTCAAAATGGCTTTCGCTTCGGCCCGCCGCCGCGGTTATCACACGCGGGCTTGAAACCCCCGAATATTTTGAAAAGCTTTTTGAACAGCACGACGTGCCGCTTTTAAAAACAAACGAGGAAACTTCGCCTTTTCTTGCAAATCTTATTCAGTATCTTAACACAAGCCTTGCTCCGCGCATAACGCGCCACGGCGTGCTTTGCGAGGTTTACGGCGAGGGTGTTTTGATTATCGGCGAAAGCGGTGCGGGCAAATCGGAAACCGCCGTTGAGCTTATCAAAAGAGGCCACCGCCTTATCGCAGACGACGCTGTTGAAATCAGGCGCACTGACGCACGCACGCTTATCGGCTCCTCGCCGAATAATATCCGCCACTTTATCGAGCTTCGCGGTATCGGCATAATCAATGCACGCCGCCTTTTCGGTATGGGTTCGGTTAAGGATACTGAAAAAATAAATATGGTTATCAGTCTTGAGCCGTGGGAAGCCGGCAAGGCTTACGACAGACTCGGTATTGATAACGAATACACAAAAATTCTTGATGTTAAGGTGCCGGTTATCACGGTGCCCGTAAACCCCGGCAGAAACCTTGCCGTTATCATCGAAACCGCCGCCATGAATAACAGGCAAAAGAAAATGGGCTATAACGCGGCGCGAGAGCTTATGATCGGCCTCGGAATGGATGATTTCGAGCCTGAGGAAAAAGAAGTTAAATTCTGGCAGGATTGAATTTTCTGCATAAATTTCGCCGCACGGCGTTTTTATATAAAATTTTGAAAGGTTGTTTAAATTTATGTACAGTATCGGAATTGATCTCGGAGGAACAAATATCGTGGCTTCCGTTGTGGACGACGATTATAATATTATAGGCACGGGTAAAACCCCCACCGATGCGCCGCGCTCTGCGGAGGATATATTTGATGATATTGCGGCAATGTGCCGCAAGGCGGTTGAAAACGCAGGCTTGAAAATGAGTGATATTTCAAGCGCCGGTATGGGCACACCGGGCACGGTAAATGAATATGGCATTATTGAATTTGCAAATAATCTCGGCTTTAACGATGTTCATGCAAAAGAAATGCTCGAAAACCGCCTTGAAAATATTCCTGTGTTTGTTGAAAACGATGCCAATTGCGCTGCTCTCGGCGAGGCTTATGCGGGCAGCGGTCACGGCGCTCAAAACTTTGTTGCCGTAACTCTCGGCACGGGCGTAGGCTCGGGTATTATTATTGACGGTAAAATCGTTTCGGGTGTAAACTGCGCGGGCGGCGAGTGCGGCCACACTGTTATAGTGCTTGACGGCGAACCTTGCAGCTGCGGCAGAAACGGTTGCTGGGAGGCTTATGCTTCCGCAACCGCTCTTATCCGCCAAACAAGAAAAGCGATGGAGGAATATCCCGATTCAATTATGCATGAAATCGTTAAGGAAGAGGGCAAGGTAAACGGCAAAACCGCGTTTGACGCCAAGCGCAAGGGCGATGTTGCGGGCATTAAGGTTGTTGAAAGCTACATAAAGTATGTTGCCTGCGGCCTTATCAATCTTGTAAATGCGCTTCAGCCCGAAATCATTTGCATCGGCGGCGGAATTTGCAATGAGGGCGAAACCCTTATGAAGCCGCTTCGCAGATTTGTTCAGGCGGAAAGATATTCAATTCACAGTAAAATTCAAACAAAAATCGTAAGGGCGGAGCTTGGCAACGATGCGGGCGTTATCGGTGCGGCTCTTCTCGGCAGAACTAAATAACGGTGATATTTTGGAAAAGCTTATAAACTATATTAAGTCTTTCGGCGGCAAGTATGCCGAAAACGAGCCAATGAGCCGCCATACCACCTTTAAAATCGGCGGCGCGGCAAGGCTTATGTTCTTTCCAAAAAGCACTGATGAGGCGTCAAATGTAATTAAATTTTGCCGCAAGGAAAATATCAGATATATCGCTGTCGGCAACGGCTCCAATCTTTTGGTGGCGGATGATGGCATAAATGCTTGCGTTATTTGCTTCGGCGGCGATTTTTCCGATATAAAGCTTCTTGAAAACGGTGTGATTTATGCTCAAAGCGGCGCTTCGCTTATGAAGGTTTGCCGGTTTGCTCTTGAAAACGGGCTTTCGGGTTTGGAATTTGCATTCGGAATCCCCGGCTCCTGCGGCGGCGCGGCATTTATGAATGCAGGCGCTTACGGCGGTGAAATGAAAGATGTGCTTTTTAAATGCGAGCATATTGATAAAAACGGTGATTTCGGCACGCTTTCAGGCGATGAGCTTGCTCTTTCTTACAGGCATTCGGCGTATTACGATAACGAATGCATTGTAACCGGCCTTTATATGAGGCTCCAAAAGGGTGATAAAGCGGAAATTAAAGCGAAAATGGAAGATTTTTTGCAGCGCAGAAAAGATAAGCAGCCGCTTGAATATCCGAGCGCAGGCTCAACCTTTAAACGCCCCGTGGGATATTTCGCGGGCTCACTCATTGAAGAATGCGGCTTAAAGGGCAAAAGAGTAGGCGGTGCGGAAATCAGCACAAAGCACGCCGGTTTTGTTATAAATAAAGGCGGGGCAACCTGTAATGATGTTTTGAATCTTTGCAAAGAGTGCTCCGAAACAGTGTATGAAAAAAAGGGCGTTAAGCTCGAAATGGAGATAAGGGTAACCGAATGATGAATAACTCAAAGGAATTAGTAATTATAACCGGCCTTTCGGGCGCCGGCAAATCCACGGCAATGGGATTTATGGAGGATATCGGCTATTATTGCATCGATAATATGCCTCCCGTTTTGCTCGGCACATTTCTTGAACTCATCTCGAAAAGAGAGGAATATTCAAAGGTTGCAATCGTAATAGATATTCGCTCAACAGATAATTTCAGCGGGATTATCGCAGCTCTTGATGAGCTTGAAAATACGGGTTATGATGTTAAAATCGTTTATCTTGATATCAAAACCCATGTTGCACTTAAGCGCTATAAGCTCACCCGCAGAAAGCATCCTTATGCAGACAGGTTTAACGGCGATATTGCGCAGGCTCTTGCTTTTGAACGAGAGGCTATGGCGCCTCTGCGCTCCAAAGCCGATTTTGTTATAGACAGCTCCGATTTAACGGGTAATCAGCTCAGAACACGGCTTACGCAAATCCTTGTAGGCGATGATAAGGATGTTATGAATATCCATGTTGAATCCTTCGGATTTAAGCATGGTATTCCCTCAGAAGCGGATTTCGTTATTGATGTTCGCTGCCTGCCGAATCCCTATTGGGTGGAAAATCTGCGCAGCAAAACGGGCCTTGATAAGGAAGTGCGCGATTATGTTTTCTCGTTTGATGAATCAAGGCAGCTTCTTGATAAATTGATTGATATGCTGGATTTTCTTAATCCGCTTTATATTAAAGAGGGCAAAAGCCAAATTGTTTTTGCCATCGGCTGCACGGGCGGTAATCACCGCTCCGTTGCGATTGCAGAGGCTCTGAAAGAGCATTTTGAAAAGAAATGGGATAATGTTTCCGTTAATCACAGGGATATAAACAGAGCCTGATTAAATTTAAATTTTAAGCAAGCAAAAGCCGAAGCACCGTTTCGGCTTTTTGCTTGGGTTTGGAAGAAAATTAAATGTCTTTTTCGATGCAGGTAAAAAATGAACTTGTAACAAAAGAATATGAAAACAGCTGCTGCAACAGGGCTTTACTTTACGGCATGTGTATTTTTGGCAGAAGCTTTTCAACGGCGGCCGTTTCTTTGCAAACGGAAAATGAAGCGGCAGCGCGGCTTTACGGCGAACTGCTGCTTCGCATTTTTAATATAGAAGCCGAGATCTCTGTTTCGCCGGGAGGCAGAAACTATACGGCTTCCGTTAAAAACCGCTCGGATTGCGCCAAATTGCTTAAAAGCTTTGGGCACGACGGTGTCGGCAGTATTAAAATAAATCACGCCAATTTTGATTGTGAGGATTGCGTTAATGCATTTATAGCCGGTGCGTTTCTTTCCTGCGGCACCGTTTCAGATCCGCACAAGGATTATCACCTTGAATTTACCGTGGCTTATCACAACCTTTCAAAAAGCCTTTTCACATTGCTTGAAGAAAAGGAACTTAATCCGAAATACGCAAATCGAAAAGGCTACAACATCATCTATTTCAAAGAAAGTGAATCAATCGAAAACTGCCTTTATATTATGGGTGCTTCGGATTCCATGTTTGAAATGATGAATATTAAAATCGTTAAAGATTTCAGAAATAAGGCAAACAGGCAGGCAAACTGCGAAACGGCAAATATAAACAAAATGGTTAATGCCGTTGCCGTGCAAATGAGGGCAATCGAAAAAATATGGTCGCTCAAAGGCCATGAATATTTAAATGAAAATCTTGAAGCCGTTGCCCGCCTCAGGCACGATAATCCGGATTCAAGCCTTGCCGAGCTTGCCGAAATGTGTGATCCGCTCATCAGCAGAAGCGGAATAAATCACAGGCTTAAAAGAATTGTTGAAACGGCCGAGGAATTGAGCTAATGTTTACACACCTTCATCTTCACACGGAATTTTCTTTGCTTGACGGTGCCTGCCGAATCGAGCAGCTTGTTTTGCGCGCAAAGGAACTTGGAATGCAGTCTCTTGCAATTACCGATCACGGTAATATGTACGGGGCTGTTGATTTTTATAAGGCGTGCAAAAAGCACGGAATAAAGCCTATAATAGGCTGCGAGGTCTATGTTGCGCCAAGAACAAGATTTGATAAGGAAAAGGCTCTGGATAAAGAGTATAACCACCTTATATTGCTGTGCAAAAACAAAATCGGCTATAAAAATTTAATAAAGCTTGTTTCCCTTTCTTACACGGAAGGATATTATTATAAACCGAGAATCGATCGCGATATTCTTGAAAAATATCACGAAGGGCTGATTTGCCTTTCCGCCTGCCTTGCGGGTGAAATACCGCAAAATTTGCTTGCCAGAGATTATGAGGGGGCAAAGGCGGCGGCACTCTGGCACCGCGATGTTTTCGGCAGCGGTAATTATTATCTTGAAATTCAGGATCACGGTATAGACGAGCAAAAAACGGTTAAGGACGGAATTTTGCGCCTTTGTGCTGAAACGGGTATACCTGTTGTTGCCACAAACGATGTGCATTATATCGAAAAAGAGGATTCCAAGGTGCAGCAGGTGCTTATCTGCATTGCCACAAACCATATCCTCGGTGATGACACAGGGCTTGAATTCCATTCGGATGAATTTTATCTTAAATCCGAGCAGGAAATGCGCGAGCTTTTTGCCGATGTGCCAGAGGCTGTGGATAACACGGCTGTTATCGCTCGGCAGTGTAATTTTGATTTTGAATTCGGCAACACAAAGCTGCCTTATTTTGAAATAAACAGCTCTATGAGCCATTTTGAATATTTCAGGCAGCAGTGTTTTGACGGGCTTTATAAGCGCTACGGCGATAATCCGCCGAATGAATATGTTGAGCGCCTCGAATACGAACTGAAAACAGTTGATAAAATGGGCTACACGGATTATTATTTGATAGTTTCCGATTTTGTTCATTTTGCAAAAAGCAAGGGTATTCCCGTCGGCCCGGGCAGGGGGTCGGGCGCAGGCTCGCTTGCCGCTTACTGCATTGGTATAACGGATCTTGACCCGATGAAATATAATCTTCTGTTTGAGCGTTTTCTCAATCCGGAGCGTGTTTCAATGCCCGATTTCGATATTGACTTTTGCTATGAACGCAGGCAGGAGGTTATAGATTATGTAACCGAAAAATACGGCGTCGATCATGTGGCTCAAATAGTTACCTTCGGCACGCTGCAAACCCGCGCGGCAATTCGCGATGTAGGGCGCACAATGGGAATGCCCTATGCTTCGGTAGATGCCGTGGCAAAGCTTGTGCCGAATGATTTTAAAATCACTATTGATGAAGCCGTTCGCAAGTCGCCGCAGCTTCGCAATCTTATGAAAGAAAATGATCAGGTGAATGATCTGATTGAAACGGCGCGTAAAATAGAGGGTATGCCGCGAAACACCTCCACCCATGCTGCAGGTGTTGTCATTACGCGTGATCCCGTGTCAACCTATGTGCCGCTTGCAACGAACGACGGGCTTGTTGTAACTCAGTATATTATGACAACGCTTGAGGAGCTTGGCCTGCTTAAAATGGATTTTCTCGGCTTGCGAACGCTTACCGTTATCAGCGACGCTTCGCGTGAAGCGGGAATTGATATAAATAAAATTCCGACAGACGATCAAAATGTTTACAAGCTGTTTTCGCGCGGCCAAACGGAGGGCATTTTTCAGTTTGAATCAAGCGGCATGAAGCAAATGCTGATGAATTTAAAGCCAACCTGCCTTGAGCATTTAATTGCCGCCACCTCGCTTTATCGCCCCGGCCCCGCAAAGCAAATAGACACCTTTGTGGAAAATTCGCGTCATCCGGAAAAAATCAAATATGCTTCGCCGCTGCTTGAACCGATTTTAAAAGATACCTTCGGCTGCATAGTTTATCAGGAGCAGGTAATGCAGATTTTTCGCGTGCTCGCAGGGTATTCTTATGGGCGTGCAGATGTTGTGCGCCGCGCAATGAGCAAAAAGAGAAAAGATGTGATGGAGGCGGAGCGGAAAACATTTATCGAAGGCTGCGGCAAAAATAACATTTTGCGCGATACGGCAAATGCCATTTTCGACCAAATGTCGGAATTTGCAAAATATGCTTTTAATAAATCACATGCAGCCTGTTATGCGCTTGTGGCATATCGCACGGCATATTTAAAAACATATTATCCTGCGCAGTTTATGGCGGCACTTCTCACCTCCGTGCTTGATTCTTCAAATAAGGTTGCGCGTTACACGGCAGAGTGCAAAAGACTCGGCTTAAAGCTTGCTGTGCCCGATATAAACACCTCCGTTATGGGCTTTTCGGCAAACGGAAATGTTATAAACTACGGTTTGCTCGGCATTAAAAATATCGGCTCTGAATTTATAAACGATATTATAAAAGAGCGTAAAAATGGCAAATACGAAAGCCTTTTTGATTTTTGCTCGCGCCTGCAAACGGCGCACTTTAATCGCCGTGCAGCCGAAAGCCTTATCCGCTGCGGTGCGCTCGATTCGCTCGGTGCAAATCGCCGCCAAATGCTTCAGGCTTTGCCGCCGCTCGTAAGCAACCTTGATGAAATCAGGCGCAAAACAATGTATGGGCAGGTGGGCTTTTTTGAACTCGGAGGCAAGGATTCCTTCGGCGTTGATTTTGAAATGCCGGATGTGCCGGAATTTCCGCAAGCAGAGTTGCTTAAAATGGAAAAGGAAATGACGGGGCTTTATCTTTCAGGTCATCCGCTTGATAAATACGATAAGATTATCGAAAAGCTCGGTTATGTGCGAACCTCCGATTTGCTGGAGGCGGAAAGCAATCCTCTTGCCGTTTATAAGGACGGTGATGAGGTTTCTCTTTGCGGCATTATAACGCACATCACCGTTAAGCAAACAAAGGCCGGGCAGAATATGGCGTTCGTAACAGCGGAGGATATGCTCGGCTCAATAGAAATAGTTGTGTTTCCCAAGGTGCTTGCGGCGTGCTCAAGCCACATAGTGCCGTCAGGCGTTATAACCGTGTTCGGCACGCTTTCGATTGAAGAGGAAAAAGACCCTAAAATACTTGCAAATGTTGTTTTCGGAGCACCCGATTCAAACTCGCGCCCCGCAAAATCAAAGCGCGCCTCGGCTCATAAAAACGATTTAAATGAAAAAGAGGTAAAGGAG
>OGOH01001948.1_pt1 | contig 13573 bp, 8 predicted proteins | sample 1552571 | NCBI WGS metagenome assembly OGOH01 (sample SAMEA2580170, study PRJEB22360) | human gut metagenome | biome: human gut; feature: human-associated habitat; material: faeces | place: Denmark | collected 2008/2010
CGTGCAGACCGGCGAGCCGCTGCCGCCCGGAGAAACGCTGACCTTTGCGCTTGCGGGCAATCAGAACTGCGGCAAAACGACGCTGTTTAATCAGCTGACGGGCTCTAACCAGCACGTGGGCAACTTTCCGGGCGTGACGGTGGACCGCAAAGACGGTGCGATACGCGGCGTGGAAAACACGCTTGTCACCGACCTGCCGGGCATTTACTCCATGTCGCCGTACTCGAGCGAGGAGCTCGTCACGCGGCGCTTCGTTTTGGATGAGCATCCGCGCGGCATCATCAACATTGTGGACGCGACGAACATAGAACGCAATTTGTACCTGACGATGCAGCTGATGGAGCTGGATGTGCCGATGGTGCTGGCGCTCAATATGATGGACGAGGTGCGCCAAAACGGCGGCTCTGTGCGCGTGAACGAGATGGAGGAGATGCTCGGCATCCCCGTGGTGCCGATCTCCGCCGCGAAAAACGAGGGTATTGAGGAGCTTATCGACCACGCCGTGCACGTGGCAAAGTACCGGGAAGCGCCGGGACGGCAGGACTTCTGCGATGTGAACGACCACAACGGCGCGGTACACCGCTGTTTGCACGGCATTATGAGCCTCATTGAAGACCATGCCCACGATGCGGGCATCCCGGTACGCTTTGCGGCGAGCAAGCTTGCCGAGGGCGATCAGCTCGTTTTAGACCGGCTGAACCTCGACCAGAATGAAAAGGAGACACTGGAGCACATCATCACGCAGATGGAAAAGGAACGCGGGCTCGACCGCGCCGCCGCCATTGCCGACATGCGCTTCAGCTTCATTCAAAAAGTGTGCGGCGCTACGGTCGTAAAGCCGAAGGAAAGCCGCGAGCACGCAAGAAGCGTGGCGATAGACCGCGTTTTGACCGGCAAATACACGGCAATACCGGCGTTTATCGGCATTATGGGTCTTGTATTCTGGCTGACGTTTAACGTCATCGGCGCGTTTTTATCGGATTTACTGGACATGGGCATCGGCGCGCTGACGGATATTGTCGACCGCGGCATGACGGCAGCGAACGTGAACCCTGTGCTGCACTCGCTTGTCATCGATGGTATTTTCACCGGCGTCGGCAGCGTTTTGAACTTTCTGCCGGTCATTGTGACGCTGTTTTTCTTCCTCTCCATGCTGGAGGACAGCGGATACATGGCGCGCGTGGCGTTTGTGATGGATAAGTTATTGCGCAAAATCGGACTTTCCGGCCGCAGTGTGGTGCCGATGCTCATCGGTTTCGGCTGCACCGTTCCGGGCGTGATGGCGAGCCGCACGTTGCCTTCCGAGCGCGACCGTAAAATGACGATTCTGCTCACGCCGTTTATGAGTTGCTCCGCAAAGCTGCCGATTTACAGCTTTTTTGCGGCGGCGTTTTTCCCGGGCAAGGGTGCACTTGTGATGGTCATTTTGTATTTCACCGGCATTTTGGTCGGTATTTTGATGGCTTTGCTCATGCGCGGCACGATGTTTAAGGGTGAGGCTGTACCGTTTGTGATGGAGCTGCCGAACTACCGCATGCCGGGCGCGAAAAACGTAGCGCAGCTTTTGTGGGAAAAGGCGAAGGACTTTTTACAGCGCGCTTTTACGGTCATTTTTGTTGCGACCATCATCATTTGGTTTCTGCAAACGTTTGACCTGCGCTTTAACATCGTTTCCGATTCCAAAGACAGCATTTTGGCGGTCGTCGCCGGGTGGATTGCACCGATTTTTGCGCCGCTCGGCTTTGGCGACTGGCGTATCTCTACGGCACTCATCACGGGCTTTATGGCAAAGGAAAGCGTGGTGTCTACCTTGACGGTGCTGTTCGGCTCCTCCACGGCGCTTACAACGCTGCTGACGCCGCTTTCTGCCGTAAGCCTGCTTGTGTTCTGCCTGCTGTACACGCCGTGTGTGGCGGCCATTGCGTCCGTAAAGCGCGAGCTTGGCGGTAAGTGGGCGGCAGGCGTCGTCATCGGTCAGTGCGTCATCGCGTGGCTGATAGCGGGGCTTGTGTACGGCATGGGGTCGCTGTTTATATGATGGATAAGCTGAACATAGGCACGGCTCTTGTGTTCCTTTTGCTCGTCATAGCGGTGTTTTTGGCTGTGCGGGCCATTCAAAAAGGAAAGACCGGCGGCTGCGGCGGGGACTGCACCCACTGCGCCGGCTCTTGCGCAAAGCCGGAACAGAAAAACAAAGCATAAAAAGAACAGAACATAAAAAATCTCCTGCTTCCCGAAAGAGGCAGGAGATTTCGTTATCTTAACTTATTCGTCTTCTTCGGAGACGCCGTGCTCGTGTGCTTCGTCGGCATCCTTGATCTCACCCACGATGGGGGTGGGGTCGATGCCGCGACGGCGGTAGTAATCGGAGACCGCAGCCTTAATGGCCTGCTCGGCCAGAACGGAGCAGTGAACCTTGATGGCCGGAAGACCGTCCAGCGCTTCCATGACCGCCTTGTTCGTCAGCTTCAGAGCTTCCGGGATCGTCTTGCCTTTTACAAGATCGGTCGCCATACTGCTTGTCGCGATGGCCGCGCCGCAGCCGAAGGTCATGAACTTTACGTCCGTGATGACGTCGTTATCGACCTTGATGTACATGCGCATGATGTCGCCGCACTTCGGGTTGCCGACTTCACCGACACCGTCTGCATCTTTGATTTCGCCAACGTTGTGCGGGTTGGAGAAGTGTTCCATTACTTTTGCACTGTATGCCATATCGTTTCATTTCCTTTCGTACATTCGTACCGGATTATTTTAAAATTAAGAGATCGTGCGGCCGTGGATGATCGCATCCCACAGCGGACTCATGGCGCGCAGACGGTCGATGATCTTCGGGAGCACCTCGATGATATAATCGGCGTCGCTCTCGTCGTTCACGTCGCTGAAGCTGAGACGCAGGGAACCGTGGGCGACCTCGTGCTTAAGGCCGATGGCAAGCAGCACATGGCTCGGGTCGAGAGAACCGCTGGTGCAGGCGCTGCCGGAAGAAGCACAGACACCCTTAAGGTCGAGCATCAGCAGCATGGATTCGCCCTCAACGCCTTCGAAGGAGAAGTTCACGTTGCCCGGCAGACGGTGGTAGCGGTCGCCGTTCAAATGACTGCGGTCAATCTTTGAAAGCTCCGTGATGAGCTTATCCTGCATGCGGCGCAGCTTTGCGTTCTTTTCGTCCATCGTATTGATGGCGTTCTCGAGCGCAACGCTGAGGCCGACAATGCTTGCAACGTTTTCGGTGCCGGCGCGGCGGCCGCGCTCCTGTGCACCGCCATCGATGAGGTTCGGCAGGATGATGCCCTTCTTGATATACAGCACGCCGACGCCCTTCGGGCCGTGGAACTTGTGGCCGCTGAGGGACAGCATGTCAATGTTCTGCTCTTTTACGTTGATCGGCACATTGCCGACAGCCTGTACGGCGTCGGTATGGAACCAAACGCCATGCTTTTTGCAGATTTCACCAATCTCCGGGATGGGCTGGATGGTGCCGATCTCGTTATTGGCATACATGATGGTGACAAGGCCGGTCTTATCGGTGATGGCGGCCTCGAGTTCTTCCGGGACGACGATGCCGTTTTCATGCACGTCGAGGTACGTGACCTCAAAGCCCTCTTTTTCGAGCGCTGCGCAGGTGTGCAGCACCGCGTGGTGCTCAAACTTGCTTGTGATGATGTGGTTTTTGCCCTTTTTCAGCATCTTGTGCGCTGCGCCCTTAATGGCCCAGTTGTCACTTTCGCTGCCGCAGCTTGTGAAGTAGATCTCATTCGGCTCTGCACCGAGACATTTTGCTACTTTTGCACGTGCTTCCTCAAGCGGCTTTTTTGCAGCCGTGCCGAGCGCATACAGGCTTGACGGGTTGCCGTAGCATTCGGTGTAGTACGGCAGCATAGCCTCAAGCACCGCAGGGGAGACGGCAGTGGTAGCGGCGTTGTCCGCATAGATGATCTTCTTGCCGTTGTTTTCCATAGCTTTATCAGTACCTTTCGGATAGTGTTTTTTGTGAGGGAACAGAAAACGCATTTGGGGTCGATCGGTCGGGATACGCATATTCTTTCCTCAGCGAGATAAATATACACCAAATTGGTATACTTTTCAATAGGGAAATTCCAGAAAGTCAAAATTTTTCTGAAAAAGCAGGAAATAAAGGCCCCGGACGAGAGTTTTCCGTACAAAATGGAAGAAAACGGCGGCTGTTTTTTGAAAACCGGCGTACAGAACACAAAAAATCGGGAGAATATGGGAATAGAACCTCTGCGGTGTGCCCAAACTCCGTACAGAGCGAAACGGCACGCGGCTTGACAGCACGGGGAGAATAGCGTAAAATAGAATTATCTTTTTGTGTGCGGGTATTTTTCGCATGCGTGAACGGCTGACACTTTGCACGTAAACGGTACGTGTAACGGATAATGAAAAAAACGCTGCGGTGTTTTGATTTACATGTGTTGAACGGAAAAAACAGAAGAAAGAAAAGCAGAAGGCGGCGCGGACTTGCGTGCGTTTTATTCTGCTCATGCCGAAAGGCGACACTGCGTAGAGCATCGGTTGGTGCTTTTATATACCTTATTCTTGCGTGAATTGCGACAGTGCGCCTGTGTTATTTGAAAGGAAGGTCAATTTGGCAGAAAAAAGAATCAGAAAAATGACGAAATTAACGTCGCTCGGCGACGCGCCTGCAAAGCAGCAGGACCAGCCCCTCAGCGGTGCAGGGGAAAGCTTCATCGGCAAGATTTCCGGCCCCATCGAAAAGCCGGTGAGACGCCAGAAAACGCGCAGAACGGAAAACGCGCAGGTAAAAGAAGAAGCGGCACAGCAAACCGTGAGCGAAACGAAAGAGACGAAGCCGAAGCGCACGCGTACCGCGCAAAACACGGACGCACACAAAAAGACGACGAAAACGGTAAAATCGGCCCCAAACGGTGAAAAAGCACCCGCTAAGACAACAAAAAGCACGCAGACGAAAAATAACAAGGGCAGGGGCAGGCGCACAAAGCAGAAGCCCTCTGTGCGCGCGTATTTCCTCGGCGGCTTAAATGAGATCGGCAAGAATTTCACGCTGTTTGAGTGCGAAAACGACATGGTTATCGTGGACTGCGGCCTTGCCTTCCCGGACGAGGAAATGCCCGGTATCGACGCGGTTATTCCGGATTTCACATTTGTTGAGAAAAACAAGGACCGCATCCGCGGTATTGTCATCACGCACGGTCATGAGGACCACATCGGTTCCCTGCCGTATTTGCTCAAAAAGATCAATGTGCCGGTGTATGGCACGGCGCTGACGGTGGCGCTTATTGCGAATAAGCTCAAGGAGCACAACCTCGGCTATGTGAAGCTGAACGTCACAACGGCGGGCTCGCACATTCAGCTCGGCTGCTTCGACGTGGAGCTTATCCACGTAAACCACTCCATTTCCGACGCTGTGGGTCTTGCATTGCACACCCCGGCGGGCGTCATTGTCCACACGGGCGACTTTAAAATCGATTTCACCCCCACGCAGGGCGGCATGATCGACCTTGCGCGCTTTGCGCAGCTCGGTCAGGAGGGCGTTTTGCTGCTGATGGCGGACTCTACGAACGCAGAGCGCCCCGGCTACACACAGACGGAGCAGAAGGTGAACGCGACGTTTGACGCACTCTTTGCCCGCGCGGAAGCGAATAAAAAGCGACTCATCATCGCGACGTTTGCGTCGAACATCAGCCGCGTGCAGCAGATTATCAACTGCGCGGAAAAGTACGGAAGAAAAGTGGCGCTTTCCGGCAGAAGCATGGTGAACGTCATGTCCATTGCGAGCGAGCTCGGTTATCTCAAAGTGCCGGACGGTCTGCTCATCGACCTCAACATGATCTCCCGTTACACGAAGGAGCAGATTGTGCTCATCACGACGGGCAGTCAGGGAGAGCCGATGTCTGCGCTTACCCGCATGGCGTTTGCCGACCACCGTCAGGTCGCGGTCGGTGAGGACGACATGATCATCATTTCCGCGCGCCCCATTCCGGGCAACGAAAAGATGGTCGGCACCGTTGTAGACGAGCTTTTGAAGCGCGGCTGCGATGTGGTGTACGAATCCATGTACGAAGTGCACGTTTCCGGCCACGCGTGTCAGGAAGAGCTGAAGCTTATTCAGGCGCTGACGAAGCCGAAGTACTTCATCCCGGTGCACGGCGAGCAAAAGCACCTGCGCAAGCATGCGGGCGTGGCCGTCAGCATGGGCATGCCGCCGGAGAACATTTTCATCGGCGATGTCGGCAGCGTGGTGGAGATCAATGAAGACTACATGAAACAGCTGCCCGATGTACAGGCGGGCGCGGTTATGGTGGACGGCCTCGGCGTGGGCGACGTCGGCAGCATTGTGCTGCGCGACAGAAAGCACCTTGCGGAGGATGGTCTCATCATTGCGGTGTGCACGATTGAGGCAGGCTCCGGCAGAGTTGTTTCCGGTCCGGATATTGTATCCCGTGGATTTGTGTATGTGCGCGAGAGCGAGGCGCTGATGGACGAGGCGAGACGGCTTGTCAACAGCACGATTGAGCAGTGCGCGGACGAAAACGTGCGCGAGTGGAGTGCCATTAAGCTGCGCGTGCGCGACAACCTTTCCAGACTGTTATATAACCGCACAAAGCGCAGCCCGATGATCCTGCCGATCATCATGGAAGTTTAAATTCAGTTTAAGTTAGATTAGTTTCTTGGGGGTTCCCCTCAGAAGGAGAGACGGGAAATGAACAAGCGACGCATCTGGGCGACCTCGCCGGTCTATTATGTTATGGCAGCGGTCATGTTCATTATGGCGTGCTTCAGCTATACGCAGAATAAGATTCTGTTTGCGGTGGAGATCACGGTTTCCGGCCTGTGTTTGGCAGCGGTTATCATGACCGACCTGCATTACCGCGTGCATGTGTACACGGCGCTCAGAGCTGCGAGAAAGGTGCTTTCCGCCGATGAACAGCGTAACCTCGGGCAGTTTGCGCTGCCCCTTGCGGTGCTGGGCTCGGCGGGCGACATCGTTTGGACGAACGAGCGCTTTCAGGATTTATTCACCGAAAACGGCGAAGGCTGCGGCGATAACATTGCGGCGTACATTTACCCGAAGACTTTGCGTCAGATTTTATCCGAAAACGGAACCTCCGTTTCCTACGGCGACCGCGAGTTTACGGCCTACGGCCTGCGCACCGAAAGCGGCAGTGTGCTTTACTTTGTGGACGACACGTATTATAAGCAGATTCAGCGTGACTACCGCGAAAAGCGCACGGTCATTGCGGTTATCTCGTTTGATAACCGCGAGGAGCTGACGCGCGATGCCTCCGGCAGCGAGGATTCCCGCATCACGTCCGAGGTGGAATCCGTCCTGCGCAGCTGGGCGATCGACACCATGGAGGGTTTTCTGCGCCGCATGACGAATGGGCGTTATATGCTCATCACGGACGACCAGCACATTGAAGAAGCCAAAACGAAGCGCTTTGCCGTTTTGGACAGCGTGCGCGCCGTGAAGGGTGAGAATAACATGTCTGCCACGATCTCCATCGGCATCGGCCGCGCGGGCGTAACGGCGACGGAAAGCGAACTGCATGCCCGTCAGGCACTGGAAATGGCGCTCGGCCGCGGCGGCGACCAGGTGGCCATCTACCAGCAGGACGGTACATACGAGTTCTTCGGCGGCCTCTCCAAGGGTGTTGAAAAGCGCGACAAGGTGCGCACGCGCGTTATTGCCGCGACGCTTTCCGACCACATTAAATCGAGCGACCATATTTTCATCATGGGGCACACGAACTCCGACCTTGACGCCGTGGGCGCGGCGGTCGGCGTGTGGGCGGCCGTGACGAAAGGCCTTGACCGCCGTGCGAGCATTGTGATCGACAAGGGCCGCTCTATGGCGACGACGCTTATCAACGCGTTTGAGCACCAGCCGGAGTATGAAAATATGTTCATCACCCCGCAGGAGGCGCTTGACCGCTGCACGCAGCGCTCGCTTCTCATTGTGGTGGATACACATTCCACCTCGTTTGTGGAGAGCCAAGAAGTTTTAAAGGCCATTCCGCGCGTGGTCGTCATCGACCACCACCGCATGATGGTGACGCACATTGAAAACGCGATCATCTTTTACCATGAGCCGTACGCCAGCTCGGCTTCCGAAATGGTGGCGGAGCTCGTGCAGTATATCAACAGCTCCGCGCTCAAAAAAAAAGAAGCGACGGCACTGCTTTCCGGCATTATGCTGGACACAAAAAACTTCGTTTTGAAGACGGGCGTGCGCACATTTGAAGCTTCCGCCTACTTAAAGCGCCGCGGCGCCGACACGGTGGAAGTGAAGAAGATGTTTGCAAATTCGCTCGATACCTATAAAGAGCGCTCTCAGCTTGTGGCGGGTGCGGAGGTCTACAAGGGCTGCGCCATTGCGTGCTCCAACTGGGAATTCCCGAATGTGCGCATTGCGGCGGCGCAGGCGGCGGACGAGCTGCTGTCCATTCAGGGCGTGCGCGCGTCGTTCGTCATTTTCCGCGTGGGCAATGAGATTGCCATTTCGGCACGAAGCCTCGGCGACGTGAATGTGCAGATTTTGCTGGAGGAATTCGGCGGCGGCGGTCACCTCAACATGGCGGGCGCGCAGATTAAAAACAGCACCACGAACGATGTGCGCAAGGCACTCATCCGCGTGCTGGACGAAAAACTTTCCGAAGCGACGAAAAAGAATAACTAATGCGGCAAAGCGGCGCGAAGCCGTTTGACTGCTTTAGCGATAGATTTAAACGATAGGAGATACGACCATGAAAGTTGTACTTTTAGCAGATGTAAAAGGTGTAGGCAAAAAAGGCGAGCTCATCAATGCAGCAGAAGGCTACGCACGCAATTTCCTGCTGCCGCGCAAGCTTGCAAAGGAAGCGAACGCACAGGTGATGAACGAGCTGAAAAACGCCGAGGCCTCCAAGGCATATAAGGTGAAAACCGAGACCGAAGAAGCGCAGCGTATTGCGGAAGCTTTGAAGGACAAGACCGTCCGCATCACCGCAAAGGCGGGCCAGGGCGGCAGACTGTTCGGCTCCGTCACCGCAAAGGAGATTGCGCAGGAGATTAAAAAGCAGTACGGCTTCGACATCGACAAGCGCAAGATCCACCTCGACACCGACATCAAGGCGTTCGGCGGCTATCACATTGAGGTGAAGCTCTATAACGGCATCACCGCGAAGCTGGCGGTATCGGTGACCGAAGCACAGTAAAAGCCTGATTTTCTTGATGCGCAGCATTAAATTTTGCAATGACTAAAAGTCGTTTACGATTCGGAAATCGTTTTCACTTTGAAGTAATTTCACTCAAAAAGGGTGGTAAAAATGCCGGAAGATAATTTTCAACTGAATACGCCGGCACTGCCCGGAACGGTGATGCCGTTCAGCGCAGAGGCCGAGCAGGCGGTGCTGGGCGCGGTGTTGCTGGAGCCCGACTGTCTCTCGACCGTGGCGGAAATGCTGCCGCGCGCGGACTATTTTTATCAGGTCAATAACCGCACGATTTACAGCGCGATGCTCGATATGTTCACGGCAGGCCAGCCGGTGGACCTCGTCACGCTGCTGGAGCACCTGCGCGAAGAGGAAAACTTCGATGAAGGCAGCGGAAAGGTGTATCTGATGCAGCTTGCGCAGCTTGTGCCGAGCGTCTCGAATGTGGAGCGTTACTGCACCATTGTGCGTGACCGTTACGATTTGCGTATGCTCATTCAGGCGGCGCGCGGCATTTTGGATGACGCCATGGAGGACACCGGCGAAACCTCGCTCCTCTTGGATTCCGCCGAGCAGCGCATTTTTGACATCCGCCAGGGCAAGGCGTTAAAGGGGCTTGAGCGCCTGAACGAAGTGCTGTTTGAGACGTTTGAACGCCTTGACCGCTTGAATTCGCCGGACAAAGACCTGTACCGCGGCATCCCTACGGGTATCCGTGAACTGGATAACACGATCACGGGCCTGAACCGCTCCGACCTTGTCATCATCGGCGCACGACCCGGCATGGGCAAAACGAGCTTTGCGCTGAACATTGCGCGCCATGCCGCCATCACGGCGGGCAAGCGCGTGGCGTTTTTCTCGCTGGAAATGAGCAAGGAGCAGCTCGCTTCCCGTATCATTTCCACGGAGGCACTCGTCGGCGGCACAAAGCTGCGCACGGGCGACTTGACGGAGGGCGAATGGACGCGCCTTGTGGAGGCGGGCGATATTCTCTCTAAGGCTGATTTGTACCTCGATGATTCCCCGGGCATTACGGTGCCGGAGATGAAAGCAAAAGTGCGTCGTTTAAAAGACGTTGATCTTGTCATCATCGACTACTTACAGCTGATGAACAGTGCAAAGCGCATTGATAACCGCGTGCAGGAAATTTCCGAGATTACGCGAAGCCTCAAGATCATGGCGAAAGAGCTGAATATCCCGGTTGTGACATTGGCGCAGCTTGCCCGTGCGGGTGAAAAGCGACAGGAGCACCGCCCGGTACTTTCTGACCTTCGAGATTCCGGCTCCATCGAGCAGGATGCCGACATCGTGCTGTTCCTGTACCGAGACGCGTACTACGCGAACGAAAAGGCTTCGCCCGAAGACGTGGACAAAAACAAGGCCGAGGTCATCGTGGCGAAAAACCGTCACGGCGATCTGCGCAGCGTGCCGCTGCACTGGCAGGGTGAGTTCATGCGCTTTACATCGCAGGAAGTTGTGCGTCATGAAAGCTGAGGACATCCTTGCCCGCGTGCGGTATGATCTGCCGGAGACGGGAAAAATTGTCGTGGGGCTTTCCGGTGGGGCGGATTCCGTGCTGCTGACGTATTTGCTTGTACAGAAGTACGGCGCGGAGCGTTTGCTTGCGGTGCATGTGCACCATGGTATTCGGGGGGCGGAAGCCGACCGCGACGCGGAATTTGTGCAGGACTACTGTAAAGCACTTAAACTTCACTGCAAAGTGATCTATAAGGATATTCCCGCGCTTGCGGCCGTAAGCGGCGAGGGCGTGGAGGAATGCGCGCGGCGCGTGCGCTACGCGTGCTTTGCGGAGGAAGCAGGGGAAAACGGGTGCATCGCCACGGCGCACAACGCCGACGATAATGCCGAAACGCTGCTTTTGAACCTGACACGCGGCATGGGACCGCACGGCGCAGGGGGGATTCCGCCGCGGCGCGGCAGAATTTATCGCCCGATTTTGAACATTTCCCGCGCAGAGGTGGAACATCTCTGTAAAGTATATCGACTTGACTACGTGACGGACTCCACGAATTTGACGGTGGACTACACGCGCAATAAGCTGCGCCACAGTGTGCTGCCGGTGCTGAAGGACGTAAACCCGCAGATGACGCAGGCGACGTCCCGCTTTACGGAGAGCATGCGGTTGCAGAATGAATTTGTGTTTTCGTGCGCGAATGAATTGCTCTGTAAAGCGAAAGCACCTTACGGGTATGACTTGGAAATTTTGCGGAGCGCACACGAGGCGGTGCTGCGCGCGGCACTGGAACTGCTGTTATCGTCTTACGGGCGTCTCTCTTATGAGCACATTTGCAGGGCGGCGGGCTGCGTTTTCATGGGCGGCAGCCTCTCTTTGCCGGGGGACATCGTGCTGGAGGCGAAGCAGGACGCGCTCACGGTACGAAAAAACCGGGAGATAAAAGACCGGAATGTGTTTTCTGTTCCGCTGAGAGCGGGCGAAAACGTGCTTCCGAACGGAAAAACGCTGTTTGTGGAGAAAAAAATTCCCGAAAAAGAAGAAATCGACCGGAAAGTTCATAATTTGTTATTCCAAAACTTTTCGGATTGTGATAAAATTACGAATGTTCCGAGAGTACGGACGCGGCGCGCGGGCGATGTTTTCAGACCCGCAGGGCGCGGCGTGACGAAATCGGTCAAAAAAATCCTGAATGAACTGCGCATTCCGGCGGCGGCGCGCGACCGTTTGCTGCTGCTTGAAAAAGACGGTGAGATCATCTGGATCGAAGCGGTTGGCGCGGCGGAGGGCTATGCGGCAAAGCCGAATTTCCCGGCACTGGAGCTTACGGTGACGGACACGGCAGGCATAACCCGCATATAAAGCGGAAAGAATTTTGAGGAAAGGGTCATCCGAATGGAAAACACAATGTTAAACGATATCAAGGAAGTTTTGTACAGCGAAGCGTACATCGACAGCATGGTCAAGCGCGTGGGCGCGGAAATTTCCCGCGATTACGCCGATAAAAACCTGCTGCTTGTCAGCGTTTTGAAGGGTTCTGTCGTCTTTATGGCAGACCTTATGCGCGCCATTACGATTCCGGCCCGCATCGATTTCATGTGCGTTTCGAGCTACGGCTCCGGCACGAAGACCTCCGGCGTTGTCAAGATCATCAAGGACCTCGACATCAACCTGAAGGGCTATGATATCGTGATTGTTGAGGATATTCTCGACAGTGGCAAGACGCTGCACTACCTTGTAAACCTTTTGAAAAGCCGCGAACCGAACAGCATTGAGATCTGCACGCTGTTCGATAAGCCGGAGCGCCGCGAGGTGGAGGTCTACGCAAAATACAAGGGCTGCGATATTCCCGATGCGTTCATCGTGGGCTACGGTCTCGATTTTGATGAGAAGTACAGAAACCTGCCGTTTGTCGGCGTTTTGAAACCTGAAGTCTACGGTGAAGTCTAAGCTTCCGTTTTGATAAAAAAGTTTCTGTTTCTATTTAAGGGTACGCTTTGTATCCAATTTGATTTCCGGGAGGTCGGAACTTGAACAGCAACAACAAAAAAATCATTCGCAATCTTTTGATCTACCTCGGCATTCCGATTTTGCTCGTCGTGCTGCTTTTGCTTCTCTTTGACCGCGGGGCAGACCAGACGGGGCTGAAATACTCCGATGTGCTGTCTTACTTTGAAGACGGCAAGGTGAGCGCATACTCGCTGAACCTGGGCACGGGCGAGATGAAGCTGACCGTGACAGAGGACAGCAGCAAAAAGGAATCCGTTGTGCGCTACACGGTGCCGAACGTGAACCTGTTCTACAACGACGTTTCGGACTACATCAAGTCGTATAACGAGGAACATCCGAATAACCGCATGACGCAGGATGTCATCCGCCCGGCGGAGACGAGCTGGCTTGTCAGCCTCATTCCGACGTTACTGATGATCGCGCTGCTTGTGGCGTTCTGGGTATTCATGATGAAGCGCATGGGCGGCGGCGGAGCCGGAAACCAGATGAATTTCGGCAAAGCGAAAGTCAAGCAAATAAACGACGAAAAGCGCCGCACGACGTTTGCGGACGTGGCGGGCGCGGACGAAGAAAAGGAAGAGCTGCGCGAAATTGTGGAGTTCTTAAAACGTCCGAATAAGTATAACGAGCTCGGTGCGCGCATCCCGAAGGGCGTGCTGCTCGTTGGCCCTCCGGGCACCGGTAAAACGCTTTTGGCGCGCGCCGTTGCAGGCGAGGCCGGCGTGCCGTTCTTCTCCATTTCGGGTTCCGACTTCGTGGAGATGTTCGTCGGCGTCGGTGCATCGCGTGTGCGTGATCTGTTCGACAAAGCCAAGAAAAACCACCCGTGCATCATCTTCATTGATGAGATCGATGCCGTGGGCCGCCAGCGCGGTGCGGGTCTCGGCGGCGG
>OGOH01001962.1_pt1 | contig 13531 bp, 9 predicted proteins | sample 1552571 | NCBI WGS metagenome assembly OGOH01 (sample SAMEA2580170, study PRJEB22360) | human gut metagenome | biome: human gut; feature: human-associated habitat; material: faeces | place: Denmark | collected 2008/2010
ATCGTACAGGGAGGCGGGCGGCAAGAACTTTTCCGGCGGCCAGCGCCAGCGCCTGACCATCGCGCGCGCCCTGGTGGGCTCGCCTCAGATATTGATCATGGACGACTCCGCCTCGGCACTTGACTTTAAGACTGATGCGGCGCTTCGCCATGCCATCCACGAGCGCAGCGTGTGTGGCGCTGCTGAGGGCGGGCTGCCGCTGACTACGGTGATCGTAAGCCAGCGCGTTTCGACCGTGCGCGACGCCGACATGATCTGCGTACTCGACCACGGCTCGGTTGCGGGCCTGGGCACGCATGACGAGCTGTATGCAAGCTGCCAGCTCTACCGCGAGATTTGCCAGTCGCAGCTGCGACGCGAGGAGCTCGAGGGCCAGCAGGGGAGCACGACGCCCACGCCCACCCCAAGACCCGCGTCCGCCCCAGGCGCCGTGTGCGCCCCCGCATCCGTCTGCGCAAAGGAGGGCTGCTAAATGAATCCGTACACTTCCTCCGGTTCGGTCGCCACGATGCCGGCCAACGTGTCCGGTAACGATAACCTCAACGACCTGGGCGACGGTCCGCGCCAGCCCGGCGATCCCGAGCGCTATCCCGTGGGTGCGGTGACTCGCCGCCTGATGGGCTACGTTCGTCCGCATCGCGTCTCGTTTGTGGCATCGTTTTTGAGTGCCGCCGTCTCGGTGATCCTGCAGCTCTACACGCCCATCCTCATTGGCGAGAGTATCGACCTGATCGTTGCCGCCGGACAGGTGGACTTTGACGCACTGCTGCCGCTCGTTACCAAGCTCGCGATTGTCGTCGTAGGTGCTGCGGCCTTCCAGTGGCTACAGGGCTACTGCGTCAACCGCCTGTCCTACGAGACGGTGCGCGACATGCGCGTGGAGGCGAGCGACAAGCTCAGCCGTATGCCGCTCAGCTTTATCGACAGTCATGCCCACGGCGACCTTATGAGCCGCGTGGTCAACGACGTCGATCAGGTGGGCGACGGTCTGCTGCAGGGCTTCACGCAGCTTTTCACCGGCGTTATCACCATCGTGGGCACGCTTGCGTTTATGCTCTCCATTAACCTGGCCATGACGCTCGTGGTGGTGCTCGTCACACCGCTCTCCATCTTTGCGGCCGGCGCCATCGCCAAGCTTTCCAACAAAAGCTTTACGGCCCAGCAGCGTATTCAAGGGCAGCTCGGTGGTCATATCGAGGAGTACGTAGGCGAGCAAAAGCTAATCGACGCCTTTGCCTACGGCCCGAACGCCCAAGCGCGCTTCGACGCGCTCAATGCCGAGCTCTACACCGCGGGCGAGCGCGCGCAGTTTATGGGTTCGCTCTCCAACCCCGGCACGCGCTTTATCAACAACATCATCTATGCCGTGGTCGCTGTGATCGGCTGCGTGGGCGTAATCACGGGCGTGCCCGCGGCGCTTACGGTGGGCGGCGTGCAGATCTTCCTGTCCTATGCCAACCAGTACACCAAGCCGTTCAACGAGGTCACCAACGTCATTACGCAGATCCAGACCGCGTACGCCTCGGCGCGCCGCATGTTTGCGCTGCTCGATGCGCGCGAGCAGGAGCCCGACGCGTCGGACGCTGTAGAGCTTACCGCCCCGCAGGGTGAGGTGACTTTTGAACACGTGGACTTTAGCTACGTGCCCGACCGCAAACTGCTGCAGGATATCTGCATCGAGGCTAAGCCCGGCATGCGCTTTGCCCTGGTCGGCCCCACGGGCTGCGGCAAGACGACGCTCATCAACCTGCTGCTGCGCTTTTACGATATCGATGCCGGACGCATCATGGTCGATGGCAGGTCTTCGCGTGACTACACGCGCGCAAGCCTGCGCCGCGCCTTTGGCATGGTGCTGCAGGATACGTGGCTGTTCGAGGGCACGGTGGCGGAAAACATCGCTTACGGTTGCCCCGATGTCACGCGCGAGCAGGTTATCGAGGCCGCCAAGCGCGCGCATGCACACAAGTTTATCGTGCAGCTGCCAGGCGGCTACGATACGGTCATCGGCGAGGACGGCGGCACGTTTAGCCAGGGTCAAAAACAGCTGCTGTGCATCGCGCGCGTCATGCTCACCGACCCGGCGATTCTGCTGCTGGACGAGGCGACCTCGAGCATCGATACCCGCACCGAGCTGCAGGTGCAGGCGGCATTCGACGAGCTTATGGCCGGCCGCACAAGCTTTGTGGTGGCGCACCGCCTGTCGACGATCCGCAACGCCGACTGCATTCTGGTCATGCGCGACGGCCAGATTATCGAGCGCGGCACGCACGACGAGCTGCTAGCGGCAGGCGGCTTCTACGCCGAACTCTACCGCAGCCAGTTTGCCCAGTGAGCAAGCCCGTGGGGCAAATTAATCAATCGACAGACGGTGGTTTACATCTGTCACGTAAGTACTAAGATATTCATCTAATAAATTGCATTAGTGGCTTTAGTTTTGGGGGAAACGAGGCAACGTGACTATGACGTGCTCTTTGGTGGTTAACAGCAAGAGCGGTAATACCAGGATGGTTTCGGGCGCAATCAAGCGCGCTCTGCAGGCTGCGGGTGTTGATTTTGTCCATGCCGCGGCGTTGAGCGACGATGCGGATGCAGATCATGTTGCGCTCGAGGCGCAGGGCGCCTGCGCGGCCGACACGGTGCTCGTCGGTTTTTGGTGCGACAAGGGCGCGTGCACGCCTTCGGTCGCGGCGTTGCTCTCCGCTTTGCACGGCAAGCGCGTCTTCCTGTTTGGCACCTGCGGTTTTGGCGCCGACCAGAGCTATTACCAGCAGATTATTGATCGCGTAACTTCTAATTTGGCTGGGGATGCCGAGCTTGCGGGCTGGGCGATGTGCCAGGGCAAGATGGGCCCCGCGGTCAAGCAGCGCTACGAGGCCATGCTCGAGCAAGATCCCGACAATGTCCGCTTTAAGATGCTGTTCGATAACTGGGTCGCCGCAAAGGACCACCCCACCAAGGAAGATCTGGACAACATGGCTGCAGCCGCCAAAAAGGCCGTGCTGGGCGAGTAGACCGTCGCTCGCGATGCCGCGCGTTCAATCGTACAAACGTGAAAGCCTCGAGATTCTCGAGGCTTTTTTCTTGACACTTGTGGACGCAACCGTGGCAAGCGTTTGGGGCGATATTTTCCATCACCCCGATGACGAGGCCGTCCTGGATGACACGCTCTCATGCGTTCGCTGGATGTATTCAGAGTGGGGCGGACTTTCCGGATGGATGGGGTTTCGGAAAGTGCGTCCCAGAATTCGCCTTTGGAATGGGATGTAGTTTCCGGTTGGGGGCTCTGGTGGAAAATGCGACCCGGAATTTGCGTCCGGAGTGGGATGGAGTTTCCCAACGGGGCCGTAAGCGGAAACTGCATCCCACTCCGGACGTGAATTCTGGGACACGGTTTCCGCAAACAAAGAAGGCCACATAACGTGGCCTTCAACTTATATATGTTCGGCGATACACCCAAGACAAGCCGCGCTCCAACAACAGGGCGTCTGTCCGGGCGGAGGCATATAAGGTTCATCGCGAGTTCCGCACGCAAAGGAGGCCACTTAATGTGGCCTCCGTCTTGCGCAGGACTGTCCGAGCAGGGAACCTTATATGCCTCCGCCTGGACAGACGTTTCAGTTGTGGCTCAGCAGCTAGCAGCTACTTGATCTTGGTCGTACCCGGCGCCAGATTGGGGTCGGTCTCGTTGGCCTCGGTCTGGAAGTGCTCGGTGTACACATTCTTGCCGTCGCGGAACATCTCGTAGTACTGCATCTTGGCGTAATCCTCGCGCGCCTTGGTGGCGGCTGCTGCGGCGGCGTCGTCGCCGGTGACGTTGGAGGAGAGTGCCCAACGCAGGCTGGCGTCCTCGTAGCCCACGGAGTTGATGGCGGGCAGCGACTCGCGAAGCGTCATGTGCGCTTTCTGGTAGTCAGAAAGCGGGGCGCCGATCAGCTGCATAAGCTGCGTGGACAGGTAGTTGGTGGACAGGTCGTCGACCTCGCTCGTCTGGTCGCAGCCGGCAACGTCGTAGTTGGCCCAGATGATGTAGTCGGTCTGCCACAGGCGCTCTTGATGCGTAGCGTCGTCCTCGCCGGTAAACCACTTGTCGTTGAACTTGGACGGGAAGAACGGCTGGTGATCGCCCCAGAACACCACGACCACCTTGCGGTCGAGTTTGCTCAAGGCGTTGAGGAAGTAGCGCAGCGCCTGATCGGACTGCTCGATGCACGAGACATACTCGTCGACATCGGACAGCGTGCCGTCCTCGACGGTCTTGGTGTCCAGGTCGGTCGTGTCGATGTTGAGATGCATCTGCTTGTCGATCGGCAGCAGACCCGTATCGTAACCCGAGTGGTTCTGCATGGTCACGTCGAAGATAAACTGCGGATCGGCGTTCTGGTCGAGCAGCTCAAGAATCTTGTCGTAGGTCGCCTGGTCGGTCACCATACCGCGCAGGGTGTCGGCTCCCTGGAAGTCGTTGATGGACAGGAACCGGTCAAAGCCAAAGTCCTTGTACACGTTCTCGCGGTTCCAGTTGGTTGCGTGGTTGGGGTGCATGGCCGTGGTGGAATATCCGAGCGACTTGAACTGCTCTGCCAGGTTCCCGGTCGTCTCCATGTTGTAGATGGTGTAGGGGTACACGCCCGAGCCCAGGTTGGCCATGGAGTTGCCGGTCATAAACTCAAACTCGGTATTGGCGGTGCCGCCGCCGTAGGCGCTCACGTAGAGCTTGCCGCGGCTGAGGCAGTTGGACAGGTTTTTAAAGTACTGCGGACCCTCGTAGCCGGCGCGCATGTTCTGGTAGATCGACAGATCCGAGAAGGTCTCGTTCATGATGGCGATGACCGTGGGCTTCTCGCTATCGAACTGCTCCTTTGCGGCGGAGCGCTCGTCGCTCTTGGCCGCGTCGGACTTGTCGTAGGCCTTGGCGTACTTTTTGAGCGTGGCCTTGGCATCGTCGACGGAGTAGTCGGCGGGTTTGGGCGGCTTGATGGACTGCGCTGCGCTAATGAAAGCGGGCAGGTAGCCCTCGCGCCAGTAGCTCTCGAGCGGGCGCCAGGTGTAGACGGTGATGCCGAGGGTGTTGTAGTAGTCGATGAGCGTGACGTGTGCGGTCACGCCGCCCAGGCACAGCACCGCCACGAGCAGGTTGGTGAGCAGCATACGCTTGGCGTTGGCGGCGCCCTTCTGACGGTGCGGTGCCACCAGGCCGGCGTACTCGCATAGCAGCATGGCGATGGCGGTAAAGCCCATGGACAGCACGCAGAACAGTGAGATCGAGAAGGTGTAGCCGGTGCCGGCGACCGCGGCGGCGGTGGAGATGGCCGAAAGGTCGCCCGGCTGGATGGGCATGGATTTAAACGTGATGACGAAGAACTCGGCAATGCCCAGGACAAAGAGGGCAAAGGCCAGGACCGCGGGAGCCGCGCCGTGGCGCTGGAACAGGAAGAACAAGCCGGCCATGAGCACGGTGATGATAGCCCACTCGAGCAGGATGCACAGGGGGTAGACCCAGGTAAAGTCGTGGTTGGACGAGACCTCCATGCCCAGCAGCGCAAAGACGCCGGCGAGCAGCAGGCACAGGACGGCGGCGACGAGCGGTTTGCCCACGAAGGCGCCACGCAGGCGGGCGAGCTTGCCGGTGGGGGCGGGGGCGTCGGGTGCGGCGAACGCAAAGACGCGCGGGGCGATGCGGTCGCGGGCGATGCTGGCCCAAGCGCATCCGGTGAGGATGGCGTTGGTCAGGATGAGCATCACGAAGGCGAGCGGCTCGTTTTGGGCGACGAGGCCCACGGCGCCCCAAATGGTCAAAAAGAGCTGGAACAGGCCGAAGGCGACGCTCCAGGCGAAGGCGCCCTTGGCAACGGTGCCTGACTGAGCGCGAATGGCCTTGGCCTCGCGCAAGACAAGGTAGACGGTCGCCGCAAGACCGACGAGCGAGATGGCGGCAGCGAACATGCTGAGACTCCTCACAAACTTAAAACCTGCGAAAGCGGGGGTTTACCCGATTGTTACCTAAATATGCGCTGCATTTGCGGGCCGCGCACAACAACCAGCCATATTAACGCGCATGTGCGGCGGTGTGGCGCAATGTAGTGGTGACCTGCGCGATAATGGACGGGAATTACACGGAAACGTAAAGGCTTCTTAAAGAATTGGCGAGGATGAGGCGATGAACGAGCAGGTTTGCACCAAGGCTGTGGATACGTGTGGCTATCCGGTCGAGACTACGGGCAATGCGGTGCTGGACATCTTGGAGCATCGCTCGTCCACGCGTGCCTTTGCGCGTGATGACGACGACCGTCCCGTGGCGGTGACCGACGAGCAGCGCGCAGCGATTTTGCATGCGGCGAGTCGCGCGCCGTCGGCGGGCGCCATGATGATGTATTCCATCGTGAGCATTCGCGAGCAGGCTACGCTGGACCGTCTGGCCGACCTGTGCGACCACCAACCCATGATTGCCAAGGCGCCCTGGGCACTCATATTTGTGGTCGATTATGCCAAGTGGATCGATCTGTTTGAGCACGTGGGCTGCTTTGAGCCCGAGTTTGTCGAGCGCACGGGCAAGGCGCCCCGCCGCGCGCCGGGTTTGGGCGACTTTGCCATCGCGGCCCAGGACGCCGTGATCGCCGCGCAAAACGCCGTGGTTGCCGCTGAGGCCCTGGGGCTGGGGAGCTGCTACATCGGCGATATCGTCGAGAACGCCGAGGAAGTCGCCGAGCTGCTGCACTTGCCGCCCTATACCATGCCGCTGTCGATGCTCATCATCGGCACGCCCCGTAAGGAGCGTCCGGCAATCGCGCATCCCGTGGTGAACCTGGTGCACGAGGAGCGCTACTGCCGTGCGGATGCCGCGACCATGGACGCGCAGGTGGCCGAGATGGACGCGATGTTCCGTCCACACGCCCGCGAGGTGGGGGAGCGCGTCGCGGATATCTATACCCGCAAGCACACCAGTCCCTTTATGGCCGAGATGAGCCGCTCCATGGAGTGGTGGTTCAAAAATTGGCTCGGAAAATGACGGATGTGACAAAGGGACCGTCCCTTTGTCACATTCCATATCGCCACGGTGGCCTAAAGGCCGTATAAATGTTTATTTAGCTGGGAAAACAGTGCCATTCAAACATGGGCCGATTACCTATAATCCCTTCGAACATTAAAGTTGGGAGGAAACCGGCTTATGGAACAAAAGGCCAAGGAGGCAGCCTCGCACGCTGCGATTCCTGTGAGCATCTCGGCGATGCTCGTCACGCTGGGCGTGGTGTACGGCGATATCGGCACCAGCCCTATGTATGTAACCAAGGCGCTCGTTGCCGGCAACGGCGGCATCGGAAGCGTGACGGAGGAGTTCGTGCTTGGCGCGCTCTCCCTTGTCGTGTGGACGGTCACGCTGCTGACCACCATCAAGTATGTGCTCATCTCGCTGCGCGCCGATAACCATGGTGAGGGCGGCATCTTTGCCCTGTACAGCCTGGTCAAGCGCTGTGGCAAGTGGCTTATCATCCCCGCCATGCTGGGTGGCGCCGCGCTGCTCGCCGACGGCATCCTGACGCCGGCCGTTACCGTTACCACGGCCATCGAGGGCCTGCGCACCATTCCGGCGGTCCATGCCGTGCTGGGCGATGACCAGGGTCGCGTCGTCGCCATTACGCTCGCCATCATCATCGTGCTCTTCTTGGTGCAGCGCATCGGTACGGCCAAGATCGGTCACGCCTTTGGCCCCATCATGACGCTGTGGTTCCTGTTCCTGGGCGGCACGGGTCTGTTCTTTGTCTTCCAGTACCCCGCCGTGCTGCTGTGCCTCAACCCGCTGCGTGGCATCGGCTTTTTGTTGAGCCCCAACAACCACGCGGGCATCATGATTCTGGGCAGCTGCTTCCTTGCCACCACCGGTGCCGAGGCACTCTATTCCGACATGGGCCATGTGGGCCGCGGCAACATCTACGCCACCTGGCCGTTCGTTAAGTGCTGCTTGCTGCTGTCCTACATGGGCCAGGGCGCGTGGCTTATCAACAATGCCGCCAACCCCGAGCTCATGGGCATTGCCGATCTCAACCCGTTCTACCAGATGCTCGCCCCGGGCCTGCGCCCGTTTGCCGTAGGCCTTTCCACCGTCGCGGCCATCATTGCCTCGCAGGCGCTCATCACCGGCGCATTCTCGCTGGTGTCCGAGGCCAGCCGTCTGGACCTCATGCCGCACATGCAGGTCTTCTATCCTGCCGAGACCAAAGGCCAGCTCTACATCCCCATGGTCAACAACGTCATGCTTGTGGGCTGCGTCATCGTGGTGCTGCTGTTCCAGAACTCGGCGCATATGGAAGCCGCCTACGGCCTGGCCATTACGCTGACTATGATGTGCACCACGCTGCTGCTCTTCTTCTACCTGCACGAGGAGCGCAAGCTCAAGGTTGCTCCGTGGATCTTCGCGGCCTTCTTCCTTTTGCTCGAAGGCTTCTTCTTCGTGAGCTCGCTCACCAAGTTCTTCCACGGCGGCTACTTCACCATCCTCATGGCTGCACTCATCATGGGCATTATGGTGTGCTGGTACAACGGCACGGCGGTCGAGCAGCGCCAGTTTACGCTGCTGCCGCTGCGCAGCTACCTGCCGCAGCTCAAGCGCCTGCGCGACGACGACCGTTACGAGCGCATGAGCGACAACGTCGTGTACCTGACCAAGGACACCCATACCGACTACATCGACCGCGATATCGTCTATTCGATCTTGGACAAGCATCCCAAGCGCGCCCGCGCCTGGTGGTTTGTGAATGTCGAGACCATGGACGAACCGCACACCTTTGCCTATTCGGTCGAGACGTTCGGCACCGACTACGTGTTCCGCGTGCATCTGTACCTGGGCTACAAGATCAACCAGCGCGTCAATGCCTACCTGCGTCAGGTTGTTCAGGACCTGGCTGCCACCGGCGAGTTGCCGCCGCAGACGCATGACTACTCGGTCTACAAGGATCCGGGTAACATCGGCACGTTCAAGTTCGTCCTGATCCGTAAGCTTCTGGCGCCCGAAAGCGATGTGGAGCCCAGCGAGCGTACGGCCATCACGCTCAAGTACATCATCCGCCGCGCCGCCGGCACGCCTGCGCGTTGGTACGGCCTGGAGAACTCCAACGTGAGCTTTGAGTACGTGCCGCTGTTCACCAAATTCAAGGCCGTGAACAAGATGCAGCGCCTGGCCCCCAATGAGCGGCCGTAGTCGACGCTCGAGGTTTGTCTGCGAACGGGCGGGTTTGTATTGACGGGGATTGAGTCCTGGGAGGAAACCATGGATGCAAAGGTGCTTGACGGTTGCGATCTTGCGACCGAGCTGGTGCGTGAGGTACGCGCCGATGCTGCCGAAGATCGGTTCTTTACGAATCGGGCCAACATGGACATGGCCGACCGCGTGATTTCGATCGTGGTGACGGTGCTTGTCGCGGCGTGCGTGTGCGCACTGCTCGCGCACGTGCTGTTTGTCTAACGACCGCAGGTTGCAAAGGCTTTACACTTGGAACCACCACAAGGGGAAACCACCACAAAGGTGCCTGTCCCCTTTGTGGTGGTTTTTGTTTTTGAGAGAGGGGCGGGGCGCTGATGGACGTCCGTACGGACTGCGATATTGCCGATAGCTTTTGGTGGCGGCGCACAACGCTGACGCGCCGCACTCCTCTGTATGACGCCTGCGTATCGGTGGGGCTGCTGGTCGCGGCGACGATTGTGGGCGCGCTGCTCGACCATCCGGGTCTCGCGCCGAGCATCATGATCGTCTATGTGTTCGCCGTTCAGCTGTGCGCATTTTTTACCTGGAGTCGCCTGTATTGCTTGCTGAGCTCGGCTGCCGCCGTGGCGCTCTACAACTTCTTGTTTGTCGATCCGCGCTACTCGCTGTCGCTTATCGACCGCGGCTATCCCGGCATGTTCTTCATCATGTTCGTGGTCTCGCTTGTGTCGAGCTCGATTGCGTTGGCCCTGCGCCGCGCCTTGGCACAGGCTGCCGCCAGCGACCGCCGCACGCATATGGTGCTCGAGACCAACCGCATGTTGCAGCGCTGCGCCGATCAGCATCAGATCGTTCACGCCATGGCAACGCAGCTGGCGCGTCTTTCGGGCTGTTCGGTCGTGTGGTACAGCGCCGACGACGAGGGTGATGACCTGCTGCCGCGTGCGACGTACACAGCCGTGGGCGATGCCGCGCCGGTGCACGAGCTGGCGCCGCAGATGCCGCCGCGGCTCTCGGCGTCCGCCTATGTGGGAACGCCGCTCGATGCCACCTATGGCGGCTCGGCGTTTTATGGCATCTACCTGACGGTTCGCACAGGCGACGGCTTCGTGCGCTCGGGCGACCCCGCCTCGGTGGTGGGCGTGCTGGCTATCGTTGCCGAGCCCGATGTGCTAACACACGAGGAACGGACGCTTGCCGATGCCATCGTGAGCGAAGGCGAGCTGGCGCTCGATCGCGCCCGCGCCATGGAGGCCCGCGAAGAAGCGGCGGTGCTCGCCAAAAACGAACAGCTGCGCGCCAACCTGCTGCGCTCCATCTCGCACGATCTGCGCACGCCGCTTACCAGTATTTCGGGAAATGCCGACGTGCTGCTCGATCAGGGCTCGACCGGCACCGCGGTGCTCGATGCCCAGACGCGCCGCGGCCTGCTTCTATCCATTCGCTCGGATGCGCTGTGGCTCAACGCCACCGTCGAGAATCTGCTCGCCATCACCAAACTCGAGGGTGGCGGCATGCATCTGTCGACTACGCTCGAGCTTATGGACGATATCGTCGAGGAGGCGCTGCGCCACGTAAGTCCGGCCGTGCGCGAGCACGACCTTAAGGTGGTGCCGTGCGACGAGCCGGCGCTCGTTAACGTCGATGCGCGCCTGATGGTGCAGCTGGTGGTCAATCTGGTGAACAATGCCATCACCTATACGCCCGCAGGCTCGCATATCGTGATTTCGATTGGCGTCGACGATGGACGCGTGGCGTGCTCGGTGGCCGATGACGGCCCGGGCATTGCGCCCGAGGACCGCGAGCGAATCTTTGAGTCGTTCTACACCGCCAACCACGGTTTGGCCGACAGCCACCGTAGCGTGGGCCTGGGACTTTCGCTCTGCCTCTCCATTGCATTGGCGCATGGCGGTAGCATAGAGGTTGCCGCGGCGGACCCGCACGGCTCGGTCTTTACGATTGAGCTTCCCGTCGCCGACGTTTCGTTTGATAAGGAGTAACGCTGTGCCGAACTCTGCCGTAAAACCGCTCATCTTGGTCGTTGAGGACGACCCCGCCGTTCGCAACCTTATCGTTGCCGCGCTCGAGGCGCACGGCTTGCGCCATATGGCCGTGGAGACCGCCCATGCCGCTATTGCCGCTGCCTCGTCGCAGGCGCCGAGCATCGTGCTACTCGATCTGGGCCTGCCCGATATGGACGGCGTCAAGGTGGTGGAGTCGGTGCGCGCATGGTCGGGCATGCCGATCATCGTGGTTTCGGCGCGCAGCGAGGACGCGGACAAGATCCGCGCACTCGATGCCGGCGCCGACGATTACCTGACCAAGCCGTTTTCGGTCGAGGAGCTGCTCGCGCGCATTCGTACGACACTCAGGCGCCTTTCGTATGCGCAAACGGGCGGCGTTGCCTCCGAGGGCTCGTTCGATACCGGTGAGCTGCATATCGATTTTGATGCCGGCATCGCCACGATGGATGGCGAGGAGCTGCATCTGACGCCGATCGAGTACAAACTGCTATGCCTGCTGGCGCATAACGCCGACAAGGTGCTCACGCACCAGTCTATCCTGCACGAGATTTGGGGCACGGCAACCAAGAGCGACCTGGCGAGCCTGCGCGTCTTTATGGGCACGCTGCGCAAAAAGATCGAGTCCGACCCCGCGCACCCGCGCTATATCCAAACGCACGTGGGCATCGGCTACCGCCTGGTCACCCAAGGCTAGATCGTCAACCACCATCCCAATATGAGTTGCGGTAAAATAGTTCCTGTTTGGGCCTTTACCAGGCTTTTTAGGAACTATTCCACCGCAACTTTGTTATTTGCCCTTGGGCTTGCTGGCGTAGAACTTCTTCTTTTTGAGCTTGCCGGCAGGAGAGGGTTTGCCGGCAAAGTTCGACTTGCCGTTGCCGGCCTGCGCGTGCGCGGGTACTGCCGCACGGGGCTTGCGGGCCTCGGGATTGCGCAGTTCCTCGGTTCGCTCTGCAATCTCCTCGGCGCTAAAGCCGACCTCGGCCATGGCGTCCTCGATGGGCAGGCGGCGCACGATATAGCAATGGTGCACCTTCTGGTTGCGCGCGAAGTCCTCGGGGATGGTCTGTGCCGTAATGTCCTCCAGCACCACGCCCACACGCGCGAGCTTGCGCGTCTCGGGGCGGAAGCCGCGCAGGTTGCAGCTAAAGATGGCATGGCCGCCCTGTGCGAGCAGGCGAGATACGCCGGCCAAAAGCTCAACATGGTCGCGCTGGACATCCCAGGTGCGGCGGCCCATCTTTGACGAGTTCGAGAACGTGGGTGGGTCGACAAAGATCAGGTCCCAGCGGTTGCGCGTCTGGCGCTGGTCGCGAATCCAGGCGAGTACGTCGTCGCGCACAAAGTGATGCTGCGGACCCACAAAGCCGTTCTGGCGCATATTGCGCTCGGCCCAGTCCAGGTAGGTGTTGGAAAGGTCGACCGTCACAGTCTCCTCGACGCCGCCGTCTGCCGCGTAACAGGTGGCAGTGCCGGTGTAGGCAAACAGGTTGAGGAAGCGGCGCGCCTGCTTGGCGTGCTCGCGCACTAGGTTGCGGGTGACGCGGTGATCCAGGAAGATGCCCACATCCAGATAGTCGTCAAAGTTGACGGCAAAGGTAAGGTCGCCCTCTTCGATGAGCGGGAGGCGACGGCGTGCGATGTTGGCGCGCTCGCCCGATGCGCCCTTACCGGCGCCCTGCTTGCCGTACTGCGAGCCGCCGCGCGAACGCATGCGGGCCTTGGCGTGCACATGCTCGGCCGGAACATCCAGGATACGCGGCGCGATGGCCAAGATGTCGAGCATGCGGGCCTGGGCCAGCGCGGGGTCGATGGTCTTGGGCGCGGCGTATTCGGCGATGACGAGCCAGCGTCCTGGCGTCTGCGGGCAGCCCTCGTACAGATCGATGGCGGCGGAGTAATCGGGCAGGTCGGCATCGTAGACGCGGTAGCAGCTCACGCCCTCGCGCTTGGCCCACTTGCGGCGCAGACGGGCATTCTTGCGCAGGCGGTTGGCGAACTGCTCGGACTCCGGGATGAGCACGGGCAGCGGCTTGCCGTCGCCCAGGTCGAGCATGGCGGCAGGCTCGGGCATGGGGGTGCCGGCGGCTTCGTCTTGGGCACCTGCGGTCTGCTCCTCAGCACCTGCACTGGTCGCAGCTTCAAATGCCGCGGCGGCGTGATCGAGCGAGAGCCAAACCTCAATAGTTGCCTCTTCATTGTTGGGCATGACGGCGATCGCGCGCTCGGGCTCGGCGTGGAGCGCGCGGGCCAGCAATCCGTCGCGGGTGAGCGCGGCGACCGGGGCCGCGGCCAGCTCCGGCGCGCCAGGCAC
>OGOH01001972.1_pt1 | contig 13499 bp, 10 predicted proteins | sample 1552571 | NCBI WGS metagenome assembly OGOH01 (sample SAMEA2580170, study PRJEB22360) | human gut metagenome | biome: human gut; feature: human-associated habitat; material: faeces | place: Denmark | collected 2008/2010
TCCAAGTGCATTTCCGTGAAGGATTTCCCCGGAAACACTGTAGTTTCTGCCTAAGAGAGCTTTGGCTTCTTCCATTGCTCCTTTTTCAAGAGAAGCACGAATTCTGGTACTGCTGATATCCTTTCCATTTAATTGTAACTTTTCGACTACAATAAGGTGATATCCGCATTCTTCTTCTAGCTTTTCTAAGTCTGTAATACTACCGGAGCGGTTCTTACCGAAATGGAAGTCTGTTCCGACAACAATTACTTTTGCCCCCACTTTTTCTACGAGGACTTCCCTGATAAATCTGTCAGGGGTTAATGCAGCAAATTCTTTTGTGAAAGGATGCTCAATCAATATGTCGATTCCTCGTTTTTCAAGAATTTCCCGGCGTTCTTTTTTTGTATAGATTTGTTTATATTCTGTATCACCAGTAAGGGTCAGTCTGGTTGGACGGTCAAAGGTAAATACAACGCTTCGCAGTCCGTGAAGCTCCTGTTTTTCGTCCATTAGAAGCTGGTGTCCCCGGTGAATCCCTTCAAACTTTCCAAGTGCAACTGCGGTGTCTTTGAAATGAAAGTCTGAGCTTGTTATATATTCCATTTTTTTCCTCCGAAACCGCTAACTTGCGGTATGGATTTTGTATTTTATATCATTCTTATAGTGACCTACAAAAACAACTTATAAGGTTTTAACATCTTCTTTTCCTGAAGCTGATAAATTCCTATAAAGTTTTTCTGATTGTCATAAACACGGAATCTGTTACCAACAGTATAACTGCTATACTGTTTTCCGTCTTTGCCTGACTTTTCTTTCTTACCAAGATCCTCTGTATCCGCTTCTTCCATTTTCATTTGTTCATTAGATGACAAGTCCTCATATAATTGCCAGTTACTAATCGATGAATTTTCATCCAAAGCACACAAAGAAAGAGAAATCGGATTCCCATTATAGAGAAGTTTTTCTCCTTCTTTTTTCACAAAAAAAGCTGGCAGATGCAAAAATACTTCATCGACTGGTACGATATGTTCCAGTAATGTATCAGCATCGCGCATGGCTTCTACTTCTGAAAGGGTGAATCCATCCTCTATCTTAAAAGAAGATACTCTGGTACGGACAAGTCCTGCCATACAACCGCCGCATCCTGCCTTTTCTCCAATGTCACGACAAAGGCTGCGGATATAGGTTCCTTTTGAGCATGTTACTTCAAAGGTGACGTAAGGCAAATCTATTTTTTTAATAATGATAGAAGAAAGGGTGACTGGACATGGCTTTCTTTCAATAACGATTCCCTGTCTTGCAAGTTCGTAGAGTTTCTTTCCGTTTACCTTTTTAGCGGAATACATCGGTGGAATCTGATCGTAACTTCCCTGGAAAGAAAGGATAATATCTCTTATCTCTTCTTCCGTGACCGTTACCTCTCGTTCTTTTAATGTCTGTCCGCTTGTATCTTCGGTATCGGTTTCTCTTCCAAGCAAAAGAACAGCTTCATACGTTTTATCCCAATCTCCGATAATGTCACAAAGCTTGGTTGCCTTTCCAAGACACACTGGAAGTACTCCGGTCGCATCCGGATCAAGGGTTCCAGTATGTCCGATTTTTTTCTGATGTACAATGCCGCGAAGCTTTGCCACTACATCATGGGAAGTAAAACCTGGTTCTTTCTTAATATTAAGAATTCCGCTTATCATAAATTGATTCCTGCTTTTCTTCTTGTTCATTTAACTGATGCTCTACCATATGGGTGATATTCATTACGATATCTCTTGGCTGGCCATGTACCGTACAGCCGGCAGCTTTGATATGCCCACCGCCGCCAAAGATTTTGGCAATTGCACTGACATCGACTGCATCGTTAGAACGCATACTGACTTTGTAGTTACCATCTTCTTTCTCATAAAGGAGAATCGCACATTCAATGCCATCTGTCACACGAAGCTGGTCAATAATTCCGTCTAAATCGCTGCTGTCGATTCCATAAAAGTCAAAGTCTCTCTTTCGAACGATGGAAAAAATAACCTTTCCATGCAAAAGAATGATACTTTCCATTAATGCACGGCCAAGAATCTGATTCTGCACATAGGACTTCTTGTAAAATGTCCGGTCAATGATATCTTCGGAATGAATGCCTTTTTCAAGTAAAGCACCTGCGGTCTCCATCGTTTTTCTTGTTGTATTGGTATGCTTGAATACACCGGTATCATGAACAATACCCATGTAAAGATCCTGCGCGCATTCAAAGGAAATCTTATCCCAGTCAAACATATCAAACAATACTTCGCAGGTGGAAGAAGCGTCCGGCACGATAAAGCGTAAGTCACCAAATCCCTCATTAGTGAAATGGTGGTCTACGCATATCTTGTATTTTGCCTCTTCAAAATAACCTTTGAAATCATGGAGACGATCTGTATCGGAACAGTCAAGAGAAAAAAACAGGTCATACGGTCCGTCAATCTTCTTTTCCTGTGTAATCTGGTCCGCATATTTTAAAAATGAGAATTTATCCTGTACCGGTTCTAAAAATAATGTTACCTCTTTTTCTGGATACTGTTCCACAATGTAGGTATAGAGTCCGAGACAGGAACCAATGCAGTCCCCGTCCGGATTCATATGACCGGATATGGCAATTGTCTGTGCAGTCTGAACCTGACGCTCAAACTTCTCTTTTCTTTCGGCAAATGTCACATTTTCTCTCTTGTCTGTACTCATTCTTCCGATGCCTCTCTTTCTCTCTCATGCATTGCTGCATTAATCTCGTCAATCTTCTTTGACATACTTACGCCATATTCAATAGACTGGTCAAGAATAAAGCGGACATCTGGTGTATTTCTTAAGTTAATACTTCTTGCTAACTCACGGCGGATATAACCGTGAGCACTTCTGAGACCTTCTAAAGTAGATTCCTGTGCCTCTTTATCACCGAGTACGCTGATATAAGCTTTACAGGTCTTTAAATCCGGAGCTACTTCCACAGACACAACAGAAGTCATCGGAGCGATTCTTGGGTCTTTGATTTCTCTGGAAATAATACGGCTCAATTCTTTTAATACCTCGGAATTAATTCGAGTATTTTTTACACTGTTCTTTCTCATAACAGTACCTCCTGTTATCTAGGAATTTCTTCCATTACGAAAGCTTCAATCTGGTCGCCTTCTTTAATATCGTTGTATTTTTCAAAAACGATACCACATTCGAAGCCTGCTTTTACTTCTTTTACGTCATCTTTGAAACGTTTCAGGGATGCAAGTTCTCCTTCGTAAATAACGATACCATCACGAACGATACGGGACTGTGCGTCTTTTGTAATCGTACCATCCAGTACATAACATCCAGCGATTGTTCCAACACCGGAAGCTTTGTAAATCTGACGTACTTCTACATGACCGATTACTTTTTCTCTGTAAACAGGATCTAACATACCCTTGATCGCTGCTTCGATATCTTCAATTGCGTTATAGATGACACGGTATAATCTCATGTCAACTTTTTCTCTCTCTGCTGCAGCCTTTGCCATCGCATCTGGACGTACATTAAATCCGATGATGATTGCATTAGATGCAGAAGCTAAAATTACATCAGATTCGTTAATGGCACCTACACCACCATGTACAACTTTAATCATAACTTCCTCATTGGAAAGCTTCATAAGACTCTGTTTTACAGCTTCTACAGATCCCTGTACATCGGCCTTTACGACAAGGTTTAATTCTTTTACGTTACCAGCCTGAATCTGATCAAATAAATCATCAAGGGACAACTTATTCTTTGTCTCTTCGAGCATCTTTTCTCTTCCATATGCGATAAATGCATCAGCAGTTGCTCTTGCTTCTTTTTCATTTCCGTGAGCCATAAGGACCTCGCCGGAGAATGGTACATCGTTAAGACCAAGAATCTCTACGGGGGTAGATGGGCCTGCTACTTTTACACGGTTACCCTTGTCATCCATCATCGCACGAACACGGCCAAATGCATGACCTACGTTAATGCTGTCTCCTACATGAAGCGTACCTTTCTGGATAAGGATTGTAGCAACTGGTCCACGGCCTTTATCAAGTTTCGCTTCGATAACAAGACCTCTGGCTCTTCTCTTCGCGTTTGCTTTCAGTTCTAATACTTCTGCTGTAAGAGTAATCATCTCTAAGAGTTCATCAATTCCTTCGCCTGTCTTAGCAGAAACTGGTACAAATACGGTACTTCCACCCCAGTCTTCTGCGATAAGGCCGTATTCAGTAAGTTCCTGTTTTACACGGTCAACGTTGGCACCTTCTTTATCAATCTTGTTAACTGCAACGATAACTTCTACCTCTGCAGCTTTTGCATGGTTGATTGCCTCGATTGTCTGTGGCATAACACCGTCATCGGCAGCAACAACTAAAACAGCGATATCTGTTGCCTGTGCTCCACGCAGACGCATGGAAGTAAATGCCTCATGACCTGGTGTATCTAAGAATGTAATCTTTTCTCCGTTAATCTCTACCACATAAGCGCCGATATGCTGTGTGATTCCACCAGCCTCGCCTGCTGTAACGTGTGTGGAACGAATCGCATCAAGAAGAGAAGTTTTACCGTGGTCAACATGACCCATTACACAGACAACTGGTGGTCTGCTTGTTAAGTTTCTTTCGTCCTCTTCTTCCTCTTTTAAGAGTTCTTCGATGACATCAACTTTTACTTCTTCCTCTGCGATACAGTTATACTCTAAAGCGATTTCTGCTGCATCATCAAAAGAGAATTCTGTGTTGATGGTTACCATCTGTCCTGCCATGAAAAGCTTCTTGATAATAACAGAAGGCTGAACCTTACAAGCATCTGCCAAATCCTTTAAGGATACTGGATCTGGGAGAGTGATGTTACGGATTACATCTTCCTTTGGCTCTTCCTGCTTTGGTGGCTGTACTGGAGCCTGCTGCTTCTTATTGTTCTTCTGCTTTCTTGAGCTGCCAAAATCATTATTGCGGTTATTGCGGCGGTTGTTCTTGCCACCACGGTTGTCATTTCGGTTATTTTCCTTGTTGTCACGGCTGTGCTCACGATTGATGTCATGGCGGTTTTCTTTGCCGTTTCTTGTTTCTTTTGCGTTAATCGGAGTATCTCCCATAGAAGGCCTGTTTCTTCTGTCATTTCCGTTACGGTTATTGTTACGGTTATCTCCGCGATTATCATTACGCCCGCCACGGTTGTCGTTATTACGATTATTATTTCTTCCGCCGCCACGGTTGTCATTTCGGTTGTCGTTACGGTTGTTACGGCCGCCACGGGTATCATTTCGGTTATTATTTCTTCCATCTCCGCGGTTTTCATTACGTCCATTACGATTGTCGTTATTGCGGTTGTTATTTCTTCCGTCCCCACGGTTGTCGTTACGGTTATTATTTCTATCTCCACGGTTATCATTTCTGCTACCGCGATTATCGTTGCTACGGCTTTCATTGTTACCGCGGTTGTTACCAGATTCTTTTTTCTGGAATTTTGCTTTTAATTTATCTACATGTTCATCTGATACTGTACTCATATGACTCTGTACTTCAACTCCCTGCTGTTTTAACTCTGCTATAATTTCTTTGCTGCTTTTATCTAATAACTTTGCTAACTCATGTACTCTCATTTTTGGCATACACTATCCCTCCATATTCAGATTTATTTTCTTAACGATCGATTTTGCAAAACCTTCATCTAAGATACAGATGGAAGCCCTGTACGCTTTACCTATCCAATGCCCTAATTCCTCTTTGGTCGCAAAGATTTCCATAGGCACTTCATAATACTTACACATGTTCCGGAACAATTTTTTTGTATTGTCAGAAGCATCTTCTGCTACGATTACCAGACAGGCATTGCCGGATTTTACTTCCTTTTCGGTAGAAAACTCTCCGCTGGCAACCTTTCCTGCCTTAGCAGCAAGCCCTAGCATAGATAATACTTTACTGTTTTGTGTCAAGTTCCTTCAACTCCTCTTCTAATCGGTCATATATCTCATCAGGAATGGAAATCTTTAAAGAACGTTCCAGTCCTTTTGAACGTCTTGCTTTCTGAAGACACTCCGCAGAAAAACACCTCTGCCATTCTGCTTTCCTTTTGCATCAAGTACAACTTCATTCTCCGGTGTCTTGATAACCCGGATCATCTCTTTTTTTGTCTTCATTTCACGACAGCCCACACACTGTCTAAGTGGTATCTTCTTTCCCATAACTGTTCACCAGATTCCATTCTTACTGTTCGTCTGTGTCTGCTTCCTCAGAAGAAACTTCCTCAAAAGAATCCTCTGCTGTTTCTGGTTCTTCTGTTACCTCTTCTGCCTCAAAATCTGCTGTCGCTTCGCTTGCGGAAACTTCCGGCTCTTCTACAGGTGCTTCAAGGTCAAAATCTTCTGCCTCATCAAGATCACCAAAATCATCTCCGAAGTCTAATTCTTCTGCAAGCTCTGCTGCCTGGCTTTCACTCTTAATATCAATCTTATATCCTGTAAGCTTTGCTGCAAGACGGGCATTCTGTCCCTCTTTACCGATGGCAAGTGAAAGCTGGTAGTCTGGAACAACAACGCGTGCGCTCTTTTCCTCTTCATCTACATCTACAGAGACTACATTGGATGGGCTTAATGCGTTCTCGATCAATACTGCTGGATCATCATTCCATTCAATAATATCAATCTTTTCTCCACGTAAGTCACTTACGATTGCATTAACACGCGCTCCGTTAATACCTACACATGCTCCTACAGGATCTACATTAGGATCGTTAGATGCTACTGCAATCTTTGTACGGGAACCTGCTTCACGGGCAATGCTCTTAATTTCTACTGTTCCATCATAAACTTCTGCAACTTCTTTTTCAAAAAGTCTCTTAACAAGTTCTGGATGTGTTCTGGAAACTAAAATCTTAGGTCCCTTGTTTGTATCTTTTACTTCTACGATGTACAGTTTGATACGGTCTGTTGGCTTAAATACTTCGCCTTTAACCTGCTCTTTTTCTGTGAGAACAGCATCTGTCTTATCATCAAGACTTACACTGATATTCTTTCCATTATAACGCTGTACTACACCTGTTACGATGTCTTTTTCTTTATGTGCGAAATGCTCGAATACCACTCTTCTTTCTTCTTCTTTAATCTTCTGCACGATAACACTTCTTGCATGCTGTGCAGCGATTCTTCCGAAGTTCTTTGGAGTCACTTCGATGTTTACTACATCGCCAATCTCATAGTGGAAACGAATCATCTTTGCATCTGCTAAACTAATTTCTGTAGCTGGATCTTCTACTTCCTCTACAACTGTCTTTTCGACATAAACAGAAATATCACCAGTGTCTCTGTCCATGTTTACCTTTACAATGGCATTCTTTCCAAAGTCACGGTTACATGCTGCAACTAAAGAATCTTCAATCGCCTGCATAATTACTTCTTTTTCAATATGTTTCTCTTTTTGTAATTGATTTAAAGCATCAATTAATTCACTCATTTTCTCTTATCCTCCTGCTTTCTTTTCTATATTATTCTCAAAAATCAATAGCTAAACGAATCATAGCAATGTCCTTACGGTCAAGTACCAGTTCGTTCCCTTCTGTTTCAATCGTAACAGTATCTTCTGTGAAATCTTTTAAGATTCCCTCAAATTCCTTCTGTTTATTAATTGCTTTGTAGAGCTTACATTCTACAGACTTTCCAAGACTTCTCTTAAAATCTTTCTCTTTTTTCAGTGGTCTTCCAAGACCAGGGGAACTCACTTCTAAAATATAAGCATCAGAAATAAAGTCTTCTGCATCAAGCTTCTCTTCAAGAGCACGACTGATCAGTACGCAGTCATCAATGTTAATGCCGCCTTCCTTATCCGCATATACACGAAGATACCAGTTCGCACCTTCTCTTACATACTCTACATCAACAAGTTCAAAATGATTCTCCTCAATAATCGGAGTTACCAGTTCTTCCGTCTTTGCAACAATCTCTGTTCTTTTCATGTTGATTCTCACCTCTTTCCCAGACATACAATAAGAGTGGGCACCCACCCACTCTTATCATCTACAGTATACTATTCGTAGTATAGCAGGTTTTCCATTGTTTATCAAGGGATTTCTTAAAATTTTACCTGCTATCTGCTATTTTTGTGACATTTTCTTAATTCTCGTCTGCCTCGATAGGGTCTGTTTCAATCACAAATTTCACGCTTCCCTTCGCATTTTTCTTAATTCCGCCGAAGGATTTGTATCTGTTATCTGCCTTCTTTACAGCCTTGAAATGATTGATCACGCTGTCAAGATCATCTCCTGCAAGGTCAGAAAGCTTGCTGATTCCATCATCATTAAATGTCTTTAAGCCTTTTGTAAGTGTATCGCTTCCTGTAGCAAGCTTATCAATACCAGAAGTAAGCTGTCCGCCTGCGGAGTCTAACTTATTCATTCCAGAAGAAAGACTCTGTACACCGATCGCTGCTGCATTAACCCCCTGTGCATAAGCCTTTACACCAGTTACTAACTGGCTGCTTCCCGCTACTAACTTACCTGTTCCTTTATCTACGGAACTTGCTCCTTTTGTAAGAACACTGTTATTGCCTGTTAAGGTCGCCGCTCCTTTTGTCATGGTATCAAGTCCGGTAGAAAGGGTGCTAAGACCAGAAGTTAAATCTTTCATACCACTTGTAAGCGTTTTATTATTTGCAGTAAGAGCCTGCGCTCCGGTATTTAATTCATCAACACCCTTGATCAAATCTGGAATCTGACTTGCTGCATCGGATAAAGAACCTGTATTTGCTGCAAAACTCTCTAATACTGCTGCCTGTGTCTTCATATCTTTTAACAGAGTTTCCATATCACTGAGTCCTACATTAACTTTGCCAATATTAAGCTTCTCTGCACTTGGAGCATCTCCTAATGCTTTTTCGGCATCACTTGCCAGGCCACTGATTTCAATGCTTGATGGCTCTGCACTTACACTAACGTTATTATCAATGGCACTCTTTAAAGCACTCTTCATTTCATCGGTCAATCCATCCATATTTACACTATCAATGGCAGATTTAGCTTCTTCTTTTGCCTTTGAAGTTGCACTGCTGCTAAGAGAATCTTTCTGGCTGGCAATCTTTTCATTTGCCTTATCCGTTGCCTTTTTATCAATATCATCTAATGCAGATTTTGCACTACTGAACTTCTCTGAAACTTCTTTATTATGTTCATCTATCTTACTATTGTGCGCCTCCACTGCTTCAGATAACTTATTCATCTTATCAATTGCCGATTGAATCTCTGTTGCCGATTCCTGTAACTTTTTCGCGTCACTTTCTAATGCAGAGGATGCCTTCTTTACTGCTTTTAATTCTGTGTCACTTGGCAGTTCCAAATTACTCATTCCAGAAACCTTATTATTTAACTTTTTGATTCCTGCTGCAATTTTAGCTTCATTTTCGGTATAACTTTTAATACCTTTAGAAAGTGCTCCTGCTCCTGACTCTAACTTACCTGTACCGCTTGCTGCTGACTGTAAACCAGCATCTAAGCCAGATACTCCTTTTGTATAGGAGGAGATTCCTGCATTCAGTGACTTTGTTCCCTTTTTCAGGGCTTTTAATCCTTTATTCAAAGATTCTACACCAGATTCTAACTGTCCACTCTTAGAACTTAATGTATTAAGACCGGATAGAAGCTGCTTTACTCCAGCATTCGCGGAAGATACGCCCTTTGTATATTCTCCTGCTGAAGAAGAAAGAGTTCCCATTCCATCGGATAAAGCTTCACTTCCATCAATCAGCTTATCGGTTGCATCTGTAAGTTTATCCATGCTGTCTTTTAAATCATCTACGTCATTTAAATTGCTTGTATCAATGTCTTTTAATGTTCCTGTTGTTGCCGCTGTTGCTGTTAATGCAAGTTCAAACTTATCTGCCTTCGCTGTAACTTCTACATATTCTGGAATATCTACATCATCTAATTTATCATAAGATGCCAGATTAAGACTGCTCTTTAATCCAGGGAACGCAAGACCTACAACAACATTTTTATCTCCATCGCTAATTACTTTACCATTAGTAACTTCGATATTAGAAAATACATCAGAAGAAAGAATCATTCCGGTAACCATAGTAAATGGAGTCTTTATATTATAGTTCTTGCCTTTTACTTTTACCGTTTCATTGGAGTTGTTATAGTAATCAAAGCGTATCTTTACTTCACCACTTTTACCAGCCATATCTTTCGGATCCATCTGCTGTCCGTCAAGATAATAAGTAACTTTCATTGTTACTGGAAGTTCTTCATTGGATTCGCCCTGATAATAAATATCATTTCCTTTAGAATCCCATACAATAGAACCATCTGCATTCTGGGTAAATGTCTCGTCACCTTTTACATTCTTGATATTCTCGAGGTTGGAAAAGTCCTCTAATGTATCACTGCTGCTATGATTCTTTAACCAGTCGCTTACAGTAATCTTATCAACGCTTCCGTCTGCATTCGCATTTACATATACCGTCTCTGTCTTATCTTCTTTTTTGGAATCTTTTTTTCCTGCTGCATTGACTGGCATTGCAATTCCTACTGCCATCATGGCACTCATGAGAATAGCAAATGCTCTGGATGTGTGTTTTACAAATCTTTTATTTCTCATCTCTATCACTCCCTAAATTTATGCTCCTGGAATCTTTTGTACAGCATATGACGCTTTGCTTCCATTAGATTCCGGGATTACATATTATTTATAATACAATGTCATTAACTACTGTATCTTTATGATCGTCAATATGGCCCATTCCCTTCGTTGTCTTGCATATCGCCTTATCAAAGATAAGGAACATCGTAGGCAGCAGTGTGAGAACAACGATCATACTGATAATAGCACCTCTTGCCAGCAATGTACAAATAGAACCAATCATATCTACCTGTGAGTAGCAGGCAACACCATAAGTCGCTGCAAATAAACTCAACGCACTCGTTATAATAGAAAGCATATTTGACTTATGAGCAATGCTGATTGCCTCTAACTTATTCTTTCCATTCCTTCGTTCTTTCAAATAACGATTGGTATAAACAATCGCATAGTCTACTGTCGCTCCAAGCTGTATCGTTCCGATAACAATGCTAGCAACAAATGGAAGGCTGACCCCCTGGTAATATGGAACTGCCATATTTACCGCAATCGCAAATTCAATGATGGCTACCAGAATAACTGGCAGGGAGATTGACTTAAATATAATAAGAATAATTACAAAAATCGCTGCGATTGAAGCAATATTTACATTCTGGATATCAATGTTTGTAACATCTTCAAGATCCTTCATAAGTGGTGCTTCACCAATTACCATTGATGTTTTATCATAGTTCTTCGTTATCTTATTAATCTTTGCAATCTGCTTATTTACTTTCGGAGTTGCTGATTCATATTCCGAACAGATAAAAGCCAGTTCATGGTCACCGCTTTGGAGCATACTCTTTACATCTTTTGGAATCATGGATTCTGGTACAGAGGCCCCGACAAGAGAACTCATGCTTATCGTCCATTTAACACCTTCTACATTGTCAATCTCTTTGAGCATATCTCGTTTATCTTTAGAATCCATGTTACTGTCCATCATTACCATATGAATCGTACTCATATTAAAATCTTTTTTCAATCGGTCTGTCGCCACATTACTTGGCAGGCTGGATGGCATAGACTTTGCGATATCATAATAAATCTTGATATTATTATTTCCATGTACTGCTGGAAGTAATAATACAAGGAAAACAATCAGCCATACCCAGTGATGCTTGATAATAAAGTTTGATGCACCATCCACACTCTTAATCAGCGGTCTGTGCTTTGTCTTCTCAATCTGCTTATCAAATGCAAGAATCAGTGATGGAAGAATCGTTACACAACAGATTACACCGATAATAACACCCTTGGCCATAACAATACCAAGATCACGACCTAATGCAAATGTCATAAAGCAAAGAGCCGCAAATCCGGCAACAGTTGTGACGGAACTTCCGACAACCGCTCTAAAGGTACTTGCAATCGCATGCCCCATCGCCCGGTTCCTATCTTCTGTGTACTTCTCTTTATATTCCTCATAACTATTCAGCAGGAAAATGGAATAGTCCATCGTAACTCCAAGCTGTAATACAGCCGTCAGTGCCTTTGTAATATAGGAAACCTGCCCTAAGAACACGTTACTTCCTAAGTTATAAATAATTGCAATTCCGATACTTAATAAGAAGAACACTGGTACTAAGAAAGATTCTGTCGTAAACTCAAGTACCAGGAATGACAATACAGCGGCAATCACAACGTAAACTGGCAGCTCGTCAAGTGCAACATCTTTAATATCATTAACTACACCTGACATACCACTGATAAAGCATTGCTTATTCGCAAGCTTTCTCATCTCGGCAACTGCATTCATAGATTCATCGGATGATGTCGTATTATCGAAAAGTACGATCATCATCGTGGCATTGCCTTTAAAGAAACCTTCTCTTAACTTTTTCGGAATCATCTGTACTGGAAGATTTAAATCAGCAACATCATCATACCAGAGAACATCCTTTACATGATCGACTGCCTCAAACTTCTTCTCAAGCTTCTGCACATCTTTCAGTTCCATATTCTCGACAACAACCATCGAGAACGCTCCCATTCCATACTCATCTACCATAATATCCTGACCTTTTACCGTTTCAAGCGTCTCTGGCAGATAACTAAGTAAATCATAGTTAACTCTTGTCGTTACCATTCCTATTAAGGAAGGTATCAGTAACAAAAATCCAATAAGCAAAATCAGAAATTTATGTTTCGCAATCTGCTTACCCATCTTGATTAACAAATTCATCATCCCCTCTTTATTTATTTTCTTTTCCTAACCAACATTATATGCAAAAAATGACCATCGGTCAACACTGAGTAACGCACAATTTTCCTCAATAAGTGAAACTGAATTTTGGTCATTTTTACACTATTGACTTTTGGTCATTTTTGTTGCATAATGTACCCAAATACATTCAGCATCGTTTAAGGTGGTATTATTATGGGAAAAGTTGAGACAAATAAAAAACAAAAGAATACAACATTATTGCAGACCTCTTTTGAACTGTTTACCGAAAAGGGGTTTACTAAAACAACCATTTCCGACATTGTAAACCGTGCAGGTCTCGCAAAAGGAACTTTCTATTTATATTTTAAAGATAAATATGATTTAAGAGACAGGCTTGTAACATATAAAACAAGCCAGCTTTTTGGGAATGCACATACGGCTTTAATAGAACAGAATATTCAGGGTTTTGAAAACCAGATGTTTTTCGTCATTGATCATATTATAGACCGATTAGAAAAGGAACCGAAGCTTCTTCAGTTCATCTCTAAGAATCTTTCCTGGGGAATCTTTAAAAATGCTTTTGAGAAGACGGTCCCGGAAAATTCCCGACAATTTTATGATTACTATCAGGATATGCTGACACAGAATCATATCTCCTGCGAAAATCAGGAATTAATGCTCTTTACAATCTTAGAGCTGGTAGGCTCTACCTGCTATAGCTGCATCTTATATCAGCAGCCA
>OGOH01001997.1_pt1 | contig 13354 bp, 11 predicted proteins | sample 1552571 | NCBI WGS metagenome assembly OGOH01 (sample SAMEA2580170, study PRJEB22360) | human gut metagenome | biome: human gut; feature: human-associated habitat; material: faeces | place: Denmark | collected 2008/2010
AACCGGATCGGACGGCCTTCCCCTTCCCTCTTTCTCGCGCGATAGCGCAGCCATCCGTCAAACCCGGTGCCGCCCAACCAAGCCCGAAATGAGCAAAACGACCCACTTCTCGTAATTCCTTTGCGTGGATAGCGGAAATCGAACTCACGCCATCTGGGGAAACGCGATAAAGTCTACCTGCTTTGCCCTTGAAAACTACGAGAAGTGGGGCTTTTTGCTCATTTCAGCAATCTAGCTAAATCCCAAACCGAGACAAAAGGAGTACAGGACAAAAAAAAGGAGCCCCTCCCGAAAGCGGAGCTCCTTGCAACCGTAAAGGCTGGGAGAAGTGTTCGCGAAAGCGAATTTACTTCAGGGTCACAGCGGCGCCGGCCTCTTCCAGCTTCGCCTTGATCTCCTCGGCCTTCTCCTTGTTCACGCCCTCGGCGACAGCCTTCGGAGCGCCCTCGACGACCTCCTTGGCCTCCTTCAGGCCCAGGCCGGTGATCTCGCGGACAACCTTGATGACGGCGATCTTGTTGTCGCCGAAGCCCTCGAGCACGACGTCGAAGTCAGACTTCTCCTCGGCGGCAGCGCCACCCTCAGCCGGAGCAGCGGCGGCCACGGCCACCGGAGCGGCGGCGGACACGCCAAAGGTCTCCTCGATGTCCTTCACGAGCTCGGAAGCCTCGAGCAGGGACATCTCCTTCAAAGCCTCAATGATCTCTTCACGAGTAACAGCCATGTTAGTTTCCTTTCAAAGGGGGCCGGCACCTCTTCGCGCCGACCGTTATTTCTTCTTGCGTTACGCGACCCGTCTCAGGCCGCCCGAGCTGTTAGGCAGCTTCCTTCTGCTCGGCCACGGCCTTGACGACCTGGGCCAAACCGCGCGGCACACCGTTGATGGTGGTAGCCAGACCGCGAGCGACGCCGGAGATGGCACCGGCGATCTGAGCCATGAGCTGCTCGCGAGAGGGCAGAGAAGCGATAGCTTCCACCTCCGCTGCAGACACAGCAGCGCCTTCCATCAGGCCGCCCTTGATCTCAAGGTTCTGGTTGGCCTTGGCGAAGGTCTTCAGGGCCTTAGCCGATGCGGCCACGTCGTTGCCGGAGAACACGAACGCGCTGGGGCCGGCGAGCATATCGTCGAGCGTCGGCAGTTCGGCCTCGGCAAGCGCCAGGTGAACCAGCGTGTTCTTGTAGACCTTCAGCACCGAGCCGGTCTCGCGAATGTCGCGGCGCAGCTGCTGCATCTCCTTCACGGTAAGACCGCGGTAATCCACGACCCACATGGCGGAAACGCCGTCGAGATCCTCCTTGATGCTGGCGAGCATCTCCTTGTTCTGAGCGTTGGGCATGTTGTACGTACACCTCCTTCTCAAGCTTATCCGGGTTCCGCACCTTGGTGGGTGGGCCGCAAGCCTGAGAAGCGAAAACGGCCCCCGCCCATAAGACGGAGGCCGCACGTATTCACGGAAGCGAATCTGTCGACCACCTCGGCGGGCCGCTTGCGCGATTAAACCGAGCCGTTGCGCCGGGGGTCGCCCCTTCCGGAACGCCCCGCAGGCGGTTGCAGACTCGGTACCTGCTGTCTTAAGTAGCGGAACATATCTGTTCGTTGCACTGCCCACCTTTGGGCAGCTCGTCTATTCTAGAGCGAATCCCGCCCGTGTCAACGGGTTTTTCTCCCCTCTTCAAAAAACCCGCGCGAGCGGCATGCCCGAATGGCATTCTTTGGATGCGCTATGGGCGCCTTAGGGGTGCGCTACGAGGACACGCCCAGCAGCTCGAAGAGCTCCTTGCGGGAATTGATGCCCATCTTCTCGTAAATATGGCGCGTGTGCGCTTTGAAGGTACCCTCGGCGATGAACAGCTCCTGCTGGATGACGCGTCCGGTCTTCCCCTCGGCTAGAAGCGCCAGCACCTCTTGCTCGCGGGGGCTCAGCCGATAGGTGGCCGACAGCTTCGCCACCCGCGTACCCACACGCTCTTCCTCGGCCGTGCGCTCGATGAGGCCGCCCTCTTCCAGGATGTCCACGCCCCACTTGCTCGCCAGCTCTTTCTCCGAGAACAGCAGCACCGTGGCCGCCAAAATGAGCACCGACACAACGACCGTCACCGCGAGCGCCTCGGTGGCCGCGGACAGGCCGAGCATTCCCAGCGCGTCGGTGGCGCCGCCGCCGGCCATCTGCAACAGCTGCTCGGCGTTCTTGATGGCCATGAACGCCACAATGGCCACGCCCAGACGCTTGGCAATGTCGAAGAGCAGAAACATCACGAGGAAGGACATGAGCGAGTAGCTGATAGCGATGAGATAGCTGGATGCCGCCGTGCCCAGCAGGCTCTCAGCCGGCACCAGCAGAAAGCCGCACACCATGAGCACCACGGGCGACCGGTACAGAAGCCCGATATTGAATCGCTTCGATGCGAAATAGGCCGTGGCGAACAGCACCGCCATGAGGATGAACGTCGAGGCCGACGAGTGGCGCCCCGCGCCCGCCACCAACTGGTTTGCCCGCATGCCGTAGGCGAAGGCGTACAGGCCGTACAGCACGAACAGCTTCCACGGGTAGGAGAACTTCGGCACGCCCCGCTTGGGACGATCGGCCGCAGGCACATGCTCGTAGGCGCCCTGCAGGCACAGCGTCGCCAGCAAAGGCAAAAGCACGAGCATGGCCTGGGCCTGAAGGCCGACAAGCCCCTCGCAGAAGAACGTGATGACCGAGCCTAGAAGCATCGCGCCCGACAGGAACAGGAAGATGCGCAACAGACTGAAGGTGGCCAGCACTTCCGCGGCCAGCAGCAGGAAGAGACCATAGCCCACGCCCGCCGCCAGCGATCCCGCGACCATGAGCCCCAAGGACGCCCCCGGGATCCAGGCAGTCGCCACGCACAGCAGCGATGCAGCCGCCATACAGCCGGAGGAGACCGCCTTCACCACGCGATTCTCGTTCAGGGGCACCAGACGCCGGAACAGCAGCACCACGAGAATGCTGACGGCAATGAAAGCGATGTCGAACGTGAGGTGAGAATCGAAGTCGCTCGACGGCGCGCCCAGCACGCCCGCGCCCGACGTTCCCGTGAACGTCAGCGTCGCCCACGCCCGAGCGCACCCGTAAGCGCAGACGTAGCGCCGCCCGCCCCTCAAGAGCGCCCGACGATCTTCCGCATTCTCGCTCTTCACACTCAGCCCCTTTGCAACCCTCGTGTCAATCTCGCCCGTCTATTATGGCAGAAATTTCGAGTTGTTAGACATATCCTCTGTCTACGCCTGAACCTAACTGCGCTTTTTGTCTTTCAAAAGGCGGAAAGTCTTTTCCGAGCTCCTCTTTCGACGAAATCAGGCCATCCTCAGGGAACCGAATGTCTAACAACTCGAAATTATTCCCAGAAAACATGCCCCACATTTTCCAGAAGTCCCAATCCGTGGCAAGTCCCGCTTTTTCCACGTCCCCAATTCGGCGGAAACGGCAAAGCCGACGCCCGGTGAGGGGCGTCGGCTCAGAGGGAGGGTGAGAAAAGCGCCGTTAGCGAGTCTACAGACCGGCGACGTAGCGGCCCGTGGCGAAGCCGGTGGTGATGGCTCGGCCCACCGACAGGCCCTCGATGTCCATGGGGTAGTTGCTGTTGCCGAAGAAGGGACCGGAAGCGTTTCCGACGGCGAACAGGCCCTCGATCGGCTTCATGTCGACGTCCAGGCACTGGAAGTTGCCGTCGCACCACAGGCCGTCCACCAGGGCGTCGATGTTGTTCGCGCCGCGCGGCACCGCGTAGCAGGGGGCCTCGATCGGCACCATATACTCGTCGCGCTTGCCGAAGTCCTCATCGCCGTTGCCGGCGGCCACCAGCTCGTTGTAGCGGTTGATGGACTCGACGATGGCCTCCACGGTGTAGTCGTGGGCCCAGCCCTCCTCGTCGGCGTAGGCGATCATGCCCTCGGCCAGCTCCTCCAGCGTGTCGCCCTTGATCCAGGCTTCGGGATCGACGTTGCGGTAGGCGTTGTGGATGGAGATGTCGGAGAAGTCCTTCCAGGCATCGTAGTGCTCCTCCCAGTTCGTGGGCACGATGGAGAAGAACTTGGCGGCCGTGGACTCGGCGAAGTCGACCTCGGCCAGGTATTTGTTGGTGAACTCGTTCAGATAGCCCATGCGGCAGCACCCCTCGTCCATGAAGCGCTTGCCATGACGGTCGAGGAACAAATACGGCATCTCGAAGCGTACCTTCGGGCCCTCGCCGTGCACCATCTTGGTGTGAGAGGCGGGGCACATCTGGGCGCCGGCCCACATGGCGGCCTTCAGGCCCGTGCCGTTGCGGAAGTCGACGGCCTGGTGCAGGCCCTTGGCATCAGGGGTGTAGTAGTACAGCATCTCGGAATCGCCCACATAGTCGCCGGCAGCCATGATGACGCCCTTGTTGGCACGCAGCAGCACATGAGCGCCGTCCTTGGTCTCGCCGATGGCACCCGCCACGCGGCCGTCCTCCACGAGCAACTGCACGCAGGGGGTCTCGAAGAAGATCTCGGCGCCCTCGGCCTGCACGGCGTCGCCGATGACGAGCGCGCCCTTCTGATGGCCCTCGTCATGGAAGTAGGTGTTGGCATGGAAGAACACCTCATGCCCGTTGCAGTTCACCGTGTAGTCGTAGGGCTTCGACTCGCTGCCACCCTTGGCCGCGGCCTCGGCCCACCAGGCCAGCGCCTCCTGGGAGTTGCGGGCCCAGGTCTCTACCTGGCCCAGGTTGGCGCGGTAGTCGCTCTTGTAGTTGATGAAGGACAGCACCGCCTTAATGCCGGCCTCGTTCGTCTTCGTCAGGTCGATGGAAGCGCCCATGTTGCCGGCGGTCTGCACGATGGACAGACTCTGCAGCGCGCCCACCGTGGCGCCCGCCTCCAGGGCGGCGTGCATGGCGGAAAGCCCCGACTCGCCCGCGCCGACGACCACGACATCGTAGGTGTGCTCCTCGTCGAACTCGGTGATTTCGGCCGGCTTCTGCAAAAAGCTCGGGCCCACGTAGGTAGATCCGTCCTCGGCAGCGGCGGCGCCCGTGCTCGCCATCTTCTGCTGGGGAGCGCAGCCCGCGAGCGCGCCGGCTCCGGCAGCGGTGATGGCGGCCAGGCCACCGAACTTGAACAGGTCGCGGCGAGAAACATTCATTCCGTTGGTCATGATGGGTCCCTTTCCCTCACTCGTGACGCCGAGCTTCTCTGAAAGCTCGGTTGCAGCGTCCGTGCTGCGTTGGTTTGCGGAGAAGCTTTTCGCTTCGCCGCCGCAGCTCCCTCGCTGCACCACGCACTATGGACGCCTTGGCAAATCCACGCATCGACCAAGCGGGAAAAAGAAGTTTAAAGCTTTAAACCCTCCTATAAACCTTCATGTTGACCTGGGAAAACAAAAGCGAGCGAGATTGCTCCCGCTCGCTTTAAACCTTAAGAATTACGTTGGCTCCGAAGCGCCCCTAGGCCACTTTCTCGGTGTCCTCGCCAGAAGCAACGTCGGCAGGCGTCTGGGCGGCCCCGTTATCCTGCACCACATCGTCCTCGGGCTCGCCGGAGGCGTTCTCGGAGGCCTTGCCGCCCTCGCCCAGAATCTCATAGGCCGGGCTCACGTTGGAACCGGCAGCTTCCACGTAGGTGAAGTTGATCTCGTCGCCCACCTTATAGCCGACGATGTCCAGCAGCCCCGGCAGCGCGAAATCGAAGATGGAGCCGTCCTCCCCTTCCACGGTCAGGTAGAAGTGGGTGTTGCCCTCGATGACCGCCTGATTCATGGAGCGGATGGTGCCCTTCACCGTCCCTACGTCGGTCGCGCCGTCTCCGCTCTCAGCCACGACACCGTTGGTGGCGAGCAGCGCCTCGTAGGCCTTCTGGGTGTCGGCCACCGTATCGCCCACGGCCACGTTCTGGTAGCGCTGGATGTCGATCATGGCGAACTTCTTCACCAGGCCCGCGCCGTCCTTCAGGGCCATGAAGTAGGTCGGCTGGTTCGACACGTTGATGAGCAGCGGGAACGTGGAGGTGTAGCGCAAGTTCTGCACCTGGCCCTCGGCGGACTGCATGGCAGAGTCCTCCGTGGCGCCCGAGACGCTGTAGAAGTGCGACTCCTGGGTGCGCTGGTTCACCAGCACGAAGCCGATGATGGAGTTGTCGGCCGTGGCCGAGGTGACGCCGGTGTACACCCACACGTCGTCGTCCTTGGCGATGTAGTTGTAGCCCAGCGTGCCGTCGGTGCCGGGCGTTGTGCGCACCACGCCCTCCTGGCCGAGGAACGAGTTCAGCCAGCCGTTGTTGTAGGCCCCCCACCAGTTGTACTGCTGGATGAGCAGCTCGGCGGGAAACACGCGGTCGACCCACTCGGGGCAGTCGGCCACGGCGAGGTCTTGGGTCTCGCCGGTGGTGGCGTCACACAGCACCACGCGACTGATGGTCTCGCCACCGAAGAGTCCGATGGTGAAATCCTTCACGGGACAGATCCACCAGGGGTGGCCGTCCTCATCGATTTCGAAGGACTTCTCGCCGAACATGTAGAAGGGGTAGGACAACTGCACGTGGCGGTCGATGTTGCGCACGAGCGGCTCGGACTGCGAGTAATAGATGGGGCTGTCTTCCAGACGCACGATCTCGGCGTCCTGGGTGGTCATGTTCACGAGCGCGTAGGCCGGGATGCCGCCCTCGCGGTTGGTGAACCACTTGAACAGGTCGGCGTAGCCCAAGGGGCTCACGCGAACCGGCGTGCCCTGGTAGTTGATCTGCGAGTACAGGTTCGACACCTCGAACTGGCTGACGTACTCGGGGATGGAGCCCATCTCGCGGTTGCCCAGCAAAATGGCGGAATCGCGGTCGATGACGGGAATCTCCGAATAGTTCACTTCCTTGATGTCCTGGGCAAACTCCAGCGTGTCGGTCTTCAGCACGTTGGAATACTTCTCGGCATTGCCCGGGAAGATCGCCATGGACATAAGGGCGCCAATGGCCACGAGCGCCACCACGGCCACGGGCACGAAGGACAGAATGCGGAAGGTCTTCGCCTTACCCTCGTTCTTCGTCACTTCCTTGGTGCCCGTCTTGTACTGCTTGGAGCGCATCCAGAAAACGAGGAACAGCGGCAGCAGGATAACGATGAAGACGAAGCCCCAGAAGTCCGTGGAGTGAATGTTGATGGCCGGATGGAACCACCAGTAGGCACCGGCGATGACGAGCAGCGCCAGCACGATGATGAGCGCCAGCCATTTCTTAGAAGGCAGGTGGAAGTCGTTGGCGAGGAACTCGAAATCGACCGTAGGGCCACCATGGCCGCCATCGCCGCCATAACCGGAGCCGGAGCCGCCATGGCCGCGACCGCCGCCGTTGCCCGCACCCCCGAACCCGCCGAAGCCTCCGAAGGGAAAGCCGCCCACACCGCCGCGCGAGCCCGACGCTCCCGCGCCGGCGCCCGAGCCGGAACCCGGCGTCTGCGGCCCGGACGACGCCGAATCCGACGCACCGGTGCCCGAGCCCACGCCATCGGTGTTCATACCCGACTGGCGCAACGCCTCAAGCAGCGAATCCAAACCAGATTGTGCCACGTAACTCATCCTCTCTTATCGGCCGCAGCGCACCGCGCGGCGACCTCGTCCTGGGGCCCCGTTGGCCCCGTAGAAGGTTTCGTGACACTATACAGGAAGGCCCCGCGCCAACACCCAACCCGTCAAATACCCGAAAGAAAACCACGGGCCTGAAGATTTTCTTCACTGCGACCTTAAAAGTCTACCTCCGCCCACAACTCCAGAAGCAATCCCTCGACACGCCGGAACACCCTCGTGTTGTTCGAAACGAGCGTCGCGCCATGGGCAAGGGCCGTCGCGGCAATCAGCAGATCGTTCGGCCCGATTATGCAACCGCGCCGCTTCAAGTCGGCCCGGACTCGCGCGTAGCAGGCGGCGCACCGGGAATCGAAGGGAATGATGTGCAGCGGCGACAAGAGGCTCTCTACAAAATAGCGGCCCTCTTCGGGATTGTTACTGTTCTCGGCCCCGTACAGCAGCTCGGCCTCGACGATAGCCGGCACGCCGAACAGATCCGGCGAGCTTTTCCGCATGATCTCCTGGGCCCGCGGCAGATGGCCCCGCATGATCTCGATGCACACATCGGAGTCGAAGAAATACATGACGGCCCCTTACGCGAACAGAACGATCTCGTCGAGGTCTCCCTCTTCCTCGGGGACGACGAACGTCGGATCCTTCAGACAGCCGTAGACGTTATCCCAGTAGCCCGACGGCCAGCCGCGCCCTTCCCCACTCTCGCGAATGAGCCCCGTCACGTACCTCGACATCGACTGATGCGCTCGAGACGACTTCTCGCGCAGCATTTCCATGGTCGGCTCATCCAGATACAAAGACAACTGCGGCATAGCGCACCTCCTGTATACTTGCAATTCAAGTATACTTGCAGCTATACTTGCTGTCAAACCCGAAGAAACAGGAAAAGCTGTCGACGCATCGCCGCATCGACAGCTCCCTCTTTGACGCCAGAAAGCAGAACGAGAAAGTTCCTACGAAATCGCGCGACCTAGCTCGCCGACGACTTCTTCCAGGCGCACCTTGGCCTCGGTGTGGGTGGCCATGTCGCGCAGAGTCACCTCACCCGCATCCAACTCGTCGGGGCCGAGGACGGCCACGCGGGCCGCACCCAGCTTGTCGGCCAGCTTGAACTGGCTCTTCAGCGAGCGCTTCTGGTGATCCATCTCGGTCGTGAAGCCGGCGTCGCGACATTCCTGTACGAGCGCGAAGGCCCGGGCGCGCACGGAATCATCGACGCAGGCCACGAACAGGTCGCACTTCTGGGCCCGCGGGAATTCCACGCCGGCCGCTTCCAGGGCCAGCACGCAGCGCTCGAAGCCGAGCGCGAAGCCGAGACCCGGCGTGGGACGGCCCCCCACCTCCTCGGCCAGCTTGTCGTAGCGCCCGCCGCCACCGATGGCGTTCTGGGCGCCCATGCCGTTGTCCACCTGCACCTCGAACACCGTACGGGTGTAGTAATCCAGGCCGCGCACGAGCTTGTAGTCCTCCTCGTAGACAACCCCGGCGCCATCGAGCAGAACCTTCACCGCATCGTAGTGCTCGCGGCACTCGTCGCACAAGTGGTCGGTGATCTTCGGCGCGTCAGCCATAATGGCCGCGCACTGGGGATTCTTGCAGTCGAACGCCCTCAGCGGATTCACCTCGGCGCGCGTCATGCAGGTGTCGCACAGCTCGTCGGCGTGCTCGTCCATGTAGGCGCGCACGAGCTCGCGGTAGGCCGGACGGCACTGCTCGCAGCCCATGGAGTTCAACAGAAGGCGCATGGAATCGCGCGGGATGCCCACCTTCTCGTAAAAACGCATGAGCATGATGATGGCCTCGGCATCGATCGTAGGCTCCTCGGCGCCCAGGCACTCCACACCCACCTGATTGAACTGGCGCTGACGCCCCTTCTGCGGGCGCTCGGCGCGGAACATCGGGCCTGCGTACATGAGCTTCGCCGGGGCCGCGCCCTGCGGCACCAAATCGTGCTGCACTACGGCGCGCACCACACCGGCCGTGCCCTCGGGGCGCAAGGACAGGCGGCTCTTCGCCTTCGGGGCCTTCCCCTCTTCCACCCAGCGACGCAGATTCTCACCGGAAATGGCCGTGAACATCTCCTTGGACACCACATCGGTCGCTTCGCCGATGCCGCGGACGAAGAGCTCGGTCTGCTCCATGATGGGCGTCTCGATGGGCAGGTACCCGTAGGTGCCGAACACCTCGGCCGCCGTCTGCTTGAACTGATTCCAGAACAGCGCCTCGTCGGGCAGAAGATCGCGCGTTCCCTCGGGAGCATTAATGGCCATGGTGGTGTCCTTTTTTCGTCAATAGCGCAACGCACGTTCTCTTAGTCACAGGCGAACGTGCCCTGCTTTCGAATCGGCATAAACTTCGGGTATTGTAACGCAATTTCGCTTTCCCAGCGCTTCCCAAGCAATTTGTCAGGCGAACACGCCCTTAAGTGCAGGATTTTGCGTTTGAGAGAGCCTGAATTCATTTTGCAGCTTCATTTCGTGCAGGATTTTACGATTGGGAGAGCTTCTCGCCACCGAGGACTCTCCCTAACGCAAAATCTTGCACGAAAACACTGCTTTCAGCGTCAAAGGGGCTGCAGCAGAAACGATGCTGCAGCCCCCTTCGCCTTACCCAAAAAATCTCGCGCCACACCGAGCAAGCGCAACGCTACAGATGCTCGACCACCAAGTCGCCCATCTTCGCGGTGCCCACAACCTTGTCGACCGGGGTCTCGGCGTCCTTGATGTCGCCGGTGCGCCAACCGGCGTCCAGCACCTCGGTGACGGCGCGGCGGATGTCGTCGGCGGCCTCGCCCATGCCGAAGCTGTAGCGCAGCATCATCTCCACGGAAAGGATCTGTGCCAGCGGGTTGGCGATACCGCGCCCGGCGATGGCCGGCGCGCTGCCGTGGCTCGGCTCGTACAGGGCCACGCCGTCGCCCAAAGAAGCGCTGGCGAGCATGCCCAGCGAGCCCGTGATCTGGGCGGCCTCGTCAGAGAGAATGTCGCCGAACATGTTCTCGGTCACCACCACGTCGAAATCGGCGGGACGGTTGATGAGCTGCATGGCCGTGTTGTCCACCAGCAGGTCCTCCAGCTCCACATCGGCGTAGTCCGCGTCGTGCACGCGATGCACGATCTCGCGCCACAGGCGGGTCGTCTCCAGCACGTTGGCCTTGTCCACACTCGTCACCTTGCCGCGGCGCTTGCGGGCGATTTCGAAGGCCTGGCGGGCGATGCGCTCGATCTCGTACTCGGAGTACTCCAGCGTGTCGTAGGCGCGCTGGCCCGGCGCTCCGTTCACGCCGGCGGCCGGCTCGTCGTAGAAGCGCTCGCGGCGACCGAAGTACAAGCCACCGGTGAGCTCGCGGACGATCATCATGTCCACGCCGTCGACGATCTCCGGGCGCAGCGTGGAGGCGTCGGCCAGAGCGTTGAAGATCTGCACGGGACGCAGGTTGGTGTACAGGCCCAGCTCCTTACGGATGCCCAAGAGCCCCTGCTCCGGGCGCGGGGCGGCAGGATCGGTGGTGTCCCACTTAGGGCCGCCCACGGCAGCCAGCAGCACCGCGTCGGAGGCGCGGGCCGCATCCAGCGTCGCCTCGGGCAGTGGATTGCCCGTCGCATCGATGGCCGCGCCGCCAATGAGCGCGTCAGTATATTCGAAGGCGGTGTCGTACTTCGCACCCACGGCGTCCAGCACCTTCACGCCCTCGGCAATGATCTCCGGCCCGATGCCGTCGCCGGCAAGCAGGCAAATCTTGTAGGTAGTCGTCATGCTACGCGTCCTTTCCGAGCTTCTTCTGCCAGCGGGGCACGAGGCCTCCCGCGTTGATGATCTCCATGAGGAACGGCGGGAAGGGCTGGGCCGTGAAGGTCTCGCCCGTGGTCTCGTCGGTGATGGTGCCCGCATCGGCATCCACGCTCACAACATCGCCGTTGCTGATGGCGTCCACGGCCTCGGGGCATTCCATAATGGCCAACCCCGTGTTGATGGCGTTGCGGTAGAAGATGCGCGCGAAGCTCTTGGCGATGACCACGTCCACCCCGGCTGCCTTGATGGCGATGGGGGCGTGCTCGCGCGATGAGCCGCAACCGAAGTTCTCATCGGCCACGATGATGTCGCCGGGCTGCACGTTGTTCACAAATTCCGTGTCCAGATCCTCCAGGCAATGCTTCGCCAGCTCCGCCGGATCGGAAGTGTTCAAATAGCGGGCGGGAATGATGACGTCAGTGTCGATGTCGCGCCCGTAGCGGTGCACGGTTCCCTTGAATTTCATGGAGCTTCCTCCTACTCCGCCGCGTCCGCGACGGCTTCCAAATCTTCCGGAAGGCCGATGTGGCCGAGCACGGCGGAGGCGGCGGCCACGGCCGGCGAGGAGAGGTACACCTCGCTGGTGGGGTCGCCCATACGGCCGACGAAGTTGCGGTTGGTGGTGGCGATGGCGCGCTCTCCGGCAGCGAGGATGCCCATGTAGCCGCCCAGGCACGGCCCGCAGGTGGGGGTGGACACGGCGCAGTGGGCGTCGATGAAGATGTCCATGAGCCCCTCGGCGATGCACTGCTGGTACACCTTCTGAGTGGCGGGGATGACGATGCAGCGCACGTCCGGATGCACCGTGCGGCCCGCGAGCACGGCTGCGGCCTGGCGCATGTCGGCGAGGCGCCCGTTGGTGCAGCTGCCGATGACGGCCTGGTCGATCTTCACGTCGCGAGCCTCGGCCACCGGGCGCGTGTTGCTCGGCAGGTGCGGGAAGGCCACCGTCGGCACGATGTCAGCGGCGTCGATTTCGACGACCTGGGCGAACTGCGCATCGTCATCGGAGTAGTAGGCGGTATAGGGCCGCTCGGCGCGCTCGTCCAGATAGGCGCGGGTCACATCGCCCACGGGGATGAGGCCCGCTTTGCCGCCGGCCTCGATGGCCATGTTCGAAATGGAGAGGCGCTCGTCCATCGGCATACTTTCGATGGCGCTGCCCGTGAACTCCATAGCCTTGTACAGGGCGCCATCCACGCCGATCATGCCGATGATGTGCAGGATGACGTCCTTGCCGGTGACGCCGGGGGCCAGCTCGCCGTCGATGACGAACTTGATGGTCTCGGGCACCTTGAACCAGGCCTTGCCCGTGGCCATGCCCACGCCGGCATCGGTGGAGCCCACCCCCGTGGAGAACGCGCCCAGCGCGCCGTAGGTGCAGGTGTGGCTGTCGGCGCCGATGATGAGGTCGCCCGCGCCCACGACGCCCTGCTCCGGCAGAAGCGCGTGCTCCACGCCCATGCAGCCCACCTCGTAGTAGTGGGTGATGCCCTGCTCGCGCACGAAATCGCGCACGATCTTGGCTTGCTCGGCGGACTTGATGTCCTTGTTGGGGGTGTAGTGGTCGGGCACGAGGGCGATCTTAGTCGGATCGAACACCTTGTCGGTGATCTCGCGAACGGTCTTGATGGCGATGGGGGCCGTGATGTCGTTGGCGAGCACCAGATCCAGATCGCATTCGATCAACTGGCCCGGTTCCACCTCATCCAGCCCCGCATGGGCGGCGAGAATCTTCTCCGCCATGGTCATGGGACGAGTCAAGGGATGCTCCTTTGCGCGCGATAAACATTACTCTCAAACTCGGCTATTGTAGCACCGCGCGCTTTTCCGCTTTGTTTCCTCGCACGCGAACACGGTAATTTCCACGCAAAAGCGCTCGTCGCCTTTTCCGGATCTTTCAAACCCCTCTTTTCGGGATTTCGCCCGCGAATGCCACTTCGACCCCGAAATGGCCGCACCCCCATCCCCCCCCCTTCTGCCATTTCTGCCCTCAACTGGCATTTTTCTG
>OGOH01001998.1_pt1 | contig 13353 bp, 20 predicted proteins | sample 1552571 | NCBI WGS metagenome assembly OGOH01 (sample SAMEA2580170, study PRJEB22360) | human gut metagenome | biome: human gut; feature: human-associated habitat; material: faeces | place: Denmark | collected 2008/2010
CAGTAATACTTTATATATATTACAATACATCTGATCATATGTCAAATGTTTTTTTGCTTTTTTTGTTATGTTTTTATTTTTATGCAATTTCTGTCTTAGCACCGTATAGAATCTGCATAAATATGGGACCAGACTACATGAGACTGGCCCCTTTTCATTAATTACAGCTAAATATTAAGCAAATTTTGTTGTATCAACTTTTACTCCAGGTCCCATTGTAGAAGTGATTGTTACATTTCTAAAATACTGACCTTTTGCTGCTGCAGGTTTTGCTTTTACGATTGCATCGATTAACGTCTGGAAGTTGTCCGCTAACTGTTCTTCTGTGAAAGAAGCTTTTCCAACTGGTACATGAATGATGTTGGCTTTATCTAATCTATATTCGATTTTACCTGCTTTGATTTCTTTGATTGCATTAGCAACGTCCATTGTTACAGTTCCGGCTTTAGGGTTAGGCATTAAACCTTTAGGTCCTAAGTCACGTCCTAAACGACCTACTACACCCATCATGTCTGGAGTAGCTACTACTACGTCGAAGTCATACCAGTTTTCTTTCTGGATCTTAGGAATTAATTCTTCTGCTCCTACGAATTCTGCTCCTGCTGCTTTCGCTTCTTCAGCTTTTGCATCTTTAGCGAATACAAGAACTTTAACTTCTTTACCAGTTCCGTGTGGAAGTACAACTGCTCCACGGATCTGCTGGTCTGCCTGACGTCCATCTACACCAAGACGGATATGTGCTTCGATTGTTTCGTCGAATTTAGCGTTTGCTAATTTTTTTACTAAAGCAACTGCTTCCTGTGGATCATAATTGTTTGTTCTGTCCACTAATTTTGTAAGCTCTGCGTATCTCTTACCTTTTTTCATTCTAAAATACCTCCTGTGGTAATATCGGGAGTTCACCCTCCCACTTTCGTTTCAAATTTGTGACTACTCTTCTACTGTGATTCCCATACTTCTTGCAGTACCGGCGATCATGCTCATTGCTGCTTCGATAGAAGCTGCGTTTAAGTCTTTCATCTTTGTTTCAGCGATCTGCTGAAGATCTGCTTTAGAAATAGTAGCTACTTTAGTTCTGTTAGGTTCTCCTGATCCAGACTGGATTTTACAAGCTTTCTTTAATAAAACTGCTGCTGGTGGAGTCTTTGTGATGAAGCTGAAGCTTCTATCCTGATATACAGTGATTACTACAGGGATGATCATGTCTCCCTGATCAGCTGTTCTTGCGTTAAATTCTTTTGTAAACTGTACAATGTTTACTCCGTGCTGTCCAAGTGCTGGTCCAACGGGTGGTGCTGGTGTTGCCTTTCCTGCTGGAATCTGAAGTTTGATATAACCTTCTACTTTCTTTGCCATAATCGTTAACCTCCTGATTATTGTGGTAATTACGGGATAGCCCTCCCACTTTGTTTCAAATAAGATTCTGTTCTTATTCTTCGTTACGCTTTCTTAATATCTAAGAAATCAATTTCTACTGAAGTTGCTCTTCCGAACATCTCTACTTCAATAGTAACTGTCTGCTTGCTTTCATTGATTGCAGTAACCGCACTTGTTGTTCCTTCCCAAGCACCGGAAGTCACAACGATCATATCACCAACTTCGATATCAAGTTCAATCTTCTCTCTTGCTGGTGTTTCTTGCTGTTCTCCTCCAATCTGGATTCCTAATGGTTTCATCTCTGCAGGAGTCAGCGGTACTGGTTTTGATCCAGGTCCTACGAATCCTGTAACACCTCTTGTGTTACGAACCACATACCATGTGTCGTCGTTCATGATCATATGGATCAGAACATAACCTGGGAACATTTTTCTTGAAACTTGTTTCTTCACACCGTTTCTCATCTCTACCACGTCTTCAAGTGGTACGCGGACTTCCAAGATCTCATCCTGAAGCTTACGGTTCTCGATGGTTTTCTCAATATCCACTTTTACTTTATTCTCATAACCTGAGTAGGTGTGAACAACATACCAATTTGCCTCTGCCATAAAATCTCCTTACTTCTATCCAACCAATGCCTGAATTCCATACTGGATTCCAACATCAAGAACTGCAACAATGATTCCGATAATAATAGCACAGATCACTACAACTGCTGTTTCTTTTGCAATTCTTTCTTTCGTTGGCCAGATAATTCTGTTAAATTCAGCTTTTAACTCTTTAAACCAACTTGGTTTCTTTGCTTTGTTAGTTTTCTCCATGTTTTCACTTCCTTTTCTCTCAAAGGGAATTACCGGAAATTATTTTGTTTCTTTGTGTAATGTGTGAGTTTTACAGAATTTGCAGTATTTTTTTGTTTCCATGCGTTCAGGATGAGTTTTCTTATCCTTTGTCATGTTGTAATTACGCTGTTTACATTCTGTACATTCTAATGTTACTCTTGTGCGCACAACTTCCACCTCCATTTTGTTTGTTGTTCATTAAAATAAGGCATAAAAAAAAGACCTTCTTCCAACGCTAAAGTCTAGCGTGATTATCATAGCATGTGTGTTGTTGCTCGTCAATGGGTTTTTCATTATTTTTTGAAGAACAATTTATTTTTCGTTCGTTTATTTGTAAATATTATATTCTTTCATAAGCTTGTTTCTATATTCTTTATCATTGTATATTTTCTCTATTTCATTTATTTTATTTCCTGCTATTAGTATTTTTACTAATTTTAGTGTTGCATCTTCACCCATACTGATTCCTTGTGTAATTCCACGCTCGATTCCTTGCTCAATTCCTTGCTCAATTCCTTTGTTAATTGCATTATCTAATATTGTACACATTGTAACTTCTCCTCTCCCATCTTTCTTTACATCCCATACACATCCAGATCAACTTTCCCATCAACAACCACAACTCCATCTTCTTCTAACAATTTCGCCTGTTTTCCTTCTCCTCCAAACGCAAAGGCTCCTGCTAGTTCTCCTTTTGCATTGACGACTCGAAAACATGGTATATTCTCTGGATCTGGATTCTTATGCAGGGCATTTCCTACTGCTCGTGACATCTTTGGATTTCCTGCCATGGCTGCTACTTGTCCATAGGTTGCCACATGCCCTTTTGGAATTTGTTTGACTGCTTCGTAGATTCTTTTTGTCGGACTGTCCGTGATGATATCGTAGCTTTCTTTGATCATTTTTTTAATGTCTTTTTCTGGAATGGTCCCATCTAAGATGATCGTGTTCCAATATTTTTCACCGTCAGGATACTGTAAAAATACAGCCCGGGAATCTTCCAGCCGGCTCTGTTTTCTACGCAATGCCGAAACCGAATGGCCTGAAACAGCCAAAAAATACAATAAATGGCTACCCAATAATCCGGTTGCACCTGTCACAAAAACCATACGTTTACTTATTTGAATAATCGAGTCGACGACTCAACAACTATACCGACCAATGAAAACGAACCGACTTTTCCAAATGTTCGTTCAGACTATAATAAACGGGACAAGTCTGTGCCACCCGCTCCAAAACAATCCGGTCTTTGGCAGAATAAGCTTTCGCAGGCATAAAAATATCGATTCCGATTCTTACAATACGCCGGGGCTCTGTCCCCATAGTCTTCGTTATCTCCATCTCTGTACCTTCCAGATCGATGTTATGCAGACCGGCATAAATCCCCATGGTAGTCAATATACAAGAACCTAAAGCAGCAGCACACAAATCGGTGGGTGAAAAAGCTTCCCCTTTACCACAATTATCGACCGGAGCGTCGGTCATCATCTTCGTACCGCTCGCCACATGTTCACACTCCACACGGAGTTGTCCCAAATATTTTGCTTTCATTGTCGCCATAACACATTCTTTTTATATTATTACTGAAATTAGTCTAATCCAATCCTTATCTTTTTAACGAATCCTTCATTAAATCGTTATTCTTTCTATTCAAACACCTGAATCGCTTCCTTTACATGTTCAATCTTTAAATCAGGCCCGATCACCAAAATCAAATCGAAGCGCACCTCAGCCCGAATCCCTTTCGCTTTAATATAGGCATCCGTCGCTATACGGATATTTCTTCTCTTGCGGTAATCCAACAGTTCCTCGGGATGTTCTTCCGGCAAATCACGGGTTTTCACCTCTACAACCACCAACAGATCCCCTTTCAGGCAAATAACATCCAATTCCCGGTGTTTTAACCTCCAGTTGCGTTCTAAAACAACATATCCCTCCCGCACCAAATATTCAACCGCCTTCTCCTCTCCCTTCCGCCCCAAATCATTATGAGCTGCCATGATTTATTTTACTTTTTCCAAATATAAACAAAAAAACAATACCGTCTTCTCTTTCATTTACAAAAGAGTACAAATTCAAATTTAGCCAAACGCTTTTTGATTTGTGAACAAAAATGACTACCTTTGTAAGGTTTTTGGGAAAAAGTAGTTATGGCGAAGAAAAAGATTCTTTTTATATCTCAAGAGATCATGCCTTATTTACCTGAATCGGAAATGGCCCATATCGGCCGTTACTTACCTCAGGGGATTCAGGAAAAAGGCAAAGAAATCAGGACATTCATGCCGCGTTATGGATGTATTAACGAAAGACGTAACCAGCTTCACGAAGTGATTCGCCTGTCGGGAATGAATTTGATCATCAATGACACAGACCACCCGTTGATTATCAAGGTAGCCTCTATCCAATCTGCCCGGATGCAGGTATATTTTATCGACAATGAAGACTATTTTCAACGGAAACATGTGATTACCGATGAAAAAGGGTCTTTCTTCCCGGACAATGACGAACGGGCGATCTTTTTTACCAGAGGAGTATTCGAAACGGTAAAAAAATTAAGATGGGCTCCGGACCTGATCTATTGCCAGGGCTGGTTCACCGCTTTAGTGCCTCTGTATCTGAAAAAGGAATACAACGAAGATCCGATATTCGCTCATTCTAAAGTAGTATATTCTACCTATAATGACCAGTTCGGTGGCACCTTAGACCAGGATTTTCAAAAGAAAGTATTGAGTGAAAATATTACTTCGGAAGACGTACGTATCCTGAGCGAACCGACCCATACGAACGTCAATAAACTGGCTTTCGATTATTCGGATGGGATTATTTTCAATAGCTCTAATGTCGACCCGGAACTAAAGGCTTATGCGACACAAAGCGGCAAACCGGTGACAGAATACACCACTCCGGAAGAATACATCGAAAATTACGCCACCTTCTTCGATCAGATTCTGGAAAGTCCGGCAAAAAAATAATTTTATCAGTTATAAAAATAGGGAAACGATCGTTTCCCCATTTTTATCTTCTTTTTATTTCTTCATCAACGCTTGTTGCCATTTCCAGGCATTGGCCAGAGTTTCTTCGATAGGAACTTCGGCTTTCCATCCCAATTCCTGATTAGCCAGGGTAGTATCTGCCCATACTTTCTCGATATCTCCGGCCCGTCGTCCTACGATTTTGTAGTTTACTTTTTCGCCGGTAGCTTTTTCAAAAGCTTTGATCAAACCCAATACCGAAAGCCCGTTTCCTGTTCCGATATTGAAATATTCGTAATTGGCTTTATTTTTTCCGTCGAGTAAACGCCGGATAGCCACAACGTGAGCTTTCGCCAAATCGACCACATCGATATAATCCCGGATCGGAGAACCGTCAGGCGTATTGTAATCATCCCCGAAGACACTCAATTGCGGACGGATACCTGCCACCGTCTGGGTCAGGAAAGGAATCAGGTTATTCGGTACACCGTTAGGCAATTCCCCGATCAGAGCAGAAGGATGAGCACCGATCGGATTGAAATAACGCAGTGCCAATAAGTTCATGCCAGACTCTACTTTCGCAAAGTCCCGCATAATATCTTCACACATCGCTTTTGTATTTCCATAAGGAGATTCGGCTTGTTTACGGGGTGTTTGTTCGGTAACCGGCAAAACATCGGCTTGTCCATACACCGTACAGGAAGAGGAGAAGACGAGATTCTTTACTCCGAACTCACGCATTCCGGCAATGACGTTCATTAATGAATTCAGGTTATTCCGGTAATATTCCAAAGGTTTCTGCACCGATTCGCCCACAGCCTTCAAAGCGGCAAAATGGATAACCGCTTTTATATCCTGATGCCGGCGAAAGAAATCGCGCACCTGTTCTCCTTCTGTCAGATCGATCTGTTCAAACTCAGGCCGGATGCCTGTAATCTTTTCAATTCCGTCTAATACGCCGATATTGGAATTACACAAATTATCCACAATAACGACATCATATCCATTCTGTTGCAACTCCACCACGGTATGCGAACCGATATAGCCGGTCCCCCCTGTTACAAAAATCTTCATAAGGCTAAAAATTTATTGTTTTATTCTGTATTTCATGCAAAGTAAGTAATAAAATATTAAAATCGGTCGCTTCAACAGGGTGAAATTAATTTTTTCGGGTTATTGGCGGATATCCGTTTTTTTCTTACTTTTGTACTATGCATAAATTTATTGAATACATATCCGATTTGCTATTTTTACACGATTGCGTAATCATTCCGGACTTCGGGGGATTTATCTGCAACTATAAAAGTGCTTATATCGACGACGAGAGTGGTTTGATTTGCCCACCCTCTAAGGATATTTTATTCAACCGTAACCTGACCCACAATGACGGATTGTTGGTCAGTTGGATTGCCGGCAAAGAAAATATCAGCTATGAGAAGGCTACTTCCCAGCTGATGCTTTTCTGCGAAGACCTGAAAATTCGGCTAAACCAACGACAACGGATCGCTTTCGGAGACATCGGTGTATTTTTTACAGACCGCCGTTTTAATATCATTTTCGAACCCGGAAAACATAATTTTTTTGCAGAAACCTTAGGAATGGAGCCACTTCCAGTGGTGAAGGTCGGTTTATCCGATAAAATAAAACCCGCCGTATCGGGTACCAGCAGGTCAACCCAAAACCCGGATATTCCCAAATATATCAATTTAGAATCTTCCGGTAATATTCTGCACCGTCTTTTGAAATATGCTCTAGGAGCGACAGCTATCGCAGGTATCGTCATCATTACCCAACTGGATTTCTTCCACACGGCTTCCGATCCGAACCGGGATGTGAATAGTTCCGGCGTACAACCGGTCATTCCTGCTATTCAGTCATCTGTATCCGGAAAAATCACTTGTAACAAAGTAATTTCCCCTTCGCAAGACTACGTTGACTACGATCCGGTCAACGATTTGAAGTGGTAATTTTTATCAAAGCCTCTACGACAGAAAAAAGGATATATAGGGGGATGATAAAAATGAGAATCCCCTTTCCCCAAATACCTGCCGATATAATCAAACATATAAAATAGCAATAACGAATCTTATTCTCCCGCCAGCCGAATCCCGAAATCTTCAACGAAAACATCGGTAATTCACTGATCAAAAGAATAGACAGGATAAAGGCACTGCTTGCCAATACCCCCGGCTTTCCGAACAAGGTCATATAGAGTTCCGGAGTATAATAACTTCCGAAAACCAGGCATACCCAAAACAATGCATTAGCAGGCGTAGGCATACCGATAAACGAAGTGGCCTGACGTACATCGAGATTAAATTTAGCCAAGCGGTAAGCCGAGAAAGGAGCGATCACGACCGGCATGACAGCTGTAATCTGCTGTCCCAGCGTCCAGGTGGCAAAATGCAGGAAATCACCTCCCGGTAATTCTCTAACGATCAGAAAATACGCCAGAATAGCAGGAGCAACCCCGAAACTGACCATATCGGCCAGCGAATCGAGTTCCTTGCCGATCGCCGAATGGGATTTCAAAAGACGCGCCACGAAACCGTCCAGAAAATCGAACACGGCCGCGACAACCACGCACCAGAAAGCCCACTGCAGGTCGTTCACGCACAGCGCGAAAACCGCCGCGGCACATCCCGACAGCAAATTACAAAGCGTCAGGATATTGGGTATCGTAAACAGTTTTATTTTCATCTTTTCCACTTAAAATCGGTTAAAGTCTATCGCAAATACGGCGAAAACGGACGATTCATTCCCGGATATCGGGAACCGAATCTTCCCAATTGCATTCATACTCGACGGACTGGTAACCGCCGAAACGCTGACCCGGAAAAATTTCCAGATACTTTATTCCCAATTCACAGGTTTTGTCCATGGCTTGTTCGAGCGTAAAACGTTGAAAAGTATAAGATTGCATACACAGCCGAAACCCTTTTCCCGGCCGGGGCCGCGAAGAAGCCCGCATACCGGCAAACAGCAGTACGACCAGACAGACCATCCAAACGATCTTCGTATGTTTTCCGCTCATAACCGCAATGTCCTTCAGATTCGACCACTGTGCGAAGGTAGCGATTATTTTGTAAAAACAAACCGCTGCCCCGCAAAGCGAAAACCCACGAAATAGAACGTCTTTAAATCAATGTAACAGTCTGTAAAATCGGACTGTTACCTTCTTATAATTAGGTCGATGTAACGAAAAGGCAACGGTTCTGTTTTCTGTTTCTTACGTCGGCTTTCAATGTCAAACAACTGATCCGACGTTAATTAATTCTTTCATAAGGTATACTCTTGAAGGATTTTATTTCGTCCCTATACGAGAATCCTTCGAATAATCCGATCTCCTAACGAGGATCGAAACGATCCATTCGGCAGATATTGTATGAGCTGTTAAAGATGGCGACCAAAAAATTTTAGTCGCCCTCTTTTTGTTTGTACTCTTCATGGAGATTTCTTTTGGATTTTCAATTTTCAGAGAATTTTTTTACTGTTTAGCCTCTTCCTTTAATTTTATTTATCGGTACCAGGTGGAGTTCATCATCACAGAGATGTTCAACCTATACGTAAAGCCCACGGGCATTTACACAATCAGTTCCGATCTGGAGAAATTTGCATTTGTTCCGGGAATGGGGGTAAAACTCTATTTCTAACGGAGATTAGGTAGTGTAGGTTACAGGCGGAGGCGGGACGGGAAACAGCCGTCGCAGAAATGGAGAAGGCGAGGACTGAGACTGAATGGCTCGACATCGAGAACCGCGCCCAAGAGCGCACTCGCGCGAAACTTGACGAGGAGATTGCCGGGAAGGGCAGCTGGGCTGACAGGGAAAGCGGCAACACCATACTGTCGGGACTTGCCAACATCGCAGGGCGCGGCAGATATGCAGAAATCAAGAACCGGAATCGGAAATTGGAAGCATCCTTGCCAAAGGAGAAAGAACGGCTGCAGAATCCGTTTACCAAACAGGCGGAAGCTGAAATAAGGAAACTGGCTTGTGAACTTTGCCCGTGACAAGGGAAAGCAGACCGAATTACAGACAGACCGCGCCTATAAGAAAATTGGCGATGTGGCTGAAGGTCGCTACGACTGGCAGATAAGACTAAGTAGGCGACGGGATGAAAAGACGATTCCATATCACATCGGACACACGTCCCGAACAGAACTACTTCGCTAACCTCACCGTGCTTTCGGTGGTTTTTTTACTCTGCCGCTTAAATTTCATCACTTTTGGGTATTTCATTCCTTGTTTTCCCTGTATAACTTTGAATTTATTAACAAATCATTACAATGGAAGATAAAAACATCATCAATCGGACAGGCCGCCATACCAAAATCGCTATCCTGTGGGTGGCCGTCATGTGTGGCCTGACTCTACATTCGCTTGCCGATCTCATGCCGCTTTTCTGGAATGAGGCCATTGCCATAAGCGAAACGGGGCATGCTCCCGAAGGACTGCTTACATTCATGATGTCGATAAGCTATCTTGTCCCTGTATGCGGTATTCTGTTATCCCTATATGGGAAAACCCGCTCATGGAACATTCTGAACGGCTTGCTCGCCACCTTCATTCTGTTGTTCAACCTGTTCCACACCTGTGAACTGTTCACGGATTTTTCCATCGTACAGCTTCCCTTGCTGCCGGTTATTCTAATCGTCAGCGCCATTCTCTGTGTAATGTCTTGGAAACTGACAAAACAAGGACAAAAAGAATGAACAGCACATTTTTCGCAGACACCGTTTCTGAAACGCTCCTTATTCCGCTATATATGCGGGCCAAAGAAAGCCGTCGCGGAGAAAAGGCTATCATCCGCGACCCTGTCGCTGAAAGACTGGTTGAGCAGATACCATACGACTATTCAAAGTTCGACGGTGCAGTCCTCAGCGAAGTAGGGTGCAATGTCCGTGCCTGGTATCTCGACAATGTGGTTCGCGATTATGTGAAATCACACGTCAATCCGATCATTGTCAATCTTGGGTGTGGATTTGATGCCCGTACACAACGTACAACAATAGAATCTTCTGCAAGGTATTACAGTATTGACCTTCCCGAAGTAATCGCTGCCCGTGACAGACTTTTGCCTCCGGCAGAGAATGAAACGTATGTCCCCGGTTCAATGTTTGACGAAAAGTGGATGGCGGAACTGAAATCCGCGAATCCGGAGGCTGAATTTCTTTTTATTGCCGAGGGTGTGGTAATGTATTTCCGGGAGGACGAAATCAAATCCCTGTTTCAAAAACTGCTGAAACACTTTCCCGGCTGCGAGATATGGTTTGACCTGTGCGGGACATTATCGGTTAAGAATCAGAACAAGCATGATACCGTCAAAAAAGTTTCGGCACGTTTCAACTGGGGGCTTGACAATGGCCGCGACATCGAGAAATGGGATAGCCGTATTCAACTGATACGCCAATCTTCTCAGGGGCTGTTTTTCAGAAACCGCTATCCTTTCTTTATGCGGGTTATGACAATTTCCCACAGATTGATGTTCCGGTTCTGTTCCATAGTCGGGTACAGATTATCTTAAAACCCTGTTTTTTCGTCATACTGGGCTTTACCGTACTTTCGCAGCACGATAAAGCCCGTTCCATTATGAAGACAACATCAATCAACTTTCAGTTGCCCGAAGCATGGCCGTGGCACGAACGCTATGGGACATGGTGCAGATTCCCCGGATTAGGTAATAATTCTTGTCAAATACGTTTAAGCAGTTTCATCACGACATTCGACATGCTTTCGCTGAAAACACCCGAAGGGCAGCTTTTCATACACTTTTTACAGCCGATGCAATTATCGGCATTTCGGATGACAATGTGTTTGTGCCACAAGAAACCGACTTTGCCAATAACATCGCGCGGGCAGTTGTCGATACATTTCCAGCAGGCAGCACACGCTCTGGGGTTCACCCATATGTATGGAGTATGGATACGTTGTAGCTTATTCATCTTACTCATGGCGTATTTTGGTTATTGGTAGTTATATATGTGTAACGCGTATCGTATGCCGTTTTCAGCCAGCAGACAATCAGGAGAACAAGCAGGAGAATACAGCAGACGATAAATTCACGGCTTATCTTCCCTGCGGCTTTACCTTTTATATATGCTCTAATGGCTCTCCAATTTTTCAGGATGTGGAGTATCGAGAATACCAGAAAGAAGATTGCCGAGACATTGTGCAAGACTGTAAAGAACACTTTTGCAGGAGTGTACGGCTGGTGGTTCGTCATCTGCAAGGCTACACCGGAAACCGCCAGACAAAGAAAAGTGGCGAAAGTCGCAAGGGATACGAATGGACGCGCGGTCATTTTGTTATTTTTTTGACTGATGGCCTCGATTTTGTTTTTCAGATGTGTCAGCACCTTGCCGTATATATCCAGGTCGGATTTGCTCACTCCGTCAAACAAAAAGTTCGACAGGCTGTCCAATTCGGCATCTGCCGACACCAATAGCTGCCTTCCCCTTTCCGTTATCTGTATGACATTCATACGCTTGTCATTCGCCGTATTTGAACGGGTTATCAATCCCTGACTTTCAAACAGATTGATATGGCGTAAAATTGCGGACTTGTCCTTTTTTAATGTGTCTGCGATTTCCTGTTGAATCATGCTTGCTTTATGCCGTATAGCCATAAGGACACCTAAAGACTCGACCGGAATCTCCAGCTTCCCGGATATCCGTTTCTTAAACGTGAACTGTAATTCTTTGGCGACCAGTACAAAGAATAGAATGTCATTCATGCTTCACTCTCTTTTTATGGGCACAAAAGCAGCAATATTAGTTGATATTATCAACTAATAGATAGATTGGCGATTTAGCCAATCTTAACAGTTCCCCCTCACACTCTTTTGTGCTGTAAAGCGTCGCGGTTCTACGGTGCAACGCTTTTACTCAACAGTTCACGTTACCGCAATCAATGCATTTTCCAGTATGGACGCAAAGGACGCCGCCGCAATGTGAGCAACGTCATTTCGCGTTTTCGTTTCGCAAAAACACATCCATCCCCAATCGGCGCATTTCGGAAAAGTTGTTCATAAGTGATTCCTTCATCGGATACTCATGCTGATATTTTTCTTCCATTCCGAGGATATGTCCGCATGGATAATGCCGACATTTGTCGCAATAGCCGTCATCCAAGTTCCGGCGATGTTCATAGAACGCAATTTTGCATAACCGGGCGCAATGTTCGGGTTTGCCTTCTCCATCGCTCCAACAACCCGGATAAGGCGGATTTTTCCCCAGTCGGGCGATACAGACACTGCAATCCAGTCCGCAGAGGGCTATCATTTCTTTTGTGAACAAAACCTAAGTCAATCTTATCACAGTTATTAATCCCGTTATTCATAGCACAAAATAATGCATTTAGATAATCCGCGTTTCTGTTCTAATAAAAATGCCAGGCAATTCCGAAACCCGGCTTACTGCCTCTATCTTGGTTCCCATTACCACATCCGCATACACCTGTGTTGAATGAATATCGGAATGTCCGAGCAGCTTGCCAACCGTATATAGATCGCCCTCGGCTGCCAGCGCAAGCACGGCAAAGGCGTCGTTGCCCGTTTGCCGTGCGCCGACATGCAGCAACCGATCCGCCGGCGTAATTACCGGTCGGCGATCGGTTTGTATTTCGGAACCAACGCCTTCATCACGCACCACGCCACGACATAGGCTACGGCGCAAAAGATAAATGCGATCGCATATCCGGCCGGTTTGCCCTCGAATCCCATGAACGCGAGGTTCGCATCGCCGCTGTAAGTGAACAGCATCCCGGCTCCTTTCTGAATAAATACCGAGCCGAGGCCGCCCGCCATACCGCCGATACCGGTAATCGTGGCGATCGCGCTACGCGGAAACATATCGCCGACCGTCGAAAAAATGTTTGCCGACCAAGCCTGGTGCGCCGAGGCCCCGACCGAAATCAGCAGGATCGGCACCCAATAGCTAAGGTATCCCAGCGGCTGCGCCAACAGTACCACGAGCGGAAAAAACGCGATAATCAGCATCGCCCGCATACGTCCGGCATAAGGGTTCATACCCCGGTTGATGAAATAGGTCGGAAATTTTCCGCCGAACACCGAACCGAACACCGTGATCGTGTAGAGCACCGCGATCGGCCATGCGATCTGCGTGCCGACCATGCCGTACTGCGCCTTCAGGTAGGCGGGCG
>OGOH01002008.1_pt1 | contig 13317 bp, 12 predicted proteins | sample 1552571 | NCBI WGS metagenome assembly OGOH01 (sample SAMEA2580170, study PRJEB22360) | human gut metagenome | biome: human gut; feature: human-associated habitat; material: faeces | place: Denmark | collected 2008/2010
CGACCTATCAATTATAGCACTTTTGCCTTTAATGTTCCACATAATGTTTCACGTGAAACATTAAAATTTAGGGAAATTTTCATCAACGAATTGTTTATAATTTACAAGTTTACAAATATATCTTTCTATATCATCTATCTTACAGCGCATCCGTCAATGTTTCACGTGAAACATTTTATAAGCGTGAAACATACAATATTAATCATTTCTGTTTCATCTATTTTGAACAGTCCTGGTAAGGTGCATCACGAATGAGCTTTGTCGGCATCTTTTAGTTTACATAATATTGGTTCATTAAGAATCGTCGTCTCACATGTCTTTCTATTAAATACATTTGTCTTTTTTCTTTCCTTTTCCCTAATGCCTGATATCTTCTTTCATCTTCCCATTTTTCCCTTCTATCTGCTTCATCACACGCTTTTTTCCCTGTATATGCCTCCTCTCTGGCACCTTTTTCCACATAATTGTATATTTTTTTAATAATTATTCACCTGTGTTGATAATAAAACACCGCCACCTGAGTCCTGTCCCTTAATTGCAGTTTATCTAATATGGCACTCAGATAATTTCGGATAGTTCCTTCGCTCAAAAACAGCTCTGCCGCAATTTCTCTGTTGCTGTATCCATCAGCGATCAGACGGATAATCTCCTGTTCCCGTTCGTTGATCCCATAACTACTGTAATCGAACTTTTCTTCCTTCCTGATCAGATCTGGTATTTTAGATACGATTTCTTTTCCAAAAACCGTCTGCCCTAAATTTACCGCCTGCAGCGCAGGAAGAATACTGGCATAATCCTGTTTTAAGAGGTATCCTTTTGCCCCTAACCGAAGTGCTTTTACTATATATTCATCATCCAGAAATGTCGTCAAAAGCAGGATTTTTGCCTCCGGATACTCCTGCAGAATATGTTCAGAAGCCTCCAATCCGTTCATTCCTTTCATCCGAATGTCCATCAGCAGTACATCCGGGCAATACTGTCTGTACAGTCTGCACGCATCCTCTCCATCGATTCCAGTTGCAGCCACTTCAACGTCCCCATTGATCTGTAAGATCGTCTTCAACGCTTCTGTAACCAGACAATCATCATCTACAATTACTATCTTCATCTTAATTTTATCCTCATTTTTACTGTTCTAATCCTGTTGTTTTGGAATTACGGCAAATATCCGAAATCCATTTTTTCCATTGATCTGCAAGGTTCCTCCAAGTGATGTCACCCGTTCCTGCATATTTTTTAATCCTATTCCTTTGCTGTCTGCTTCCTTTTCTGAATATCCTTTTCCATTATCTTCGATACAAAGCTGATACAATGCCGGATGTTCTCTGAGTACTATTTTTACAGCTGTCGCATTACTGTGTTTTATAACATTCGACAGTGCTTCTTTTATAATTGCCGCAAAGCAATATTTAATTTTATTGGGTATTATTTCGGACATATCGTATTCCATCGTGCAATTTTCAAAGTCCTTTATAATTCCCTCTGCTATCTCTCTGAGAGTTTCAGATTCATCATGAAGATTATGTACGCTTGAACGTATACTGTTCATAGCAGAATTCAGTGATGTGTCCAGTCCTTCCAACAGACTTTCCATATTCTTGTCCTGATTTACGGTCTTTGCCGCACCGGTTAATAATATCGTTCTTGAAAGCAAATGTCCTACATTATCATGGATTTCGCGGGCAATTCGGTTTCTTTCACGAAGTGTCGCCGCATAAATTTCATAATTTTGTTTTTCCTGCAATGCTTTATTTTTTTCTGCAAGAAGCAGGGTACGTTCTTCGCTGTCATCTTTTATTCTTCTTATTTCAAAGTACATTTTGTCGTACTTTATTGCATCAGTCGCTAATATCCACGCTAAAGCCTCTATAATCAGCAATATAGTTGTCATTATTGGCAAAGAAGCGTCATTTTTTATCAGTATTATTGTTCCCAGAAACCCTCCTGAAAGTGTCGTCACCGTCTCCTGTTCTCTTACGAGAATGTAGATCAATACGGGACAGAACAATCTTATTTCCGGCATTGTCAAAAATGATGCCGTGAATATACTCCATAATAAGATTTTGGTGTATTTCCTGTCAAAGAAGTAACTGCCACATATTAATATCACTGCTTCCAGCGTTGCCAGTACCAGCCCTCTGTTCAAGCCGAGTGTACATAATGGCAGGATTCCTCCCAGAAAAAGTATTCCTGTATCTCGAAAATACCTCATCACTCAATTCCTCACTATTTATTGATACTACTGCAAACAATTACGTAAAAACATCTCTGTTCAGAATCATTATAATATATTCCCCTGCTACATACAAAGTGACAAATGTCACGTCTCTTTGGTGACATCACGCACTTGGTATTCTTTCTGATTTCTTTTATAATCATTTCATAACCTCAAATTATATGAAACCGGAGGAACTATTATGATTCATATAGAAAATCTTGTAAAACGGTATGGCAATCTGATTGCTCTGAACCATCTCAGTCTGGATATCAAAGAAGGAGAAATCTTCGGCCTTCTCGGTCCGAACGGTTCCGGTAAAACAACTGCGATCAACTGTCTCCTTTCTCTGCTGAAATATGATAAGGGCGACATCGAGATCTTCGGACAGAAAATGACGCCTGACAACTACGAAGTCAAGCAGCAGATTGGTATTGTACTTCAGAATGTAGCGGTTTTTGATGAGCTGACTGTATCTGAAAATATCGATTATTTCTGCGGTCTGTACATACATGACAAAAATCGGCGAAGGGAACTTGTCGAAGAAGCCATCCGGTTTGTCGGACTGGAAGACTACCGCAAAACACGACCTCAAAAGCTTTCCGGCGGTCTTCTCAGAAGGCTCAATATTGCCTGCGGGATTGCTCACAAACCACGACTTATCATCCTCGATGAGCCAACTGTCGCCGTAGATCCGCAAAGTCGCAATAAGATTCTGGAAGGGATCCAAGAGCTCAACCGACAGGGTTCCACGATCATCTATACTTCACACTACATGGAAGAAGTTGAACAGATCTGCACACGGATTGCGATCATGGATCACGGGCGCGTCATCGCATCCGGAACTACAGAAGAATTAAAGAAAATGATCAAGACAGGGGAAACGATCACCGTTGAAGCTCTTCTGTTGACAGAAAATCAGCTTCAGGATATCCGAAATCTTCCTCATGTATTTGATGTACATTATGAAGATCAGATCCTCACTCTTCGCTGCACCGGTGCACAGCATAACCTGATCCGGATTCTGAATTACCTCCAGAGCCAGAATCTCACATTTGGCAGGGTTTTCTCTGAACTTCCTACACTGAATGATGTATTTCTTGAAATAACGGGAAAACAGCTTCGTGATTGATGTATAATTATGCATTATTATGTATATTTTTAAGAAAGGATCTTTTCTATGCTGCATTTAATAAAATATAATCTTCTGATCAAGCTGCGAAATTTTAATATGGTCTTCTGGCCGCTTGTTTTTCCGCTGATCATGGCTACTTTTTTCTTTTTTGCCTTTGGAAATCTGAATGATGCGGACTTTGAAACCGTGCAGGTCGCGCTTGTAAAAGAGTCTGCCAATCCTGTATTTGTTTTTTTCCTTGATCAGGTTCAAAGCGGAGATTCTGAACTGATCGCTCTTCATGAAATGAGTGAAAAGGATGCGCTTGACGCATTAAGTCAGAAAAAGATCTCCGGCATCTACTATGAACAGGCTATCCCAGGCCTTACACTCAATGGACAGGGAATTCCTGAGAGCATTCTACAGTCCGTCCTGGAAAGTTATGAAAACAATCTGCATACGCTGCAGACCATCCTGAAAAAACATCCTTCCGGACTTCTCTCCGCTCTCCGGCAGATGTCAGATACAAAAGACCTTGTCCGGGAAGTCTCTCTCGGCGGCAAAACAATAGATGGGAATTCGCAGTTTTTTTACGCTCTGGTCGCAATGGGATGTCTTTATGGATGTTTTATCGGCTTTGGCTCTGTGATCACTTTACAGGCCAATTTAACGGCTCTGGCGGCACGTCGCTGCATCACGCCTACCCACAAGCTGAAACTGATCCTTTCAGAACAGATTGCCTCTTTTCTGCTGGGGTACGCAGATGTGATCGTTCTGCTTCTGTATCTGCGAAATATCCTGAACCTAGATTTTCAGGGACAGTTCGGCAAAATGTTGATTATTTCTCTGTTCGGAAGCCTGATCGGTGTATCTATGGGATTGTTTATCGGAAGTCTTAGCAGACTGAATGAAGGCATCAAGATCGGAATCATGCTCGCAATCTCCATGTCCTGCTGTTTTTTGTCAGGACTTATGAACGGCTCTATGAAAGACACCGTAGAAAAACACGCTCCGATCATCAACAGGTTCAATCCTGCTGCACTGATCTCCGATGCTCTTTACTGTATTAATGTATATGACGATGCCTCACGCTATTACAGAAATCTGATCACACTGATCGTCATGAGTGCCGCGCTTGTTCTTGCTTCATTCTTGCTTATCCGGAGGGAACGTTATGACAGTATTTAAAGGATACTTAAAAATTTTAAAGAAAAATCTCGGAATGCTTCTGATATATCTGGTGATCTTTTTTGCAATTGCCATCGCACTTCAGGCTTCTGCCCGCAAAGAGCATCTCGGTACTTTTGAAAAGACACGGATCAATGTTGCCGTCGCAGACAGAGATCAGAGCGAACTTTCCCGGGGTCTTATCAGATACCTCAGTACTATCCACAATGTATCTGAAATCTCCAGTGAACCATCCGTTATGCAGGAGGAACTTTTTTACAGAAATACATCTTATATCGTGCAGATCCCGGAAAATTTTTACCAGACATGTATTGAAGAGGAAGAACCTCTCTCCGTCACCAAAGTCCCTGGTTCTTATACCTCTTTTTACGTAGATCAGCAGATCAGTACATGGATCAATTCCATACGTACTTATACAGCCGCAGGTTTTTCCCTTAAGGAAGCCATGGATGCATCCATGGAATTGCCTGCCTCGGAAGTAACTATGTACAAAGGTACGGAAAATAATCTTGAAACACCACCTTATATTTACTATTTCCGCTATGTTCCTTATCTGTTTCTTGCTGTGCTCAGTTATTCCATGGGGTATGTTCTCCTGGCTTTTCAGAAAGAAGATATCCTGAAACGAATGCGCGCCTCAGCAGTCTCGCTGCGTCGTCAGAATATGGAAGGACTGCTCGCAATGTTTATGCTCGGAGCTGTACTCTGGCTGATCTCAGTCGCAGGTGTCTGTGTCCTTTTTGATAAGGAGTTCCTTACTTCTCCTCTGATCGGATACTATATTCTGAATACGGCACTGATGCTTGGTATTGCACTTTCGCTCTCCTATCTTGTGGGGATTTTTGTCAAAAACAGCAATATGCTGAATGGAATCTCCAACCTGCTTTCACTGGGAATGTGCTTTCTGTGCGGAGCATTTGTCCCAATGAGTATTATGAACAAAAGCGTCCTTAAGATTGCTCAGTTTCTGCCGGTCTACTGGTATGAATCTATAAATGAAACACTTGCACAATACAAAACCCTGCCCGTACCTGTTGCAGAAGAAATCTGGAAATCCATGGGAATCGAAGCTATGTTTATTGCTGCCTTTGTATTTATGATTCTGGCGATTTCGAAGTATAAACAGCAGGGCTGATATTTTCTCCTCAATTTAAAAAAAGCCCCGTGGCTGGCTGAATTTGTTTATCAACTGTTCAGTCAGCTACAGGGCTTGTGCATTAAAAGAAAATTCCAACCTGTTCCAGAAAATGTTCCGGATCCTCTACCTGTGGAAAATGTTTTGTTTCGTTAAGAGTAACTGTTTCCACAGATGGGTTAATGTTCTGATAAGCTTCTACTGTCGCTTCTCCATTGTTCTCAGCTTCACCCTCTACAATATAAAGACTGTTATCAATCTCTTTCAGTGCACGGGTGATATCGATATTCATGTATTTTGCTACTTTGTTTGCATATACATTCTTGGCATAGCAGCCACCCTTGTGTGCAGCCTCATAATAAGCATCCTGCAGATCACGCAGTGGATGGAATGGGTCAAAGGCAAAGTTCTCGATGAATTCATTATTGATGGCTGTTCTGGATACGACCATATGGTAAACCAGTGTTCCAAATACCGGGACTTCCAGACACTTGCGGAAAAGTTTGTCTCTCTTCGTCGGCATCTGTTTCAGGGCTCCCGGATTGACCGGATTGACCATCATGATCTTGTTGAACAGTTTTCCTTCGTTGCGGCATGCCATGATGACGAAGGAACCTGAGTAACCGCTGACGATCACATCTGTCTTCTCTCCAATTACGTTCTTGATGAAATCGCAGATGCTCTGGACATATACAAAGTTGGTATATGTCATGCCTGGTTTCTCAGAGCGTCCGCATCCCGGAAGGTCTATGCTGTACACGGTATGTTCCAGTGCAAGATCATCCTCTATCTTGTTCCATTCATATCCGGAGCCTCCCGGAAGCATGTCATGGATCAGAAGAATCGGGCTTCCCTTGCCCTTTTTCGTATAGTAGATATCACCGAAACGCCAGTGATAGTAATTCTTTCCATTTGTATCAAGCATTTCCTTCAGACCTGCTGATGCTGCAACTACTTTGTTTGCGATATGGATTATGACAGTTGTTGTCGTTGCCAGTGCTGCGAGAGTTATCAGTCGTTTACCGTGTTTATTCATGTTTTACCTCCCTGTTCATGTCTGAGTAGCCTTATTATACGACAAATGAATTCGTTTTACAATTATAACAGGGAAAGAAGTTTCTGTACATCTTCCATTCTGGTTGCCCAGCTTGTGGCAAATCTGACTATGGTATGTGCATCGTCAGCCTTTTCCCAAAAGCTGAACTGGACTTCTTTTCGAAGTTCTTCCATCTTGGAGTCTTCAAGGATGATAAACTGCTGGTTAGTTGGGGAATCCAGCAGGAATTTATAGCCTTTTTCCTGTAATCCCTTTTTCAAAACTGCTGCCGTTTCAATGGCATTTTTGCCGATTTCCTTATACAGATCATCTGTAAAAAGTGCATCAAACTGTACGCCCACAAGTCTTCCTTTGGCAAGCAGTGCTCCATGCTGCTTTACTCTTGTAAGAAAATGCTTCGGCATGCTGTCTCCTGTAAATACAACTGCCTCGCCACAAAGTGTGCCTGCCTTGGTTCCACCGATATAAAATACATCACAGAGTTTTGCAATGTCCTGTAATGTCACATCGGTCTCTGTAGATGCAATTCCATAGATCAGTCTTGCACCGTCAAGGTACAGGGGCATTTTGTATTCTCTGCATACGGCTGACAACTCTTCCAGTTCTTTTCTGGAATACAGGGTTCCATACTCTGTCGGATGAGAAATATAGACCATCCCCGGGAAAACCATATGCTCGTGGTTCTCATCTCCATAAAATCTCTCTGCCAGTTTCTGAAGATCTGCTGCACAGATCTTGCCATCCTTCTGTGGAAGTTCCAGAACTTTATGTCCGGTAAATTCGATTGCACCGGCCTCATGTGTACTGACATGTCCTGTCTGAGCCGCTACAACGCCCTCATATGGCTGCAGAAGTGTGTCAATGACAATCTGATTGGTCTGCGTTCCTCCTGTCAGCAGAAAGACTTCTGCGTCCTCACAGCCGCAGGCCTTCTTAATCTTCTCCTTGGCTGACTCGCAGTAGTGATCCATGCCATAACCGGCAAGCTGCTCCATATTGGTGTCAATCAGGTGCTGAAGAATTTTTTCATGCGCACCTTCTGAATAATCATTTACAAAATATAACATCTCTGATTCCTCACTTTACAATAAAATCAGCTTTATTTTATCACTGCGCATTCTTTTGTGCCACCAGTAAATCGATAATTCTCGGATCTGTGTCCTCCCTGCCAGAAAAAACTGTATATTTCAATAACGCATCTGCATTCTTTTTGCCGATATATTTCTGTTTGATCGCATACTTTATAAGTTTCCAGTCATTTCGCTGTATAAGCCATTCCGTTATCGGATCTGTTTCTTCCCGAAGCTTATCCGGAACCGCATAGCGCATCAGACGCTTCATCCACTTTCCCGGCATGATCCTTTTTCTCGGATCCTCTTTTGATACCTGCGCCATGTACTGATGTATCGCTGCAAAATTTTTCTTCATGCCGGATCTCTGCCGGATTAGATCAAGGGTAAAGACTCCCTGTTCCATAAACTCTTCCACTCTGTCTGTCACATCATACGGACCATATCTGCACACCAGATTCATAAAATACGATACATGATTCTCTACATCTTCCAGATTCCATTCTTCTACATGTCCCCAGCCCAGTTTTGATCTTGGAATTTTCAGTTTCCGATTCCTCTTATAATCTATGATCCTATCCAGATAACCGATAAGTTTTCCCTGAATATCCTGTACTATTATACTGGCGGTTTCCGGTCCCATATATCGTTCAAACATCTTAAAAAAAGCAAAATTTTCTGTATGCATATATTTCTGCAAAACATAAAAACTTCTTTTGATCTGTCCGCCCTGTTTTTTCCTTTTAGCCAGCCATCTGAGATACGTCCGGAGTTCGCGCGCGCCTTCTTTTGGATCAGGATGGTTTTCCATATATCGCTGCAGTAATGGTTGATTTCGGCCTTCATAGATTGCTGACATTCTTACCAGATCTGTTACTTCCGGTATTGTTCTTATCATAAATTCTGTCAGTCCCTTTGTGGAAAGTGCAATTGCACATTCCAGTGCAGGACTTCTTCTGACGGGCTGTTTCTGTGCCAGTTTCCGAATCTGTCTTTTCTTTCCAGCTATAACTGCTTCCGTCAGACTGCCATCTACATAATAAAAACTGGCATCATCAAAAGAAGTTATTCTTGTTCTTTCTTTTGCATTCACAGCCTCGTAAGCATCCTGATCAATTACTTCAAAGCGGTCCTCTTCCATTTCCAGCTCCTTCTCATTGAGTTTTTACGGATTTCTCCACAGACTGCTGCTTATGCCCGGTCATTTCTTCTGTCAGCAGTTCAATGATCCAATCATCTGTTTCCACATTTTTCAGAGAAAAAGCATATTCCAGAAGTTTCCCTGCATTTTCTTTTCCGATATATTTCTGTTTGATCGCATACTTTATGAGTTTTCTGTCATTTTTCTTTATGATCCATTCTGTAATCGGATCGGTTTCTTCCCGAAGCTTATCCGGAACTGCGTAGTGCATCAGCCTCTTTGTCCATTTTTTCTGTATGATACTTTCCTTTTGTCTGCTCTCCGGCATCTCCACCTCATACTGATGCAATGCCACAAAGTTCTTTCTTACACCGGACTTTAATTTTATCATGTCCAGCACGTACACACCGTCATCCACGAAATCATAAACTTTATCCGAAACATCAACCGGACCATATTTCTGTGTCAGCAGCATAAAATACTGAACACAATTTATGGCATCTGGTTTATCCATATCATTCAGATCATCCCAGTTCAGATTTATCCCGGAAAAACTGTAACCAGCCAGTTCATCTGTTATTTCTGATTCCAGATACTCAAGAAGTCTTCTCTGTATATCTCTGATGATCAGCATATCCGGATTCTCTCTCATCCAGTAGGTACGCAGAAATATTTTGAAAAATCGAAAATCTTCTGTATAACTATCCTTTTTCCGTACATACAGTCTTCTTTTTATTTTTTCCTTCCGCTTTTTCTTTCCATTCAGCCATTCCAGATATGCCCGAAGTTCTTCGTGTACCTCATCCTTATAATGATTTCTGATATATTCTCTTAACAGTGGAATATTCTGTGCCTCGTAAATAGCAGACAGCCGTACCTGATCTGCCAGATCTCTGTGCTTTTTTATAAATTCCTCACTGTGTTTTTCATCCATAAAAGCAATGGTGCTCTCCAGTTCCGGACTCATGATGATGATTCCGTCTTTTATATACTTTTCTATCCCATTCTGATCTTCATAGTTTGTTCCAGAGAATTTTAAGCCCATTTTTGCTCCTGTCTGTTAACCAACTCTTGTCGTTTTTCTTTTATTCTATATACTTATGTAAAATTCTGCCTCTGACTGGATGACGCAGTTTGCGTAATGCTTTCGCTTCAATCTGCCTTATACGTTCTCTGGTTACGCCAAATTTCTGGCTAACTTCCTCCAGTGTATATTCTTTTCCATCTGTCAGCCCATATCTCAGCCTGAGGATTTCTTTTTCTCTCGGAGCCAGTGTATCCATCACCTGATCCAGTGCCTCAGCAGCTTTATGAATGTCTATTTCTTTCTCTACTTCTTCCATTTCTGTAATGAATTCTTCTGGCACGTCATTTGTATAGCAATTGCTTTCTTCTATGTAGTTTTCTGCAAAATACTGCTCCATGGATTCTTCCGGAATCATTGCATCCATAGCAATTTCTATCTCTTCTACTGACAGATTTGTTTCCTTCCGAAGAAGTTCAAATGCTTCCTTCTTCTCTGATTCTTTAAGCTTTTCAGGTTTATATCCATTATCTCTCAACTTACGGTATACTTTAAAGTAATTTCCTTTTGGGCCAGCCGGATAATGCATTGTCTTCCTTGTTGTTTCCTGATTTCTGTCAAATCTGCTTATGATATAAGTGTGTGCATATTCCTCAAATATACCGCATCTGTCAATATTGTAGTTGTTTGCTGCCACAACAAGCCCTATATGCGCTTCCGAAATTGCATCTATGATATTCATTTCGTGCTCTTCCGCTCTTTGTAAACCCAGTCTTACCGCATATCTCGTATACAGTTCTATAAGCCTTTCCGTTGCTTTTTTGTCCTTTTTTCTCAGCCCGGCTTCCAACTGCTGTATTTCCTCATCTTCCGGAAGTTCGATTTCTCTTACTTCGTCTATGAATTCTTCCATGGACGGATCCATTTCTACTACTTTTTTATAAATTTTTTCATAATCTACGTTTGCATATGGTCTGTAGCTGATATTACTTCTCACTAACCTGTTCCTTTCTTTTTGAATAGTATTTATTAATTTTCGGGTTCCCTGTGCAAAAGCTGTTTGTATCTTATCTTTCTGCCAGCAGCAACTGAACAATTCGTGGATCTGTTTCTGTATTTTCCACAGTGGCTGCATACTCCAGAAGTTTGTCTGCATTTTCCTTCCCAATATATTTTTGTCTGATTGCGCGTTTTACAAGTTTCCAGTCATCTCTCTGTATGATCCACTCTGTGACCGGATCGGTTTTCTCCCACAGTGTTTCCGAAACTGCATATCGCATCAGGCGTTTCAGCCATTTCCCACGCATGATTCCAGCCTTTGCATTATCCTTTGGCATCTTTACTTCATACTGATTCAGCTTCACGAAGTTTTTTCTTATGCCAGATTTTAATCTTATCATATCCAGTGCAACGATCTCACCTGATATGATATCCTGTACTTCATCTGTGATATCAAGCGGTCCATATTTCTTTGTCAACAACATGAAATATCGGACACAATTTATAAATTTAGATTCTGTCATATCATCCAGATCATCCCAGTTCAGGTTTGTCCAAAAGATTTCACGCATCTCACCTTCTGCCATTATCGTTCTGCTCAGATAGTCCAGAAGTCGTCGCTGAATATCCCTTATGATTATTATTTCTGGCTCTCTTTCTATTTCAAAGGTTCGAACAAATAATTTAAAAAACCAGAAATTTTCGTTCTCGTTATATGCGTTCCATTCGTACAGCTTTCGTTCTATGCTTTTTTTGTCTTTTCTCCTGTTATTCAGCCATTCCAGATAAGTTCTCAGTTCCTGTAGATCCCGGCTACGGTGTGTTTTTATGTAATATTTCAGCAGGGTGGTATTCTGAGCCTCATAAATGGCAGATAACCGCACCTGTGATGCCAGTTCTCCATATTCTTTTATAAATTTCTCAGTACGTTCTTCGTTCAGAAAAGCAATCGCACTTTCCAGTCCCGGACTCATTGTGACTGGCTGTTCTTCCACAAATTTTTCAGTTTCAGCCTGATTGTTTAACAGAATCGCAGCCGTCAGTGGTCTTTCCACATAAAAGAAGGATCTTTCTCCCATTAAAGTCTCCCATGACCAGACCTCTACTTTTATTGCTCCTGGACACTCATATGCGTCTTTAAAGATATCCCAGTGTATATCGTCTTCATTTGCAGGCATTGTTCCAGTTGCTTTTCATCTTGAATTTTAAATGACCAGTCTATATCGTCTTCCGGCCATTCTCTGTCTTTTTCCATCGATATAGATGATCCCCCGTATGATTCTATTTCAGATATTTGTGTGTTTTCTGGTTTTCCTGATTTTAAAGGTATTCTTAAAGAAAATAATTTAAAAAGAGTTGACTGTTTTGTTGGGGGGCCACCATGTCCTGCATATTCTAAGAGTAGGTTTTATTTAAAAGATAAAAAAAGAGCTTTAGAAGATGAGAATTCGTTTACTTTATATGAGTATTTTAGAGGATTAGAAGAATTAAATCCTAGAGTGTTTTTCTTTGAAAATGTAAATGGATTTGTATTTAAGCCACATCAAGCAGCATTTGACTTATTAAAAGAAGAATCAGAAAGACTTGGATATGATATATCTTATAAAGTTATAAATTCTGCCAATTATGGTGTACCACAAACAAGGCAAAGATTTATTTGTGTTGGTATAAAAAAGGGCGAAGGTGATATGTTTAAATTCCCAGATGAAACTCATTATGATCCAGAGAAATATAGTCCACTTTTACATGAGGGAATGGTGCCGTGGGTAACATGTGGAGAGGCGATAGGAGATTTAGATTATGACTTACCGGAAGATAAGGATATGGAGGCTGGATCAAAGCATAAGGATTTATTGAAATTAGTTCCTCCAGGAGATAATTATCTTTATTTTACAGAGAAAAGAGGATACCCGGAACCAATATTTAAATGGAGATCAAGATATTGGTCATTCTTATTAAAGCTATCCCCAGAAAAACCGTCATGGACAATTCAAGCAAGTTTTTCTAATAATCAAGGACCTTTTCATTGGAAAAATAGATTTTTAAGAATTTCGGAAATAAAGAGAATTCAAACTTTTGATGATGATTATGAATTAATAGGTGACATGAAAGAGCAATGGAGACAAATAGGCAATGCTGTTCCAGTTAAGTTAGTTGAAGAAATAGCTAAACAAATTAAAAAACAATATTTTAATAAAAAATAAAGGTTGTTAGTGAAGAAAGGGAAATAAATGAAGGTATTAATGGCTGGTATGGCTGGTATGATAGTTGAGAAAGATTACAACGAGGAAAATGACAGATTAAGCAAGGCAAGAGTTAAAGAAATATTGAAAGAAGCATTTTCTATAAATGGAAATGTTATCGGACGGTTCTG
>OGOH01002017.1_pt1 | contig 13292 bp, 5 predicted proteins | sample 1552571 | NCBI WGS metagenome assembly OGOH01 (sample SAMEA2580170, study PRJEB22360) | human gut metagenome | biome: human gut; feature: human-associated habitat; material: faeces | place: Denmark | collected 2008/2010
GCGCAAGCTGGCCAAGGACCACTGGCGTCTCGGCTGCCAGGTGAAGGTCAAGGAGAATATGAAAATCCGTGTTCCCGAGGCCGTGCTGGGCGTCAAGAAGTGGGAGTGCACCGTGGTCTCGAACCGCAATATCTCGACTTTCCTCAAGGAGTTCGTCGTGAAGCTGCCCGAGGGCGAGAACCTCAAGTTCCGCAGCGGCGGTTACATCCAGATCGACATTCCGAAGTACGACGCCATCAAGTTCTCGTCGATGGACGTGGACGAGAAGTTCCGCGCCGACTGGGACAAATTCAAGATGTGGGATCTGGTGACGACCAACCCCGAGCCGACGTTCCGCGCCTACTCGATGGCCAACCATCCGGCCGAGGGCAACATCATCATGCTCAACATCCGTATCGCCACGCCTCCGTTCGACAAGGCCACGGGCGGTTTTATGAAGGTCAACCCGGGTATCTGCTCGTCGTATGTCTTCTCGCGCAAGCCGGGTGACAAGATCACGATTTCGGGTCCTTACGGCGAATTCTTCCTGCCGGACAATCTGCCCTCGACGCAGGAGCTGATCTTCATCGGCGGCGGTGCGGGCATGGCTCCGATGCGCAGCCACCTGATGCACCTGTTCAAGACCGAAAAGACCGACCGTCCGGTGTCGTTCTGGTACGGCGCGCGTGCGCTGAAGGAGGTTCCCTATCTCGACGAGTTCCACCAGATCGAGAAGGATTTCCCCAACTTCTCGTTCAATCTGGCCCTCGACCGTCCCGATCCCGAGGCGGACGCCGCCGGAGTGAAGTACACGCCGGGCTTCGTGCACAACGTGCTCTACGAAAACTACCTCAAGAACCACCAGGCTCCCGAGGACTGCATCTACCTCATGTGCGGGCCTCCGATGATGATCGCTTCGGTCGTCAAGATGCTCGACAACCTCGGCGTGCCGCCGGAGAATATCTTGTACGATAACTTCGGCAGTTAGTGAGTGCAATGACCACCAAAACGCCGTAGGCGAATAAAAGAGGAAGGACGGAAGATCGAATTGATTCGAAACTTTCGTCCTTCCTCTTTTATTGATCCCGCAGGGATTGTCGGTTCATTGCCGAACGCGGCCGAAGTCACGGAGCGCGGTTATCACGAGCGGAGGCGAGCGATGCGACGTAACTTGCGCTCGGGGTGAGGATTCATTGCCGAACGCGGCCGAAGTCACGGGCGGCGGGGCGAAAATCGGCGATGACGGAGGCGGGATGGTGCGGCGACGGGATGGTCTACGGCGAATGAGGGCGAGAATGGAACTTTCGGAGCCTCGGAATTTGGCGGATCGGAAATAAAACCGTAAATTCGGATAAATTTCAAATAGGGTGCTATGAGACTTGTCCTGGCGTTTGTCGCATTGTTGCTGTCGCTTCCCTTATCCCCGCAGGCAAGGCCGAAGGGATATGAGTTGGACTATTATCGGGTTCGTCTGGAATCTGTCGAGACCGATGGCGCCCGGGGCGGCGTTATCGGCAATCCCGAGAATGAGCAGGGATTCACCACGCCCGGCTACCGGGATTCCACGATCCGCGTCGTTTTCACCTTCGAGCCGACGCATGTCGATTTTTCCCTGACCAACGAGAGCGATTCCGACTTCGGAATCATCTGGGACGAGGCCGTCTTCGTGGATGGAGTTTCGAATGCCGCAAAGGGGGTGTTTCACCGGGGTGTGAAGCTGCTCGACAGACACGACGCGCAGGTTCCTTCCGTGGTCGTGAAGGGAAGCTGTGTTTCGGAGTCGCTTGCCGTCAAGAACCGGGTTTTTTACAGTCGCGACCTCAAACGGTGGGTATTCGAGAATCTCCTGCGGGATGCGGATAAGCTTACGCAGATAAAAATACTGTTGCCGATCGAAACCGCCGGAGGGCGTCGGGACTACCTGTTCGTGTTTTCCGTCCACTGGGAGAACCGGAAGGTCCGGGCCGAGTTCGATACGGGCCGGTGGTTTTACGTATCGGAGAAATAGCCGCTTTCGGCCGGGACGCTTTCACGTGCCGACGTTCCCATGGCTGCGTCCGGGGCGTGGCCGGGGCTTTGGGCGGGCGGCGCATGGAAAAACACCCCGCAGGTCACAGGACCTGCGGGGTGTTCGGCTTCGGAAGCGCTGCCGGCGCGTCATTCGATGCCCTCGGGCGTAGTTGTAGCCTTCGGCCTTGTAGACGGCGACCAGCGCCGGAATCCGGCGCACGAAATCGTTGTAATCCTTGCGGTCGTTGGCCCAGCCCGTCTCGGCGAGAGCCGCCATGCGCGGCAGGACCATGTGCTGTGCGTGGCGGATGTCCGCGATGTACTCCGTCCAGAGGTTGCACTGCACGCCCCTGATCCGTTTCTGGTCGGGCAGCGTGAGCCGGTCGCAGGGGTCGAGGCGGTAAGCCTGCCGCACCGAGACGTAGCGGGTGTTGCCCAGCGGTTCGTAACGCTCCGGGTCGGAGGTCTGGCTGTAATCGAAGTAACAGTACCATTTCGGCGTCATAATCACCGGGTTTCCCCGCTGTGCGGCCTTGATTCCGGGGTCGCTTCCGTTCCACGACATGATGTTCGCGGTTTTCGAAATGCCGCCCTGGAGGATTTCGTCCCAACCGATGATCTCCCGGCCGTGGGCGTGCATCCAGCGTTCGATGCGGTGGATGAAGTAGCTCTGCAACTGGTATTCGTCCTTGAGCCCCTCCTCGCGGATGCGCTGCTGGCAGAGGGGGCACGCCTTCCAGCGTCCTTTGGGACACTCGTCGCCGCCGATGTGGATGAGCTTCGAGGGGAACAGCGCGAGCACCTCCGTGAGCACTTTCTCGATGAATTCGAACGTCGTCTCCTTGCCCGCGCAGTAAACGTCGTCGCTGATGCCCCAATGGGTCCATACGGCATAGGGACCTCCCGTGCAGCCGAGCCACGGATAGGCGGTCAGCGCCGCCAGCCCGTGCCCGGGCATCTCGATTTCGGGAATCACCTCGATATGGCGCTCTGCGGCGTAGCTGACGATCTCGCGGATCTCCTCCTGCGTGTAGAACCCGCCGTAGGGTTTGCCGTCGTAAACGCCCTCTTTGTTCTTGTCGTAGCGTCCGACGAGCGTTTCCGCACGCCGGGACCCGATCTGGGTGAGCAGCGGATATTTTTTGATCTCGATCCGCCAGCCCTGATCGTCGGTCAGATGCCAGTGGAATTTGTTGATCTTGTGCAGCGAGAGGATGTCGATGTAGGTCTTCACGTCCTCGACCGGGAAGAAATGGCGGCAGACGTCGAGCATCGCCCCGCGGTAGGCGAACGTGGGCTTGTCGCGGACGACGCAGGCGGGAATCTCTCCTCCGGCGACCAGCTGCTGGAGGCTTCGAAGCCCGTGCAGCACCGCCTGGGGCGTCGATGCCGTGACCGTTATGCGCTGTCTGCCGACTTCCAGAAGGTACTCTTCGGCTTCGTAGCCCGGTTGCAGTTGCAGCGTCACGGCATGTTTTTCGGATGCGGCGGTGACGGTGGGTTCGGTTCCGGTGAGCTTGCCGACGGCGCGGGCGAAAATCTCCGCGGGCGTGCGCAGCCGTTCGTCCGTGATGACGACGGGCGTTCGGGGCGTCAGCCGGAACGATCCCGGCAGTTCTTCGACCTCGGCGGGGCGGGGTACGATGCGGACGCGTCCGTCGCAGGCTGCGAATCCCGGCAGACAGGCCTGGACGGCGAAAATCAGGAATAGAAGGTGTTTCACGGTTTGGATTCTGGTTGAGCGGTTAGGGAAGCCCCGCCTGCAAAACGTTTGCAGGCGGGGTGCTTCCGGATAGGGTTATTTGTTGTAACGTACGCCGATGTAGGAGAAGGCGATCTCTCCGGTGGTGATGATCTGGTCGTCGAACTCGCCGTCTTCCTTGCCGCCGGCTTTCTTGTTCGCGGCCGAGAAGCGGATGCATACGTCGTCCTTGCCGAGCAGTTCGAGCGGCAGAGGTACGTTGATGTACTTGTAGCCGGCGCACTGCCAGTAGAGGGGGTAGTTCCAGTTCACGATGTCGGGAACCTGGAATTCGGTGATCGGGTTCCAGTCGTCGCGGTTGTTGTCGCCGTGCTCCGACCAGTCGACCCTGATGTAGCGGGGGCCTCCGATGCTGCGGTTCTGCATGGCTACCTGCATCGAGAGCACATCGGTCGAGATGCCCTGCGTCGAGAAGTGGAGCAGCCATGCTTCGCTGCGGTCGGTTTCGGTGTTCCACCACTGGCACTTGTTGGTCCAGGCCGAGAATTCCGCGCTCGTCAGGTTTCCCTTGCCGTCGTTGTTGGTTCCGGGGTCAGAACACATTTGTTTGCCGTTTTCGACGACGCCGTTTCCGTTGATGTTGCCTTTATTGGTGCCGCCCCAGGGTTTCTCTTTGTCGGGGTTGGATTCGTTGCCGATGGGGCCGAGGTAGCTCGGGTCGCTCACGCCCCAGCCTGCGTCGCCCGATTTCTCGTCGGGATGGGTGAAGGTCAGGTAGCCGTTGTCGCCGGTCGTGGGGCGGAAGATGTGGCTTTCGAGCTTGCCGTAGCGGTATTCGGTCAGGAGGGCCGAGAAGCTGTTCTCGAAATCCTTCTCCAGCGCGATGTCCTCGCGGGTGAGGTGGCGGATCTGGTAGCGGCCGATGTCGCCCATGTCCTTCGATCCCATCCAGACGAAGCGGTCGTGGGTCTCGTGAACCAGTACGCCCGAGATGTTCCCCGAACCGTAGGGCAGCATGCTGCCGTCGCGGCGGTATTTGCAAGTGGTGTTGGTCAGCATGTAGAAACTGTCGCCGTTCTTGTCGCGCACCAGCATCGGGTATTTCGTTTCGCGGTTGGCATTGGTGCTGCGTGCATAGCCTTCGTTGATCGGCGTCAGGCTGCCTTTGCGTACGGGAAGCTCGCAGTCGGCCAGCGTTACCCAGGTGTATACGTCCATGTCGGTCAGCTCGTTGTAGCGCTTCACCTTCTGCGGAATGTCGGCCGCCGAGCCTGACACCGAGGACATGACCATCGCCGAGGTGACTTTCTTGAGAATGTAGCGTTCGGGGTTCGACTCCGCTTCGACCGTGACGCCCTTGAGCAGGATGCGGACCTTGCTGTAACGTTCGAAGATGTTGTCGTCTTCGGTCACGGTCTTGATCATGAAGCCCTGCGAACCGTCGAGGCTCTGGATGTAGGCCGTGCGGTAGGTCTCGGTGTAGTCGATCGAGGTCTGTCCCGTCATCATGTTCTCGCCGTTGTTGCCGTTGCCGATGTCGCTGATGATGCGTCCCTCGATGTAGACGTCCTTGTTGACGATGCCCACCAGGTCGCGCACCTCGCTGAACGAGATTTCGTGCCCGAACTCGTTCTTGGCGTTGGCCTGCGTGAGGTAGACCGTCGAGGAGATGGTCCGGTTCCACCCGTCGCGGTAGCTGAGGGTGATGCGGGCGTTGCGCAGGGCTTCGGGGTCGGCGTTGGGGTCGGTCTGGAGAATCAGGAACCCGTTGCTGATGTCGAGGTCCGAAATCCATCCGCCCTCGTCGGCGCTCGTGTAGACGATCGACTGCCGGAGGTCCTCCAGTTCGAGGTTGGTGGAGAGCTGCGCCGTCGCCTGTCCGCCGTCGCCGAGCACCATGATGCTGCGGGTCGAGAAGTCCAGTTTCGGGGTGATGAAGCCCTCCTGTTTGATGTATATGGTATCCGCGCGGTTGTGGGTCCAGAGGCGGATGCCCTCCATGCGGGGGAAGCCGTCGTTGGTCGTGGCCTGGAATTTGAAATAGTCGTCGCCCGTGAAATGCGTTCCGCGGCCCTCTGTGTCGAGCGTGAGCCATCCGTTGTCGGGATTGATCAGTTCGATGTCGTAGGGTTGGTTGGCGAGGACCGGAATGCTCCCCGTACCGCCTTTCCAGGGGGCTATGATCTCTTTCTTGTAGGGGCCGAACTCGGAGATGCGGGTCTCTTCGCCGTTGTCTTTTTCGCAGGCCGTGAGCGCCAGCCCGCCCAGCAGCGGGAGCAGCAGCCTTCGGTACAATGATTTTATCTGTTTCATCGTGGTCTGAATTTGGTTTCGCGCATCGGCGGGGGAGGGACGCGCCCTCCCCGCCTGAGCGGTTTATTTGTTACTCTTTACGGCTATGGTTCCGAAACGCATCGGCGAACGCTTGTTGGCCGCCATGTCGGATGTGATCGTGCCCGTGTCTCCCTGGTCCACCGTGGCGGTGTTCGAGGCGATGCACTGCGTGCTCCGGGCCTTGATCAGCAGCGTGACCTCCGGGCGGTTGCGCAGGGCGTCCGGCAGGATGAACACGCGGTCGGCGTAGCTTGCTTTCGGCGGCATCAGGGAATTGGTGGTAAACAGCACCGGCGCGGGGATGTCGGCAAACTCCTTCTGCTGGTTCTGCCACGCCGTGCCGAAGTTGCCCTTGAGGTGCGGGGAGTACTCCACCTGCCAGTAGACGGGGCCGTAGATGCTCGTGCCGCCGGCGTTGCCCTGCGAGTTGGTGAAGTTGAGCGAGAGGTTCGCGCCGGCGCCCTCGGTCGAGAACTTCAGCGCCACGGCGTAGCCCGTGTTTTCGGCGAAGTCCCACCAGTAGGTGTTCTCGAATTTCAGGGCGTTCTTGCCGTTCAGCCCGGCGCTGGTCGTGAGTCCGTTGTACTCGTTGTCCAGGAGGTATTTGGCTGCGGGGTCGGTGCACCAGAGCGAGCCGTTGCCCCTATCCGGGGCGATCGTTCCGTCGGCGTTGGTCCTGACCTCGGCGTTGTTCCAGTTCCACTCGACGAGCGTCTGGCGGTTGGAGCTCGACTCCGAAGCGGCGAGGTCGATCTCCTCCTTTTCGAGCACGCGGACCGAGTAACGGCCGATGTACCCCTCGTTGGTGTAGCCGTAGCGGGGCTGGAGGTCGTGGACGATGACGCCGCTCAACGTGCCCTTGCCTTTGGGCATGCCGCTGCCGTCGCGCCGCCAGGGAGTCTTGTTGTTGACCAGCATCGAGATCGCGCCGCCGTCCTTGTCACAGAGCGTTCGGGGTACGCAGCTGGTGTGGTTGGCCGTTCCGAAATAGCCTTCGTTGACGTTGGTGTAGCTGCCGTCGGGCAGGGCGAATTCCACCTCCCGGAGCGAGACGTAGGTGTAAATGTCCTCGTCGGTGAGCTGGCCGATCGACTTCTCCTTGCGGATGAGGTCGCTGGCCGTTCCGGGCGTCTGGCTGACGATGTTGGCCGCCGTCAGTCCGCTGAGCGTGTAGCGTTCGGGATCGGCCTCCTTGGTGAGGGTCACGCCGTTGAGCGAGATTTTCACCTGCGAGTAGCGTTTCAGCGTGTTGTCGTCCGCCGCGTCGAATTGCAGGCGGTATCCGTAGCTGCCGTCGAGCATCTGCACGTAGGCCGTCTTGGCGTTCACCGTGTAGTCGGTGGCGTTGCGTGCCGTGTTGGGCGTCGTCTCCACGTTGGCGTTGTCCTTGTCGCTGATCACGATGCCCTCGAAGCTGGCTTCGGGATTGTTGATCACGACCTGTCCGCTCTCGCCCTTGATCAGCGTGCGGTAGTCGGCTTCGTAGGTCTGTTCGACGACGAACGGCGCCGCGGGCGTAAGCTCTCCGGCCGTTCCCGGCAGCGAGAAGGCGATCGACGCGCTGCGCGGGCCTTCCGAGTCGTTCTCCTTCACGTCGAACGACAGCACTTTGTCTTCGAGCGTGATGTTCTCGATCCAGTCGGCCGACGCGCCTTCGTAGGTCGGCGTGCAGACCACCTTGCCGAGCAGGCTGCCCAGGTTGTGCTTCAGCTCGGCCTTGATGGTCGTGGCCTTGCGCGTGGTCTTGGCGCGGTAGGGCGTGAAGGTCATGCAGGCCTCTTCGGTCGCCTGCGTGACGGTCAGCGTGACGGCGTGTTTCTTCTCCTTGGCGTCGATATAGGTCAGCGTGATCGCGGCCTGCCGTTTGCGCGGCGAGTTGTTCTTCAGGGTGCTGAACGTGACGGCGTCGGTTCCGACGGCCAGGTTTTCGATCCACTCCTCGTCCGGCTCGGGCGTTTCGTCGTCGTCCTCGTCGGGAATCACCGAATAGACGATGGTGTCCCGGATCTGTTTGTAATCCTCCCGGAGGTTGTTGTCAAGCCCGATGCGGAGGTCCCAGGGGTTGCTGAAAATCTCGATGCGGCTCTCCTCCAACGACAGGATGGGGTCTTCGCCCTCCTGCGTCATGCGTACCGCCTGTTCGAGTCCGCCGCGGGTGAAGATGATGTCCACGGCGCGCGGCACGCCGTAGTTGGCGCCGTATTTGAACAGTACGGGGGTGTTTCCCGAGCCGTTCAGGCGGTTGATGGAGGCCCATTCCACGTCTTCCGACAGACGGACCGACCATTCGCCGGTGGAATAGATCCGCACCTGGGTGGAGCCGGCGTCCGAAGTCAGCGTGTATTTGTTGGAATCCACATTCAGCGGCAGGTCCATGTCCGAATCCATTTCGCATCCGGTCAGCAGGAGCAGCGCCGTGACGAGGGGCAGGATGCCCGTGTGCCACGCTTTGTAGATGCTGTCTGTAAGGTTGTTTTTCATCGTTGTGTTTTTTTGTTCGTTCCGTCGGCCTTACATGCCGTATTCGTTATAGGCCTTGTTGTCGAGTGCGCCGCCCGAATAGACGACCTCCTTGTCGGGGATCGGGTAGTATTCGTGGCAGGGGAGCATGTTGTCCTTGAGCGTCGGGTAGTTGGTGTATTCGTAGGTCATCTGATACCAGATTCCCCAGCGTACCAGGTCGAACTTGCGCTGGAATTCACCCAGCAGTTCGCGTCCGCGCTCCTTCTGGATCTCCTCCAGAAGCGCATCTTTGTTCTTGAAGACGTAGGCGGTGGTTCCGGCGCGTTCCCGGACCATGTTCAGGTAGCGGACGGCCTCGTCGGAGTCCTCCGTCTCGGCGTAGCACTCCGCCATCATCAGGATGGCGTCGGCATAGCGGAATACCTTCTGGTTGGAGAAGTCGGCGGTGTTCTGCATCCCCGGGCACCAGAATTTCGGGCCGAGCCACGGACGGGTTCCCACGCCCGAGAAGGGCTTGCCGTCGTATTCCCACGCCATGTTCAGCGTTTTGCGCTTGTCGTTGCTTTTTTTGGTCTGGAGACCGTCGCAGAAGTAGCTGTTGGGGCGCATGGAGGTCCAGGTGGTCATGCCCGTGCCCATTTCGGGAATCTCCACGCCGTCGTAGATGCCCTTGCCGTTGTGGTACGGAGTGGTGATGGCTGCCACGTTGGTCGTGACGGACAGTCCGCCGGGCGTGTAGGTGCGCTGCACCTCGAAGATCGACTCCGGGGTGTTCTTGTTGCGGAACATGATGTCTTCGAGCGGATACTGTTGCAGGTCGCCGTAGATTTTCTCCAGTTCGCCGAGCGCCTTGAGGGCGTCGTCCCAGCGGTGGTTCCACTGCGCGAGCTTGGCAATCATCATCCAGCCCATCGCGGCGCCCATGCGGTTGTCCGCGACCTCCGACGAACGCACCTGGTCCATCGAGGGCACGTAACGCTGCAATTCGTCGATCAGGTAGTCGCGGGTCTCCTTTGCCGACATGCGGCCCATGTGGGCGATCTCCTGCATCACCTGTTGGTCGGCGACCTCCTTGGTGTAGAAGGGCACGTCGCCGAAGATGCAGGTCAGCAGCCAGTAGTAGAACGAGCGGATGACCACGCCTTCGGCCAGCAGCGGCAGCTTGTCGGCTTCCGAAGACTCCTTGATGTCGTTCAGGGGCGAACGTTCGATGGCGGCGATGGTCGAGTTGCAGTACATGACGCCCTTGTAGCACTGGGTCCATATCTTCTGGCCGTTGAGCGGCTTCGCGGGGGATATGTCGAGCTGGGCGTCCTTGGTTCCCGAAGCGATGTACATCAGGTCGGTGACGCCTTCGGTCATAATCAGGAAACAGTAGTCGTAGATGCTGTTGATCGGTATGTAGCAGGCGTTCAGGCCCGCCAGGCATTGCGCCCGGGTCTTGTAGTACTCCTTGGGTCCTACGAACGACGTGGGGTGTTCGTCCAGGTCGCACGCGCTGAACAGCAGGGCGGCGGTTGCCGTGGCTGCCAGCAGGTATTTTTTCAGGAAACTGTATGATTTCATGGTCTTGGCTGTTAGTATCTGATCTGGAGGCTGAAAATAATGGTCCGGGGCTTGGGATAGGCGCCGATGTCGACGCGCCGCAGGGCCGAGTTGGAACTCGATGTCGAAACGTCCGGGTCGAATCCGTTGTATTTCTTCCACAGGTAGAGGTTCTCGCCGCTGACGCTTACGCGGATGTCGCGCAGGCGGTTTTTGGTGACCTTGCGCATGTCGAACGTGTAGCTCGCGGAGATGTTCTTCAGTCGCAGGTACGAGGCGTCGTGCACCATGCGGTCGCTGGGAAGCGCGTCGTAGCTGCCGGCCATCGGCAGGTTCGAATTCGGGTTGCGGACCGGATGCCAGGAGTTCTGCATGTACTTGTATTGGTTGGTATAGGGCGAACCGTTGCCCATCCAGAGTTCGGCGACGTTGTAGATCTTGCCGCCGATCGAGTAGTTGAAGAAGAAGCTGAATGTGAAGTTATGGATGTTGAACGTGTTCTGGATACCGCCGTAGAGGTCCGGGTCGGCCGATCCGAGGTAGACCAGGTCGTCGCTGTTCAGCGCTCCGTCGTGGTTGATGTCCTGATAGCGGGCGTATCCGGGCTTGAAGGTGTTGCCGCTGGCCGAGGCGTAGGCCTTGGTGATCTTGTTGCGCTCGACCTCTTCCTGGTTGTGCCATACGCCGCCGTAGCGGAATCCCCAGAGGGCGTTGAGCGTGTAGCCCTTCTTGTAGCCGTACATCATGTAGGTGGTTCCCGACGACGACGGCGACGAGTAGGCTGTCACGAAGTCTTCCGAGGCGATGTCGTCCACCATCTGCCTGTTGCGCGACAGGGTGAGGGTCGTCGACCACTGGAATTTCGGACGGACGATGTTGCGGCTTTCGACGGTGAGTTCCCACCCCTTGTTGGTAGTGCGTCCGGCGTTGGCGAAGTAGTTGGTGTAACCCGTCTGCGAGGCTACCTGTACGGTCAGCAGCAGGTCGCGGGTCTTGATCAGATAGGCGTCGGCCGTGACGTTGAGCCGTCCGTCGAACAGCGAGATGTCGGCTCCGAGGGTATACTGGTCGGAGGTTTCCCACGTCAGGTCGGGTGATGCCAGACGCGACGGGTAGACCGCCAGCTGCTGCGTGCCTCCCATCAGGTAGCCGCTCGTCGAGTTGCCGACGGCCGCCAGCGAACGGTAGGCCGAGATGGCGTCGTTGCCGGTGCGTCCGAGGCTGGCGCGCAGGGCCAGTTCGTCGATCCACTTGGCTTTTTGCAGGAACTTCTCGTTGGCGATGTTCCAGCGGAGGGCCGCCGAGGGGAAGAATCCCCATTTCTTGTTGGCGGCGAAGTTCGAGGCGCCGTCGTAACGGGCCGTGAACGTAACGTAGTAACGCTCCTTGTAGTTGTAGTTCAGACGTCCGAACACCGACATCTTGGTCCAGTCCGTGTGGTTGGTGCTGATCGAGGTGTTCTGCTTGTCGGGAACCGCGGCCATGCTGTTCCAGGTGAGTTCGTCGAGCGTGTAGCCGCGCCCGGTGATGCTCAAGTTGTTGTCGTACTTGATCTGCGCGGTGTATCCGCCCAGCACGTCGAAATTGTGGCCGCTCTTGGGGCGCAATTCGTAGTAGACCGTATTTTCGCTTGAGAAACTCGTGTCGTCGTACTCGTCGCGGCTGGCGTAACCGCCTTCGTTCTCCTTCTTGGCCGGCAGGTATCCCGGCTCGTAGTAGCGTCCGTGGCGCTGGTAGGAGTAGTAGGTGAACTGGCTGCGCAGCTTCAGCCCCTTGACGGGGGTCACTTCGACGAATGCGCTGTTGTTGAGCGAAATGCGCCGGGCGTTCTTGAGGCAGTGGTCGAGCATGATGCGCGGGTTGTTGAATTTCTGTCCCGAGTACCACAGGTCGTTCATGTCGGATGTGGGGGAGAGGAACGGGCTGAGGAACACGGCGGCGTTCCACCAGTTGGTTCCGCCGATGGTGGCCAGGTTTTCGTCCTGATCGCGGTAGGTGTAGCTCAGGTTCAGTCCGGCCTTGAGCCATTTGGCGAACTCGTGGTCGACCTTCAGGCGCGCCGAGTAACGTTTCAACCCGCTGTTGTCGATGATTCCCTGCGTTTCGTTGAATCCGGCCGAGGCGTAGTAGGAGCTTTTCGCGGAGGCTCCCGAAATCGAAAGGTCGTAATTCTGATAGAGCGCCGTGCGCGTGATGGTGTCGATCCAGTTCGTGCCGACGCCTTTGGCCTCGGGGTTGGGGAAGGGGTATTTCGACATCGGCGAGTCGGGTTCGATTTTATCGTTGCCGTCGGCGCTTGAGAAGAAATAGGCGTAGTCGTTGCGGTAGCGGGCGAACTCCGTGGCATCCATGATGTCGAGCTGACGCGGGAGCTGCGAAAATCCCAGGTCGGTCTTGAAGGTGATGTTGGGTCGTCCGTCCATGCCGCGGCCCTTCTTGGTCGTGATCACGATCACGCCGTTCGAGCCGCGCGCGCCGTAGATGGCCGTCGACGAGGCGTCCTTCAGCACCGAGATCGACTCGATGTCCGCGGAGTTGATGTCGTTCAGGTCGTGAATGCCGTCGATGACGCCGTCGACGATGATCAGCGGTTCGTTCGATGCCGAGATCGAGCGCGTGCCGCGGATACGGATCGAGGTCGTGGCGCCCGGCTCTCCGGTCGTGGCCATGATGTCGGCGCCGGCGATGCGGCCCTGGAGGGCCTGGTCGACCGAAACCACCGGCACGTCCTTGATGTCGCTCATCTTGACGTTGGCCACCGAACCCGTCAGGTCGGTTTTCTTCACCGTGCCGTAGCCGATCACGACCACTTCGTCGATGGTCTGCTTGCTCTGTTCGAGTTTCACGTCGACCTTCGTGCGCGCGCCGACCTTTTCGGTTTTGGCTTCATAGCCGATGTACTGGAAGGTCAGCGAAGCGCCTTCGGGAACCTGGATCGAATAATCGCCCGTGGCGTTGGTGCTGGCGCCGTTCGTCGTGCCCGTCACCAGTACGGTCGCGCCGATCAGCGGCTCGCCGCTCTGGTCCGTAACCTTGCCCGTTACGGTATGTTTGGTTCCGCTTTTCTGCGCGAAGGCAGGCGCTGCCGTCAGCGCTCCCGAAACCAGCAGGATCAGTAATATGATATATTGTTTCATGCGAATTTTTATTTAAGTGCAACTCCTGATGCTTGCTTCCCGGAGGGGTAGTGGCGGAATTCGATCATCACCGGGTAGTGGTCCGAATGCGTGGCGGTAAATTCGTCGTAGATGATGCGCGA
>OGOH01002025.1_pt1 | contig 13282 bp, 9 predicted proteins | sample 1552571 | NCBI WGS metagenome assembly OGOH01 (sample SAMEA2580170, study PRJEB22360) | human gut metagenome | biome: human gut; feature: human-associated habitat; material: faeces | place: Denmark | collected 2008/2010
CGCCAGCGAATTGCTTCGCAAAGTAGAAGCCGCACAGTTTGTAGCTACTCACGACGGAGAAGTTTGCCCGGCTAAATGGAAGAAGGGCGAATCTACTCTGAAGCCAAGCATTGACCTTGTCGGTAAGATTTGATAGATCTTGATAATGTGTGTGAAGGGCCGGTAACGGAGACGCTGCCGGCCCTTCTTTTAAAAGAATGAAAGGAGAAAGAGAGATGTTAGAACCTGCATTAAAAGAACAACTGAAGGGTATTTTTGCCGGACTGGAGGCTGATTTCACCTTTGATATATCCGTGTCAGCCAGTCATGAAAGCCGTGCTGGATTGCTGGAGTTACTGGAAGATGTAGCCGAATGCTCCACCCATATCACTTGCGTGGTAAATGAAGGAAGCGGACTGAAATTTGCGATATGGAAGAATGGGCATCCAACAGGAATCACTTTCCGTGCTATTCCCAATGGACACGAGTTTACTTCTTTGTTGCTCGCTATCCTGAATTTGGACGGTAAGGGAAAGAATTTTCCGGATGAGGCTGTCTGCAATCGTGTAAAAGCGTTGAAAGGTCCGGTACATTTGGTGACTTATGTTTCACTTACTTGTACTAACTGTCCGGATGTGGTACAGGCTTTGAATGCAATGACAACGCTGAACCCTTCCATCACACATGAAATGGTTGACGGCGCACTGTATCAGGATGAGGTGGACGCATTGAAGATACAAGGCGTGCCTTCTGTTTTCGCTGATGGAAAGCTGCTTCATGTGGGGCGCGGTGAATTTGGCGAACTGCTTGCTAAATTGGAAGCGCAATATGGTATTGATGAAACCAAAGCGGAAACGGAAGTGAAGGAATATGACGTAATCGTGGCTGGTGGAGGTCCTGCCGGAGTATCGGCAGCTATCTATTCCGCCCGTAAAGGATTACGTGTGGCGATTGTTGCCGAACGTGTCGGCGGACAGGTAAAAGAAACGGTAGGTATTGAAAATCTGATTTCTGTTCCCGAAACGACAGGAAGTGAACTTGCCGATAACCTGAAAACACATTTGTTGCGTTATCCGGTAGATCTGTTGGAACAGCGCAGGATAGAAAAGGTGGAACTTACTGGAAAAGATAAATTGGTGACTACCTCCGTAGGGGAGAGATTCATTGCTCCTGCATTGATTATCGCTACCGGTGCAAGCTGGCGGAAATTGAATGTTCCCGGCGAGAATGAGTATATTGGTCGCGGAGTAGCTTTCTGTCCCCATTGTGACGGACCTTTTTATAAAGGAAAGCATGTAGCAGTAGTAGGCGGTGGAAATTCCGGTGTTGAAGCTGCTATTGACTTGGCGGGTATCTGTTCTAAAGTAACGGTCTTTGAGTTTATGGATGAACTGAAAGCGGATAATGTACTTCAGGAAAGACTCAAATCTTTGCCGAATGTGGAAGTTTTTGTTAGTGCACAGACTACTGAAGTGATTGGCAACGGTGATAAACTGACAGCCTTACGCATCAAGGACCGTAAGACGGAGGAAGAACGATTGGTAGAACTTGATGGTGTATTTGTACAGATTGGCCTCTCTGCCAATAGTGCTGTTTTCCGTGATGTGGTAGAGACAAACCGACCGGGTGAAGTCGTGATTGATGCCCATTGTCGCACCAATGTCACTGGCATCTATGCAGCAGGAGATGTATCGACTGTGCCTTATAAGCAGATCATTATTTCTATGGGTGAAGGTGCTAAAGCTGCCCTTTCTGCCTTTGATGACCGGGTACGCGGTGTCATCTGATAAAATAGATTATTTATACATCCCCCCCTCTTGTATAAATAATGGCCACAGAGATTCTGATAAAGTCTCTTGTGGCTTTTATTTTTTTCTTACCTTTGTCATACAAATATTTAACCCCCAATGAAAAACATGAAAAAGATATTTTTACTGATTTCCGCCATTTTATTCATTGTTCCGGTGCAGGCGCAGCATACATTGAAGTTGATGACTTATAATATCAGAAATGCAACCGGTATGGATGGTGTCTGTAATTTCCAGCGTATTGCAAATGTGATAAATAATGCTTCTCCTGATGTAGTAGCTGTGCAGGAAGTAGATAGCGTAACTAATCGAAGCAATCAGAAATATGTATTAGGCGAGATAGCAGAACGGACGCAGATGCATGCCTGTTTTGCTCCGGCTATTGATTTTGACGGTGGTAAATATGGAATTGGCCTATTATCAAAGAAAGCTCCGATCCATTTGCAGACGATGGCTCTGCCAGGTAGAGAAGAAGCACGGACATTGATTCTGGCAGAGTTTGAAGATTATATTTATTGTTGCACTCACTTGTCACTCACTGAAGAGGATCGGATGAAATCGTTGGATATTTTGAAGGCTTTTGCTATATCTTATAAGAAGCCTCTTTTTTGGGCGGGAGATATGAATACCGAACCGGAATCGGATTTTATCAAAGAGTTACAGAAAGATTTTCGCATACTCTCTGATTCCAAACAACACACTTTTCCTGCTCCCGCCCCAAAGGAGACTATTGATTACGTGGTGGCTTTTAAGCAGAATGATAAAGGATTTGCCCTCGTCTCTTCGGAAGTGGTGAATGAACCTGTAGCGTCCGATCATCGTCCTATTGTTGTGGAACTGCGCACTGCTGAAAAGGCGGATAAGATATTCCGTACTAAACCCTATTTGCAGAATCCGGTTGGAAATGGAATGACCGTGATGTGGGAAACCACTGTTCCTGCTTATTGTTGGGTAGAATACGGGACGGATACGACTCAATTAAAGCGTGCGCGTACTATTGTTGACGGACAGGTAGTCTGCAATAACAAGTTACATAAAATACGGCTGAATGATTTACAGCCCGGTCAAAAGTACTATTATCGTGTCTGTTCACAAGAAATGTTGCTTTATCAGGCATATAAGAAAGTTTTCGGAAATACTGCCCGTTCCGCTTTCAGTGAATTTACTCTGCCTGTAACCGGTACGGATTCTTTTACTGCTGTTGTGTTCAATGACCTGCATCAGCATACCCATACCTTCAGGGCTTTGTGTAAACAGATTCAGAATATCAATTATGATTTTGTCGTTTTCAACGGTGACTGTGTAGATGACCCGGCAAGTCATGATCAGGCAACTGCCTTTATTAGTGAATTGACCGAAGGAGTGCACGGAGATTGTATCCCAACTTTTTTTATGCGAGGAAATCACGAAATCCGGAACGCTTATTCTATCAGTTTGCGTGACCATTTCGACTATGTAGGTGACAAGACTTATGGTTCTTTCAACTGGGGAGATACCCGTATTGTCATGCTGGACTGTGGAGAAGACAAAACAGACGATCATTGGGTCTATTATGATTTGAATGATTTCACCCAGTTGCGTAACGAGCAGGTCGGTTTTCTAAAGAAAGAACTGGCTGCTAAAGAATTTAAGAAAGCGAAGAAACGCATCCTTCTGCATCATATCCCTCTTTATGGCAATGATGGGAAGAATCCTTGTGCTGAACTATGGACTAAACTGCTGGTAAAAGCTCCTTTTGATATCTGTCTGAATGCTCATACTCATAAATATGCTTATCACCCGAAAGGTGAATTGGGGAATTATTTTCCGGTTATTATAGGTGGGGGATATAAGATGGAAGGGGCTACTGTGATGATTCTTGAGAAGAGGAAAGAAGAACTCAGAGTCAGGGTGTTGAATGCAAAGGAAGAAACTTTGCTGGATATAACGGTCTGAATAATGTATATGATAGTTTGAATCATAGAATTGAATTTCACCCCAAAAGTTAGATATTAAACTTTTGGGGTGATTCTTTTTATATTGATAATACCTATAATTCCTTTTTCTCTTCTTTCATTTTAGTTTCCTCCTGAGATAACAATGAATGTCAGTCCCCAAATGAATAATATAAACATAACTCCCAAAAGTCTGTTTGTGGCTTTGGAGCTATCGATAAATTCTTTCCAGATGAAAACACCCCAAAGAGCAGCAATCATCGGTGCTCCTTGTCCAAGTGCATAGGAAATGGCTGCTCCCGCTTTTCCTGCGGCAATGTAGCTTAATGCTGTACCTAATCCCCAAATGCATCCTCCGAGAATCCCTACCATATGTGTGCTCGCTTTTCCGGTAAAATATTCCTTGTAAGTAACAGGTAAACCGACGAACGGACGTTTCATCACAAGTGTATTGAAGAGGAAGTTGCTTAGGAAGATTCCGATGGCAAAGATGAAGAATGCAGTATAAGGAGTTGCCATTCCTGCTGTTGGTGATTCAAAATTGTTCAAATCCATGGCGGCAGCGACAAACCGGTAAAAGAATGACATCAGTATACCGGCAATAGCAGCAAGAATAATTCCCTTTTTGCTATTATTGGTTCCTGCCTTTTGATTTTTACCGGCTGCAATACCGCTACAAATGATGGCGATAACAATCAGCACGACTCCTGTGAATAGCCAGAACGGATCTCCTTTGGGAGAACTGAAATAATTAATGAATACTCCTAATACTAATGCCAGTCCTACTCCCAATGGGAAAGCTACCGCCATTCCGGCAATGGATACAGAGGCAGAAAGGAGAATATTGGAAGCATTGAAGATAACTCCTCCGATAAGTGCACTGGCAATATATGCCGTTTCCACTTGTTGGATGTCCTCCAGAAAACCTCTTCCCGAATCTCCGAAACTTCCTAGTGTGAATACCAGAAGTAAGGCGAACAACAAGATGCCGATAGTGTAGTCCCAATAATAAAGTTCATAACGCCAATTCTTACTGGCCAGTTTTTGGGTATTTCCCCACGATCCCCAGCATATCATTGTGATAAAGCAGAAGATAATAGCTAAGGTGTAACTATTGACTATATACATAATGATCTTTTTTTAAGATTTCAATTCTCTTTTCCTGTCACTTGTCTTATAAGTGCGTTGCGGGTTGCCCGAATATTTTCTTCCCCTTGAATAGTGAGATATTGGTGTTTACCGCTTTCAGAAGGAGAAAAAATACTTTGTCCGATACTGTCTATGGTGATTGTTCCCTTCTCGGATAAATTGAAATAATTATTCCCCGGTTCTATGGCTTGTAGCACGGATGTCAAATCCCATGTTTCTCTGTCATATGGCATTTCCTGAAATATTTTATATGATACGCACAGAGGATGTTTATAACTGTCGGCAAAATCATTTAATATACTTTGATGAGGATATCGAATCTTGTTTCCTAGTTCCCATCCGCTGGCAATAATCGGAGTAGGCCATTTTTTGAAAGTAATTTGGGCTGCATTCAGATCATTAACAATGTTCCATTCAGGGAAGTCGAATTCATTATCATAGAGTCCTCCCATGACAGATAGTAATTTTACCTTTTGTGCTACCAAGGCTTTTCCATCCAGCTCGCTGTATTCATCTGCTTCCGAGATAAGCAAACGGGCTAGATTTGTTTCCGGACCTAAGGCTATAAATACCACAGAATGATCTCCTTGCTCTGCCAGCAATTTACGCAACAGTTTATATCCTTCCGGAATATGATCTTTTAGGCTTCTTTTTGGATGTAATATTTTATTATTGTCAATAATAGTATCCAGTGTTTGGCGGAGATAATGTCCGTCGTCTGTATTCATCCCATTATAAGCATAGCCTAAGGGTATGTCGTATTTGTCGTTGAAACGACAATAAGCGTCAATATATTCCAGTGAATAAGGATTACACTTGCTTATAGTGATACCTAGCAAATCAATTTTTTCTTTTTTCTCATAATTAAGCAGCATTTGCATAGCTAAAACATCATCGATGTCATTTCCAACATCCGTGTCGAGTATGACAGGAATTGCAGAAGTAGTCTCTTTCTGTTGTGCACAGGAGCAGAATAAAGAGACGGTTATTAGAATGATTGCTATATATTTGAACATATCTTGGGTTTTTATAAGTTATTACCAATATTCTCAATTGTATTGCTGGTTAATGATTGTTGCGAGGAATAAGTTACTTTATAAAGTACGCCTCCTTTGGCATGGAGAGTCTGATTCTCTAAAGTTGCAGTTCCTTCTTTGGTAAATGTGCCATTTACATCATATCTTCCGGAAATGGTTTCTCCAAATTTACCATTCTCTAGTTTGAATTGAGAGTCATTCAAACTATAAATCAGTAAATAATTGTGCATGTCTAATACGAAACCTAAAGAAGCATTATTTGTCTGGAATGTGATTTGTGCTCCAGTAGTACATATTAGTTGTTCTAATTTGTCTTTTGGCTGATTATCGTTAATATTAAATGCTGCAAAATTCTCCGGTTTTACTTTGGCAACGTCTATATAAGCTGCCGCCAAGCCTTTTATGAGACTACGAGTAGGGGGCGTAAAATCTTTTTCTTGTAAATCCCACGTATAAATTCCGTGGTCAATTTGGTCCGGTTCGGTAGTGTTGTTGATAAAGAAGTTGCTGGTAGCCAAATCATAAATATTATAGCCTCCTCCTAATGCGAAAGATGTCAAGATAAGACTCGGACTGTTTGTATAACTACCTTTGTTCTCGGCAACCAGCGCATAATTTCCAGCAATTGATGCGTATGCCATGACTTCATTTTTGAGATGTTTAATATTATCTTTATAAGCATCAACGCCAATGAAATCAATGCCTTGAAGATCGAATACATCTTTGGGGCGAGCATTAGTTGCCTCTGGAAATGGATTAATACCATCACCGTAAATTAGATTGACACGAGTTACTACTTTGTAAGAACTGTTTTTTACAGCTTTTCCTACAGTGTTTAATGCATTTGTGATCATTGTCCAGGCCTTCTCTTTGCTTAGAGGAGTCCCATCCCGATATTTTAAATCTTTTTGGTCGATTCTCCAGCGCATTAATGCATCAGGTTCATTATGGATCTGCGCTGATATAACGGGATGCTTGTCTCCATTTTGAGAATCCCAGTATCGGATGTGGTTAAATAAGGCGGTGATGGCTTTGGTTTCTCTCTCCAGTACCCATTCATCATCAAGAATCATGGTGTATTGGTAACCATAATAGTTCCAAAAATTTCCTTCATCATTCCGGCTGAACCTTATATTCTTGAAGCACATATTGAGGTATCAGGTAGGAGAATGAATCTCCTACCATATTCGTACTGAACCAAAGTAATTCCATTTTCAAATTATACTTGTTGACGAACTGCAAGATTGAGTTTACGATACTATAATCGTACTTGTTTTCTTTAGGCTCTACCATATTCCATGAAATTGGAATTTGCACACAATTTAGTCCCAGTTCCTGAGCTTTCTTGAAGTAGTTTTCCACTTCATTAATAGTCATCTTGTCACAATTGAGAAGGGCATCAAGGCGTATTTGTGCACCAAGAAACGGAAAAGGTTTACCGTCAACAGAAACATATGTTTTGTTGTTCTCAGTCACTAGTTTACTTACTTCTATTTGAGAAAGTATTGGTTCGACGTATGTTTCATTATTATTGTCAGAACAAGCTGTTGCGAATAATGAAAAGAAAACCAGTGCGTAAGTTAGTATTATCATTCTTTTATACATAATTGGTCTTTGTTAAATTAGTAGATTATTGGATTATTGCGGGGTTCCTCCTCCTGTCATAGGCCAGCCCGGATTCTGATAGATAGGAGAAGAATCCAAATCACCTCCGGATGAAGTAACCAGAAAATGTTCTGCTGCTATCGGATCGAGATAGTGTGCCATATTCCATTTATAGCCGTTGTAAACAATGTTATTGGCTGTGATGTGATAAGGAGCAAGATAAGTACTGAAGCTACGTGGTGAAACATTTTCTCCTTCTTTAAGAATGGAGTTGCCGTTAGAATCTTTATACCAGTCCCAGCCATACATTTCCTGCCATAAATTCATTCCTAGGATATGGTAGGGTTTGGTAATCATCTGGTCCATTGAACGCCATCTATGTAAGTCCATGCTACGTAAACCTTCCGCCATCAACTCACATCTTCGTTCACGGCGGATATTATAACGTGTGGCATCAATAATTTCTCCGCCGGAATATGCCCCCCAATCAGTTTCTGCTTCTTTTGACATATCTGTAAGCCTGATTGTTTTGGTATAGTCCTCATCAATGCCGGCTCTGCGACGAATCGCTTTCCAGTACTTTTCTGCATAGGAGTCGAGTGAACCATGCAATTCATAATAAGCTTCTATATAGTTGAGATAGGCTTCGGCTGTACGGAATATGATAGAACCGACAATACTTTGAGTGTTATTTGTGTATTTCCCGTCAGGGTTTAATCCTTTGCGTAAGGCATAGCCTGTATTGTACTTTTCTGTAACAGAAGAGGCGGTTATATTGGGTCCCCATTCTTCTACTACCCCATGATCTCCTGCCTGAGTATGCAAATTTTTCTGTCCTGGCTTTTTGATGAAGATGTCTGCACGGGTATCCCTGTTTTTAGTGATATGAATGATATTATTATCTCCCCAATAAGATGAGTTTTCATCTGCCCACATCGGGGATGCATAAATAGGTTCTCCATTTTTAAGAATAAAGGCGTCAATCATGCTTTTAGTAGTGCCTACTCCATTGTTGCCGACACATCCGTATTGACAAACTTCATTTGCCACTCCTAATCCTGTGTTGTAGCGCCTCCATAAAAGTACTTCATTGTATTTCTCCATGTCAATATCGCAGAACATACTGAAATAAGGATTTTCAGGTTCCGAAGAAGTTTGTGGGAATACTCCTGTATTGGCAGTTAATATATTATATTTTTCTGCTATGATTTGTGCCGCTTTAATAGCTTCATCAAAGAAGAACTCTGATTCTTTTTCAATACTTCCGGATTTAAATGAGTAATTAGCATTATAATCTTTATTTGCTCCCGGCCATCCCGGTCCATTGGGTACAAAAGCTGTTCCTTTAAAATTCTTCAGCCATGAGCCTTCGTAAAGTGCGACCCTTGACTTGAGAAGGATAGCGCAGTCTTTGCTTAGCCGGTTCTTGCCTCCGGAAGGAGCTATGTTTTGCATCATTTCTATAGCTTTGTCCAGATCAGATAAGATAAATCTGGCTACTTCATTTCGGGGGGCTCGTTTGCTGATTTCTATCAGAGCTTCACGTTCATTAGGATAAGTTTTAGTAATAATAGGAAAGTCGCCTAATGATTTTAATCTTTCAAAATACATGAAAGCTCTGAAGAAATACATTTCTCCGATATAGTGTTTGATATTGGTCGTGTTTCCGACAATGGCATTGTTTTCATACGATGGAAGCACATTTTCAAAGAAATAATTGCATCGGTAAATATCAGCGAAATACCATGAGCCTCCTTCTTGTCCTACTTTCCAGTATCCGGGTGCATACATTACGTTAGGTTGCATACCGGCCATATTATCTGTGTTATTGTCAATTTCAAAAGTTCCATATCCATAGGTGCCATGAGTAGGTAGCACTTGATATTGATCAGTAGCAAAAGCTGCAATATTACTTTCTGTTGTCAGATATTCATTTGGAGAAAGTTGATCAAGAGGTTCCTGGTTTAGGAAATCATTGCAACTTGTCAAAAAGAGCACTCCGCTCAATAAGGTTGATATCGTAAGTCTTTTCATAATATCCTGTTTTTAGAATGTGACATTTAATCCAAAAGAGAATGTTCGGGATAGTGGGTAAACGTTTCCGTGTCCCCAACTACCGCCTTCGATTGATTCGGGGTCGAAGAAGTCAATAAGGCTCGTAATGGTGAACAAGTTTTCACCGGATGCGAATATCCTAAGGTGCTGCATTCCCATTTTTTGTACAATGTTGTGTGGCAAGCTATATCCTATCTGCAGATTCTTCAGACGTAGATAAGATGCATCTTGTAAATATTTAGTTTGTGATTGCTGGTTTTTATCGGTGTTGAATAAGGGTCTTGGATAGTAGGAATTCAGATTCGTTCCCAATGGACTGGCTTCGTCATTTCGGAAATAATCATCGTGTCCTTTTAGTGCTGTGGAAAACCAGGGCCCTTGTCTACCGTTTGCACCCCAGAAGTAGTAACTACCCTGAAAATAATCTCTTTTCAATGTTCCTTGCCAGAACATTCTGATATCGAATCCTTTCCAATCGGCGGCTAATTCCAGTCCTACATTATATCGGGGCGTGGAGTTACCTATTCTTTTTAAATCACCGTGATCTTGTAAGGTGTGGCTTCCGGCATCAATTTTTCCGTCTTCATTCAGATCTTTATACATAATGTCTCCGGCTTTCCAGTCTTGTCCGAGATTACTTTGTCCACCGTTGATTAATCTTCCGATGTGTTCAGCCATTTCCTGGTCAGATTGTGCAATGCCTATCGTTTCATATCCCCATATTTCACCCACGTATTTTCCGGCATAAAATCCATCTATCAGTCCGGAAGGATTTGAATAACGAGTAATCTTGGTACGACTGTCGGCAAGTGTAAAGCGGGCACTATAATTCAATCCATTATTTAACCGGTCTTTCCACATTAGTTCCAGTTCCCATCCGAATGTTTTAAGATTTGTATTATTGGAACTGGGAACGGCTGTTCCAAGGACTACAGGCAATTTCTCCGAAGGGCCGACCATATCGTCAGTTTTACGAATGTAATAATCAAAAGAGCCGGTTAGCCGATTGTTAAACAGGCCAAAGTCAACTCCGGCATTCCATGTACGGATTTTCTCCCAGGAGAGATTATAGCTGACGAGTGAAGGTGCCCAGGCAATATTGGCTAATGTTCCGTCAATGATCCATGATCCTGTTCCTGTACCGATTGTAGAATAAGTCGGATATAAAGAAGATGTATTTTGGTTACCCAAACTACCATAAGAGGCTCTGACCTTAAATGTGTTGACAACTTTGCTGACAGGCAGGAAGAATTTTTCTCTGGCTATGTTCCAGCCTACTGATGCGGAAGGGAAAAATCCCCAACGACTGTCACTACGAAATCGTGAGGAACCGTCATAGCGTAGATTTACTTCCAGAAGATATTTTTCCAGGTAATCATAATTCAATCTGCCGAAGAATCCGGCGGTAGCCCATCTGTTGTGTCCACCTGCTACATTCGGAGCAACTTTTTGGTTATTTGAATCCATTCCGGTAGAAGTGTTGATAGTCGGTTTTCCCGGATAAATGACTCCTAGCTTCTCAGCAGCTATATCTTTATAATTATTTTGTTCGGCTTGAAACCCGAAAAGAACTTTCATATTATGTGATTTTGCAAAGGTCTTTGCATAATCTGTATAGAGATTTACATTAAAATAATCGCTGGCATAAGTGCCTTCATGTACTTGGGAATCGTTATTCCATGTATTGCCCTTAGTCTTTCCGTCAACACCTGTCTGATGAACAGTTAAGTAATCCCAGTGTGAATATTGTGTGTTGTATCGATAGCTTAAATCTCCAATCAGTCGCCACCCTTTGATAGGTTCTACCGTTATATTCAGTTGTTGGTAGAGCCAAGTGTTTCGTTCTTGTTTTTCACCTCCGTTTTGCATTTGGAGCACATGGTCGTCATATAGTATACCATTCGGGTCATAAAGCGGTTTGGTAGGCCAACATTGGCGTCCGATTTCGGCAAAAAAACTTTCATTAAGATGTGTTGGCTGTACATAGTCACTTCTGATAAAGCGGGTATTGAATCCGACTGATACTATTTTTGATAATTGTGCGTTGATTTTCGCAGATGCAGTATATCTGTTTGAGTATTCATCCCCAATTCTGAGCTCTCCATCCTGACCTAAATAGTTCGCTGATAAATAGTATTGTATTTTGTCTGTCCCGCCAGTAACGCTGATATTGTGCTCGTGTGCAAAGACATTGTCTTTGAAAAAATAGTCATAATAATCAATATTATCATTTCCTTGTGAATATCCGTCTGCCCATAACGAAGGATTATTGGGTACGGGGATGGTAGAATCGGTAATTTTGCCGGCCATATAATCTTTGATGCGGTTTATCCTTTCTTCCGAGACCCAATTGTAAGGTCCCCATCCGGAATTGGCGGCTGCATCATTATAGTATAAGGAGAACGTGTAAGAGTCTAATGAAGAAGGCATATTGATAGGGCTACTTACACGGAAGCTGTTGTTGTAGTTAACTTGCGCTTTACCGGCCTTTCCCTTCTTGGTCGTTACTAAGATTACTCCGAATGGTGCTCTGGAACCATAAATAGAAGAAGCTGCCGCATCCTTCAGAACTGAAATAGATTCTATATCCTGCGGATTAAATATCTCCTTCCATACCATCTATCAAGACTAGGGCGCTTCCTGTAGAACCTTCTCCGATAGTTCCGACTCCACGTACATTGATCGATTGTTTCTGATTGAGACCTCCTCCCTGATTGCTATAAATATTCAAACCGGGAACCTGTCCTTGTAATGCCTGGACTGCATTGGATACAGGGATTGCTTCGAAGGCTTTCGAGTCAATGACTCCGACAGAACCGGTTAAATTAATCTTCTTTTGGGTACCATAACCTACAACGACCACTTCATCCAATAAATTGTCGTCAACTTCCAGTGTTACGTTTATCATTTTTCTATCACCTACTGTAAACTGGACTGTTTTAAATCCGATGTAACTGAATTCGATAGTTGAACTTGGATCCGCTTTCACTTGGTAGTGTCCGTTAAAGTCAGTGACAGTTCCGGATACTATATTCCCATCTTTTACTTTTATGGAAACTCCCAGTAGAGGTTCTCCATTATTATCTTTTACTGTTCCGGATACATAATTCTGAGCATATGTATTCATTGAACATAAAAGTAGGAAGCCCAGCAGGCAGATAAGCTTATGACTTGAGTTATAAGTTATCAGGTGGACAGCTTTCTTTAAGAGAGTAGAATGTCGATTAGTTTTCATAATCCATTAAATTTAAAAGTTGAATGATAAGGCTAATTCTTTTTCTAACATGAAGTGTTTTACTTCATCGAGAGTAGGAATAGACGGTTGGGCACCGGAACGTGTAACAGCGATAGCTGCCGCGGCATTCGCAAAACTCAATGCATCCCGGTCTATTTCCCTTTGGGCACAAATTACAGCCAATGCCCCACAGAACGTGTCACCTGCTGCAATAGTATCAATCGCATTTACTTTGTATCCGGGAAGCTGAATGATTTCTTTGTCGTTTTTCATATATACACCTTGACTTCCCAATGTGATCACAGCATTGCGTGCACCTGCCTGTAATAAGCTTAGAGCGATTTCTTCAAGATTATTTCCTGTATATTCAATTCCTGAGATGAAGGCTGCTTCCAGTTCATTGACGACTAGTATATCAATGGCTTTCATCAGCTCCTCATCAATCAGGCAGGCGGGGGCGGGGTTAAACAAAAACCTTTT
>OGOH01002029.1_pt1 | contig 13269 bp, 12 predicted proteins | sample 1552571 | NCBI WGS metagenome assembly OGOH01 (sample SAMEA2580170, study PRJEB22360) | human gut metagenome | biome: human gut; feature: human-associated habitat; material: faeces | place: Denmark | collected 2008/2010
GCTGTTTGACAACAGTAGCATGGCGATTGTCACTTAAATAGAACCTTCCGGAGCCCGACTTTATCCCTGATGGAGACAGACGTAAGCGGTGAAACTCCTTTTACTACCGGCATTCATCTGTTCGATGCCGACAGAAAGGAATGACACTGGCGTATGTTTCTTAACATACTCTTTTGGGTGACATAATGTTAGCCTTATTTCTTATCTTTGGGACAAGGACGTAAGAAACGCTTACAGTCTGCTAATTTTAAATCTGAATAAAGATGAGACCGGAAGATTACATCACCCGTGAGGGGAAGTTTGGTGCGCACAACTATCATCCCCTGCCTGTCGTTCTCCAGAAGGGAGAAGGTGTTTATGTTTGGGACGTGGAAGGAAAACGATATTTTGATTTCCTGTCCGGCTATTCCGCCCTGAGCCAAGGGCATTGTCATCCGAAGATCATTAAGGCACTTACCGACCAGGCACAGCAGTTGACACTAGTGTCGCGTGCTTTCCATGCCGATATTTTAGGAGAGTACATGGAGTTTGCCTGCAAGTTCTTCGGGTATGACAAACTGTTGCCGATGAACACCGGAGCCGAGGCGGTCGAAACGGCTCTGAAGCTGGCGCGGCGCTGGGGATACCGGGTGAAGGGGATAACCCCTGAACATGCGAAGGTCGTCGTCTGCAGCGAGAACTTTCACGGACGAACGATCACAATCATTTCCATGAGTACCGATCCCAGTTCGTATGCGGACTTCGGGCCTTATACGCCTGGTTTTATCAAAGTGCAATATAATAATGTGGCCGAATTGGAAGAGGCATTGAACGATCCGGACGTAGTCGGTTTCTTGCTGGAACCTATACAAGGGGAGGCTGGCGTGGTCGTCCCCGACGAGGGGTATTTGCGTAAGTGTTATGACCTCTGCCGGCAACATAACGTTCTCTTTATCGCCGACGAGATCCAGACGGGTATCGGACGCACCGGTAAACTGCTTGCCTGTGATTATGAGAATGTCCATCCTGACATACTGATTTTAGGTAAGGCTTTATCCGGAGGTGTCACTCCTGTCTCGGCGGTCTTTGCCGACGATGAGATCATGTTGACGATCGCTCCGGGTGAACATGGTTCCACCTATGGCGGTAACCCGTTGGCTGCCCGTGTAGCGATAGCTGCCCTTGAGGTGGTGCGTGACGAGCATCTTTCGGAGAATGCTTTCGAAATGGGTATCCTTTTCCGCAGTGAAATGGAGAAGATCGACAATCCGATGATCCGCCAAGTGCGCGGAAAAGGACTTTTGAATGCTGTTGTCACTGAGCCGCGAGGTGGAAAAGCGGCCTGGGATATTTGTTTGGCACTGAAAGAAAAAGGATTGATCGCCAAGCCAACGCACGACCATATCATCCGTTTCACTCCCCCGTTGGTCATTGACCGGGATCAGATGATGGAGGCTATTGGCATTATTAAAGATGCATTCGCTCAATTTTGATTGCCTATGAAGATAAATGTGATAGGAGTACCTCTCAATTTAGGGTGTGACCGCGAAGGTGTGGAGCGCGCTCCGAACCATCTGCGTGAACGGGGCCTGATGAGGATTATCCGTAAAAACGGACATCGGGCCTTCGATCTGGGTAATCTGTATGTCCCTTTGGTTTCGGAGGCGGATAAGTTTGCCAGAGGGCGGAGCTTGAAATATCTGGATGCGATTGTCGAAGTCAATAATAACCTGGCAGAGCTGGTCTACGACACGTTGCGCGGAGGGGCTTTCCCTTTGGTGATAGGCGGAGATCATTCGTTAGGGTTGGGCAGTGCGTCAGGGGTGGGAAAGAGCTTTGATGATTTCGGTATCATCTGGTTGGATGCGCATGGCGACATCAATACGAGCGAGACTTCTCCCAGCGGCAATATTCATGGGATGCCGCTTAGCGCCTTGATGGGGATGGGGAGCGAAGAATTAGTCAATATCTATGCGCCCGGCAATAAGGTGAACCCGCAGAATGTTTTCCTGGTCGGGACCCGGAGCCTGGATGAAGGGGAGCAGGCTTTGATCGAGCGTGAGCAGTTAAGCGTTTACACGATGGACATGATCCACCTGAAGGGTATCGGTTTTGTTGCCGAAGATATCAAACGGAAGCTAAAGGAACGGAAGATACGGAATGTCCATTTCAGCATAGACGTGGACAGTATCGATCCCCGCTTTGCACCCGGTACAGGGACACGCGTGTGCGAAGGGTTGATGCCGAACGAGTTCAAGGATTTCGTCGAACATATACTATTCACCAATCTGATCAAGTCGATGGATCTGGTCGAGCTGAATCCCGAACTGGATGTGAACGATCAGACAACCAATCTATGCTTGGACATAATCGATTATATAACAGCCCGTTTGTAAGCGGATTCTATTGTAGAGAATGGGACTTGGGGTTCCTCGTAGAAGAAACTGTCTTGAAACTCCAAGAGCCGTTCTTGAAGCGTAAGCATATCCGAAACCGTTTTTTAGAACGGATAACCGATTGCCAGATGGACGCCCATGCCGTCTTTGAAGTCCGGAATATTGTAATAGCCTTTCTTCCCCGTATCGTACGGTACGTGCAAGCCGATTCCCCAATCCAGGCGGATAACGAGGAAGGTCAGGTCGTAGCGTAGTCCGATACCGGTTCCTAAAGCCAGGTCTTTCAGGAAACGGCCCCATTTCAACTGTCCGCCGGGGCGGCTTTTGTCGTAGCGTAGCAGCCAAACATTACCGGCATCGAGGAAAGTCGCTCCGTGCAGATCGCCCAAAATCGGGAAACGGTATTCCAGATTGGCTTCAAATTTGATGTCACCGGTCTGATCCAAATAGCCGTATTTTGAGTCGGTTGGGCGATAACTGCCCGGTCCGATGCTTCGGATCGTGAAAGCCCGGATACTGTTGGCACCGCCTATATAAAATTGTTCGCTGTAAGGTGTCGTGATCGAATTGCCGTAGCTATATGCGACTCCGGCCATCAGGCGTCCGACCAGGTGTTGCTTCTTTCCGAGATAATAGTTGTATCGTATTTCGCTCGTCAGTTTGGCAAACTGGGCGAACTTATTCCCAAACAACTTCTTTTCTCTTTTGTTAAAGTCCTTCCCGGCAATCGCATAAGCCGCGTCGAGGATAAGACCTGCCTGTGTGAAGGAAGACTGCCACCAGAGATGGTGCTTTTTGGTGGTGATGGGAGAATCGTCATATGTATAGGTATACCCCATGGAAGGAATGAACTGGTCTTCGAGGCTTCGCCCTAACGCTTTGTTGACACCTACGATAGAGTCGAATTCATGTGTTCTGTGCTGCAACAACGAGTAGGTCAGCTTGAACGGCGTCACCGAATGGTGGCTGGTCGCTGATGGCTGGAACTCATACGAGGCACTTCCACCGAATGCCAGCATCTTGAAAAATTTGGCACGATTCAACTGATCCGCATAGATACGGAAAGAGGTACTGGAAGGGTATTTCGTATCATGTTTTATCAAACTGGGGAAAAGTACCTGCGGGAAAGTCAGCGTACCGCTGATACCGAACTCCCAGCTGTTGATCGCCGAGCTGCTGCCCGAAACCCGTTTGCCGGTCTGCCATTCGTAAGAACCGCGCATACTGACGCCGAATGTCTCCCCTCCTCCGAATATATTCCGTTTGGTAACGCTGAAAATGGCGCCCGGTCCTGTCTGGTCATTGCTCTTGGTAGTCACGTTCAGTTCCAGTTCGCCATCCAGAGGAAGGTCGTAAACGGTGTTGATCTGCAAGTTCAACGTATCGCAACGGCGGGCGGTATCTTTGGGGATATATTGCATTTCCGAATAACGGAAAATGCCGAGACGGGAGAAGCCGGTCTGGGTCTTTTCCTGCCGTTGCTGCGAATAGAGATCGCCGGGGCGGAATTTCAGTCGGTCGTACAGCACCTTCGGACGGACACGCAACTTCCCTTCGTAAAAGATGGTCATATCTTTATACCGGATGGAATCTGTCGGTGGCTCGTTGTTGTAGCCGTTCAGGAATACCGATATGTCGCCTATCTTCCAGGGGCGCAGTACGGTGCGTGGCAACCCCGGCTTTGTGGAGATACGGAGTGCCACCTTTCCGGGATTCATGATCGTATCGGCCTGATAGCTGATAAATTCGGGACGGAAATAGTAATACCCGTTGTTGCGAAGGGAAGTGCAGGGAAGAGATACGCTGGCGTTCGGCTTCGAGTTGTACGACATTGAAATTATCTCCGTCGCGTAGAAGCCGGTCGCCGATGTTGCGCTGGACGAGTGTGTCGATGCGATGCCGTAGCCGGACGTAAGCAATGCTGTCGTATGTGTAGGCATTGTTCATCTCCACCTTGTAGCTGATCTTTGCCTTTTTGGGGTTCTTGGGGTCCGGTTCCACCTCGTAGGAAGTAGCTCCGTTGAAGTATCCGTATTCGCGAAGCAGGTTATAGGCAACCTTTGTCCGGACTTCCGGATTGACCGTGTTGATGAAGACGGGTTTGGATGCCAGTTTATTGAATATCCATTTACCCACTTTTCCCTTTCTGTTCACGAATGCATTGTACATCCATAGTCCGAACGGCAAAGGGATACGGATAGACGAACTCCCTAGCAGGGCGTTATTGGGCGGATAGGCAAGAGCGGCCTCTATTTCCGTCAGCGCCTCTTCCCCTTCCTTGCTTTTGTCCTCGTTCGTCACTTCAATCTTCTTGATTCCTGTATATAAAACTTCCCCCTCCGGCAAATTCTTCGTTGTTGAGCAGGAAGCAAGCAGGAATAACGAAATATATGCAATATATTTGATGTGTTTCATTTTTTCTCTTCTGTTTGTTTGTCATCCGTTACCGGTTTGGGCTTGTTTTTTTTAAAGATGAAGAGTTCACGGAGGTGAAGCATCTTTTTACGCAGGACGATACCGGCACCGGTTTCTGTGATCTCGCCTTCCAGTAGACTCTCGTAGTTCTTGTCGTGGAAGAGCTTGATGTAGCGGGTTCCGCTGCCGTCGAGACGGTATTCGATCGAAACGTTGTCGATGAACTGCTGCGACTGTCCGGCGTTGACATCCTGTCCGGTCGAAACACGTCCGCCCAGTATGATACTGATCCGGTCGTTGTAGAACCGCTTGGCGAAACGGAAAGAGAAATCTGTCCGCTCCCCACCTGATCCTGTGCCGTTCTGGTCGTACTGCTCCATGCCCAAGGTGATATCCACAGACTTCAAGGCGCTACCCGCGATATTGTTGATTTCGCTTTGCAAGAAGCTGTTTAGGGCAGCTCCCATATCGAGGCTCGGTTTCTTTCCGCCGCCGCCGACATCGCTCATGTTGAGGTACATCCCTGTGACAAGCATCGTAACGGCGATCTGCGAGCGTTGGCCTTCGCCCATCTTGTCCAGTTCTTGTTGCATGGACTGGTCTTCCGGTGCGGAGAGGATAAATTGCAGTTGCAGGTTCTCCAATGTCTGTTTGATCGCCACACCGACATTGAAGGTGACCAGACGTGAGCTGCCGTCGTCCTGTGTGACGGATGCCCGCATCCGCTCGGTTGCTGTCAGGTTCAGCATCGGGTCCATCGGGTTGCCGCTCCACTGGACGTAACTACCGTCCTGTATCGTGAACTCCTTGAGCGGAATAATCGGCATGGCATATTTTACCATGCCTCCCGAAAGTGTATAACGTCCGTTCAGGATCATTTCACCCTGTGTCGTATATTGGAATGACAAGTCGCCCCCTCCCTCCAGTTCCACACGGCTCGATTGGTCGGGGGTGATGTCTGCGTTCAGACGCACAGCCTGATCGATCCGGATGGTCATCAGCATGTCCAGTCCGCCGATGGGCAGGGGGGCTTCCGGGCGGTATCGGCGGGTCAGCAGCGTATCGGAGAAATCGGTAAAGGTCACAAGGTCTGCTAAGCGGTCTTGAGCCGTGAGCGGGGATTCCTGCATCACGTAAGTGACATTTGTCCCGCCCAACAGTTGTAAATCTCCTCTCATGATCAAGGCGTCGAGCGGTCCCTTGACAGTCGAGTTGAGGTTGACAAGCAGCTTGCCGTACACCATGCTTTCCTTATTGCGTTTCACATTCAGCAGTTGCATGTCGTGGGCTGTCAGTTTCAAGTTTGCCGTCATTCGGGAAAGATTGTGAATGTCGATCGTTCCGTCGACTACGAACGGATTGGTCCCCGATGCATAGATGTTGTATTTGTCGAAACTGATCAGATTATTCTTGATCTTGATATCCTGCTTGTCGAAACGGAAGGAAGAACCGACTGCCGTGACATATACCGCCGAGCTGTCCATCCGCACATACCCGTTGACGGCAGGAGCCGAGGTGGTCCCGGTTATCGCCAGTTCCCCTTGCAAGGCTCCCGTCAGTTTGGCCATCTTGTCCGGAATGAACGGGTTTACCATCTCCAATGGCAAGGCGGTGATGTTCATATTTCCGTCCAGATAATCCGTTTTTCCCATTTTGTAATAGGCATTGATCGCCGCAACCTCGTTACGGTCGCGGAAAAGGTGCATGTCGACCTGATGCTCCTTGTCGCTAAGTGGCAGGGAAACAGTGTTGAACATCAGTTCACCTACCCGTCCCCCTTCATAGAACAGGCTGTCGATATGAGCGTCCGCCACAACCATGAAGCTGCTGTCCGAAGGGGCATACTGCAAGTCGGCGCTAAGCATCCCTCGCATGGAAGGGAGGTCCGGGAATCCCTTCGTGATCGCATCTAGGTCTATCTGGCTTAGCTCGGCATGGATTTCTTCCATTCCTTCTTCTCCGGCAAGCGAGTGAATCCAGAGCGAAGCATTGTTTTCACCGGTCAGCCGGACATCGGCGGCAATATCCTTTATGTTGCGGTACAGGATATAATTATCGGTATTCAATTTAAATGTACGGAAAGCCAGTATCGGGTCTTCTGGGAAAAGATGCAGGCGCAATCCCTCTTTTTCCTTGTCGACACGAGCCCCTAACCGGATACCGGTTTTACCTTGGCCGTCGGTATATTCCAGTTTGGCATCGACAAAAGTGTTGCGGAGCTTTCCCAGCAAGCTGGCGGTGAAAGGTTGTTGTTTCCTGTATTTTGTCTTGATGACTTTCGTGTCGTACAACAAGCCGAGCGAATCCTGCCGGACAATGAGGCAGATCGTGTCGATCCGTGTTGTGTCCTGCATTAGGTTGAAGAGATCGGCATCGAGGAAGAAACCCTCTTCCGGTGAAGTGCTGGCTTCGATATTCAGGTTGTCGAAGGTAATATAATATTGTTGCAGGATGTTGTAGATCGGATTATCCTTACCGGCTGTGATTTTCAGGTCCATATCCGGGAGGAGCGGACGGAAAGATGGAATGTCGATCATCGAATCGCGTTCTAGCTGTTGGGTGAGACCTTCGTTTATTTTCGTGAACTTATCGGTCATCGTCTCGATATCCGCATTTCCGGTCAGGACGATTCCAAAGTCTCCGGCGTGGAAAGAGACGCGGGTAGTGTCTTTATCGCTGTGAGCGTGTAGAGTCAATGTTTTCGGGTGGAACTTACCGGTCGGATTTATCAGTTCCCAGTTACCGAGGGTAACGTCCACTTGGTTATTCTTTCCCATGTCTGTTTCCGCCTCTGCGAAAAGCTGGAAGGAGGTCGCCAGCGAATCGTTCATAAAGTGCATGCCGTATAGGTCCAGGTTTTGCACGTCGGCGATTAGCATCGCATTCACTTTCTTCTTGTGGAGGGTTGCATTGAGCGACATATCCATCTTCGCAAGCGGATAATGGCTGAGCAGGTCGAATTTCAACAAGTTCTTTTCCAGCGAACCGTCTAACCTTACGTCGGATACGGTGTATGTCCCATACTCGATATTCGTAATCTTCCCCTCTAATTTAGCCCAAGTGGAAACGTGGAACGGATCATACCCTTTCCCCTCGGCACGGAACGAGGCGGCCAGGTGGTAAAGGGAATCTTTGGGTAAGAAATCGGTTGGTTTCAGGCTGTCAATCTTCAGGTCAGCCAAGTAAGACGCTTGTACGGGGTTATAACGTGCAGTCAGTCCGACCTTGCCTTCGCCTTGCGTGAGCAAAAGGTCGGCGCGGTACTCTTGGTTTTGCAAAGTTGCTTCCCCTTTCAGTTTCATTACCGGAAGGTTATAGCGTGACCGTTCGGATTCCGGTAGCATGCTGAGAACAAAGTCAAGATTCCCGGTTTGGGCATCCAGCTGAAACTTACCCGAACGGCGGATACTGTCTGCCACGGCCCTCATTTCTCCTGTGATATTCAGATTGAAGATGCCAGGCAGTTCGCCTTTCAGCTGGCGCAGCCGTAAAGCAGCTAGATTCCCTTCTATTCCGGCTGTCAGGCTGATTTCTTTTTGGGGATAGGCTTGTTTGAACTCCTTGGGGAGAGGACCGGCAAAGATAAATACATCTTCTTTTCCTACCGAGGCTGTCAGCAGGCTATGGAGCGTACCGCTCGGTGTATTCCAGGGAACGGTTGCCAGCAGGCGGATCTCTGAGTAAGGTGTTTTCAACAGAAGCCCCGGAACCTGTATCGTCGTGCTGTCACTGCTGATGTCTCCGGTCAGTGAACTGAGCGTCAACCCCGAGCGGTCATTAGCAGAAAATTTTTTGATCCGTGCACTGATGTCCCTGCCTCCGTACAAAAGCGAATCGATCCGGATATTCACATCGTTCAAGGCTATATGTGCCGGATCGAAACCCGGCGCCGGGTCACTATAGCTACCGTCGTAGCTCAGGGAAGAGCCGGACAGCAGAAACTGGGAAGCACTGTAGCGTGCCGATCCGAGGTCGACTATCCCGTCGGTTAATCCAGCCTTGTCGATATAAGTCGAAAGACGCAGCGAGTCGCCCGGTATCTGCATGGCAAACGCTACCCGATCCAGGTCGATTTGATCCAGCATCAATTTCCAGTTGACCGCCGTCGATGTCGTATCCTTGTTTGTTGTCGTGTCGTTCATCAGGAGAGTGATGGCTGTGTCCGAAAGGTCGATTTTGTTCAGCCGGGCGATCTCTTTTCCGAGGTCTATACGGTCTGCTTTAGCATAGAGCTTTCCTAAAGTACCTTTGATCTCCATTCCCTCGATCAGGTTGCCTGTATTAGCTTTCACGCCGCGCAGGTCGATCGCATCCACCAAGACTTCTTTTTTCAGCAGTGGCAGCGGACGGATGTTAACTTGGAAACTTTCGAGTGACAATAACGTGTCGGGAGGAGTTATGACTTTCACGTCCCGGACCGTCAGATTCAGTGGGAAGGAAAGACGTATCTGCCCGATCCCGATATTCATACCGGTTGTTTCACTGGCATATTCGGTGGCTAGCCGCACAGCGAAATTCTGGAGGGGGGGTATATATAAAAGAATTGAAATCAAGATGACCAATACCACCGGTATCAGGCATATGATCCCTATTCGCTTCATCCAACGTCTCATTTGTTCTTATTGTGTGTTTTCGTTATAATCATAACGGTTAAAGGACCTGTTTTGTTTGACATTCCATTAACAAAAATAGGGAATAAATTAAAAATAAAGAAGTAATATCGATAAAACGGTAATAATAACTGCTTGGAGCCGTTATATTAAGGCTGAACATAAAAAGATTAAACGATGATTGGAATATCGGATCTGGAATACCTTTGTGCGGAAGTACGGCAAATAGCCCGTAAAGCCGGTGCATTTCTGCGTGATGAACGGCAAAAGTTCGACCGGGAGCGGGTGGAGGAAAAGAGTGCACACAATTATGTCTCGTATGTAGATAAAGAATCCGAACGGCGTCTGGTCGAACAACTTTCGACATTGCTTCCCGAAGCTGGGTTTATTGCCGAAGAGGGTTCGGGAAGCCTGACGGACGAGGAGTATTGTTGGGTGATCGATCCGCTCGACGGGACCTCCAACTATATCCATGATATGGCTCCTTACAGTGTCAGTATTGCCTTGCGGGATAGGGAAGAACTGTTGTTGGGAGTTGTATATGAGGTCTGTCGCAATGAATGTTTTTATGCTTGGAAAGGAAGTAAGGCTTATCTGGACGGTAAAGAAATACGGGTAACGGATGTAGCTGTTTTGGATAAGGCTTTTGTTGCGCTTGGTTTCCCCTATGATTCCGACCACTATCGTCCGATCGCCCAAAAGCTGGTGGACCGTTTGTATGGTTATGCCGGGGGGACGAGGCTGTTGGGATCTGCTGCGGCCGAGCTCTGTTACGTCGCTTGTGGGCGATTCGATGCTCGGATAGAAGGACATCTCGGCCCGTGGGATGTTGCGGCAGGCGGCTTGATCCTGATGCAGGCGGGTGGCAGGCTGTCAGACTTTGCCGGTGGCGACACTTGGCCTTCTGCCGAGCAGGTGATGGCGAGTAACGGGGTGATACATGATAAGATCCTCCGCTTGTTGTAGTATTGTTTTTATCAATGCCGTTATTTCCTTTTCCAGTCCTTTTTGAGGGCTTTCTTTCGGATTAGGATGATTGGGATAAATATGATAGCTATCCAAAAGAGGCTGATCAACATAAGAGTTAGAGATGAAAGGTTTTCCGGCATCAATGCTTTGTCGGCCTGTTTATCGGGTATTGTTTCGGAATGTATCTTTTGGGCGGATAGATTCATTTTTACAATCGATATTATTTACTAATTCAAATTTAGAATTCGGAATGCAAAGTTCCAATATATGGGAAGTCTTGTAAATACCGATCAGTAGGTATAATGAAAAAAGTCCTACCTATTTTTAGGTATGAATGTAAAGGGCAGAATGATTTATTTGTCGGAAAGAATCGTGATGAGGAGCGATATCCCTGCTAACAAGCCCCCGAAACTAATCAATTCTGGTGAAAGAGGTTGTGCCGAAACAGTCTTGTTCCCGCACAACCTTTTTATTTAAATAGATACAGGCAGATTAGGAATGGATCAATCGTTTTCTATCACACGGATCATGTCGAAGTAGAATTCGCCGGCCACTTCTGCTCCCTTTTCTACAACTCCTGTCTTTGTATCGTAGATGTAGATGATGGCATTAGTGTCGGCTTCAGTGTTCACACCGAAATAGGCTTTCTCGTTGAAGACGACAGAACGCTGTGAGAAACGGCCGCCACTGTAAGCGAGTTCTTTTCCTTCATAGCTTAAACGTGTCCTTTCGCCTGTAGCAAGATCGATGATAGAATAATAATGGCTGTAACTGTCAATTGCTGTACCAGCAGCATCGTTACGTGCATAAGCTAGAGCTTTGCCGTTTCCCAAATACTGGATGGTGAGCAATTTACCGTCTGCATCCGGATATCCTTCGTAAGTGGTGTCGAAATCGATTTCACCATTGTTGATACGCAACAGGTGTCCTTGTTCCAAATCGTCCTTTTCGGTGATTGCGGCGAGGTAGAGGAACCTTTGTTCCTCTCATCTCCGGCTCACAATCTCTGTCAACTCTGAGTTTATAGCATACTTTACCACGCTCATAACGCTGTTTATAAATCTTTCCTTCATTGGCAATCTCTACTTCCAGCCACTCAGAAAGAGCATTAACAACAGATGCACCTACTCCGTGCAATCCTCCGGATACCTTGTACCCTCCACCGCCGAATTTACCACCGGCATGCAGGATTGTAAATACAACCTCAACTGCAGGAAGTCCTGCCTTATGGTTGATTCCTACAGGAATTCCACGCCCATTGTCTGTGACCGTTATCGAATTGTCTTTGTTAATGTCTACCTGAATTTTATCACAGTATCCGGCCAGAGCCTCATCCACCGCATTATCTACAATCTCATAAACCAGGTGATGAAGTCCTCTGACGGAAGTGCTGCCAATGTACATACCCGGTCTTTTTCTTACGGCTTCCAATCCTTCCAAAATCTGAATCTGGTCCGCTCCGTATTCAGCGTCAAATTCTGTACCTGATGCACCCATTCTTAAACCTCCTAGTTTTCTTTTGCTACATGTCCACTTTTCACATGGAATATCTTGTTGATAGAAAATCTATGATTTACAAACTCATCCAGTCCCGTACAAGTAATCACCGTCTGTATATCATGAATACTATCCAGTAAATAGTTTTGCCTGTTTTTATCTAATTCAGACAAAACATCGTCTAATAACAGGATCGGCGTATCCCCAATGATCCGCTTCACCAGTTCAATCTCAGCTAATTTCAGCGACAGCGCAGCTGTTCTTTGCTGTCCCTGAGAACCAAATTTTCTAATATCCAAATCTCCTGACAGGAAACACAGATCATCTCTATGAGGACCTACAGACGTACTTTTCATCCGCAGATCCCTCTCCCTGTTTTTCTTCAGAGCCTGCTCCATCGACATCTCACCAATACTTGATTCATAAGTCAATGACAACCGTTCTTTCCCGCCTGTCAGACGGAAATGAATCTCTGAAATAATCTCATTCACCTGTCGTACAAATTCTTTTCTTCTGTCCAAAACCTTTGTTCCATAAGCAGCCAGCTGCATATCCCAGATATCCAGTGTCTCCAGCAAATGCTGCTGGTTCGAGCCATAGATATCCTTCAAAAGTGAATTACGCTGGTTAATAATACGGTTATAGTTCGAAAGATTGTTCAGATAGATCTTATCAAGCTGGGAAAGCTCAAGATCAATAAATCTTCTTCTTCCTGCCGGACCCTCTTTGATAATATTAAGATCCTCCGGAGAAAAGAAAACAAAATGGACAATACCGAATAACTCACTTGCACGGCGAATCGGTACCTTATCGATTGCAATTCCCTTCGGACTGTTTTTCTTCAGGTGCATATCGATCTGGAAAATGATTCCCTTTTTCTCAACTACTGTCTCCAGATGGGATTCATCATACCCAAACTGTATCATATCCCGATCCTTCGTTCCTCTGTGAGATTTCGTCGTTCCAGACAAATACAATGCTTCCAGTATGTTTGTCTTTCCTTGAGCATTGTCACCGTACAAAATATTTGTTTTCGGATCAAAGGTCAAATCTAATAAATCATAATTTCTGTAATTTTTCAGCTTTAAAGACTTGATTATCATAATTTCCCCGCCATCACGTTATAACACGAGCGAGAAAACCTCTCACATGTTATTCTACACGTTTTTTAATTATTTTTCAATTTTTATTTCATTTCCGTCAAAAGAAGCTGTATCGCCCGGATAAAGCTTTCTTCCGCGTCTCGTATCAATTTCTCCGTTTACAAGAACAAGCCCGTTCTGAATTACGTCCTTAGCCTCAACACCACTTTCAACTAACCCGGCTGCCTTGAGCGCCTGACCAAGTTTAATGAATTCATCCTGAGGGCGCAGTTTGATTATTTCCATTTCTTATCACTCCTT
>OGOH01002043.1_pt1 | contig 13193 bp, 9 predicted proteins | sample 1552571 | NCBI WGS metagenome assembly OGOH01 (sample SAMEA2580170, study PRJEB22360) | human gut metagenome | biome: human gut; feature: human-associated habitat; material: faeces | place: Denmark | collected 2008/2010
GCGAGCGGCCTCCTCGGCAGCAGCTGCCTGCTCCTCGGCCTGCTTAGCGGCCTCGACTTCCTGAGCGCGGGCTTCGATCACCGAGGCGAGCTGCTTGCGGACCATAGCGACATAGGCGTCCTCCAAGGTGGAGGAAGCGGACTTAGCGGGAATCTTCATATCGGCGAGATGACCCATCAGTTCCTTGGAGGTCATGCCGAACTCTTTGGCCAGGGTGGACACACGGACTTTTGCCATATGACTTCACCTACCCTTTCTGGCACCTTGGGTGCCTAGAGACTGAACGAGCGTGAGAGACGCGCCAGGACCTACCCGGCGCGACCGCGCGCTAGATCAGGTCCTCCGCATCATCGAAGGCGTCGGTGTCGTGGACACCGCAGAAACGGGAGCCGGGACGAGCCTGGTTGCGGCACTGGATGCCGTCCTCGGACACGTACTCACAGCGGCGGACGTCCTCGTCCTCCTCGTCACCGATCAGGTCGGCGGCGGGCTCCTCGTGAACGGGAACGTTCTTGAGGATGTCGGCGGCAAGGGTCTCGGACTTAATGTCGATGTGCCAGCCGGTCAGGCGCGCGGCGAGGCGGGCGTTCTGGCCCTCCTTGCCGATGGCGAGGGACAGCTGGTCGTCGGGCACGATGACGCCGGCGTAGGCCTTCTCCTCGTCAATGAGGACGCGAGTGACCTTGGCGGGCGAAAGGGCGTTGGCGACGTAGACGGCAGGATCGGCATCCCACAGGATGACGTCGACGCGCTCGCCACGGAGCTCGCCCACGACAGCGCGAACACGGCTGCCCTTGGGGCCGACGCAGGCGCCCACGGGATCCAGACGGTCGTCGAGCGAGTGGACGGCGACCTTGGAGCGCTGGCCGGGCTCGCGGGCGATCGACTTGATCTGGACGGTGCCCTCATAGATCTCGGGCACCTCCTGCTCAAACAGACGACGCATGAGCTCGGGGTGGGTACGGGAGATGACAATCGGCGGACGGCTGTGCTCGCCACGAACCGGCTGCAGGTTGGAGTTGGGGTCGCGAACGTCGATGATCACGGCCTTGATGTGCTGGTTGTGCAGGTAGCGCTCGCCCATCGGACGCTCGTTGCGCTCGTTCTCGTAACGGCGCTGGTCGAAGTGCGGCAGCTCGGCCTCGACGCCCTCGCGGATCTTGACGATCGTGAAGTCGGGCGTGGACTGCAGCACGGTACCGCTGATGAGGTCACCGATGCGGCCGGAGAACTCCTCGTAGATCTGCTCGCGGGCGGAGTTGCGCACGATGGCGTTGATCTCGGCCTTGGCGTGCTGGGCGGCGATGCGGCTCGTGTTCTTGGGGGTGACGTCGATCTCCTCGAACTCGGTGAAGTTGCCTTCCTCGTCCATGGAATCGTCAATCGGCTCCAGACGGTAGACGTAGATCTTGCCGGTGGTGCGGTCGATGGTCACCTTGGCGCCCCACTCAAGATGCAGGATCTCGGCATAGCTCTTGGCGAGCGACTGCTCCAGGCGGTCGATCAGGTAGAGCTGGTCGATGTGCTTCTCCTGGCAAAGCTCCATCAGGGCGGACATCATGTCGGATGCTGCCATCTTACTTTCCTTCCTTCGCGGGCTTGAAGTCGTAGGTGGGCTTCAACTTGCACTTTTTAACATCAGAGAAATCGAGGGTAACGGACTCGCCGTCCTCAAGCTCGAGGGTCACGTTGGTCTCGGTTGCGGCGGCAATCTTGCCGGCGTACTTGCGACGGCCCTCGGTGGCGGTGGAGGTGAGCTCACAGTTCTCGCCCACAAAGCGGGCAAAGTCGCACGGGCGGCGCAGCGGACGCGCCATACCCGGGCTCGACACCTCGAGCGTATAGCTCGAAGAGATAGGGTCGAGCTCCTCAATCACATCGCCGACCCACTTGGTGTTGGCCGTGACGTCGTTGAGCGACAGGCTCTGACCCTCGGCACCCTCGATACGCACGCGTACGCAGGGGGCCTTGGTGGCACCCACGAGCTCGACGTCGACGATGTCGACATCGTGCTGGGGAGCGACGGCCTCGAGCGCGTCGATGATCGCCTGCTCGGTCTTAGTCTTGACCATTGCGGCACCTCCATCAATACAAAAAAGAAGCGGGGCCGAAACCCCACTTCTTTCAATTACTACTTCATTTGCAAGCAAACTATACCAATAGCTGCAGAAACGTGCAAGCACAGTACGAATCTGCAGGTCAGCGTGCGCACAGCTTCTCCACAAGAATAGGACAATTGGCCGAAGGCAACTAGGCAGATACATGCAAAACGAGGGACGACCCAACCGGATCGCCCCTCGTCTTTTATGCGTCAGTTAAGCGCGCAGTGCTTACTTGACCACCAGGTTGACCAGCTTGCCGGGCACGCAGATGGCCTTGACGACTGTCTTGCCCTCGAGCCACTTGGCGACGGCGGCCTCGGCGGCAGCCTGCATATCCTCATTGGAGGCATCGCGGGCAACGTCGACGCGGCCGCGGACCTTGCCGAGCACCTGGACCACGATCTGCACCGTGTCCTCAACGGACTCGGCCAGGTCGAACTCGGGCCAGGCGGCGGTGTAGGCGTTGCCCTCGCAGCCGAGTGCCTCGTGCCACAGCTCGTCGGCCCAGAACGGGCAGATAGGGGCAAGGACGCTCACGATATCCTTAGCCACGCCGTAGCACAGAGCCTTGTCGCGGTCAGCACCCTCAGTGGCGTTGAGATAGGCGCTCGCCGCGTTGACGAGCTCCATGACGGCCGAGATCGCGGTGTTGAACTGGCCGCGGTCGAAGTCCTCAGTGCACTTGGCGATGGTGCGGTGACGCTCGCGATAGAGCTTCATCGCAACCTCGTCGAGCGCGGACTTGTCGAAGGCCACGTTGGCGTCACCGGACTGGACGAGCTGCCAAACGATACGCCAGGCGCGCTTGATAAAGCGGTTGGCGCCCTCGACGGCCTTGGGATCCCAGTCGAAGTCCTTCTCGGGCGGGGCGATAAACAGGATCGCCAAACGCATGGTGTCGGCACCGTAGGGCTCGATGACCGAGCTCGGGGGCACGACATTGCCCTTGGACTTGGACATGGTGTCGCCGTTCTCGTCCTTGACCATGCCCTGGCACAGCAGGTTGGTGAAGGGCTCGTCCACGCTCAGAAGGCCCAGGTCGCGCAGTGCCTTGGTAAAGAAGCGGCTGTAGAGCAGGTGCAAAATAGCGTGCTCGATGCCGCCGATGTAGTTATCGACGGGCATCCAACGGTCGGCGGCCTCACGGGAGAAGGGCAGCTCAGTGTTGTGCGGATCGGTATAGCGCAGGTAATACCAGCTGGAGCAGGTAAAGGTGTCCATGGTATCGGTCTCGCGCTTGGCCGGGCGGCCGCAGACCGGGCAGGTGGTCTCGTAGAACTCCTTGCACTCGGCAAGGGTTTCGCCAGCGCCCAGGTCCAGGTTCTCGGGCAGCGTCACCGGCAGCTGATCCTCGGGCACGGGCACGATGCCGCAGTGCTCGCAGTGGATGGCCGGGATGGGGTTGCCCCAATAGCGCTGACGGGAAATGAGCCAGTCGCGCAGACGGAACTCGACCTTGCGACGACCACAGCCCATGGCCTCGAGGTCGGCCACGATCGCAGCCTCGCCCTCGGAGTGCTTGCCGCCGCGCATGCCGGTGTACTTGCCGGACTGGACGAGCGTGCCCTCGGCAGCGTGGGCGCAATCCCAGTCGACGGTCTCGGCATGGAAGGTATCGATGGTCTCGCCGCCGGCCTCGACGGCAGCGCGATCGTCATCGTCCAGGATGATCGGCACGATCGGCAGGTCGTACTTGCGGGCAAACTCAAAGTCGCGCTGGTCGCCACAGGGAACGGCCATGACGGCGCCGGTGCCGTAGTCGGCAACGACATAATCGGCAACCCACACGGGGACCTTCTCGCCGTTGACGGGGTTTACAACATAGCGGCCCGTGAAGGCACCGTGCTTCTCGAGGGTGCCCTGGGCACGCTCGACGGCAGAGATATGCTTGGAGTTCTCGACGATCTTGGTGACGGCCTCCTCGTACTCCGTGCCCTCGACGAGCTCGTGCAGGCCGGCGTACTCGGGAGCCAGGACAAAGAAGGAGACGCCAAAAAGGGTATCGGCACGCGTGGTGAAGACGGTGATCTTGCCCTCATCGCCCTCGATGGGCACGCCATCCTGGTCGCACAGGGTAAAGTCGACCTCGGCGCCCTCGGAGCGACCGATCCAGTTGGCCTGCATCTGCTTGACGCGCTCGGGCCAGCCGGGGAGCTTCTCCAGGTCGTCGAGCAGCTCCTGAGAGTACTCGGTGATCTTGAAGTACCACTGCTCAAGGTCGCGCTTCTCGGGCTCGGTGCCGCAGCGCCAGCACTTGCCCTCAGTGACCTGCTCGTTGGCCAGAACGGTCTTGCAGGTGGGGCACCAGTTGACCGGGTTCTTTTTGCGGTAGACCAGACCCTTTTCCCACAGCTTCTCAAAGATCCACTGACCCCAGCGGTAGTAGTCGGGGCTGCAGGTCTTGACCATGCGATCCAGATCATAGGAGAAGCCCATGCGCTTCATCGTGGCGAGCGCCTGGTCCATGTTCTTATACGTCCAGGCGGCAGCCTGCGTATTGTGCTTAATGGCGGCGTTCTCGGCGGGCAGGCCAAAGGCGTCAAAGCCGATGGGATGCAACACGTCGTAGCCGCGCATGCGGGCCTGACGGGCCATGGCATCGCCGATGGTATAGTTGCGCGCGTGGCCCATGTGCAGGTCGCCCGACGGATACGGGAACATCTCGAGCACGTACTTCTTGGGCTTGCTGTCGTCGGTGTCGACGGCAAAGAGGTTGGAATCCTCCCAGGCCTTCATCCACCGGGACTCAATGGCCTGCGCGTCGTAGACAGGAATCTCGTCCTTATGATCTGTGCAATCGCACATATCAGCTCCTTTAATCTTAGCTGGGGTCGGTCGGCTTAGCTTTATTCGCTACTGCGGACAGTCCTGCGCAAGACGAAGAGCACATTAAGTGCTCTTCTTTGCGTGCGGAACTTGTAGCAAACAAAGCTAAGCCGACCGACCCTAAGGTTAACTTGACTGATGATAGCAAATACGACAAGCGAGATGCCTGCGACTTGCAGGCATCTCGCTTTATCTAAATAACGTAGTTGTGAATCAACCGCTAATTGTTACCCGCCCAAGCATGATCGGGTTTTCCAGGTGCCGCAGATTGCCGTGAAAGAGGAGCGCCGCGTACTTTGGTACGCGAGCGACGGTTTGAACGGCAAGGTGCGGTGCTTGGGAAAGCCGCTTAGCGGTAGCTGACGCTCTGCTGGGAATCCTTGACGACTACGTCGTGAGCGCCGCCTTCGACGATTGAGGTCGAGCTCACCAGGGTCAGGCGTGCCTTTTCCTGGAGCTCGGGGATCGAGAGGGCACCGCAGTTGCACATCGTGGACTTGACCTTATAGAGCGTGCCGCCCACGCCGTCCTTGAGGGAACCGGCGTAGGGAACGTAGGAGTCGACGCCCTCGACGAAGCTAAGCTTCGCGGCGCCGCCCAGGTCGTAGCGCTGCCAGTTGCGAGCACGCGCAGAACCCTCGCCCCAGTACTCCTTCATGTACTGACCGTTCACGTTGACGCGCTCGGTCGGGCTCTCGTCAAAGCGGGCGAAGTAACGACCCAGCATCATAAAGTCTGCACCCATGGCAAGGGCGAGCGTCATGTGGTAATCGTAGACGATGCCGCCATCGGAGCACACGGGCACGTAGACGCCGGTCTCCTCGTAGTACTCGTCGCGAGCGCGGCAGACGTCGATCAGCGCGGTGGCCTGGCCACGGCCGATGCCCTTGGTCTCACGGGTGATGCAGATGGAGCCGCCGCCGATACCGACCTTGATGAAGTCGGCACCGCAGTCGGCCAAAAAGCGGAAGCCCTCGGCGTCGACGACGTTGCCGGCACCGACCTTGACGTCCTCGCCGTAGTTGGCGCGGATCCACTCGATGGTGCGCTTCTGCCACTCGCTGAAGCCCTCGGAGGAGTCGATGCACAGGACATCGGCACCGGCCTCGATGAGCAGCGGCACGCGCTCGGCATAGTCGCGGGTGTTGATACCGGCACCAACCATGTAGCGCTTGTCGTTATCGAGCAGCTCGTTGGGGTTGGTCTTGTGGCTGTCGTAGTCCTTGCGGAAGACGATGCCCATCAGGTGATCGTAGTCGTCGACGATGGGCAGGGCGTTGAGCTTATTGTCCCAGATGACGTCGTTAGCAACCTTGAGGCTGATGTTCTTGTCGCCCACGATGAGCTGCTCACGCGGGGTCATGAACTCGGAGACCTTCGTCTGGTGGTCATCGCGGCTGGGGCGATAGTCACGGCTGGTGACGATGCCCAGGAGCTTACCCTTGGGAGTGCCGTCGTCGGTGACCGGCATGGTGGAGTGGCCGGTCTTCTCCTTGAGCTCAATGACCTGCTCCATGGTCATGTCGGGGGTCAGCGTGGAATCGGACTGAACGAAACCGGCCTTGTGATCCTTGACGGCCTTGACCATAGCGGCCTCGGACTCGGCGCTCTGGGAACCGTAAATGAAGGACAGGCCGCCCTCGGTAGCGAGCGCGACACCCATGTCGACGCCCGAGACGGACTGCATGATGGCGGAAACCATGGGGATGTTCAGGGTGATTGCCGGCTTCTCACCGCGCTTAAAGCGGGTCAGCGGCGTCTTAAGAGAGACGTTGTTAGGAATGCACTGCGAGGACGAATAGCCAGGGACCAGCAGATACTCCGAAAACGTGTGGGACTCACCGGGAAAGAACGTAGCCATGTTTCTCCTTTTTCCATGCGACCGGTCGGCTGCAGGCCTCGTAGGACCCAGCCCAACCTTGGGCGCCCAATACTGGGCAAGTATCTTAACGCACTTTGACTGCTACAATGCATGATTTAAGAAGAGCACACGAGGGTTTGACGCAGGCTTTGCGTTTGCCCAGCAAACACTTTAGCGGGGAGACGTGGAGCGTATGGAGTACAAGACGACGGCAAAGTTGGTCATTCAAGCGTGCGACAAGGATCTGCCGGGCGTGTTCGGCCACGGCTGCGTCTTGCTGCTGCAGGGTATTGCCCGCGAGCACTCGCTCAACCGCGCCGCCAAGAGCATGGGCATGGCGTATTCCAAGGCATGGCGCATTGTGAACGAAGCCGAAGGCCAGCTGGGCTGCAAGCTCATCGAGCGCGACGGCGCCCGTGGATCCACCCTCACCCCCGCCGGAGAGCGAGCCATAGCGGTCTACGAGGAGCTGCAGACCGACATCAACAACGTCATCGCCACCAAAGCCAACGCCCTCATCGCCAGCATCAAAAAGTAGCTGATTTGCGGAGGGCGTTGTCTAGGACGGACGCTACGACCAGGGGGTCGTCGGTGCCGGCGAAGAGGCGAATGGTGCTCCCTTGCTTGCCGCGTGGGGCCGAAAGGCGCGTCGTTGCGCCGCCGGCGGGCGATGTACGAAACTCCCCCGGCAAAGCATCGAAGAAATCACCCGCACTGCGCTCGATAAGGTCAAACTCAACTGCCGGGCCAAAGCCGTGCTCGAGGATTCCTGTCGCAACCGCATGGTCGGGATGCGAGCTCAGCCCGGGATAGCGCACGTTGCGCACCATCTCATTGGCAGCCAGATACTCGGCCAGCGCACGTGCGCGGTCGAAATGTGCCTGCATGCGGGCATCGAGCGAGCCCAGCCCGCGCTCCAGCACACCGGCCTCGTCAGCAGGCATATCAAGCTTGGCCAAGCCACAGCCCTCAAGCAGGGCATGCGCGCACTCGGCCGCGGCATCCACGCGATGGCGCTTGAGCTGCGAGCGCGCGACCGATACGGCAACCAACTTGCGCGGAGCATCACCGGCGCATACGCGATCGAGCGCCTCAAGCGACAGCGCAGCACCCAGCTGCAGCGAATCGCAGCCAAAAGCCGACGCCACCGTGTTATCCACCACAAACAGCGCGTGGGCCTCACGAGCAGCGCGACCCAGAGCGCGCAGATCGGGCACACGCAGACCAAACCCGCCGATGGAGTTGACGAACCACCACAGGTGCGGACCCTCAGCGTCAAACGAGCCGGCAAAGCCACCGGACGCCGCAGCAAACGCCTCGACAGACGGCTCCCCCACCATCACAACATCGCAGCCGTCAAATCCGCTCGCAAACGCATCGGCAAAATCGTCCGCAAAGGCCACCAGGCGGTCACCGGGACGCACAATCCCCAACAAAGACAGCGCCGCCGGCACATGCAGGGCCGCAACAAGACGCGCCTCACGCGCGCCGGTCCTTACAGCCCAGGACTCTTCTAGCTGCTGTACATCCACAAGGCACCGCCCCTTCATAAGCAAAAACCCACGATGCGGGTGTTCCCCGCATCGTGGGCAACGGCTGCAGTATAGCGCCGATATGCGACGAATCGCCTAGATGTTGAGCGCGTGGTAGGTCACGTTCGCACCCGGAGTGTCAACGGTCACGCCATAGGCCTCGGGATAGATGCGCGTCGAAAACACGAGCGAGCCATCGTTCACAAACACCTCGACCGACGAGACATCGCCAACAATGCGCACGTTGCGCACCTCGTCGACGGGCTCCCAGCGCACGGTACGACCGCAGCCGGCAGAAGCGCGACCTTCATCGGTATATCGCATCTCAAAGCGCGCGGGAAGCTCGCCCTCGGCGGGCACAAACACCAGTTTCAGCTCGCCATCTACGGTCGCGGCAAACGCGCCGTCGACACCGTCGACAACAACATCAAAGCAGGTATCGCCGGCAACCTCCAACGAGCCCGCCCCCACACGCACCGAGGCATAATGGTGCTCAATCTCGCGCGCCGGCTGTTGCAGCACCACGCCGCCAGCACCGGCTGTAAGCTCACGCGGCACTGTCATGCAGTGCTGCCAGCCGCACGCCACGGTGGGCGCATTGTCATAGGTCGGCTCATCGGGCATGCCCATCCAGCCAATCAGAATGTGGCGACCATCCTCGGCCGTGAACTCCTGCGGAGCATAGAAGTCAAAGCCGGCGTCCCACAGGCGAAACTCGCCCAGCTCACAAGCGTCCTTGCCACCCGTAATGTTACCCGTAACGGGCATGTAGCCCGCTGCATACACATTGCCGCGGTCCCAACGGTCGCCCTCGAGCCCCTGGGGAGAGAAAGACAGAAACCTTGCCGGCACGCCGCCATCCGCCTCAAGCTCCAGATACCCCGGGCACTCCCACATAAAGCCAAAGCGCTCGGGGGTAGACACGCGGCTCTCGAGCTCCCAACTCAGCATATCGGCCGAGCCATACACCAGGATCTCGCCCATATCGCGCCCGGCACCCTCGCCGTGCATGGCGCAAAATCGACTATCGACATGCGGCCCATCCACGCGACGACGCGCGCCCAGCACCATGTGATAACGCCCGTCCGCGTCACGCCACACCTTGGGATCGCGCACATGACAGGTCAAATCCTCGGGATAATCCTCGGACGCCAGCACCACGCGCTTTTGGCTGAACTCCCGACCGGCAAGGCCATCAACGCTCTCGACATAGACAGTATCGGCGCGGCGGCCGGTATTGACGTAGTCGTACGTGCCGTCTGCATCGGAGAGTTTAACGTTGCCTGTGTACAGTACGCGAATGCGGCCGTCCTCGGCAAGCGCGGAGCCCGAATACACGCCATGGCAATCGAACGGCTCGTCGGGCAGCAGCGGGGCACCAACGTAGTCCCACGTCATAAGATCGCGACTCGTCGCATGACCCCAGGCCTTAACGCCACCCTCGACATCAAACGGCGCATATTGAAAATAAGCGTGGAACACGCCGCCTGCTTGGCAAAGACCGTTGGGGTCGTTGAGCCAACCCGTGGGCGGCATAATATGGAAGTGCTGACCATACACGCCATGACCGCACTCAGAGGCGGCAGCGTCAACAGCGGCAACCAGCTTTGCGAGGTCGCGACCAAGTGCATTAGACATATCAAAGTCCTAACGGATCGAAAGTAACAAGGCGCCAGAGGTCGGCACCAGATACGGGAAACGCCCGCGAGCATACAACCCGCGGGCACCCCTCAATCAAAAGCTCTTAGGCCTGCACGGAAGCCTTGGGCTCGTCCTTGTACAGGACAAACGAGACGCCAAAGGAAACCAGCGCGGCGACCGCAAACATGATCGCGTACTGCACGGGCTGGGCCAGGCACAGCAGGATACCGAAGATACCGGTAACGCCGGTGCCGGAAGCAGCAAGCGAGGTGAGCGCGCAGACCAGGGCACCGCAACCGCCGCCGATGCAGCCGGCGATGAAGGGCTTAAAGAAACGCAGGTTCACGCCGAAGATGGCAGGCTCGGTAATGCCCATGAAGGCGGACAGAGCCGAAGGAAGCGCCAGGCCCTTGATCTTGGCATCGCGGGTCTTAAAGGCAACGGCGAGCGCAGCGCCACCTTGGGCGATATTGGCAGCGCTAGCGATGGGCAGCCAGTAAGTCACGCCGTACTGGGCGAGCTGACCCAGGTCAATGGCGGTGTACATCTGGTGGATACCGGTAACGACCGTGGGAGCATAGAACAGGCCGACGATAAAGGAACCGATGCCGAAGGGCAGGGTCAGCAGGGCCTGGATCAGACCGAGGATGGCGTTCTCGGCCCAGACAAAGATGGGGCCGACGGCAACGAGCGTCACGAGCACGGTCACGAACACCGAAACGAGCGGGGTCACAAAGAGGTCAAACATCTCGGGGACAACCTTGTGGAGGCGCTTCTCGAGGAAGGCCAGAATGGCGCAGGCGATGACGATCGGGATCACATGGCCCTGATAACCGACCCACTCAAAGCTGTACACGCCGGGAATGACAGTGACCATGGTCTGCACGCCCTCGGAGGCAACCGTATAGGCGCTCTGCAGCGAGGAGTTGATGAATGCACCACCGACGACGGCGCCCAGATACGGGTTGGCGCCAAAGGCCTTAGCGGCGGAGTAACCGATCAGGATCTGCAGAATGCCAAAAGACGTGCCCGAGACCAGGTCGGCAATCTTATAAATAAAGTTATTGGTGTCGAGCGCGATAAAGCCGTTGGAGGCCATAAAGTTGAGGGCGCTCATAATGCCCAGCAGCAGGCCCGAGGCCACGATGGCGGGGATGATGGGGACAAAGACGTCGCCGAGCACCTTAATGGCACGCATAAAGATGTTCTGCTGCTGCGCCGCTGCCTCCTTGACCTCGGCCTTGGTGGCAGCCTCGACGCCGCTGAGCGCAATGAACTCGTCGTAGACCTTGTTGACGGTGCCAGTGCCAAAAATAATCTGGAGCTGGCCCTGGGCCTCAAAGACGCCCTTGGCGCCGTCGATATTCTCGAGGGCCTCCTTGTCGACCTTGGCGTTATCGGCAATCACAAGGCGCAGACGCGTAGCGCAGTGTGCGGCCGAAACAACGTTGCCGGCGCCACCGATGTTGTCGAGCACCTCTTGGGCTGATTTGCGGTAGTCCATGACTTCCCTTTCCTCCAACGGGCGCATCTGCACCCGGCCATCTTTGACACTTATACTGTAATCGTTTTCAGTTTCATATGTCTGTAATCGTTTTCATAGTAGGGTGAACGGTAGGAAAAAGCCGGCGAATGGTAGTTTTGGGACAAAAAACGGGGGACTCAAAGGCGGGCAGGCACGATCAAGACCTAGACATTCATCAACTGATGGCCGAGCTTAAGCGTCTTTAGGCCGTTCTCCCCCTCCGCGCCATCGAGCGTGTTGAGCAACATATTGGTCGCCTCGACACCGCTGGTCAGGTAGCCGTAATGCACGGTGGGAATGCCGCCCGTCAGCGCGCGCAAAAACGCGTTGTCGCCGAAACCGCTCACGCGGTGCATGCCCTCGCCCATGCCGCGAACCTCATCGATGGCACGCAGCGCGCCCGCCGCCATGGTGTCGGTCGCGCAGGCGATAAACGAAACATCGGGAGCGACGGAAAGCAGCTCACGCGCCGTACCATAGCCCGAGTCGAGCGTAAACGAGCCCAGGCGAATCAAGGCGGCATCGAGCGGGTTGCCCGCGGCGCGCAAGCCGGCCTCAAAACCGCGACGACGGTCGAAACCGGCCGCGCGGTCCTCATCCGTAACTCCGATGTAGGCAATCTTGCCATCCAAGCGACCCGCAAGCGCATGGCCGAGCTCAAAGGCAGCCTCGTAATCGTCGTGATAGACACATGCCGCGCCCTCGACATGTTGGCCGATCAACACAATGGGCACGCGGCACGACTCAATCGCGCGACGGTGCTCGTCGGTGATCATGGTTGCCACCAGCACAATGCCATCGACCGGGTGGTTTTGGAATAAATCGAGGTATTCGAGCTCGCGATTGGCCACGTTATCGGTATTGGCAAGCAGCATCTGGTAGCCACGGCGACCGAGCACCTGGCCAATACCGGCGGTAATGCGGCTTACGGATTCCGAGTTAATCTTAGGTACGATGACGCCGATGAGCTTGGTGGAACCGGTGCGCAGCGCGCGAGCCTGGCTGGACCGCACGTATCCGGTCAACTCAATCGCCTGCTTAATGCGATTGGCCTTATCGGCCGAGATATATCCACCGTTAAGATACCGCGAGACCGCGGCGCTCGAAACGCCCGCCAGCTCGGCCACATCTTTCATCTTTACCACGAGCACCCCTGTCATTGAAATCGCTTTCACCATGATACCCAACCCATGCCAGCAAATTGAGCAAATGAGACGGGCCCATGGATCATTTCAACCGCCCAGGTCGAGCAAACGTCAGCGAGCGGGCAGCTGCCGTGGCGAGGTGCCGCGAAAGAGGAGCGAAGCGTACTTTATGTACGCGAGCGACGGTTTGAGCGGCAGATCATCCGGCAGATGCCTGCGCAGCGTCGAGCGGTCCGGCGTTTGTTAAAACGCCGGAACATAGTTAGCCGTGGTACTCGCCGTTGTACTGGATGAGCGTCAGGTCCTCCACGCCGTCGAGCGCGCGGATGGCATCGGCATAGGGCATATCCACACCGTCAGAGAACACCTCGACGGCCATCTCGACCTTGTCGCCGCGCATGGTCTTAGACTTGACGGTGAACTTGGTGCGCCCAAATGCACGCACAATATCGTCGCCAGTGGTCTGACCCGTGTAGTGGATGACCATCATGTAAACGCGCGCCTTGTCCTGGTGGCTCGCAAAGCCGGCGATCATCACCACGATCCCCACCGCCGTGAGCC
>OGOH01002065.1_pt1 | contig 13084 bp, 15 predicted proteins | sample 1552571 | NCBI WGS metagenome assembly OGOH01 (sample SAMEA2580170, study PRJEB22360) | human gut metagenome | biome: human gut; feature: human-associated habitat; material: faeces | place: Denmark | collected 2008/2010
TTCTATTTTGATTCAAGTTTGCGAACGAGCATCGCGAGTTTCGCAATTACCTATTTTGTCTATGAATTAGGTAAACTATAACAAACGGTCTTTGAGTTAGTCAATACGAACTTCTTATTTACTGATGACTTTTGCAAACTTCTTCTTACCACGCTTTACGACCTTTCCTTCTCCGGCAAACTCGTCGAGCGTGTAACTGGTACTGATGTCTGTAACTTTCTCACCGTCCACAGAGACTCCACCCTGCTGTACGGCACGACGTGCATCGGAACGACTCTCACACAGAGAAGCCTTTACAAGAACTGCCATGATATCGAGCTTGTCATTGTACAGATCATCTGCAGTCACTTCAACCGTCGGCATATGTGCAGAAACCCCGCCGCCTGCAAACAGTGCATGGGATGCCTCTTTGGCTTTCTCTGCCTCTTCCTCACCGTGTACCAGTTTGGTCAGCTCATAAGCGAGAATCTCTTTTGCTTCATTCAGCTTGGCACCTTCCCATTTGTCCATCTCATCGATCTGCTCCAATGGCAGGAAGGTCAGCATGCGGATGCACTTTAACACATCGGAATCTGCCACATTTCTCCAGTACTGGAAGAAGTCAAACGGAGAAGTCTTGTTCGGGTCAAGCCATACGGCACCGGACTGTGTTTTTCCCATCTTCTTTCCCTCAGAGTTTAAAAGCAGATTGATCGTCATGGCATAAGCATCTTTTCCAAGCTTCCGGCGGATCAGTTCCGTACCACCGAGCATGTTACTCCACTGGTCATCTCCACCGAATTCCATGTTACATCCATATTTCTGGTACAGAGTGTAGAAATCGTAGCTCTGCATAATCATGTAATTAAACTCTAAGAAACTTAATCCTTTTTCCATTCTCTGCTTATAGCATTCAGCTGTCAGCATGCGGTTAACGGAAAAATGGGCACCGACATCACGCAACACATCGATGTAGTTTAAGTCCATCAGCCAATCGGCATTGTTTACCAGCATTGCCTTTCCCTCTCCGAAATCGATGAAGCGGCTCATCTGCTTTTTGAAGCAGTCTACGTTGTGCTGAATGGTCTCCGGTGTCATCATCTGACGCATATCGGTACGTCCGGACGGATCACCGATCATGGCCGTACCGCCGCCGATCAGCGCGATTGGCTTGTTTCCTGCCATCTGCAGACGTTTCATCAGACACAGTGCCATAAAATGTCCCACATGCAGACTGTCAGCTGTCGGGTCAAATCCGATGTAAAATACCGCTTTTCCATTGTTGATGAGTTCCTTGATTTCTTCCTCGTCGGTTACCTGTGCGATCAGACCGCGGGCAACCAGTTCGTCGTAAAGTGTCATTGGGTTTCCTCCTATAATTTAACTTTTTTGATTTTTCTGGGGCTTTATGTCCCTTTGCTCCATATCTATAAAAATCCAAATAAAAATCCCCTCGTCCTAATTATAAGGACGAGGGGGGATCTCTCGTGTTACCACCTTAATTCGCATGCTGTTCACACAGCCTGCCTCCGCGAGTGCAGCTACACTCCAGTGCGTCTAACGGGCACTACTCCGTTACAGCCTACTTGCCTGCGCGTTCGGTGTAAAGCTCAGGGATGTATTCCCTGCGGTAAGGGGGGACCCAGCTTGCTGGGGGGATTCCTTATCGCCCGGCTTATGGTTTTTCCATAAATCCATCTGTGCTTTCCGTGTGCCTCTCATCTACCGGCTGCTTTCTGTTCGTTCCACACATTGGTACTTGTTCCCATCTTCGCTTGTATTCTATAATTATATTATTATAGAAAGACAATCACAGTTTGTCAAACAATTTTTTCTTTTACAAAATCAACAACCTCACGATTTTTTTCCATGATGTTTTCGTCTTTTTCCATCTCGGTTACTGACATCCAATAATAGCGTTTCCCATTAACTACAAAACTATCCTTTTTCATTTTTTCCGAATATTTTGATAATGTAACCTCATAAAGTCTATGATTATATATTCTATTTTCCTGATGACTAACTGAATATTTTTCCTGAACTCTTGAAGTAACATAATTACATGATACTTTTCTTTTGTCCACATCCAAATCAGCCGATATTCGATCTATTATTACATCTTCATTGTTCTGATCCACGGTTTTATAATTTAAAAATAACTTGCAATCCCATCTCTCATCATAATAAACAAGAAATCTATTTTCTTTTTCAAATGTATCACGAATAGCAATTAATGAGTGATTATGCTGAATTAAATTCAGTTCTCTTATATCATTCATCAACATTTCGTGATTATATTTATCTCTGTACATTTCAACAATATCCTTTACGATCTTGGCACAATATAAAATTCCAATAAAACAAAAAACTGTTTTAAACACAATTCCTGGAATTCCAAACCAATCACTATATGTTGCAGTAAATACGGACAACAAAAAAGAAATTCCTGCAATCATTGTATCCACAGTAACTTTATTTCCAATAAACTTTTTCTTTTTTTCAAGAAGTAATTCCAGATCTCTGTTATCAATTAACATCCTCATAACTATACTCCTTTATCCAGGATAATAAATAATTAATTATTTTGTTGTACCAGTTCAAATTATAACGGAACTTAAGATGCAATACAAGGAAAATATGATAACATCCACACATTAACGCTTGACTTCTTTGGCTTCTGCCGGAACCCAGATTCCATCTTTTCCCCATGGCTGGATCATAGACAAATACCGCTTCTGTCCATCCTGTAAAAATGTAATCTGTATACCGACCTGTGTTTTATCTGCAGATTCAGATTCTTTTTCCACGGAAACAAGCTTTTTATCCGACGATAAATTCAAAAGCTGCCGGGCTGCATCTGTCGGCTCAAGCAATGCACCAATTGGAACCATATTCTTATTCAGCACTTCACCCATACCGTTTATACAGTAGTCCATCTGCGTATCGCTGATTCCCTGCGCATATGCTGTATCAAACTCATCTGCCGATGCAATTCCATCCGTTTTAGCATCCGGACCGTCAGCAAACTGATTGATTTTTTCCTGTGTAATCTGAAATTGACCATTTTCCTGTGCATAATGGATATTCTCTATCCACACGCTCACATGCGGATCTGATGACTCCACATAATACAAAATCTCTGCAGTCTGTTCTTCCGTATTGATTTCATGCAGCCAGTAGCCATCCATTTCTTCTCCGGTTCCACCAAAGAAACTGCCAAAGGCTCCCCATGGCCATGGACTCGACCAGCCAAATGACGGTGTATCTCCATCCATCCACAAAATATGTATTTTCTCTAAATTCGACTGTACCTCTTTGGATGTCATCTGCACAATTTTTTCTGTATCCCGGTCGCAAAATGCCTGTGCCCATTCCCTGATATTCTGCTCTATTATCGCAGCTCCTGCATTTTCCTGCACTGGCTGCTGTGTACTATCCACTTTCTCGGTTGTATGCTCTGTTTTTTTCTCCGACGGTTTCTGGTTTGTCAGACAACTTACTGCCACAAGTGCAACCAAAACGGTTGCAATCGCAGCCACCCAGGTATGTGGTTTTTTAAAATTCAACACGTTCTTAATTCTCCTTCCTGCATCTGCCTCTCCAAACGCAACCGGGACAAATGAATACGGATGCCGCTCCATCGCAAAAGCAAGTAAGGATGCGCTGTATCCTTTTTTAATCTGATTTCCAAACTGCGCAAGTACGGCCTCATCACAACTCATCTCCATGTCTCTTGTCATATAGAAAAAGGCAATCCATGCCAATGGATTCCACCAGTATACAGCCAAAAGTACGAATGCAATCAGCTTCCATAAAGGATCATGTCTGCGAATGTGCCAGCTCTCATGCGCAAGGATGTACTGCTGTTCCTCCTCTTTCATCCGAAACGGAATATAAATCTGCGGGCAGAAAATTCCCAGTACAAACGGTGATGGAATACAGTCACATTCCCAGATCTTTATGGTCCGCCGGACGTTTCCAGATGTTTCATTTACGGTTAAACGTACTGCTGTCCGTACCATACTGCGGCATTTGATATAGGAATACATTCCATATCCTAAAAATAAAAATATCCCGATCAGCCAGACAAAAAACAACACCGCACAAATTTTCTGTGAGGTCGTCATAGTTGCTGTCAAACCAGCTTCAGAAGCTGCATCCCCTGTCACACGTGAACCGGCAGATATCTGCGTCACATTCTGTACTGCCGTTTGCGCATGCACTCCAGATACTCCTGTGTAGTGTGCAATCTCACTCATTTGTGATCTGCTTTTTGCCAGACGAAACAGATTAAACAAACTCCATCCTGATGCAATGGGCAAATCAAATAACATACGGATTCCAACAATTGCCCACAATGCATAGGAATATTTTTTGGGACATTTCCGCAAAAGCGCGCGCACTGCAAGCACCGCGAGAATTACAACCGCCACCATGCCATTCCGCTGCAGAAATGCCAGAAAAATTACACTTGCCTTCTCCATTCTCTGCCCCTACCCTTCTTTATGCTCGTCGATCATTTTCTTGAGCAGCTTTGCTTCTTTTTTGGAAATTTTCTTTCCTCCAAGAAATGCTGTGATAAACCCTGGCAGTGATCCGTCAAATGTGCGATCCACAAAATACCGGGATTCCTCTGCCTGCACCTGTTCCTTTGGAATTAAAACAGAAACCGTTGCATCCTCATTGGCAATGTATCCTTTTTCACACATTTTCCGTACAACCGTATAAGTCGTGGATTTTTTCCAGCCAAGCTGTTCCTGACATAACTTTACAAGTTCCCCGGAGTTGACGGGGGCATGCTCCCATACGACACACATAAACCGGTAATCACTGTCACATAATTTTATATATTCCATCTTTTTCTCCTCCATAGGTTTATAGCTATCAACCTGTCTTCAGTTTATTCTTATAAACCTCAAATGTCAAGGTCTATTTTTATAAACTGCGAGAAATGTCAGAAAAATACGATGGAAAATGTTTGAACTCACCTTTTTAAAAAGTTATAATAAACGCAAAAGGCGATTGTGAAATCGCCCAAAATAAATAACTCAAAAGGAGGACATGTTATCGTGGAAAAAGTACGTTACATGATTTCCGATGCCGCCGCACTGGCCGGTGTGGAAACCCATGTGTTACGTTACTGGGAAGAAGAACTCGACCTGACCATCCCGCGAAACGAGATGGGACATCGATACTATACACGAGAAAACATACAGGAATTTCAAAAAATCAAAGAACTAAAAGAAAAAGGATACCAGCTAAAAGCAATCCGCATGATATTACATAATAAAAACCCGGAAGCTGCCGGTATTTCCTTGCCGGATTCTGTTGCCACTGATCCGTTGCCCACATGTAACCGGGAACATCATCCCACAGCTGCAGCCAAACCGGATCGACAGAACGCAGATAAAACCAACCTGCCTGTAAATACCCTTTCCGCAGAAGAACGCATGGCACAATTTCGGGAGTTGATGAGTGACATTGTAGGGCACGCAATCGCACAGAATAACGAAGCTCTCACACTCGATATCAGCAAAGAAATCCGTGAAACCGTCCTGAAAGAAATGAACTATCTCATCCGGGAACAAAACGATATGACGGAGGAACGCTACCGCCAGTTAAGTGCAGAAATTCGTGGAAAATTGCAGAAAAAACATACCTTATTTTCCAAAAAGGAAAAGGTTCCCAAAATGAAAACATCAAAAAAAGAAAAGAACCGGAAAAATGTATTAAATCCGGTCTGATTGATTTCAGCATTGACCTGACATTAAACGGTTCCATATATAAAATAAAACAAGCCTGCGGAAGGATTGCCATAGAAAAGTTAATACAAAGAAACGCCAAAACCGACATTTGCCGGAATTGGCGTTTCTTATATTAGGGACTTATTTTACAGCTCCTTTAATCAATCATATCATTCTGGAATTTTGATAAATGCTCATACGGCAAAATCAGCCGCCCCCGAAAAAGACCACATCCATCATTCATAAGGCTATTATTCACTGCCGTAAACATATTTACATCTACCCCTGACAGATCAAGATCCTGTAACAATCTACAACGCTCATAAGCCTCGTCAAAATAAATACAGCCGCCTTGTAAAATCGCATCTCTCCGTCCTCTGGAAGTTTCCTGTTTTTTTTCATAAAATAAATGATTCGCTACTCCAATTTCTGCAATATCATCCATCTCTTTTGTTCTAAGCTGCATTTCCATATAACACCGGGCACTGTTGTCAAAAAACGTTATATGAAGCGAACGATATGAATTTGTACTTTCCCCATCAATATAATCCCTGTAATATGGGCGCACAGCATCATCCAATAGTAAAGAATTACTTCTTTTAACCCCACCTGTCGGCTCTGCCGTAAATCCACGTTCTTCCAAAAATTGTGGCAATACATTGGCAATCCGATATAAATACCTGATCTCTTCCTTCTTGCGATCCTGTTTTTGTTTCATATGACACCGTGGCATGGAAATCACAATACGGTACGCGATCAAATCGCGAAAACAGTTCAAACGCTCCTTGATTTCTGACACAGACGGATATGATCCATTCTTTTCATAATAATCGTATATGTATTCCACAATATATCCATTAAACTTTCCCTCTGCGCGAATCAACGACTTAATTCGTCCCTTGAAAGTAAAAGATAAATATGGATATTCCTGTGCCATATATTTATAAAACTCACGAATCTTCTGCGATTGCGAAGTCAGGAAATCATTGTGTTCCAAAAGTTTCATAATCTGTATCAAAAAATTACAATGCACTAAATCCACTTCATTATGTTTCTGTACCGCCGAAATACGTAAATCCGCTATGTATTTTTTTAAAATGCGAAGAACTGTATCCCCCGAATATAAGTAATCATTCAATGTAATCATATTTTCCCCATCCTAAAAAGTCGCGGTGCCGAGGCACCGCGATCCGCAAGATTATGTAATTGCAAGCTGATGTTTTACTTTACTCATATCAGATTCTAACACCGTCACGCGAATGGCAAGCAATTCTTTTTCATCATCTACTTTGCGTGCTTCCCTCAAATTACGCACTAAATCACAATGCCCTTCTGCAATCCGTCTGATATTTACATTTGTTTCATTTTCAATTACCAATTTCAAACCGGTAACCTTTTCATCCAGTACCGTAAACTTCTGATCCAATACCGTAAACTTCTGATCCAATACTGTAAACTTCTGATCCAATACCGTAAACTTCTGATCCAATACCGTTACCTTTTCATCCAGTACCGTAAACTTCTGATCTAGTTCCGTTACCTTTTCATCCAGCTCCGTTACCTTCTGTTCCACTCCGGCTACTCTCTGATCCAGTTCCGTCACCTTCTGTTCCAGCTTCGTTACTTTCTGTTCCACTCCGGCTACTCTCTGATCCAGTTCCGTTACTTTCTGTTCCACGCTGGCTACTCTCTGATCCAGTTCCGTTACTTTCTGTTCCACACTGGCTACTCTCTGTTTTATTTCAGACATTCCACTTTTGAGTTCCCTGACATCACTCTCCAGTAAATCAAGCCTTGTGTATACAGGTTCAAATTTCTGATCTAACAACTGTGATAAAATCACAATATCTTCCTGTGTCATCCTTCTTTCACCTCCGATCTTTTTATTTTTCTTTCTCCAAACTTTTCCGATAGCTATTATGTTAACATCCTTTTTCTTATTTCGCAAGCAGATTATCTCTCATCATCATTTTTCTGTATGATTGGCTTTTTAACTGTAACATCTTAACGCTTTGAAATATTTGATTTGTAGAATATTTCCAAAAATCATAAACCTCAACATACGATGTATCAACATCCTTTTATGCAGAAACAGCAGGAAATCTATGATATCCATCATAAATTCCCTGCTGTTTTCTTCTTATTTCACATCTCCCCAGAATTCATTCCACTCACCGCCACCCATAGTGACAAAATATTTCAGCCAGACCTTCCACTGATCCATCTCTTCATCCGTCTCATGATCCTTAATCACCGAAAGCAGCCGATCCATCCGCACCATATAATCCGGATCTTTTACAAAATGCTTTTCATCATAATAGCGTTTTAATTTATGTATTGCTGCAATTGCGGCTTTTTCCGTAAATCGTTCCTGTTCGAGTGCACAGTTATATTCCGGCACAGAATGAATGTAGTTCACACACGCACGATACCACTTTGTCATAGCTGTTCTAACACCTCATCTCCATACCGGGCACGGATCTGCTGTTCCAACGAGACAAACACTCCAATATACTGATGCAGAATTTTTTCAACCAGTTGCTGTGCTGCTTCTTCATTATAAATATGTGTGGCATCATTTCGATCACGCAACATTTCCAGCCATACATCTTCCTGTTCTGCCCGACAAAGCACCTGCAAATGTCTAACATACTGATCAAACTTTTTCATATAAAACAACCCCATCTTTCTCTATCTCGGATACCAATTCAGATGACACGTATTTATTATCCATATTGATAATATCCAGCTTTAAAAGCGACCACAGATCTTCATTTAAACTATCTGACAAACCTCCAAAATCTGCACACCCATAAATCGCCAGATCGATATCGCTTTTTGGCATATTAGTTCCACGCGCACGTGATCCAAATAATACTACTTTTTTTACCTGATATTTTTTTGAAATTTCCACTATCTGCCGATATACATTTTGTATGTTACGGTCCTGATTCTCTTTCATCACAATCATTATCCCTGTTTTCTGTTATTTCAGTGATCTTATTATACGCCAGATTCTATAAGGACTGCAACCAGCCTCTACTTCTCCTCCGTCACAACCGGCACTTCCCGCTGTTCCACAGATGTAGAAAACACAATCTGCGTCTTTGTACGCCCAAACTGCTGCAGTTCATTGATAAAATGATCCAGCTGTGCCGTGGTCTCAAACAACGTCTCAATCAGCATCGAATAATCCCCTGTCACACAATTGCACTCCACCACATTTGGAATTTTTTCAATGAACGGATAAAATACCGGCTTCTGCAGCGGCTCCACCTCCAGATTGATGAAAGCCTTAATATGGTAATTAAGATACTGCGGATTTACTCTTGCCGTGTAGCCGATGATCACACCCTCATGTTCAAGTTTTTCAATTCTTGCAGACACCGATGGTGATGACAAAAATACCTGTGCGGCAATCTCCTTGAGCGGTGTGCGGGCATTTTTCTGCAGAATCTGTATGATTTTTTTATCTACTTTATCCAGTTTTTTCATGACACAAACCTCGATTTTTCCATAAATACGCAAAGAAGGACACCTGCTTAGACGCCTGTGTCCTTCTTTTCACAATCATTTTTAAATTATGAGGTCATTATAGCACAGGTATTTACATTTGCAATCCCCAATAACAGCTCATTTTTTATATCTCGCTCCTGTAAAATTGCCTTATTTTATTAGGTTTCCTCTATTTTTTCTTTATTTTATTTGTCTATATATCTTAATTTCTGGCTGTTTTTCCAAATATCGCTTAAAGTATTTACCTTTGATGTCAGGAGTGCTATTCTCGTCCCATTGAAAAAAGCGCGCAGAAAAGAAACAAAACAGACAACTGATAACAGAAGAATATAAGGAGATCAAATTATGAAAGAATACATGCGTTTAGAATCTGATTCCATCGGAACCATGGAAGTCCCAGAAGATGCCTATTATGGCGTACAGGCTTTACGGGCCAAAGAAAATTTTCCGATTACCGGAACAAAATTACATCCTGTTTTCATTAAAAATCTTGCAAAAATCAAGCGGGCAGCTGCCATTACCAACCGAAAAGCCGGAAGATTGAAACCGGAAATTGCAAATGCAATTGAAGCCTCTGCAAACGAAGTCATCTGTGGCATGTTCGACAAAGATTTTATTGTCGATGGTATTCAGGGCGGAGCGGGAACAAGTGCCAATATGAACATGAACGAAGTCATTGCCAACCGCGCCATCGAAATGCTCTGTGGCAAAAAAGGAGACTACACCATTGTTCATCCAAATGACCACGTCAATATGGCACAATCCACCAATGATGTCATTCCAACCGCTGGTAAATTAACTGTTCTCGATCTTCTCAAACCTTTAGACAAAAGCCTTTCCCTTTTAACCGATGCCTTATATGACAAGGCTGCAGAATTTGATCCTATTGTAAAAATCGGACGTACACAGCTGGAAGATGCCGTGCCAATGCGTCTGGGTCAGACATTCCATTCTTATGCTACCATGATTTCCCGCGACCGTGACCGTCTCACAAAAGTCCGCACGGAAATGTATCCCGTAAACATGGGGGCAACCGCTATCGGCACAGCAATCAATACGTCCCCGTTTTATTTAGATAATATTGTGCCAACCCTTGGAAAGATCACCGGCTACCCGCTGACCCAGGCCGACGATCTGTTTGATGCCACCGAGAATCTGGACGGATTTGTACGCGTTTCCTCCTGCCTGAAAGCATGTGCGGTCAACTTATCCAAAATGTGTAATGATCTGCGTATCCTTGCAAGCGGACCAAAAGCCGGGTTCGGTGAGATTACACTTCCGGCCATGCAGAATGGTTCTTCCATTATGCCCGGCAAAGTCAATCCAGTCATCCCGGAAGTTGTCTCACAGGTTGCGTTTCATATTATCGGTCACGACACGACCATCACTATGGCGGCGGAAGCCGGTCAGATGGAATTAAACGCTTTTGAACCGGTTGTTTTTTACAATCTTTTTGACTCCATTACCACACTGACACACGCAGTGGATACTCTGACCGCCAACTGCATCCTCGGCATCACCGCAAATGAAAAACGCTGCCGCGAACTTCTCGATGCAAGCGTCGGTATCACCACCGCCCTGTGTCCGTACATCGGCTACAAAAAAGCTGCAAGTCTGGCAAAAGAATCCTTAAAAACAGATATTCCAGTTAAAACTCTTGTATTGAAATACGGTCTGTTAAAAGAAAGCGAACTGGATTCTATTCTCGATCCTTATGCAATGACCGAAGCCAGAACCAGACAGACACAGGCAAAAGCCGTATAATAAGATTTATCTTTTGTGCAAACTATGCTATAGTAATGGCATAAACCACTACACAAGGAGGTACTCATAATGGAAACAGTAACAGAAGTAGTTAAAAACATGGCCGGCGGAGATGGCGAAGTAACCATCAAACGCATCCTCGGAGAAAAAGAATTAAACGGAAAATGTGGTCTGTATGCACAGGTAACCATTCAGCCGGGATCTTCTCTCGGTTATCACGAACATAAAAATGAAAGCGAGACGTATTACATTCTTTCCGGTACCGCAGAATATAACGATAACGGAACCACACGCACTGTAAAAGCCGGAGATGTAACCTATACACCAGACGGATGCGGACACGCCTTAAAACCAATTGGTAATGAGCCGGTTGTATTTATGGCTCTGATCATCTTTGATTAATTTATCTTAGAAACATGCAAAAGGACCGGCTATCCCAAAAGGCAGCCGGTCTTAAAGCTGGCAGAACTCTTTCCCATATCTGAGGCGGGGCCAAACGTGGAAGATGGATGAATTAAATAAATGCAATCATATACAGCGGCAATGTAATGATACCATCTTCGCCCACACCGATATTTCCATCTGCAAATTTATACCCATAAGAAATATCTTTATGATTCTTCATAAGTGACTTTAAGGAATTTGCCCTCGTATTTCCGCCTTTTACTTCAATCGGAACTACCATTCCATCTTTTTGGATCACTACATCTATTTCTCTTTTCGTTGTCTCATTTTTATAAAAATATAACTGATATCCCTTTTTATACAGAGCATCTGTTATTGCATATTCATAGATACCGCCTTTGGAATTTCCCTCTAAAGTGTTTTCTACAATATGCTGTTTTAATGAAAAGTCCTTCATCGCCATCAACAATGATAAATCAGTTGTATAAGCCCGGAAAAAATCATCTCTTGCATAATCATCCAGATCAAATCTGACATCCGTCACAAGTTTACTTAAATGTACCATATCTGCACGAAGCAACCACTCAATACTTGAAAAATACTTTTGTGCTCGACCTCCATGCTCAACTTCTTTATATTGAAATTTGTGGTTTTCTTTATCAAGCAGCTGCTTTGCAAGTGAAAGATAACATTTCTCTGCTTTTACCTTTTCTTCCGCAGTTGCATAATGTGCTATATCATACTGATATCCCAATAAGAGGCTCCTCTGTATCTTATCAACCTCTCTGAAATCCTTTGTATCTACATATTTCTGTACAGCTTCCGGCATACCACCTATTGCTATATACTGTCTGTAATAATTCATCATTTGGGAATGAATCGCCTCAGGTATCACGGTCTTTGATTCCAGATATCCGCAGAGGTTTCCGATCATGTCTTCAGAAATCCCCATTCCCCAGAGAAACTCTTCAAAATCAATCCCATACATTCTCAGATAATCAACATAACCGACCGGATAAGACGATGCACGTTTATAATCGATTCCAAGAAGCGAGCCCGACACAATAACATCATATCTGTTATCGATTGCCCAGAATTTAAGGGATGTGATTGCTTCCTGACACTCCTGAATCTCATCGAGAAAAATCAAAGTTTTCCCTGGCAGAATTTTCTTTTCAGGAAAGCGGAAACGCATAGCCATAACCATATTATCTACTGTAAGATCACCGGAAAAAATGTCAACGGCAGAAACCATCTGCTTAAAGTTGATTTCAAGCAGTTCCTCATAATTGTCTTCTGCAAACCGTTCAATAATATATGTTTTTCCTGTTTGCCTGGCTCCCTGTACAACAAGGCATTTTTTATTTTTTGTGTTAACCCAGTTTTTTATTGAAGCAATTGCTTTTCTTTTTAACATAATACCCCCATCAACAAAATTTCTTTCTGCCAGTGCGTATTATCAACATTTTGGAAAGTAAAAATGTATTTGATGTCAACATTTTGCATTATTGTATCATTGCTATAGTTCTTAATCAAGTATAATATGCCATAATTTTATTCTTTCCCATAATAAACCAACTTAACATTATTAGATATTGTCACTATGTCATTACATAAAAAGAGACCAACGATCCATCTTCTGAATCGTTGGTCAAATGTTGTGTCAAACTTGTGTC
>OGOH01002066.1_pt1 | contig 13084 bp, 10 predicted proteins | sample 1552571 | NCBI WGS metagenome assembly OGOH01 (sample SAMEA2580170, study PRJEB22360) | human gut metagenome | biome: human gut; feature: human-associated habitat; material: faeces | place: Denmark | collected 2008/2010
AAGGTCTTTCCGTAGACCGCGCCGACCTCCGCAAGGGAGTAGTGGGCCTTCAGGTAATCCTGATATCCGCATCTGGATGCCAGACGGATACTGAGGGCTCTTGTGAGATCCCGGTCCATGTTTGACGTATAGTCCCAGAAGTCCTCCCAGGTAATAAATCCACCCTGAAAGTTCCCGTAGTCGGATACCCGGTCATAGATCGTCTTACAGTAATCTATCCACATCTTCCTGTCATTGCTTCCGTCCTGCACCACACCGGCATATCGCTCCGGAAGGGACGCTTCACCGCTGTAATCCCAGCAGTAACCGATCCGCAGCGTCACCATAAGTCCGTGGTCATCCGCGCACTTCATGACCTGATCGAGCTTGGCGAAAGCAGCCTCATTGTACATATTTCCCATATCCCCAGGCTGAAACTCTCTCCACGGGATCACGAGAATGATGCTGTTGAAGCCGTCCGCCTTGATGCGGGCAAAATTTGCCCCCATGTTATCATCTTCAGTTCCCCAGTAGTTGATCGGCCAGGCATCACCGAAGTAGGTCACGGATTTTAAGTATTCCGGAAATGCCGCCTGCGCTTCCATCCGAAGTTCAGGGATCCCCGCCATCAGGGCTGCGGCGGCCAAAAGCGCACAGGTGATGCGCACGATGCGGCGTGCGGGCATGTTCTGCATGGCGGCGTTGACGTCGATGTAATCATCGATACGGCGGATACCGCGCTGCGTGAGGCACAGCACGAAGTAAACGGCCGCGAAAACGAGGGAGACGGGCTGGAAAATCAAATCGGTGCGGTCGGTGAAGGCAGAGCACAGGAACGGCACGGCGAACACGGCAAGACCCGCATAGCCGGCGTGGTCAAACAGAGAGTGGCTTTCGCCGTGCAGGCGGCCGTAAAGCCGCATGAAGCAGATGAACAGCGCGACGACAGCCATGAGAACGGAATCGAACAGGAAGCCGGTGAGTACCGTGATGCCGATGCTTGCGAGAATGTAGAAAAAGATGCGGCGCAGGCATTTTATTGCGAACCAGCTGAGTGCGATGGGAGCGAGAATCAAAAATCCCCGCAGGATGTTTTGCAGGATGACGTCTTTTGTCATGCCCTCCGAGACAAAATTTAAACCGAGCGCGTAAAGCGGCACACACAGCATGGTGGCGTGCAGCCAGCCGAGCACGACGTATAAAATGTGGCGGACGGGAATTTGCTTTTTGAAAATTTTCATTTTGTCCCCTCCCGTTAAACTTCCCAGCGGACGATTTCGACGGATTTTGAGGTCTCCGTGAGTTTGTAGCGCTCCGGCATGTTGCGGTCTTCCGGCAGAATCCAGATGGCGTCACTGCCCTCCGTTAAGGCTTCCAAATCCGGCAGAACGGGCAGCTTTTGCTCCTTGGAGATGAGCACGTAGAGGTCGCTGCCGTGTGCGCCGTCGTGCAGGGTGCGGAGAAGTTGCGGCATGGGGGTGAGGTCGTTGCGGCATTCCAATCTTGCGAGCCGGCGGCGCAGGTAAAGTGCGGTGTTGCGGCCGGTGAGCTCGCCCGTGGAGAGCATTTTGCCGTCTACGGTGTCTATGCCGTTTGAGATGACGGAGACCGAGATGCCGTCTGCGAGCATGCGCTCCGCGAGTTCGGCGGCGATGGAGATGGCGGTTTCGTTTAACGCATCCGTCACGGCGCTGCCGATGCCGGTGCAGTCGAGCAGGACAGTGACCTTTTGGGACAGCGTGGAATCGTGCTGATTGACGAGCAACGTGCCGCCGCGCGCGGAGGCCTTCCAGTTGATGTATTTCATGGGGTCGCTGCGGCGGTAATCGCGGATGCCGGCAAACTCGAACGGGTCGTCGTACACACGCCGACGGCTGACGAGCAGACCCATGATCTTGCTGTACGGAATGCGGATGTGGCTTGCGGAAATGTGCGCGGGCAGGACGTAGAACTCCGTTTCCTGCGGGAAATGCGCCACCTGCTTTTCGGTCATCAGAAAATCGTAGGACGTGACCGTGGTGGACGCGATGCGGTAATAGCCGCGCTTTTTGCCGCGGACAGGTAGTGTACGCGTGATGCGCTGGCGCACGGACGCTGTGAACACGTCGCGGCGGTAGGTCATATCGCTGACGGTGGAGTTTTCTTCGTCCTGAAACACCACCCAGCGGCTCATATCGAAGCCGACCTCCAAAACGGGGAGCGGCAGGTATTTGTTGTTCACGATCGTTTCGACGAGATTCGCTTCTTCGCCGCAGAAAATGTAATCGCGGTCAAAGGATATCTGTACGGTGAGGTTTTCGTCCCACAGGCGGCGGAACAAAAGGCGCTGTGCAAAATAGAGGACGAGCAAAACGATCGGGAGCAGAAGGAGCGCCCACATTACTTTGACCAGTCCTCAGTCGGCAGGGCGACGGAGGAGAGCACATCGGTCATGGCCTTTTTCTGGGCATCGGTGGAGCCGACGGAGCCGCTGAGCTGCAAACGGTGGGCGAGCACCGGCACGGCGACGGTCTTGATGTCTTCCGGCACGACGTATGCGCCGCCGCGCACCAAGGCGTAAGCGCGCACGGCACGGACGAGCGCAAGGCTGCCGCGCGGGCTGACGCCCATATCGATATTCGGCCAACTGCGCGTGGCCTGCACGAGGTCGATCATGTAATCGAGCAGGACGGGGTGAATGTAAATCTCCTTTGCCTGCTTTTGCAGCGCGAGAATATCCTCACGCGTGCAGACGCTTTGCAGCGTTTCGAGCGGCTCTTCCTTCATAAAGCGCTGCAAGATGGCGCGCTCCTGCTCTTTTGTGGGAGAGGCCATGGAAATGCGCATTAAAAAGCGGTCGAGCTGGGCTTCCGGCAGGGGATAGGTGCCGAGCGTTTCGATGGGATTCTGCGTGGCGATGACGAAAAACGGCGCCGAAAGCGGACGGGTGACGCCGTCCACGGTGATCTGGCGCTCGCCCATGCACTCGAGCAGGCTCGACTGCGTGCGCGGTGTGGCGCGGTTGATCTCATCGGCGAGGAGCAGGTTGCAGAATGCCGGGCCGGGGCTGAAAACGAAATCGTTTGCTTTCTGGTCGAAGTAGTTGAGGCCCGTGACGTCGCTGGGAAGCAGGTCGGGCGTGAACTGGATGCGGTTAAACTCCAGACTGACGGACTTTGCAAGTGACTTTGCGAGCACGGTTTTGCCCATGCCGGGCACATCTTCGATGAGCACGTGACCCTCGGCAATGAGCGCGGTGAGCAAGAGGTTGATCGTTTCTTCGGAACCGACCATGACCTTGCTGATATTTTCACGAATGGACGAAATGAGCGTTTTACTTTCCATAAAAGACCTCCAAAAGACGGGTGCGTTTATTCTGTTGTGGGAAATCAACATAATTAAACGGTTAATAATCGGAATAAGGATACAACAAAACGAAAGAAAATGCAAGCTTCTTTTGTAAAGGAAGACAAAGAATGGAGAGTGATATCCGTGCTGCACGGATATACCTTTGCATGAAAGGATGCATTTCCTGCAAAAACGGTTTGAAATTCATAGAAAACAGCGAAAATATCCCTTGATTTTTGCAGGAATATCGGCTAAAATAAACATTATGATACTGTGTATACGTGTGCCCTGTCCGTAGGGGCAGGTATGCGGCCGCGTCTGCACGGAGGAAATTTTGCAGGAAGCGGCGACTCGTGCTGTAAAATTTCCTGTCAGGAAACGTAAAGAAAGGAAATCACCCATGAATATCCAGCTTACGAATCGCATTAAGCAAAATGCGAGATCGTTTTCCAAAGGTCAGAGGTTGATCGCGAAGTATATTGAGGAGCACTACGACAAGGTGGCGTTTATGACGGCCTCGAAGCTTGGCGCGACGGTCGGTGTGAGCGAATCGACCGTGGTGCGCTTTGCGACGGAGATCGGATACTCCGGCTATCCGGCGCTTCAGCAGGCGATGCAGGAGATGATCCGCAACCGCATGACGAGCGTGCAACGCCTTGAAATGACCTCAACGAACATTCCGCTTGACCGCCTGCTTGACAGCTCGATGGATCAGGACATCGACATTATCCGCCGCACGAAGGAGTCCATTTCACATGAGGAGTTTTACCGTGCGGCCGATGCACTCGTGAAGGTAAAGAAGGTTTATATCATCGGTGCAGGCAGCTCGCTTGCCATTGCGACGTTCCTCTCGTACTACTTCTCCTTGGTGTTCGATTCCGTACAGCTTATCAGCGCGACGAGCGAAGCGCAGATTTTGCAACAGATGGTGCACATCGGCGAGGGAGACGCGCTTGTCGGCATCAGCTTCCCGCGGTACTCCAAAAAAGCAGTGAAGGCGCTGAAATACGCTTCCGACCGCGGTGCGACGGTTGTGGCCATTACGGACAGCACGCTTTCTCCGCTGACGAAGTATGCGGAGCATGTGCTGCTTGCAAAGAGCGACATGGTATCATTTGTCGATTCGCTTGTGGGCCCGATGGCGCTTATCAACGCGCTTATTGTGACGGTGGCTATTAAAAAGAAAGACGAAGTGGCGAATACACTCTTAAACCTGGAGACCATTTGGGACGAGTACGGCGTGTACGAGAAGGTCGAAGACAAGACCGACGAGGAACGTAATGTTTGATGCAGTCGTAGTCGGCGGCGGCGCTGCGGGCATGATGGCGGCGATCACGGCGGCGGAACGCGGCAAGCACGTCTTATTATTAGAAAAGAACGCACAGCTTGGGCGGAAGATCCGCATTACGGGCAAGGGCCGCTGCAACGTAACAAACAACTGCGAGCCGCGCACGGTGATTGAATCCACGCCCGGCAACGGCCGGTTTTTGTACGGGGCGGTGAATCATTTCACCCCGCAGGACACGATGGACTTTTTTGAGGGTCTTGGCGTGCCGCTGAAAACGGAGCGCGGCAACCGCGTGTTCCCGGTCTCGGACAATGCACACGACATTGCGGACGCGCTTTGGAAGAAGCTGAAAAAGTGCCGCGTGGAAATTCGGCAGGGCAATGTGAAAGAGGTGCTGACCGAAAACGGCAGCGTCATCGGCGTGCGCACGGAAAACGATGTGTTTGAGGCCCCCAGTGTGCTTTTGGCGTGCGGCGGCGCTTCGTACCCCGGTACGGGCTCGAACGGCGACGGCGCGCGGCTGGCGGAAAAGCTGGGGCACGCCATTATTCCTCTGCGTCCGTCTTTGGTGGCGCTGACCTCTGATGACGAGGATTGCCCGGCGATGCAGGGGCTTTCCCTGCGCAACTGCGGCGTGACCGTGACGGACAATGAAAAGAAAAAGAAGCCGGTCTACACGGACTTCGGTGAGCTGCTGTTCACGCACTTTGGGCTTTCCGGCCCGACGATTTTGAGTGCGAGTGCGCACATGCGCCATATGGCGCCCGGCAGATACACAGTGACGCTCGACTTAAAGCCGGCGCTCACCCCGGAACAGCTTGACCAGCGCCTTTTACGCGATTTAGAGAAAAACAAGAACCGCAATTTCAGCAATTCGCTCGATGAATTATTGCCGCAAAAGATGATCCCGGTTGTCGTGCGGCGGTCGGGCATTCCGCCGGAAGAGAAGTGCAACACCATCACGCGCGAGCAGCGTGCGGTGCTTTTGGATGTCTTAAAGCACTTTACGGTGGAGATTTCCGGCTTTGCACCGCTTTCCGGCGCGATTGTGACGGCGGGCGGCGTTTCTGTAAAGGAAGTCGACCCGAAGACGATGCAGTCCAAATTAATTCCGGGCTTGTACTTTGCGGGGGAAATTCTGGACGTGGACGCGTACACGGGCGGCTTTAACCTGCAGATCGCCTTTGCAACGGGACACGCGGCGGGCGAAAATCTGTAAACTATCATTATATATAAGGAAGTTATATTATGTATGCAATAGCGATTGACGGCCCTGCCGGCGCAGGTAAAAGCAGCGTGGCAAAAGCGGCTGCAAAGGCGCTCGGCTTTGTTTATGTGGACACGGGCGCGCTGTACCGCACGGTGGGGCTTTACCTGCTGCGCAGTGAGGTTGACCCTGCAGACGCAGAAGCGGTGGAGCCGAAGCTCCGGGACATTCAGGTCGATCTGAAATACGAAGACGGCGTGCAGCACGTCATTTTAAACGGGGAGGATGTATCCGGCCTTATCCGCACGCCGGAGGTCTCTATGGCGGCCTCTGCGTGTGCTTCCGTACCGGCAGTGCGTAAGTTTCTGTTCTCCGCGCAGGTGGATATGGCGAAAAAGTACAACGTCATCATGGACGGCCGAGACATCGGCACGACGATTTTGCCGAACGCACAGGTGAAAATTTTTCTGACGGCTTCGCCCGAGGTACGCGCCGAGCGCCGCTACAAGGAGCTCAAGGAAAAAGGCGTGAACGTGAGCTATGAAGAAACGCTTGCGAACGTTATTCGCCGCGACAAGCAGGACGAAAAGCAATCTAAGGCAGCGGAGGACAGCATTTTGCTTGACAACAGCGAGCTGGATTTTGACGGCACGGTGAACCGCCTGCTGGAGATCGTGGAAGAAAGGACGGGCGTGAAGCATGGCTGAAAATAGGAAGCCGAAGGAACACCTTTCCTGGTGGTATTTTCTTGCAAAGTACGTGATGCTGTTTTTCTTTAAAATTCTGCACCCGTACCGTATTATAGGCAGAGAGAACATGCCGCTTACCGGCAAGCTGCTCGTTTGCTCTAACCACGTGACGATGGGCGACCCGATTTACCTTGGCTGCGCAATACCGAAACGACAATTACACTATATGGCGAAGACCGAGCTTTTTGAAAACAAGCTCATCGGCGGATTTTTGAAGAGTCTCGGCGCGTTCCCAATCTCCCGCGGCACGGGCGGGGCACAGGGCATTCAGACGGCGATTGACCTTTTGGAGGAAGAAAAGGTCGTGTGCATGTTCCCGGAGGGTACGCGCTCGAAGACCGGCGAGCTTTTGAACCCGAAAATGGGTATGGTAATGCTGGCGTACAAGACGCACTGTACGATTTTGCCTGTGGCGATTGTGGGCGAGGGCGGCAAGCCCCCGAAGGTGTTTAAGAAAATGGTCATCAATATCGGCAAACCAATCCGGTTTGAGGACATGGGCCTGACCGAAGATTCCGGTATGATTTACCGCCGTGTTTCGCGCAATATTTTTGCCGAGGTGCAGAAGCTGCGCGAGGAAGGTCTCGATATTATGGAGAACAGGTGGAAGAAAGTATGATCCGCGTGGCGAAAACAGCGGGATTCTGCTTTGGTGTGAACCGCGCGGTGGAGACCGTTTACAAATTGCTTGACGAGGACAAAACCGTCTGCACGCTCGGGCCGATCATCCATAACCCGCAGCTTGTGGAGGAGCTCGGCCGCAAAGGCGTGCGCATTATAGATGCGCCCGAGGACGCGAAAGCGGGGGAGACGGTTGTCATCCGCTCTCACGGTGTACCGCCGGAGGTCATCGAAAAACTGAAAGTGCTCGGTGTCGATTACAAGGACGCGACGTGCCCGTATGTGCAGAAGATTCACCGCCTTGTTTCCGACGGAGAGCGCGAGGGCAGGCGCGTGATGCTGGCCGGCGATGCCAAACACCCGGAGGTGGAGGGCATACTCGGTTGCTGCAAAACGCCGTACCGTACCTTCAAAACGCGCGAAGAACTCGAAAATTTATTCAAAAATGAGCCTGAACTTGCCGAAATGCCCCTTCTTTTCTGTGAACAGACCACTTTTAACGTAGAAGAATGGGAAAAATGTTTGGATTTCGTAAAAAAGGTATGTACAAACGCTTCAGTTTTTGATACAATATGTAAGGCTACAACAAATCGCCAGCGCGAAGCACGCGAGCTTGCGCGTGAAAGCGACTTGATGCTCGTCATCGGCGGGCGTCACAGCTCGAATACGGCGAAGCTCAAGGAGGTCTGTGAACCGTATGCGCAGACGTATCTCATTGAGACGGCGGCGGAGCTTGCAGCCCTGCCTGTAAAGGGCAAAATGAATATCGGCATAACTGCCGGTGCTTCAACACCGGCAAGCATAATAAAGGAGGTACTTGTTACCATGACAGACAAAATTGAAACAAATGAGCTTAATTTTGAGGAGATGCTTGAGGAATCACTCAAGAGCTTAAATACAGACGAAAAGGTGCACGGTGTAGTTGTAAGCATTTCTCCCACCGAAGTGTATGTTGACGTCGGTAGAAAGCAGGCCGGCTACATCCCGGCTAACGAGCTTAGCAACGATCCGAACGCGAAGCCGGAAGATCTTGTAAAGATCGGCGACGAGATGGATCTGCTCATCATGAAGACGAACGATCAGGAAGGCACCATCATGCTCTCCAAGAAGCGCATCGATGCCATCAAGGGCTGGGAAGACATTGCAGCGGCTATGGACGCTGAAGAAATCCTCACCGGCAAGGTTACAGAAGTTGTTAAGGGCGGCGTGATTGTTCTGTATAACGGCATCCGCGTCTTCATCCCGGCTTCTCAGGCTGTAGCAAATCGCGGTGACGATCTTGAGGCTCTGAAGGGTCAGGACGTTCAGTTCCGCATCATCGAAGTCAACCGCCAGCGCCGCCGTGCGGTCGGTTCCATCCGTTCCGTGCTCCGCGAGCAGAGAAAGGCAGCACAGGCTAAGTTCTGGGAGTCTGTTGAAGAAGGTCAGGAGTTTACGGGTACCGTTAAGTCCCTCACGAACTTCGGCGCATTCGTTGACCTTGGCGGCGTGGACGGCATGATCCATATTTCCGAGCTCTCCTGGAACCGCATCAAGCACCCGAGCGAAGTTGTCTCTGTCGGCGACACCGTTCAGGTTTATGTCAAGAGCCTTGACCGTGAGAACGGCAAGATCTCCCTTGGCTACAAGAAGAAGGAAGACAATCCGTGGGAGATTCTCAAGAACGAGTATCCGGTTGGCACGGTTTGCGACGCTACCGTTGTCGGCATGACCACGTTCGGCGCATTTGCTAAGATTCTCCCGGGCATCGACGGTCTCATCCACATCTCTCAGATCGCGGACAGAAGAATCGAGAAGCCGCAGGACGTTCTGAAGGTTGGCGACGTTGTTAAGGTGAAGATTACCGACATCGATTTCGACAAGAAGAGAGTTTCCCTCTCCATCCGTGCTCTGCTCGAAGACCAGGGCGAGGACGCTTCTGAGGAATAATTTAAATCGTCAGGTGTAGATTTGCAGGGTGGTTCTTGCCACCCTGCTTTACATGACGGACATTTTAAAAGTAAACGGATAAAACGGCGGTTTTATCCATTGGAGGAAACAATTAGATGAAGCGCGTGAAAAAACCTGTGTTTTTTATCATCGCGGCTCTGATCCTTGCGCTTACATACACATCGGTCTTCGGCGTTTACACGCAGAACGGTGACACGAAGAACACATGGATCAAGGGCGCCGGCGATATAAGATGGGGTATTGATATCCGCGGCGGCGTGGAAGCAACCTTCAGCCCGGCTGACGGCGTGGAGGCGACCGCAGAGCAGCTTGAAGCGGCAAAGGCAATCATTGAGCTGCGTATGGTCTCGAAGAGCATTACGGACTACGAGATTTACACCGACGAAGCCAACGACAAGATCATTGTTCGTTTCCCGTGGAAGAGCGGCGAATCGGACTTTGACCCGGAGAAGGCGATTGAAGAAATTTCCGCAACGGCGCTGCTGACATTCCGCGAGGGCAAGTCATACGAGACCCAGACCGTGGACGGCGAGGGCAACCCGGTTTACCAGACACCGACGGGCACTACGGCCGATACAATTATTCTGGAAGGCAGCGACGTGACCGAGGCAAAGCCGGTCATGCAGGAGAACTCCACCTCCGGCAGCTACGACTATGCGATCTCCCTGACGCTTTCCGATGAAGGCGCACAGAAGTTTGCAGAGGCGACCGAGCGCCTGAAGGGCAAGACGATCTCCATTTGGATGGACGACATCATGATCTCCGCCCCGACCGTTAACGCGGTCATCACGGACGGCAAGGCTTCCATCACCGGCAACTTTACGGCGGCTACGGCTTCTGAGCTTGCTGCGAAGATCCAGGGCGGCGCACTGCCGTTTGCTTTGCAGACCTCGAACTTCAGCACCGTGAACCCGACGCTCGGCATGAAGTCTCTGGATGCCATGGTCATGGCCGGCGTGATCGCTTTTGCGCTCATCGCGGTCTTTATGATCATCATCTTTAAGGTTCCGGGCTTTGCGGCTGTGCTGACGCTTGTGGGTCAGCTTGCGATCACCTTTGCGGCGATTTCCGGCTACTTCCCGTTTGTGAACAGCTTTACGATGACCCTGCCGGGTCTTGCGGGCATTATCCTTTCCATCGGCGTGGGCGTGGATGCGAACATTATCACCGCGAGCCGTATTAAGGAAGAACTCGGCACCGGCAAAACGCTGGACGGCGCTATTCAGAAGGGCTGCTCCAACAGCCTTTGGTCGATCATCGACGGCAACATCACGATTTTGATCGTTGCCATCATGCTCATCGGCGTGTTCGGTCCGTCTAACATTCTCTCTAAGATTTTCGGCGAATCCACGACCGGCGCGATCTACTCCTTCGGCTACACTTTGCTCGTCGGCGTAATCGGCAACTTCATCATGGGCGTGTTCTGCTCTCGTCTGATGATCAAATCGCTTTCCGGCTTCAAGCCGCTCCGTAAGAAATGGCTGTTTGGAGGTGCGGATAAGTAATGAAAAAGTTCAATTTTGATTTCTATAAGAATAGAAAAATTCTGTTCGGCATCTCGATCGGCCTGATCGTCATCGGCTTGATCTTCAACTTCATTCGCGGCACGAAGATGGACATTCAGTTCGTCGGCGGTGCAATGATCAAGTATTCCGTAGACGGCGAAGTCGATACGGATGAGATCGCGTCCCTCGTAAAAGAGGAGACTGGCCGCGACGTTTCCGTTGCGCTGAGCAAGACGTTCGGCACCGACGCGAACCAGGTTACGTTGTCCTTTGCAGGCAACGAGGCTGTGACGCTCGATGAGCAGCAGGCAATCGCGACGAAGCTTTCCGATGCGTATGCAGACCGCACGTTCAACGTGGTGGAATCGAGCTCTGTTGACCCGACCATGGGCGCGAAGTTCTTCCAGAAGTGCCTTGTTTGCCTGCTCATCACGTTTGTGATTTTGCTTGTGTACATTGCACTGCGCTTTAAGAAGATCGGCGGTCTTTCCGCCGGCGTTACGGCGCTCATCGCACTTGTGCATGACGTGCTGCTTGTGTACTTCTCGTTTGTGATTTTCGGTTTCTCCATCAACGATATTTTCATCGCGGTCATTTTGACGATCCTCGGCTACTCGCTGAACGATACCATCGTTATTTACGACCGTATCCGTGAGAACCGCAAGCTCTCTCCGACGAAGAGCCCGGACGCGCTGCCGGGTATCGTCAACAAGAGCCTGAACCAGACGATGACACGTTCTATTCTGACGTCTCTCACCACCTTCATGGCGCTGCTCGTAATCTACATTGTCGCGACGGTTTACGGCATCAGCTCTGTTCAGAGCTTTGCACTGCCGATGATGGTCGGTACGATCGTCGGTTGCTATTCCTCTCTGTGCATTGCGGCTCCGCTTTACACCATGTGGGCTGTGCATAAGGGCGAGAAGAGCAAAAAGTAATTTGCCAAAGCGAATTGCTTCGAGTAATTTTTAATAGTTGCTAAATGAAATTCCCGGAAAGCTGCGTGCTCTCCGGGAATTTTTGCATATAGCATATTTTGGGTGCAGGGGATAAGCGAGTAAGCGATAAAAATCCGCAAAAGAAAAACCGGGTGAGCTGCCGTGCGGTGCTTACCCGGTTTTGGTTTAGAGTTGCTGAGATTCTCCGGTGAGGAGCCAGAAGACGTCTACGTCTAAAATTTCGGCGAAGGCTAAAAGCTCAATATCGGTGACGGTGCGGAGCTGACCCTCTAACTTTGAGAGGGCAGAGGCGTTGATATCCACGCCGCGCACCTGCAGCTGCGCGAGCAGCTCTTTTTGCTTCATGCCACGGTTGCGGCGAATGCTCTCAATACGTGCGCCGACTAAGTTTTTGTCTCCAAGTGGTTTTTTACGGATGCGCATTTGCTCGCCGCCTTTCTATGTTCTATACACATTATAAGCGTAAATGCACAAAAAATCAATTCTTTTTACGAAAAATTATGAAAATCAACTGCAAACAATTCGTGAACGATGCGAGGATTACGTGTTTTCTTTGTCGTTTGCTTCCGGTTTTGCATCTTCCGCTTCGCCGGAGCGTGTGCGGCGGTAGGCGAGCGGCGTCATGCCGTACTTTTTCTTGAAGACGGAATAGAAGTAGTTCGTGTTCACAATGCCGATGGCCTCACTGATCTGGTTGATGGGAAGCTTGGTCTCAAGCAAAAGCTGCTCGGCCTTTTTCATGCGGGTGTTGCTGAGGTAATCGCTGAACGAATAGCCGGTCTGCGTGGCGAAGATCTTGCCGAAGTAGGCGGTGGAAAGCCCGGCCATGCCGGCGAGCATTTTCAGGGAAAGATCCGGGTTTGCATAGTTTTTATCGATGTATTCCTTAGCGGTTTCGGCTGCGAGCTCGTTGCCGTATTTGCGGTTGATGCTCTGGTGATGCGCCAAAATAGTGATGAACTCCATGCAGCGCTTGCGCAGCATATAGACGTTCGGCAGCTGCTGGCGGTCGATCTCATTCAGCTTATCCATTAAGAGGGGATAGGTGGTGTCGTCGTCCGTGAAGGTGGTGGAGAAATCATCGAGCAGGGACATCATGACGTGGTTGAAATAGGTGACGGCCGTGTTGAAGCTGACGTTTGACATATAGGAAATGGCGAGGTCGAACTCCTGCGAGCAGGCATCGAGGTCGTTTGCGCGGATGTGCTCGGCAAGCTTCATATGCAGCTTGTTGTGGTAGGCGGCGTTGAGGTTGATGTTCTGGCTGGCCTCAAAGGCGAAGAAAATTTTGCCCTGATTGCGGATGGCGGAATATTCCAGCGCGATGTTCGTCGCCTCATAGCAGAGGTTGATGTTGACGGCAGTCTCCACAATGGTGCCGATGCAGATGGTGGTGTTCATGGAGAACTCGCGCTGCATGACCTCGCACACGCGCTGAAGCTCCTGCACAAGGCTTTTCCGGGTACGCATTTTTTGCAGGGGGAGCAGCACCGCAAGCG
>OGOH01002068.1_pt1 | contig 13081 bp, 10 predicted proteins | sample 1552571 | NCBI WGS metagenome assembly OGOH01 (sample SAMEA2580170, study PRJEB22360) | human gut metagenome | biome: human gut; feature: human-associated habitat; material: faeces | place: Denmark | collected 2008/2010
GACGATATATAAAATTTATTCATCTTTTATTTTCTCAAAGAAATTAAAACTATTTTTATAAATTCTATCTGTTCCAAATAATTTACTCAGTACCAATGCGTATAATGAATACCTTTTTATCTGTTCATTCTTTTCAGAACCATTCATCAGATATTTATTATACGCAATTTCTCCAATATACTGATCCAATAATTCAGCCCTGTCTCTTTCCATAATTTGCTTTGCTCCATCCATGAAAATGCTGTCTGCTTTCGAGTACTCACCACTATCAGATAACCACCTTCCATAATTAAGCTTTGCCAATTTTGTTTCATGATACTTATCTTCTTTCATCTGGTCCGTATCTTCCAAAAATGCTCTAATCAATCTCATTGCCTGTTCTTTTTTCCCAGATTTTGCTAAACAGACAGATATATGGTTGATTAGGTTAATCTCAACTTTTGTATAGATATGCTTTTTTTCACCTATTAAATTTTCATTCATAGAATATGCTAAGACTTTTCTATACTCTTCACAACATATTTCCTCAGACATATGACTGTATTCCTTTTCTATACATATTTCGATAAATTTTAAATATTGCTTATTCTGTGCACATTCATCTTCTCCAAGTATTTCCATTAATTTTTCCAAACTTTCCCGCACTTTATCCATGCTTTTCTCGGAAAATAAAATACGTGAAATCTCTCTCCTCAGAAGTAACGCCTCAATCTTCCCTGTATTGAGCAGTTCCACATAATATCGATTTTCCACACCTATTTTCTCTGCCAGTGCTTTATAATTTTTCCAGCTCGGTTTACGACCATTTTCAATCCGTGAATAACTTTCTACACTGCAAATACCTTCACTTAATTTTTCCTGCGTATAGTTTATTTTTTTTCTTTCTATTGTAAGATAATGTCCCACAAACTCTGTCATAATTTCTTCTATCTGTGGTTCATATATGTGAATCTGTCTTCCGCACCCAAACTCATCAAAAAAACTCTGTAATATTCTGATATCTTCCTGCTCTTTGCTCATATCCCGCTTTTCTTTCAAACCTACCAAAATATGCAGACGCATAATTTCCAATAAACAATACAACGATTTTTGTTTTCGCAATAATTCAAGTGTTTTTTCAAATATTTCAAATGAGCCTTCTGTATCTTTCCCCTCTATTACAAGATTGCCCCAAAGACAGACAAGAAGCGGATATATCTTTACTTTCTGCTGTTCTTCTACATAATGAACATTAACATACTGCATTAACTGATAAAATCTTGAAATAACTTCTTCTTTTTCCTTTGGATTTACTTTGCATAACAAATTCAGATATATAGCATAAATATGTATCTCTCTTACACTGAAAGTTCCCTCTATTTTCTGCGATTTTATCAAAAAACCACAGGTACATTCCAATGCCTTCTCATAACATTCTGTTGCTTTCTTTAAATCTGCAGTATCTTTCTCAGCCACAATCCCTTTTATGAACCATGCATACTGCTCTCTGATCTTCTTATTTAGTGAAACATTTCCGGTCGGCATATGCTCCAGTAACATCCCCAGTTTTTTATAGTTTTCATTTCGAATACACGCTCTGGTACTTTCTTTCCATTTAAAATAAACTACTTCTTTTTCAGAAATATAAGCCGTCAATCCCAATATTCCAAATCCCATCCTGTCCAAAAATATATTTACCGATAATATATCTGGTATCATTTCATCATTTTCATACATGCAATAGGTTGATACTCCACAAATACCTCTACAAATATCATTCACGCTAATCTGATATTTTGTTCGTATCCCATATAAAAGTCTACCAATATCTAATCCCATTTTTCTATCTTCTCCCAACTTGCCGAAAAGTCCAATTTTCCGTATCGAAAATTGGACTTTCATTCATCTTTTTTTTATAAATCCAGCAAGAATCCGAATTATCAAAACAACTGCCGTTAATACAATACACAAGTACTGTATCGGAAATATCTTTTTTTCTTGAAGGACTAACTTGTCGTTTTCATTCACAACAACTACTTTGTTGTAAAAATCTTTCTTTTCTAAAATCTCTTTATCATAAAATATTTTGCGATCCAATAACTCATATCTGTCTACAAGTGGGAATTTGGTTGCAGACATTATGTAAGTATTGTCATTTTCATCTTTTAACAGGAAAAAGAAGGATGACTTATTTTCTGTGTACGCATAATCAGCTAACGTGAATTCTTTATTTTCTATCACGAATGGATCATCTGATGTCATTTTCATAAGGTTCTCACTGTTTTGAGGATATTTATGTGAAACAATCAGACATAATATTATTATATATACCAAAAACATTCCTATATCGTACTTTCGTGTCATAAATTTCACCCATTCCATGCACACTTTTGCCTTCGCGTACATTATATCATCTTTCCACCTCAAAACATATGACGTTTTACTGAATTTCTACAATCTATAACCACATTCGTACATTTTTTGTTCACAATAAATTCACTGGATTTTTTGTCGAATCTGGTGCATAATATTAATTGTTGTGGTGATACCACGACATGGGTTTTATTAATTATAACCCCCTTCTTAATTTGGAAAAGCCTTGAAAGAATGTCTGCATACATTCCCTCAGGGCTTTTCTTTTTTGTTCATCAACGCTCTAAACCCGGCGTTTTCTTATTTTCATTTGTCTGATAAAAACTTAACGTTTTCCTGCCTTCATCTCATCCAAGATTTCAGCCACCGCTTCTCTCTCATCAAAATGATATTTCACACCTTTGATCTCCTGATAATCTTCGTGTCCTTTTCCGAGGAGCACGATCATATCGCCCGGCTTTGCATTTTTCATGCAGTAAGCGATCGCTTCTTTCCTGTCGTCAATCTCGATGTATTTGCCGTTGCTTCTCGCCAGACCGACTTTGATATCATTGTTAATATCACGGATTTCCTCATCCCTTGGGTTATCGCAGGTCAGCACACAGAGATCTGCCATCTCACCTGTCACCTCACCCATATCATATCTGCGGAGTTTAGAGCGGTTGCCGCCGCCGCCGTACACACAGATCAGACGCTTTGGGTGATATTCCATCAATGTCGTGAGAACGCTTCTTGTGCTCACTTCATTATGTGCATAGTCAATGATCAGCGTATAATCTTTGGATACCGGAAGCATTTCCACTCTTCCTTTTACCTGCACTTTGGAAAGTCCCTCTAAAATTGCCTCGTCCGAAATTCCAGCCAGATGACACACTAACATGGTCACCATGGAATTGTATACCGAAAATCTTCCCGGAATATGAACTTTCGCCTGACAGTCCATGCAGCCACTCACTTTAAAATGCATTCCAAGCTTTCCATCCTCATTGATAAATCCAATATCAGATGCCATAAGATCTGCTTCTCTTTCTGCCGAAAACATTTTCACTTCGCATGTATGTCCTTTTAAGATACCGTCCACATGTTCATCATCTGCGTTGACAATTCCAATCCTGCACTGGCGGAAAAGAAGACTCTTACATTCCATATATTCCTCAAATGAGGCATGCTCTGCCGGTCCGATATGATCCGGTGACAGATTTGTAAAAATACCATAATCGAACAGGATTCCCGCAGTGCGGTCTAATTTCAATCCCTGTGAGGAAACTTCCATCACGACATACTCGCAGCCAGCCTCCACCATGGCAGCAAACATGCGGTGTAATTCGTAGGATTCCGGTGTCGTGTTTTTGGACGGAAGATGTTCTTCCCCCACCATTGCACCGATGGTTCCAATCAGTCCGACTTTTTTTCCTGCCATCTCAAGTACTTTCTTGATCATATAAGTGGTGGTCGTCTTTCCTTTCGTTCCGGTCAGTCCGATGGTGACAAGCTTTCTTGCCGGATGGTCAAACAATGCAGCGGACATCAGCGCAAGTGCCAGACGAGCGGACTCCACTTTTAACACAGTGATGTTTTCTGGAATCTGCGCTGCCTCCTCTTCCTTCTCCAGCACGATCACGGAAGCTTCTTTTTCGACCGCATCCGGGATATATTTATGACCGTCTGTCACTGCCCCTACCATGCAGACAAACATCGTTTCCGGTGCAATCTTTCTGGAATCATAAATAATATCACGCACTTCTGTTTCAAGGCTTCCCTGAAGAAGTGTGTATTCAATTTCCTCACAAATCTTACTTAATTTCATTTTATCGTTTCCTTTTTTCTTTCAACGTATCGTTTTTCTTATTTTCTGATCTGGCTATAAAAATACTCGTAAAACAATTATTCTTTTCGCATACAGGTTTCCGTGATCATCTTATTTTAAAATATGGGATGCATCGATCTCAGCCTCAAATACGGTATGGGATGGACCTGTCATAAAAAGATGGTTCGTTTTCTCATCCCACTCAATCAGAAGTGGTCCGCCAATCTGTTCCACGGTCACCTTGCGATCACATTTTCCAGTCAGAATTGCAGTCACTACCGCAGTTGCACAGCCGGTTCCGCAGCCAATCGTCTCACCGGTTCCACGCTCCCACTCGCGAATCTTTAAATAATCCCTGCTCACAAACTCCGTGAATGTTACATTTGTTTTATTCGGGAAAATGGATGTCATATGCTCGATCTCTTTTCCATATTTCTCCACATCAAGATCTGCCACAGAATTCACAAACATTGCACAGTGCGGGTTCCCCCAGGAAACTGCGGTAATGTGGAAGGTACGGTCAAGCACCTGTACCGGCTGGTCGATAAATGTATCCATTTCTGTGTTGATTGGGATCACTTTTGTGGAAAGTCTCGGTTCCCCGATGTCTGCCCGGATATTGGATACATAACCATCTGTCACCGTCAGTGTCAGGTGCTGCATGCCGCCCAGAGTCTCGATCACAAGCTCTGTCTTGTCGGTGAGTCTGTGGTCGTACACGTATTTTCCTACACTCCGGAGTGCATTTCCGCACATCTCGCCCTCAGTTCCATCCGGGTTAAACATGCGCATGCGGAAATCCCCTTTGTCAGATGGGCAGATCAAAACCATTCCATCTGAACCGATTGCAAAATGTCTGTCACTCACGAATCTTGCAAGTTCCGGCAGATTTTTAAGTTCCTGATGAATTGCATCTATATATACATAATCGTTTCCAAACGCCTGCATTTTTGTAAATTTCATAGTTTTCCCTCTTTCTGTGTCTTTTTACCTATATCCTAGAGACAAATCCAGGGACTGCCATCTTCTGACAGTCCCTATCCATTTCTTTTATGAATTCATTGCACGGTCAAGGTCGGCAATGATATCTTCCACATTTTCAATACCGACAGACATACGCAGGAAGCAGTCTGTAATGCCTAATTTTTCCTTGACATCCTTCGGTGTATCCTCGTGTGTCTGTGTGGTCGGATAAGTGATCAGTGTCTCTGTTCCGCCGAGACTCTCTGCAAACATGATCATATCCACGTTTCGAAGGATTTTCTGAACGGTCTCAAAAGAATCCACGGTAAAGGAGATCATACCTCCAAAGCCTCTCGTCTGTTTGATGGTTGTCGCATAATCTTTGTGATCCTCAAATCCAACATAGTAAACTTTTTTTACTTTTGGCTGGGTTCTTAACCACTCCGCCACTTTTTTTGCATTCTCGTTATGTCTGTCCATACGAACCGGAAGTGTCTTGATTCCGCGGAGTAACAACCAGCAGTCCATCGGTGCTAACTGGCTTCCATGAGACTTGATATGCACATGGATCTTCTCTGCAATCTCCTCATTGTCTTTCACCACAACGATTCCGGAAAGTGTGTCGTTATGTCCGCCAAGATATTTTGTGGAGCTGTGTGTTACAATGTCAGCTCCCAGTTTTAATGGATTCTGGAAATATGGTGTTAAAAATGTGTTATCAACCACCATAAGTGCCCCAACGCTTTTTGCAATCTCAGATAAAGCCTGAATATCTGCCACTTTCATCATCGGGTTGGTCGGTGTCTCAACGAAAAACATTTTTGTATTTGGCTTGATTGCTGCCTTCACTGCGTCAAGATCATCCATCTCCACGTAAGTGTGCTCAATGCCGTATTTTCCGAACACGTCACCGATAATACGGAAGGTTCCGCCATAAATATCATCAGAAAGAAGAACATGGTCTCCCGGATTCAGCAGAGAAAATACAGCCATATTTGCAGCCTGTCCGCTGGAAAATGCAAATGCCTTGATTCCACCCTCAAGGATTGCCATGGTACGCTCCAACTCCTGTCTGGTAGGGTTCTCCAGACGGCTGTACGCAAAGCCTGTGGACTCTCCAAGTGCCGGATGTCTGTAAGTCACTGCCTGGAAAATCGGCATGCTGACTGCCCCGGTCAACGGTTCTGTTCCGAGCGCCCCATGTACCGCTTTGGATTCAAAATGTAAATTATCTTTTTTGTCATAATCTGTATAATTGCTGAAATTCTTCATAAAATAAATCCACCTTTCTGCTTGTCATGTTCTTCTGTTTTTATCTTTTCCTGTTTTGAAACTGCCTATGTAAAGCCTCAGAAAATCTGTCTGCCTTCCATATATAAGCTAATTATACAAAACACAATTTAAAACATATACAACTTCTGTGTTGTCTATATTGCAAATTGTGCTTTTTTTCTTTATAATAAATCTATTATTTGCGATGCAGGCTTACTTATCCCTGCGAAAAACCTGTCTGAAATCAAAACAGGATATTTTACAAACGGAAAGGATACTTATTATGCCAGAATATAAAAAAGTCGGCTATCTGACAACAGATTTTAAAATGTTTCATTTAAAAGACGAGGAAATGCGCTCCTTTCACTACCACTATCACGATTTTCACAAAATTCTCATCCTCTTAAACGGAGATGTGACTTACTGTATCGAAGGACGCTCTTATGACCTGAAAAAAAATGACATCGTCTTAGTCCATGCCGGAGAGGTACACAAACCGGTCATACATTCTGACGCTGTGTATGACCGCATTATTATTTACGTTTCGCCGGATTTTCTGACCGCATATCGGGATTCGGACAGCGATCTCAGTCTGTGTTTCCAGAAAGCTTATGAAGAAAAGTCCCATGTACTGCGCGTTCACTCCTTCGGAAACAGCAGATTAGGTGCCGTTACCAAAGATCTGGATGCCTCCCTCTCGGATTCTGATTTTGCACATGAACTGCATCATAAACTTTTATTTTTAGAGTTTCTGATCCAGTTAAACCGCGCCGCCGGACACAATAAAATAGAATTTATCGAGACTTCCGCTTCGAGTGAAAAAATACTGTCCATTTTAAATTATCTGAATGAACACTTAACAGAATCCATCAGTATTGACGATCTCTCCTCCCGTTTTTACTTAAGCCGCTATTATCTCATGCACACATTTAAGGAACAGACCGGCTACAGCATCGGCAGTTATCTCTCCACCAAGCGTCTGCTGCTCGCCAAAGAACTGATTTTATCCGGGAAACCGATCACAGATGTCTGTTACGAATGCGGATTTAAGAACTATTCCACATTTTCCCGCGCATACAAAAAGTGCTTTGGCGAATCCCCACGGGATCTGCGCCAAAGCACTTTCAACCACTGATCATTCCTATACTGACTGCCTTTTGACAATCGGTTACTCATTCCTGTTTTCAATGAAAGAATCAGACTTTCTCTGCCATCGCATTCATCAGAGTCGGGATCAACTGCTTCTTTCTTGAAATGATTCCCTCTAAGAGAATGCCATTTTCATTTTCTTCTCTTTCAAATGCATCTGCAAGGATCCTGCCTGCATCATGCCCCTCAAAAATCACCCTGGAAGACTCTTCCAAAATATCTGTCAGCATCACATAGACCATGTCGATCCGCTTCTCACCCAGAACTTCTTTTAAGAACGGACGGAGCTTCTCTGCCACTTTATCAAGTTCTTCACGGCTCATGGCACTGATCTGTGCAACTCCGAAGTCAAACTCATCCGTATGGAAAATCTTGAAATCAGAATAGAAAATTTCCTCAGTCGTCTTATTTTTGAAATCGCTTCCCGCCTTGAACATGTTCTTTGCATGAGTCTCAATATCTACTTTTGCAATCTTTGCCAGAGCCTCTGCAGCCAGAATGTCTAGCTGTGTGCAGGTCGGAGAACGGAACATTAACGTGTCTGACAGAATCGCTGACAATAACAATCCTGCAATATGCTGCGGAATCTCGATATTTTTCTCGCCGAACATCTGGTAAATGATCGTGGACGTACATCCCAACGGCTGATTTCTGAAATAGACCGGAGAGATCGTCTCCAGACTTCCGATCCTGTGATGATCGATGATCTCTAAAATCTCCGCTTCATTGATATTGTCAACTGCCTGCGACTTCTCATTGTGATCCACCAGAATGATCTGTTTTTTCTGCATGCTCATCAGGTTACGTCTGGATACCATTCCGAGATAGTTTCCATTTTCATCCAGAATCGGGAAATCACGATGCCTGATCTTAGACATTGTCTCCTTGATGTCATCCACATAATCATCAATATCAAACGTCACAAGATGCTCTCTCGTCATAAATTCTTTGATTGGCATACTCTGATTGATCAATCTGGCAATGGAAAACGTGTCATATGGTGTTGTGATAATCACACAGTCTTTTTTATTCGCCATCTGAATGACTTCCGGGTCTACCTCAAATCCACAGCCTACAATGATACAGCTTGCATTGGACTCTAATGCACGAATCTGCACTTCTTTCTGCGGTCCGAGAATGACCATATCATCCGCTTCGATGTATTCCGATAAAAATCCAAGGTCAGACGCTCCGACAACGACTTTTCCGCGGATGAAATACGCATGTTCATTACCTGCGATAATATTGCCGTCCAAAGTCTCTGCAATATTCTTATACTGGGTTCTCGCTTTGGACAACACCCGGTTGTCATAAACATCCATGTAAGAGGTTGCAATATCCTTTGTTACGATCACACCCTCTAACTTTCCAAGCCGGTTTGTCACCGGAAGTGTTACGACATCTAATTTTTTCATGGTTTCCCATGCTTTTTTCAAAGAAATCTGCGAACTGATGCCGGCTGTTTTGCGGATGGAAATATCCTTGAGCTGTGCCCCTACATCTGTAATTAATTCCGGATCCTCCACCTTAAAATAATCCAGCACATACCGGGTTTCCTCACTGATCGCTCCGGCACGCTTTGGTACATACTGGCGCTCTCCCAGCTGATTTTTCAGATATGCATAAGAAATTGCCGCACATATCGAATCCGTATCCGGATTCTTATGTCCGACAACCCATACTTTTTTTGGTTCAATATTCATAAATTCCTCACTACCTTAAAAATTAAAAACGCCTAATGAATATAAAATAAATGCAACCAGCATCACAAAATTGATAATGGAAAACCAGGAAAGTACTTTGACATATCCCTTTACAGCGCCAACGCTTTTCTCCATCTCATCCATTTTTTCAATTTTAGAATCAAACTCGTTGAACAGATCCTGAATATTGCGATAGCATTTTACATTCTCGGAGTGAACTTTCTCTGAAAGATCCGTTTTGATAGAATCCAGCTGGGAGGTTGCATTCTCTAGCAATGCCTTCACCTCTGCGACCTGCTCATCGCTTACTTTCTTATTGGCTGCTGTCTGTTCTTCGATAAACTGTCTGCCTGCCTCGATCTGATCTTCTCCAAGCTTTTTGCTGGCTGCGATCTGATTCTCATTTAACTTGCGGTTTGCCTCTAACTGTTCCTCAGTCACTCTCTTCACATCTGCGACCTGCTTTGAGACACTTATTTCAATCTCATTCATCTTCGCAGTGACACGTTCTGCAAGCTCGTCTACTTTTTTGCTGAAATCAGATACGATCTCATCTGCCTCTTCCTGTCTCTCATTTAAGATCTGCTCTAGTTCCTGCGCTTTGTCTTCTCTCTCATTCACAAGATTCTGCAGCTCCTGTACCTTGCTCTCCTTGGATGTCAATAAATTCTGTAACTGTTTTGCTTTCTCCCTGAATTCATCGATCTGACTTAATAAAAAATCTTCTTTTTCCACTTTACTATGTATCCTTTCCTTAGCACGCGTCACTTTTCCTGCGTGTTCTGTTTTATCTTCTTTTGCATGCAGCCTTGCAGACGGCTGTGTAATTTTTTTCTTCTTCCGGTAATTCTGTGCTATTCTCTGAAACAGACCTGCCATTTACGTCTCCTCCCACAGCCAGCCTAAAATAAACTATATTTATTTTACCATTTGCGCTTTTTCTTGTAAAGGAAAAACCTTCCTTTACATTATGTTATCCTGTAGCTGACAGTTTAAGGTATCCTTTGGATTTAAAAGAAGCGGTTCCAGACGGAACCGCTTCTGATAAGAAAGGGATTATACTTATTTGCTTATTTTGTTATGAATGATATTCATACTTCAAAATTGCCGTTCATTATTTACATAATTTTTTGAACTCATCAGCTACGAACTGTACTTTTGTTCCAACAACAACCTGAACAGCTGTTTTACTTGGTCTGATAACGCCAGCTGCACCGGCAGATTTGATTTTCTTCTCATCTACTAAAGAGCTGTCTTTTACTTCAAGACGAAGTCTTGTAATACAGTTATCAATGCTTGTAACGTTTGCTGCACCACCAACACCTTCTAAGATTGTTGCTGCTACAGTTGTGTAATCGCTGCTTCCAAGATCAACTTTTTTCTCTGCTTCTACATCATCATCTTCTCTACCAGGAGTCTTTAAGTCAAACTTTGTGATAGCGAAACGGAATACAACGTAGAATACGATAAATGCTGCGATTCCAAGAGGAATGATCATCCATGTATTCTTTGCTGCAGGAAGGGATGCAGAGAAAAGAAGGTCAGTTGCTCCGGCGGAGAAACAGAAACCTGCTCTGAATCCAACTAATACAGTAATAACTGTGAAGATACCATATAATGCTGCATATACAACGTAAAGAGCTGGTGCAAGGAACATGAAACCAAACTCGAATGGCTCTGTAACACCACAAACGAATGCACAAAGAGCTGCGGAAGCTACAAGTCCGATTGCAACTTTCTTCTTGTCACTCTTAGCTGTGTGAACCATAGCAAGAGCTGCACCCGGGATACCGAACATCATACATGGGAAGAATCCAGACATATACATACCTAAATCCCATGTTACATCAGCAGATGTCTCACCTGCCCAGAAGTGTCCAAGGTCACCAAGACCGATTGTATCGAACCAGAATACGTTGTTTAATGCATGGTGTAATCCTGTTGGGATCAGTAATCTGTTTAAGAATGCATAAATACCAGCACCAACTGCACCAAGACCTTCGATACCCTGACCTACTGCTACTAAAGCACCGAATACTACCGGCCAGATAAATAACAGGATTGCTGAAACAATAATAGAAACAACACCTGCAACGATTGCTACACAACGCTTACCACTGAAGAATGACAGCCAGTCAGGAAGCTTAGTTGATTTGAATCTGTTGTAGCAAAGTGCACCGATGATACCGGCGATGATACCGATAAATGGGTTTTCGATTTTGCTGAATGCGATAAATGCTGTTGATCCTTCTTCCAGTGTTCTAAGAACAGATACTGCTCCAGTAGAAAGAAGGTTTGTGATCATCAGCCAGGATGCAAGTGCAGCAAGACCTGCTGTACCATCATGGTCATCAGACATACCAACACCAACACCGATTGCAAAGAGGAGTGCCATATGATCGATCAAGGCACCACCAGCTTTTACAAGGAAAAATCCGATCTGCTGAACAATACCAGTTACATCTCCACCCTGCATAGTAGATGGACACATTGCGTATCCTAATCCCATCAGGATACCACAAATCGGAAGACAAGCAACAGGAAGCATAAGAGCTTTTCCTAATTTCTGTACGAATTTCATAGAATTCCCTCCTTAATAATCTCTCATTTTTAATCCCTTTTTATTTTAACCGGCAAATGAGTCCTCCGGTCAAAATCAACTCTGATCCTCCGGGTCTTCCACAAACCAGAGAACCATCTATGACAAAAGCGCCTTGCGCTAAAGTCCAATTTTACAGTAGCTGTTCCCTAATACAGCCATTTCTTTCGTTACCGTTCAAAGCAACCCTCTATTCGTCCTCCGAATCCGCCATCGCAACACGGCGGATATGGAGTGTCAGATACAAAACTTCCTCTCCTGACAGCTTGCAGTCTGCCGTCTTTTCTATGTAATCTGCAACTTTTCTGCTGCAAGAATACTCTCTCGGATACTTTCTCTGCATCATCTCTGTAATCTCGTTCTCTTCCTCTTCAAGTAACTCCTTGCGGTAAATCCTCTGAAGAAGGAACTTCACGTGTGTCAGAAATCTTTCATAATGCAATGAGCCTTCATCCATCTCAATCCCAAGTTCTTCTGCTACGATTCCAAGAATCTCTTTCATCTGATTCGGAAACCGTACTGCATCCCGAATATCAGTCCCATACTCTGCGTTGACAAAATGTAATGCAATAAATCCTGCTTCGTCCTCAGGCATCTCTACATTCAGTCTTTTTTTCACAAGTTCTACCGCATATCTTCCGAGTTCAAATTCCTGTGGATAAAATCTTTTAATCTCCCACAGCAACGCATTCTCAAGATGAATCCCCTTTTTACAGCGGCTGATTGCAAAACTGATATGATCTGTCAATGTAACATAGATGCTCTGATTTAACTTCAGCTTCATTGTCTTCTTTGCATAGGAAATGATCTCGTTCGAGATCTGAACCTGCTCAAGCGGCATCTTCGCCAGCAATTCCTTGAGCTGTTCTGCTATGCTCTGACTCTTGATACGGAAAACCTTCTCTATCTTCTCTGCAGGAACTTCCTGTCCCCGCTTCATCTGGAATCCGATTCCGCGACCCATGATAACAACTTCTAAGCCTTTTTCGTCAAATGCAGATACAATATTGTTATTAATTATTTTGTCTATACCCATCCGATTGGCCTTTCTCTAACTTTGGGAAAAACTCCCTCATAATAAAAAAGCCAAACTTTAAGGCATCCCCCTTGATTCCTTCGGTGACGCTCATAAAATCTGGTTTTGCCTGCCTAACAGTAACAATCCTTCTTTAATGATAACAATTAGTCAATGTTATCTCTTTTCTACGTGATTCAGTATAACAAACCTGCACATAA
>OGOH01002073.1_pt1 | contig 13049 bp, 10 predicted proteins | sample 1552571 | NCBI WGS metagenome assembly OGOH01 (sample SAMEA2580170, study PRJEB22360) | human gut metagenome | biome: human gut; feature: human-associated habitat; material: faeces | place: Denmark | collected 2008/2010
ATCGTGCGATGTTCCTCCTCCGGCGCGATGCCGAGCCACACGGCGCCTAGGCCCAGGTTGGCGGCCTCGATGAGGATGTTCTCCACGGAAGCGCTCATGTCGTAGGAGGCGTCTTGCGGCGCGCGCAGGCCCTCGGTGCGCTGGCACGCCACAATGACGCAGGGGGCGAGTTTGGCCGGCGTGCCGTAGGGGCTTGAAGCGGCCAGAGCCAGACGCGTGGTCTCGTCCCGCGCGATGTAGAATTCCCAGGGCTGCTGGTTCACGGCGGAGGGGGCGGCCATGGCGGCACGCATCAGCTTCTCGATATCTCGGATGTCCACCGGCTCGTCGGTGTACTGACGGACGCTGCTGCGCAGGTAAATGGCATTCATAGGGCTTGGCCTCGATCCTGAACGTGCGGCGCAAGGCCTCGCGTCAACGGCGAGCCCCAGAGCCTCAAGGGACGAGCGGAAATGGGCATGAGGGTGGGTGCCGCTTCCCGCGATTGCCTTCACCTTAGCAAGCTGGTTTCGTTGCCAGGGTGTGAACAGTTCCTTATTACGGTTCCGCCAACCCGCCGCAATAAAACCGACAAGAAGCCGGTGCCCTACAGGTCGCGCTGGTAGAGGTCCTCGTAGGTCTCGCGGCGGGTGACCACGCGCGATGCGCCGTCGCGCACGAACACCACGGCCGGGCGGGGCTGTCCGTTGTAGTTGCTGGCCATGGTCATGTTGTAGGCACCGGTGCCGAACACGCACACGATGTCGCCGAGGTCGGCCTTCTGCAGGGGCATGTCGATGACCACGGCGTCGCCGCTCTCGCAGTGCTTGCCGCACAGCGTGACGATTTCCTCGCGGGGTTGCCCGGCTTTGTTGGCGATGGTGGGCTCGTAGTCGGCGTGGTAGAGCGCCGTGCGGATATTGTCGGACATGCCGCCGTCGATGGCCACGTACTTGCGGATGCCCGGCAGCGTCTTCAAGATGCCCACGGTGTACAGCGTGACGCCGGCCGGGGCCACCAGCGAGCGGCCCGGCTCCACCAGAAGGCGCGGCAACGGCAGGTTGTGCAGCGCGCACAAATCGCGCACCGCCGAGCAGGTGACCTCGGCGAAGTCGTCGATGGAAGAGGGCTGATGCTCGGCCAAATACGCGATGCCCAAGCCGCCGCCCAAGTCCAGCTCGGTGATCTCGTGGCCGTAGGTGTCGCGGATGCGGGCCATGAACTCCACCATGACCGCCGCCGCCTCGCGGAAGGAGTGCAGCGCGAAGATCTGCGAGCCGATGTGGCAGTGCAGGCCCACCAGGCGCACGTTCTCGGCGGCCAGCACGTCGCCGACGCACTTGAAGGCGAAGTCCTCGCGCATGGTGAAGCCGAACTTCGAGTCCTCGCAACCGGTGCGGATGTACTCGTGGGTGTCGGCCTCTACGCCGGGGGTGATGCGCATGTACACGTCCTGCACCACGCCGAGGCGCCCGGCGATCTCGTTCACGCGGGCCAGCTCGATGCGGCTGTCCAGCACGATGCGTCCCACACCGGCGGAGATGGCCTCTTCCAGTTCGCGGGGCGTCTTGTTGTTGCCGTGGACGAACACGCGCTCCATGGGGAAGTCCACCGAGCGGGCGCAGGCCAGCTCGCCGCCGCCGGACACATCCAGGCACAGCCCCTCGGCCTCGGCGATGCGCAGCACTTCCTTGTTCAGAAACGCCTTCGACGCGTAGATGATGTCGGAGTTCTCGTAGCGGCTGCGGAAGGCCTCGCGGTAAGTTTCCATGCGGTGGCGCAGGTCGGCCTCGTCGAACACGTAGAGCGCGGTGCCCTCCTTGCGAGCCAGCTCCACCATGTCGACGCCGCCGATGAACAGGTGGTCGTCGCGCACCTCGGCGGTCTCGGGCAGCACGGCGCCCAGCTCCATGGTGGTGCGCATATCGGGCTTCTTCGTCAGGTCTGAGGCGGGCAAGCTCATGGCCGTGTCCTTTCTCGGCGTGTTGCAGCGCCGCGTTGCGGCGGCGCAGGTCTCTCATGGTCTGGCGCCTATGGTAACAAGGCTCTGTTTCAAGCGCTTAAAATCGGCGGCCTTCCGTGTGATAATTGGGAGGGAATGGCGGCGTGCGGCCGAGGTTCCAGCTCCTGTGGTATATTCTCGGCGACAGATAATGTCGAGCGAAATGCTCTACTTTGGAAAGCTCCGATCGAAAGGACGCGAGATGGCTAAGACCGAACCTTCCGTTGATCAGTGGCTGCGCGAGGCTAAGGCTGATCCGGCGGCGGCCCAGTGCGGCATGTTCCTCACCCACAACGGCGTGGTGCGTATCACCCCGAAGGCCCAGGTGCGCGAAGGCGTGGAAGGCTTGGGCGAGGTGGTGGCCGTCGAGTTCTCCTATGATGCGGAGGGTCTGGCCGCCGCCGAGGCCGAGGCGCTCACCTGGCCCGGCGTCTACTATGTGCGCACCTGGCTGAACGAGGGGCGCTGCGAGGTGGGCGATTCGCTCATGTACGTGCTCATCGGCGCCGATATCCGCCCCAACTGCATCGACGCGCTGCAGAAGCTCGTGGGGCATATCAAGAATGACCTGGTGGTTGAGAAAGAGATCTTCGCGTAGAAGCTGATGGTGGAGCGGGGAGAGGGCGGTTTCCCAGCCCGCTGCGCGCTTTATCCCCTTCCGAATGCGGCAAAAGAAACAGCGAAAGGAACGCACATAAGTCGGTATTATCCCGACATCGTTGCTGCTGATGTGGAAGCTGTTTCTTAATGGCCGCGTTCTTCAGGGGGCGCGCAGAGGTCTGGGAAACCGCCCTCTCCCCGCTCTGATGCACGACTTCCTTCGCGGTGCTTGTATAATCGTCCGATCACAGAGAACTTTCGCGCTCGGGAGAGGACGTAACATGGCAGTGAAAATCGGCTTGGTGGGCACCGGCACCGTTGGCGGTGGGTGCATCGACATCATCCAGAAGCACAAGGACGACTTCCTGCGCCACTTCGGCGTGGATATCGAACTGGCGCGCGTGTGCTCGCTGTCGCCGGCCGAGGCCGAGGCCCACGGGGTCGGCCACCTGTTCACCGACAACTTCAACAACATCATCAACGATCCCGAGATCGATATCGTGGTGGAGCTCATCGGTGGCACCACCATCGCCCGCACGGTCGTGCTGAACGCACTCGCTGCCGGCAAGAACGTGGTTACGGCCAACAAGGCACTCATGGCCACCCACGGCAAGGAGGTTATGGAAGCCGCCGAGGCTGCTGGCAAGGAACTGGCCTTCGAAGCGTCCGTGGGCGGCGGCATCCCCATCATTGATCCGCTGAAGCACTCGCTCATCGCCAACGAAATCACCTCGGTCATGGGCATTGTGAACGGCACCACCAACTACATGCTCACCCGCATGGCCGACAACGGCCTGTCCTACGAGGATGCCCTGCATGAGGCGCAGCAGAAGGGCTTCGCCGAGGCCGACCCCACGGCGGACGTGGGCGGGTTCGACGCGGCGGCGAAGATCGCCATCTTGGCTTCCATCGCCTTCAACTCGCGCGTGACCTTGGACGATGTCTTTACCGACGGCATCACGAATATCTCGCCGGTGGATATCGAGGCTGCTCGCGACATGGGCTACGTCATCAAGCTTCTGGCCATCGCCCATCGCCGCGAGGATGGGGTCGATGTACGCGTGCATCCCACCATGATCCCGACGAACCACCAGCTGGCCACCGTGAACGGCGTGTTCAACGCCATTTACGTGGTGGGCGACTTTGTGGGCGAGACCATGTTCTTCGGCGAGGGCGCCGGCGCGGGTGCCGCGGCTAGTGCCGTCATGGGCGACGTGCTGGAAGTTGCGCGCCACATTCAGCAGGGCGTGGCTCCCATTGTGGGCTGCACCTGCACCGATGACCTGCCCATCCTGCCCATGGACGAGCTGGTCATGCGCTATTACCTGCGTTTCTCGGTGACCGACCGTCCGGGCGTTCTGGAAACCATGGCCGGTGTGTTCGCGCGTCACAACATCTCGGTGAAGTCCATCGTGCAGCGCGGCCGCTCTGGCGCCGAGCGCGTCGACCAGGTAGTGGTCACCCACCGCTGCCGCGAGCGCGACATCCGCGAGGCTCTGGAAGAGGCCCTGGCCCTGGACAACGTGGTGCTGGACACGCCTTCCGTCATCCGCGTGGAGGAATAAGTGATCGGCACCATTTTCGATTGCGATGGGACGCTGGTGGATTCCATGGGAGCGTGGCATGAGGTGGATCGCACCCTGGCGGCCGAGGCCGGCATCACGCTGACCGAGGCCGACGCCGAAGCCATCACCACCATGTCGCTGCCCGAGGCCAGCGCCTATTTACATGAGCAATGCGGTCTCGGCGAGAGCAACGAGGCGGTGCTCGAGATGATCTTCGACCGCATGCGCGCCTTCTACGCCAACGAAGTGGAGGCTCGTCCGGGCGCGCTGGCCTTCGTGCAGGCCCTGCACGAGCGCGGCGTGCCCATGGCGGTAGCCTCGTCCACGCCGGCCGACATGCTGGCCACGTGCGTGGAACGCTGTGGGTTCGCCCCCTACATGAAGACCGTCGTGTCTGTGGACGACCTGCAGACGAGCAAACGCGAACCGGCTGTTTACGACCACGCCCGCAGCTTCCTCGGCACTGATCGCGCCCACACCTGGGCTTTCGAAGATGCCGCCTACGCCCTGGACACCCTGCGCGCGGCCGGCTACCGCACTGGCGCCATCTACGACAACGACATCTCCGGCACCCGCGACCAGCTCTTCGAGCGCGCCGACTTCCTCATCGCCTCATGGGAGGATCTCGACCCCGACATCTTTCTCGCCAAGGCCGGCGCTTAAACGACAAAACCGTAAGATACGCGCAACGGCAGCGTAAGTGGATGCTGCCCAGGTGTGCCATTGAAATTGGGGGATGCGGAACCGCCGAAAGGCTCAATTGGGAGCACATCGCCCAGCCCGCGTCCCGCCCGAGCGAAAGGAGCCTATCATGATCACCACGCTCTGCGCTGTCGCCCTGCTCGCCGTCGCCGTCTTCGTCCTCGCCGGCTGCATTGCCACCGCGGCTTTGTAGAACCAGCTTGCTTTTTTGGCTTGCGGCGAACTCCGTGCCGGAGGATGGTTCCTCCGGCACGCCGGTCTATGAAGTACCAGTTCAGCGATCCTTTGTTAAGCATCGTTGCTTGCGCATGCGGAGCTTTCTTGTTACGGTGAAGCGGTGAGAACGTTTCCGAGAAGGGCTGGCGCCATGCTGAAGGACACCATCAAGAAGCTGCGCACTGAGCAGGGATTGAGTCAGGACGAGTTGGCCGAGCGCATCCACGTGGTGCGCCAGACCGTCTCGAAGTGGGAGCGTGGCACCTCGGTTCCCGACGCCGATTCGCTTGTGGCCCTGGCCCGCGCCCTCGGAGTGAGCGCCGCTGAACTGCTGGGGGAGAGTGCGATGGCGGAGAAAAAGCCGGACGACCTTGCGTGGGAGACCTCTCTTCTTGATGAGCGCATTACCAGTGAGTCGCAACGGCTCGATCGCCTCGTGCGCTCCCTCAAATGGGCGTTCGTCGGCGCGGCGGCTATGGCGCTGGCCTTCGGACTTTTCGTCTGGCTGCCAAACCAGCAGTTCTCATACGTGATATGGTGGGACAGCGTGGCCGACGACCCGGATTACTACAAGATCGTTTATCGCCTCGATGGCGAGGAGAAGTCGATGCGACTTTTCCTGGATCCCGAGGATCATGAGTGTGTTATTGGCTGCGCTGGGGAGCCGGGTATGGCGGAGGCCATGGATGCAGCGGAGCTTCTCAAGAAGCCGGGCGGCCTGGATGCGCTGTCCGAACGCGCGAATCAAGCCATAGAGGCGATGGGCGGCACCGTGCTTCGCCACGAGCTATGGCTCCCCGCCGCCCGTCGCGAAGACGATGATCCTACCAATGACGATGTGCCTTACTCAGTTTGCTTCTACGCCGATTCCGACGACCAAGATATCCCATGGCTATGATCTGGGCTTTTGCAGTTTCCGAAGTTGAAGGTGCATTGCGCTACAGACAACGGCACCCCGCGAAATCGTGACAGGTGCTGACGCCGTCGAATGAGGAATCGTAGCTGCGGGCTGGTGGTACCAGGTGCTGTCGAGGACAATGGGAAGGCTGAGGCTAGGTGCTCTGCTAGATGAGTTTCCAGGGGGCTGGCCGAACGAGTCCCCGAGATTCGCTGATATGCCGTTAATAATCTAGCTAAGACTCCGAGATCGTCTCTACGGAGGTGACGGTGCCGCCGTGGTCTTCTATGTAGGCGCAGACGGCCTCTTCGAATTCGCTGGCGCTGCCTGGGATGTTGTAGAACTGCTGGGCGTTCACGGCGCCGGCTATGGGGGGGGAGCCGGTGCAGCCGATGGCTGTCGTGGGGTCGTAGGCGTCTAGGTCGATGACGAACTGGCTTGCCTGGCCGTTGAGCTCGTAGTCTATGATAGTACGGTTGATCGCCGCTTCTTGGATCGCTATGGAACCCGAGAGCCCTGGTATGGCGTAGAAGGCGACGGCCAGCACAAGGCCCTCCTTGTCGCCGATGATCTCATTCTCCTTTCAACCGTAGCGATTGCCGCCCGATCAGGCAAGCAACTGAAACTAACACGGCGGTTTCTGTGCGATACTGTGGCACAGAGTGCGATAAGGTTCGGCCGTGGTCGCAGTTGCAGGCTCGGAAAGGGGCGATGGTGCTGGCGGATTGGTGGGACAGGGTCGCCGGGCGCGCGGGGAAGCGCGAGGTGTTTCCTTCTCGGTTCGGGGAGGCGGCGGTGTATGCGATGCCGGCGGAGGACGGATCGCTTGTGCGCATGTTGAACGTGGGCGGGGTGCTGCAGTCGGCGACCTATCTGGACGAGCGTTGGGCGACGTGCCCCTTTGCGTACCTGCGATCCTTCGACCACCTCTTCGAGGCGGCGCTTTCCGAGGCGCCGGATCCGCTGGTCGTAAACCGCGTGCTCATGCTCGGCGGCGCTGGGTTCGCCTATCCCAAGCAGCTGCTGCTGGAGCATCCGGGCGTTGCGCTGGACGTGGTGGAAATCGATCCGGCCATGGTGCAAATCGCCCGGGAACGTTTCTTCCTTGATCGTCTGGAGATGCAGCTGGCTGCCGAGGGCCGCGCCGACGATCTGCGCATCTTCGTGGAAGACGGCGAGGCGTTCCTGCGGCGGTCGGACGGCGCCCCCTACGATGCCATCATCAACGACGTTTTCGTCGGGCGCGAGGCGGTGCCGTTCTTCGCCAGCGACGAGGGCATTGCTTGCGCCCGCGCGCACTTGACGCCGGGCGGCCTACTCATGGCTAACTGTGTCGTGGAATACACTGGCGACGCCATGTACCGCCTCTTCTCCCAGGTGGAGCGCCTGCGCGGTCACTTCGCCAACGTGTACGTCATCGACGCCTCTGACGACGAGTTCGGCGGCGCCGACAACTACCTCCTCATAGCCACCGACGGTTCCTACCCCTTCACGGGCGTCATCCCCTACGGGGATTAGGGGGCATTGCGCGATGGCGCTGCGAACTGTCGCAAATTTTGCGATAGTTGATTTCGGCGAGTCTTCCAGCTTTTTCTTAAGTGTGTTGACTATGGGCTACCGACAGTCTTGACGTCGCAGTCGAAAGGAAGGACATCTACGAGCGGTCTCTCTTAAAGTTAGAGCTTGGATAATGTCAGCGCGTGCTATTTCTAGCAAGGATCGCTTTTAGCTTTCGAGGCGGCAGGCGAGGTCGGCGCGGCGGTTGATGCCGAGCTTTCGATAGAGGTTGCGCACGTGGGTTTTCACGGTGTTGGGCGAGACGACGAGCTCCTCGGCGATTTGCGGTGCCGTGCGCCCTTCAACGAGGAGGCGCAGCACATCCTCTTCGCGGCGGGTGAGGTCGTAGGTGCGGGCGGCCTTGGCGCAGAGGGCTTCGATATCAGGCTCTTGCGGCACCTCCGGGTCGGCCAGCTGCGAGTCAGCGTAGCCGCTTTTCGCCAGTTGCAAACGCTCTGCTTCGCGCTTCATGGCGGCTTCGCGCCAGTAACGACTTAGGAAAAAAGGAGGCCAGTGCGGTTGCTGCCAGCAGCGCCGCTGAGGCGATCGCGGCCGTTTTGGATGCCTGAAATCCATCCAGTGCCGGCACGACAATGGAGAGCCCGATGCTTGCGACCGACCACAGTACCGCCAGCCGTGTGCTCACATCGTCGCTGCGTCGGCGAAAGCAAGCTTGCCCGACGGCCGCGCAGGCCGCGCCTACGCCGATTAGGGCGGAAAAGACGATAATGAAGCTGGCGAAGGGAATCACGGGTTCGGCTCCTTTTCCGATTGGATGCCTCTCACTTTATCTTATTGCAGGCGCTTGCCCTAGGGTGAAAAACCTCACCATTGCCCTTTGGCCTGATCCCATGCTAGTTTGGGCTCGGTAATCGAGCGAAAAGGAGCGAGCTATGGCCGAAGAAACGAGCTTGAAGGCGCCAGGGCCGAACCGGGCGATCCGCGTTGTTGTCGGCGTTGCGGCCATAGGGGTGCTTCTGGCGGCGCTCGCCTGGATGATTCCGCATTTTATCGCTCAGCCCGCACGCGCTACCTTAACCCAGGAGACGCCGACGGGGATGTCATCGGGTTACGCTCCCCATTGGAAGGCCGAGGAGATTGTGAAAGTTCCTTTTGGCGAGACCGTCGTGCTGGATGACTTGGACTGGGGAATGAAATACGACCTGGAGGCAAGCTCCTACCTGCAGGAGGACTGGGATTCCAAGACCGAAGCCGAGAGACAAGCCGCGATGGAAAGCGAGGGATGGGATGAGGAGATCGCCCCGTTCTCGGCCCGCGTCGTCGATTGCGCCATGGTGTCTCCAGCGGCGTTTACGGAATGGTATCCGCTGTACGTCGAGACGAACCTCTCGGCAGGTTCGGGAATGCTGTTCGCCGACGAGGACGTTCGCATGGTGGTGGTCGATGTAGAGGTTGGCAATCTCGGCACCGAACCCGCGGCACCGCCGAACCCTGTGCTGTGGTGTGCCGCCTTCGCGGGCGATAACGCGATGATGAATGCCGGGATGCTTCCAGACAATTATGCTCAAGCAGCGCTGTATCCTCTTGGTGGCGATGACTTCATAGTGGGCCTTGCCGGCGGGTATGACACGCTGATGCCGGGTGAGACGCGCGTAATCCGCTACGCCTTCGTCATTTACCGTAACAGCTTCGCCGAGCAGGACGGCATCGATAATGCCGATCTTTCGGCCATGGAAGTTGCGTATCTCGATTGCAGCCCGTGGCGCGTTATCGCCCTGAAGCTGGCGAACGCTCGCGATGCCGCCCAAGTGCACCCGCGCAACGCCTACACCGACGGGATCCTCGGGCGCTAGATTGGCGAGGCGCCTGGTCGACGTTCTTGTCCCGCGCGTTTCTTCGTAGCCCTCTTTCGCGGTCGAGGCGTTCTCTGGTTCGTGCTGCTTTTGTGGAAGGTGGGTGGGGCGTGCAACAAAGCGGGCTTCCCAAACGTCTAGTAGATAGAGAATCAGAGCAGAACGAGCGCGAGGAGGCTGACGTGCACAAGTTGAGCGACATTATGGCCGTTATGGGGCTGGCCGTCGTGTTCGTGGGCATTGCGATGTTCATCGCCTGCTGGGGGTAGGCCGCCGGCCGCTTGTTTCCCGTAACCGCTGCATAACGAGGGCTTATCGGGTTGGCAGACGTTGCGTCAGCTGGTCATGGTTTCACAGAGCGCCCCTTTACACTGGATGCCGAGACATGCGTTCAGGGAAAAGGAGGCCGGCCATGGGAGATGAAAAACGCCATGTAGATCACCTGGAAGAGGCCGCGCACAAGGCCGAGGCCGACCTGCGGGACGACCTTGAGAAGGCCGTGGAATTCGAGAAGGCCGACGTGGCTGAAACTCATCGCGAGTGGCACGACCAGCTACATAACGATCATGCCGAGCTGGTGGCCGACGTTGCTCGCGACAAAGAAGAGATCCGCGAGGCCTTAGACGACGCGCGCCACCCCGAGCGCATCGTGCATGCGGCCGAGGAAAAGCTCGCCCACGCCGCCGACGAGGCCCGCGATGTCGTGCGCGCCGTGGAGCACCCGAGCGTCATTGTCGATGACGCTAAGGAGGCTCTGGCCGAGAAAAAGCACGCCCTTGATGAGACCGCGGCCACTATCGCTGCCGAATTCGCCAGCCCCGCCGACAAGAAGCGTCTGCCAGTGGTGCTGCGCGTGTTCGGCGTGCTGCTCATTATCGGCTCGGGCGTCGCGCTGCCGGTCATCGCGAAGACCATGTATCAAGCTGTGACCATGTTCGACTCTGGGGCTATGCGCGGCGAGGGCATCTCCACCATCGTGGTTACCTTCGTGAATCTGGCCGTGCTGGTGGCCCTCGCCGTCACGCTCATTGTGTTCGGCGTGCGCCTCATCCGCAACCAGCGGCGCTGGGCGGCGCTGCTCTCCTACGGGTTGTACGTGCTTCTTCTGGCCGGGGCTCTGTGCTCCATCATGCTGGCCGGCATTGGCTACGAGCTTATTCCCTACGGCGTCGGTTTCGCAGTCACGGTGGCGCTGCAGAGCTACCTTGACCCCTCGCTGCTCGAAGAACGTCGCGCCCACCGCAAGGCCCGCGAGGCCGAGGAGCATGCGGAGGGGGAGGCCGGCACGCTCGGCCGCGACCCCTCGGGCAAGGGCTACATCACGCTGAACTTCTTCAACCTGTTCTGGATATTCGTCGTGGCCAGCGTGCTGGGGCTGCTCATGGAAGAGATCGTCCACTTTCTGTTCGTGGTGCCAGGCCAATGGCAAGACCGCGCGGGGCTGCTGTTCGGCCCGTTCTCGCCCATCTACGGTTGCGGCGCGGTGCTCATGACCATCTTCCTCAACCGCTTCCACAAAAGCAATTGGCTCGTCATCTTTCTGGTGGCGGCGGTCATCGGCGGTGCCTTCGAGGCGTTCGTGAGCCTGTTCATGCAGTACGCGTTCGGCGCGGTGGCCTGGGACTACTCTAACATGCCCGGATCACTGTTCGGCGGCCGCACGTGCCTGCCGTTCATGGCCTGCTGGGGTCTGCTCGGCGTGGTGTGGATAAAGCTGCTGTTGCCGTTCATGCTGCGGCTCGTGAATTTCATTCCGTGGAACTGGCGTTATATGCTTACCACTGTGGCCGCCTGCTTCATGTTGGTGGACGCCGTCATGACCCTGCAGGCCCTCGACTGCTGGTATATGCGCCTGTCCCACGACCCGGTGGACACGCCTCTCCAGCAGTTCTACGATCACGAGTTCGGCGATGCTTACATGGCCGATCGCTTCCAATCGATGACCATCGTCCCCTCAGATGCGGTGCGCGGATAGAAGGGGCGACAACGAAACGGGCGGCGCGCTTGGCGGCCGCCCGTTCGCATGCAGGACGCGGGGAGGGAAGGCGCCCTATCGGAATAAGTGGGGATGCGGAGCTACTGCTTGGCGCCCAGCACCTGGCCGATGGTGTAGCCCATCAGGCAGTTGCGGGTGTGCGAGAGGCAGTTCAGGTGGTGCGGATAGGTGTTGTAGAACATGCCGCCGGACACGATGCCTGCCGCGAACAGGCCCTCGATGGGCTGGCGATCCTTGTCGAGCACGCGGCACTCGGTGTCGACGATGAGACCGCCCGTGGTGCACAGGCCGTCGGCGAACTCCTTGGTGGCGTAGAACGGCGGCTGATCGATGGTCATCATCATGGAGCCGGGCATGTCGAAGTCGGTGTCGGCGCCGGCGGCGCACATCTCGTTCCAGTGGTTGATGGTCTCCACGAAGGTGTCGGCGGGCACTTCCATGAGCTCGGCCAGCTCTTCCAGGGTGTCGGCCTTGAAGGCGTTCTCGCTCTGGGCGGCAGCTACCCACTGCTCCTTGGGCCCGTAGCAGGAAGAACTCGGCGTCCAAATCTTGTCGATCTTGGTGTCCAGGGCGCTGTCCACGATGTAGAAATCGTAGGTGCCGGGCTGGTACTGGATGGCCATGGCCAGCTGGCCGTAAGGGTCGTACTCCGGGGTGAACCTCTTGCCGAGCTTGTTCACGCGCACGAAGGGCATGAGCTGCTCGGGATCGAGCATGATGGACTGCGGGAACTCATCCTCGGCAGCGCCGACGGCCACGCCCATTTGAAGGCCGTCGCCCGTGTTGCCGAAGGCGCCGGTGAGCCAGCGGCCCGGCACGCTGCGCGGGCGGCAGCGCTCTTTCAGCATCTGCTGGTTGAACTCGTAGCCGCCGGTGGCCAGCACGACGCCCTTGGCGCAGTTGTACTGCTCGTACCCGTCGGCGCTCTTCACGATGACGCCGGTCACGGAGCCCGCCTCGTCGGCCACCAGCTGGCAGGCCGGGGTCTCGTAGCGGATCTCGACGCCGGCCTCGGTGAGGATGCCAGTGAGAATGTCGGCCAGCTCGCCGGAAGGATAGGGGAGGTTCAGCGACGTGTTCCACGAGCGACTGAGCGCCGTGGGGTCGTACTGCTCGCGGAAGTCGGGGAAGTCGCCGGCGGCGAAGGTGAGGGGGTAGTCGTTGAAGTCTTGGTTGTCGAAGTGGCTGATGTACCAGTTCACGGCTTCGCCGTTCTTCTCGAGGTAGTGCTGGTACAGCGTCATGTCCGCCTGGAACGAGCAGCCGATCATGGCGTCTGACATCCACTCGGTGGTGTCGTACTCCATACCCCAGAACTTGTGCAGCTCGGAATTGGTGCCGCCGATGGTGGCCGAGTTGTAGTTGCCGCGGTTCTGCTTCTCCACGGCCACGGTTTTCAGGCCCTGCTCGGCGCAGGCCAGGGCGGCGGCGTCGCCGGCCGGTCCCAGGCCGCAGACGACGACGTCCACGTCGTGGGTGGCGACGATCTCATCGGCGGCGATGGGCTCTGCCACGAAAGCGACCACTCCCTCGCCGGCCGAGCCCACTTCCACTTCCTCCACCACCGGCCAGACGGCCTTGGCGGGATCGGTGGTCTGCATGGCGCCGCCGGTCGCCGCATCGTCTGCGGCTATGGTCTCGCCCGCGACTTCGGCCTGGGTCTTGGGCGCGCAACCCGCAAGGCCTGCGAGGGCGGCGGCCCCGGCGGCGACGGCCGCGC
>OGOH01002086.1_pt1 | contig 13007 bp, 21 predicted proteins | sample 1552571 | NCBI WGS metagenome assembly OGOH01 (sample SAMEA2580170, study PRJEB22360) | human gut metagenome | biome: human gut; feature: human-associated habitat; material: faeces | place: Denmark | collected 2008/2010
CAGCTGCCAGTTTGCGGTGGGGGTCACGGCGTCCATCTTGCCGATGCGCCGGGCCACGTCCTGCAGGATCTCGTCCTCCACCTGCTGCCAGAGCTGCACAAAGGCGTCCGGCATCTGGTCGAGGTAAGACGGCGGCAGCATCAGGCACCCCCGAAGGTGAGGGCTTCAGGGCTGCGGTTCTCAGCATCCGCTTCGGCGGCAATGGCCTTGGCATCGTCCTCGCTGTAGCCCTCAAACTCCACCAGATACCGCCAGAAGGGGAACTTGCCTGCGGTAACGTAGCCCCAGTACATCTGCTTGCGCTCCTTGGGGTCAGAGATGATGCTGTCGTCAAAGTCAAAGGTCACGTTGCAGTCGCCCGGCGGGGAAACGGCTGCGCCGCTGTTCCACTGGGCATCCAGCAGCTTGCTGATGGAGTATACCAGATCGGTCAGCGCATTGCCCAGCGCCCGCTGCAGATCCTTGACGGTAGTGTAGCTGCGCTGCTTGCTGCTCCTGATCTCCTCGGCAGTCTTGTCCACGTTCTGCGGGTCGGACAGGGTGCCGTAGGCAAGGCCGCACTGGAACTCCACCCGCTTGAGCATGGTATCCATCCCCCGACGATAACTTTCATCGCGCAGGGCAGGGGCAAACACCTCGTAAAGGTTCCGGCCATTGGCCCCGGAGCTGCCGTTCAACCAGTTGCGGTAAAGGCGCTGCTCACGCTGCGGCATAACTCTCTCGCCGTTGATGTCGGGCCGCAGGGCGGTCTGGTCAACGTCAAGGGCCAGCTGCCCGCCGTCATACTCCCACAACAGCCGCCCATACTGTTCATCGGCATCATGGATGGTGTCAACAGCAGCGGCATAGACGCTCACGCCCAGCGGGGAGTGCCGATCAGTGGAATTTCCGCTGGACACTCTGAAATAGCCCCAAAGCGGACGGTCTACACCGGAAAACTCAGTGTGCGGGGAGATCGCGGACCATTCCGGCACATCGGTCAGCGGGACTTCAATGCCGAGGTCTGCACTGGTCATGGAACGGAACGCCTTGACCGTGATGCTGTGCGTGCTGCCGGAAAACTCGTGATCTTCCAGACGGGTATAAATGCGGTTGCCGCGCACCAGATGGTCATAAAAAATAGCCCCGGTCATGCGGCCAGAGCTATCAAAGCGGGTAGGGCAGAAGCAGTCACCCTGCACAGCATCGATCTGGATGCAGCCCTGTGCATCGAGGAAAGGCCGGAACAGGATGCCGCCCAGCGCACAGCCGTATTCCACCGGGGTGCGCAGATCTGCAATGAAAGGCTGCAGCATGGTGCTGATGCTGTCGGCGCGGGCACTGCCGGAAACAATGCATTCCATTTCCAGCGTGGTCAGACGGGCCAGCTCCGATGCAACACTCTGGGCCAGCTTCAGGCTGTGCAGGGCGTTCTTGCCGCCGTGGCACCACGGCCCGCCGGTATCGTACATCTGCGCCCACAGGATGATCGCATTCTCCATGCTGTAGGACACGCTGGCGCTGACGGTGGTATTTTCACCGAACAGCAGCCGCGCTTTCTCCCGCAGCCAGAAAAGCAGTCTATCAAACATTATTTTCGTCTCCAGTCTGCCCAGCGGATCAGCGGGGCCAGTATCGTATAGCAGAAATAGCGAATGTCGTCCATGGCGTGGTCGTTCTCCTTGACGACACGATCTTCCTTCGCCTTGTCGTCCCAAGAGTACAGGCCAAACTCCCGGCGGGATGCCGTGCAGCTTTCGTGGATAGTCACAAGCCCGGCCTGCATCAGGGATGCCACGCAGCGGATGCCGTTCAGCACGTCGTTGTCTGCAGGGATCACCAGATACTTGCCGTGCCGCCGGATGGTCTCAATGAAGGAAGCAGCGGACGGGTCAACCACCACCGCCTGAATGTAATAACCCTTGGTCAGGCGTTCCAGCTCGGCATAGTGCTCTTCGTCCGTGCGCTGCACACGCTCTGCACGGCTGTCAAAATAGCTTTCCTTGATTCGCAGGGCCTTGCCATCATGAATGACCCACAGGCCCATGCTGCAGGGGTTGTGGGTGCCGTAGTCGATGGACACGTAAAACTGCCCGTCGACGTGGGAAGCATCGCCGTGAAAGAGGTAGGTGTCCTCTGACAGAGAAAAGAACGGATAGATCAGGCCGGAAGCGTTGCACCACTTGCCCAGTATGAAACGGTCATAGTAGACCGTTCCAGCAAGTTCATGCTTCAGATCATTCACGAACTTTGTCGGCAAAAACGGATTATCGTTGATTGTAGAGGTCTGACAGAAAACGTCCACTTTAGGATCGTCGATGAATTTTTTTAGAAAATGCTGTGGACTGTCTGGGTTTGCTGTACCGTCGAAATGACTGTGTGGGCAACGTAGGCGGGTCTTCAGCATCTGGAACACAGCTTCGTCCCAGGTGGTCATTTCGTCACCGTAGCCGTATTCGATGGTCATGCCCTGAATGCGGGCCACATGCTTTTTGCTGTCTGCACCGAGAATGTGCACCCGACGGCCAAACAGGCGCGCAGTGTTGTCACTGCTGATCGTGCCCACAAGCCCCTCGCCCCAGATTTCACGCATAGGGTCCAAAACGTTCCGGCTGAGGGTGCCCTGCGTATTTCCCAGCATAACGGCAGCGCCTTCACCACGCAACGCAAGCAGTCTCTTCGGAATGACCAGCGCATAATCCAGCCAGCTTTTTCCGGAACCGGTTGCTCCAACTTTTAGATTCCAACGGTGGTTGCATTGAGACAGGTATTCCAGCTGCTTAGTCGATAACACTGTTGACTCCCTCCAGTATCTCTTGGGCCTTCTTGAGTTGATCGGCAGAATTATCGGATGTTCCGTTGTACATACCTAAATGCTTGCCCAACAGGTCAAGTGCTCGGAGCTTATCTGCAAGTTTGACCTCGTGTTCCAAACCGTCCTCGCCAAAGCTCTTGACCTTGATGGACTGGATTGCGGCCAGATCATCCCGGGAGGCATCCAGTTTGACAGAAGCAGTCTCCGGGTCGATCAGGTCGCTGGCGTTGGCAAATGCAATCTTGGCAAGCTCTCGAACGACACGATCAGCAGATACGCCGGTCCGGCGGCTCTGCTCAGCCTGCAGCTGGGCAATGCGATTTTGAATGCTAACATTTGCTAACAGCCGGGGTGCCTGTTCTCTTGCGGTTTTGGGGCTGTATCCGGCGCGGATGGCCGCTTGAGTGGCGTTCAGGTCGATCATATATTCTTCACAGAAACGATCCTGCTTGTCGGTCATCCTCACCACCTCTCTTGCCGTAAAATCAAAAAGCCGCCCGGAAGATCCGAACGGCAAAGATATCAAAAAAAAATAAGCAGCACCCATGCATTCAGTTTGACGGACAGGCGTAAAACGGGCGGGTGCTGCTGCATCTGGAACTTTCGCGGCCAGATGCCCCGCTATTGCGCCGCCCCCTCATAGGGCACGCAAGCACTCCCGGCAGGGCTTGAACCTGCGACATGCGGTTTTGGAGACCGCTGCTCTACCGCTTGAGCTACCGGAGTATAAAAGCCGCCCTTGGAATCGAACCAGCCGTGTCTACACACACGCACCGCGCTCCAAACTGCGCTCAGGCGGCATAATGAAGCAGTCCGCGAAGTGCCAGTGAGAAGTAGCTATCCCGTCGAGTAAGGAAGTAATCGATGATGTCTATGGAGGATGCACTTCGGAGACTGCGTATATCGGTGGGCCTTTCCGGCTCTGCCGATGGTACCACGATAGCACAGATGCCGATAACAAGTAAATACCAGAGCGTGTAAAAACAATACTCTCTGACATTGTGCAAAATGTACAGGTTCAACTAAGATTCAGTTCATTCGTGAGTTCTGCCAGCTGCGCCAGACCTTCAGAAATGGCCCTTGAAACCTGAGACGGATTGGAATAACCGACTTCAGGCGCGATCTCGGCATGTCGCTTGCCTTCCACAAAAGACAGGATCAGACACCGGCTGCGTTTGATCGATACCGGATCAGCATGAAGCAGGTAGGCAACATCAATGGCATCTTTCTGCATCTCAGCATACTGGCATTTCAGTTCGGCCAGTTTTGCTTCCGCGTCAATGGCTGCATCGCTGTTGGTGCCAACTTTGTCACTGGTGCCGGAGTGGCCCGGCGCACCGGAGTTGCTGGAGGTAGTCGTGGTGGCGGCGCTGCGCAGGCTTTCGATGTGTTCCTGCTGCTGCCGGATCAGCGCCCGCATCCGGGGCAGGCGTTCAAACCATGACCTGATTTCCTGCACACTGCAGGGCTCGCCCGGCTTTAGGATATCGCTTTCAGGGGTCCATGTTCTGATATCAGACATTCCAAGCATTCCCTCCTTCCAATTTCTTCAGCAGTCCATCCACGTCATACCGCCAGTGAACGCGCAGCAGGTGCTGCTCCACCTCAATGCCGTTGAGGGCGGCCCACTGCCACGGGATACTTTTGCGGGTCTGGGTCTGCATGTACTCCAGCACAGCGCTGGCGGGCACGGCAAAGGTGCGGTTCACCTTGCCGCGGTAGTTTATCACCACATGGGCCGTCTGGCCCTTGTAGGAAGCCGCAGCGACCATGTCGGTGATATGTTTGAGCTTATGATATTTCTGTTTGTCCCGGTCAAAGCTTCCAAAGATCTTCGTCAGCGGGATGCTGGGTGTTTCGATGGTCTTGAGTTCAAAATAGTGGTGCATGGGGTAACGGTAGACATCGAAGTCACAGATGTTGTCCACAGAGAAGCTCAAGTTTTCGTTGCCGCCGTAGTAGGTAGCGGCGCTGTCCTTCAGCCGATAGCACCAGGCATCCGGCGGCATGGACTTCTTCCAGTCCGCTTCAAACTGTTTTCCGGTATTCAAACGGTTCTCCTTTCTGCGCAGCTGACAGAGGGCGGCACCCGCCGTCGGGTCCGGGTAGTGTTCAGGGTTCCGATACATCGGATGCGTCCTCCTTTGCTGCTTCTTTTTTTATCAGCGGCCTGCGCCGCGTGGCATTCTTCAGCCAGTCATTCCCGCTGGGTTCGGTTCGGTCTACACGTTTATTCCGTCCGGCACCGATCGGATTCGTCAGGCGGTATTCCTCGGCGGACCTGCACCCTTGCGATTCAGCTTCTGCCAGCGCCTTGCGGACATAGGCCCAGCTGTGCCCGCCCAGATCAGAACACTTCAGGATCACGGCAGATACCAGTTCTGAACCCAGCCGTTCCGCGTAGGCCATCAGCTCAGCTTTACTTGTGGCACTCAGCTTGCAGATACAGGATTCAAATTCATCCACTGCGGGATGGGTCGTCGTCCTCGTCCCGGCAGTCTCGCGCGCACGCGCAGACGACGATTGTTTTAATGGTTTCTTTGTTATATTTGTTAAGTTGTTGTCGGCAGCCTGTCGGTTGCCTGTCGCTTGCCTGTCACTTTGCCTGTCACTGCCAACAAGCGAAGCATAGTTTTCTATCGTGACAATGCTGTATTTTGAGCCTGTTTTGACTGTCAGATAGCCTGTCGCCTGTAAATGCTCTAAGCTCGTCCGGATGTTCCGAACACTCAAATCAAGCTGTTTTGCCAGTTGAGATTGGCTTGTAACCAGCTGTCCGGGCCTGATGCTAATGCCCTGCCACTGCTTTTCCTGCCAGTTGGCGGTGAGTAGCAGGTGGAAAAACAGGCGGGCAGTGTTGGGCTCTGAATACCATTCCCAGTCAGTCAGACCGCGGGGAAAGGCAACAAAGCCACGGGATGGGTCAATGCCCACGGTCTGAACTCCTTTCTGGTGTGGTTAAAACGGCAGGTCATCCGCATCATCGTCGATGAGGGCATCTGCTTCCGGGGTGCCTGCGGCGGGCCCGGCAGGCGCTGCCGCCTGAGAGGCGCGGGGAGCATAGTCGGCCAGGTCTTCGCCGGGATACATCTGCCCGCCGGAAAGGCTGGTCTGCACCGGGGCAGGCTCATCAAAGGGCGTTGGCTCCTGAGTGAGCGCTGGTTCGGGCGGTGCCGGGGCCTCTGTGCAAAGGTCAATGAGATTCTGCATCCACCGGAAGATCACCATGCCGCCGGGCTGAATGTCGTCGGCATCCACGTCGTAATAGGTCTTGCCGTTATACTCCCGGCTCTTGAGCTCCCGGGCAAAGACAGTGACGGCATCGCCTTTCAGCAGCAGCCCGTCCCACTTGTCCAGCCCGTGCCAGACGTTGACCTGAACATACAGGCCCTCCCAGTTGCCGGTGCCGGTCTTGACGCTGTGTGCCTTCACGTCAAACTTAAGTACCTGCTTCTGGCCCACGTCCTTGAGCACAGGGTCTTTGGCGAGAGTTCCGTGGAGAAGTACGCCGGTCTTGTGGGTCAGGATCAAGATTCATCACCCCCGGCAAAGGGGTCGTCTGCGCTGTCAGCGTCCTCCACGGTCAGAGCATCGGCCTGTTCAACAGCTTCCTTGATGCGGGTCCAGCGTGGAGCCGGAACCTGTCCGGCCTCGTCCAGCTCCACGGCGGTGGACTCAGCATCCACATGGACCTCGCTCTCGTCGTAGAGAGAGCCGAAGGTGGAGGGGAATGCTTCCCGCAGGGCATGGACAAGGGCAACCTTGCGGATCATGGTAGCTTTTTTGCCCTTCCACAGAGATTTGCCGGTGTCGTATTCGGTCAGCTTCACTTCCTCGTAACTGGGGCGGGTGCGGTCCTTGCGATAGACTTTGGCCCAGCCGCCCAGAAGTTCCTCGTCCTCGTAGACGATGGAACCCTCCCGCTTCTGGTACTCCCCGGCCACCTTATCGAAGATGATGACCCCGGCCTCGAAGCCGTCATAGCTGGGGTGGCGCTCTGCCATTTGCAGGTAGCAGTTCTTGCCCAGAACGATGGTGCTGGGGGTGTCCTCGCTGTTGTTATCGTAGTGGATGAGGTAGGCTTCCTTGGTAAAGGGATTCAGGCGGTACTGCTTGCAGGTCTCGAGGAAAATCTTGCATTCGGCATCGGTGGCTTTCTGACAGATGAAGTTGCGGACATCCGAGAAGCTGACGGTCATGTGCTGGCCGTCGGCAGAAGTGATCTCCACGGGCTTGGCCGGGCTGGCAGCCTGCAGAGCGCCGCTCTGGGCGGCACGCTGCTGCATTGCAGTCATCCGGGCGGCGGTGGTGGTGCCAGTGGTGTTTGCGGACATGGTGGGCGCAGGTGCGCCGGGACGAGAAAAAGCCATAAGTAAAATCCTCCAATTATTTTACAGAACCATATGCGAAGCCACGCTTTTTAGCTTCGGCTTTGAACCATTCGATGTCTTCCGGGGTGAAATCTACCCAGAAGCGGTAGCGTTTGCGGGCAGGTGCAAGGCCTGTGCCAGGCAGGGCGAACTGCTGCAATACCTCGCAGTCCAGCCGCCCGGAAGCTGTCACAAAGGCGTTGCTCCGGGCCTCCTGTGCGGCCTCTTCTTTCAGCTGACGCTCTTCCTCGGTGGGCGGGATGATGACCGGTGCAGCAGCTCTGGCACGTTCTGCGGCCTGTCGCTGGGCCTCTGCCTCAGCCTGAGCCGCCCGGGCGTGCTCCCGGCGGCTGTGCTCATGCAGTGCATCATTGACGCTCAGGGCCCGCAGGTATTCGGTAATGCAGGGTTCAGCGTCTTCACCGCAGGTCTCCCGGATGAGGCGGAGTTCCTCCCGCCGGGTCTCCACAGCCTTGCGCAGTTCCTTTTCGGCCTGGGCGAGGTCAAAGGTTTTGTTGAGCCACTGGGGCACAAGCAGACGGTCAAAAGAAATCAGAGGTTCCAGCTCCCCGATGCAGTCCCGGTAGACCAGCCGCAGGGTGGATGCTTTTTCTTCCCGCTGGGCCTGTTCTACTGCTTTTACCTGCTGATCAATGGCCCCGGAGATCTTCTTACACTGGGCCTGCATCTCCCGGATACTCTTCTGGAAATCCTCCAGCGGGTCAGTGTAAAGCCGCTTGGCGGCGGTCAGAGCAGCAGCCAGCTGCTTGTCCCACTTGTTGACGGCAGCACGGTCGGCTTTGGCATCTTTGATGGATTCAGGTGTGTACACACGGCCTGTATAGGAGGCCAGAAGTTCGTCAAGGTTCTTCTGCACCTCATCCTTGTTCCAGTTCATGGCCGGGATCACCGGGCGCTCTACCCGGACGGTCAATTCATTCGTCATCGGTCAGTTCCTCCTCTTTTGGCTCCCGGTCGGGGGCAAAGTAGTAATCATCGGGCGGCTCCATGGGCGGGCCGTAACGGTCAAGATCCAGACAGTACATCTCATTCATCCCTGCCACCTCCGTCATAATCAGGCGGCTGGCGGCAGAGCAGGGAGGCCTCCTCCATGATGCTGTTCAGGGTACCGCAGATGGTCTGAAAGGTGCTTTCCAGATCTTCGCCCACCAGCCGGGAATAGCTGGCCTTGCTGTTATCCCACGCCGCCCGCATCAGGCTGGCGCAGTAGTTGGCCTGCTCAAAATCTGCCTGGGCATCATCGTTGATGCGGGAGCGGAGTGCCGCAACCTGTTTCTTCAGGTTGGCGTTGTCCTTGGCCAGTTCGGCGTTCCGGGCATCGGCAAGGCCCCAGGCTTTTTCTGCGGCCCGGCGGTCGATCTCTTCCTCGTCGATGACCGCCGTGATGGGCTGTTTTTTCAAAGCGTCTTCGGCATTTTTTGCTCTCTCTTCGGCTCTGTCGCGCTCGCCTTCGGCCTTCTGGCACTGGAGCCGGGCAGCAATGCGGCCCTCGTCTGCATCGTGGTAGCTCTGCTGGAGCTTGGCGTTCTGCTCGGTCAGGCCCTGAACATCCGCAAGGGCGGCATCCCGCTGGGCTTCGACATCTTGGATGTGGCTTTCCGCCCAAGCAGCCCGATTCTGGGCACCCAGCAGCTTGTCCCGCTCAGTCTCGGCAGCATCGGCGCGCTCTTTCTCGGCTTTGATCTGGGCAAGGGCTTCCTGATACTGCTTGTTGGTGGTGATGTCACCACTCTTAACCTGCTCCACCAGCTCTGCCGGGGCGCTGGGCTTTGCCACGGCATACAGCAGAGTGGGAGACAGCTCCTTCAGGATCTTCTGCTGGCGGGGGCTGCTTCCGTCCAGCAGTGCCGAGACCTGCAACAGCCGGTAAGCGGTATCCTTGGTGATGCCGATGGACACGCACCACGCCCGGAAGGTATCTTCTCCGCGATTGCCGTGTTTCGAGTTGTCGCACAATGCGACAACTCCGCACAGCGCATCATGGGCAGCGGCAATGGCATTGCCCATGTGGACAAGGCCACGCTCGGCCATCTGCTTGCCGTGGCGGTATTCGTTCTCCGCAAAATGCAAGTCTTCCACGGTCTGGTCGGTCAGGCCGGAATAATCAAACGCCGGGCGCATCGCATCCGGCACGGTGGTTAGGGGCTTTTCCTGTGCAGTCTGGGTTCCGGGGACTTCCGGCTCCTCTTCCACCGGGTCTACCGGTGCGTTCTTGCAGGGCTTGGCATCCCTGAGGGCCGTCAGCATCTGCTCGGGGAGCTCGTAGTCGTCCATGGGAATGAACTCGTCGCTGGTCAGAAACGCTTCCGGGGTCAGCCGCTTTTCAGCGGTCTTGGCCTTGTCGAACTTCTGGGCCAGCAGATGGCTTTCCTTCCAGACCTGTGCGGATTCGTCCCAGCGCCAGAAGCGCCCACGGGTATAGGCGTAGTAAACATCGTTGCTGTTCTGGCTGATGATCATACCCTCACCTCCGTGCCCTTCAGACGGTCCAGCATCTCGGTCTGCACATCCTTGTTCATGGGCTGGATGTTGTTACCCTTTCATCCGTAGCAGAGGATGGGCCCGTAAAGCTGGCGGCCCCGGTACTTCCGGTTGAGCAGACTGGCGGGCTGGATGGGACCATCGTACCGGCCCACGAACAGCACCGCCGGGGTGCGTGGCAGGACTTTCTGCTCACAGGGGCACCGCAGCAGTGCTTCGATGCCCTGCAGCGTGTCCGGCAGGGTGGTGACTACCGGCTCTTTGCCCGGTTCGATCAAAATTCCTTTCATTGTAAAACCTCCGATTTTGTGATATCATCGGGGTGATGAAGTCGTTCAAACTCATCATCCCTTGCAGCTCGTCGGTGTTGGCGCACCGGCGGGCTTTTTTCGTATAGTGCGTACCGGCGGCAGGCTGTCCACCTCGCTGCGGTCGATACGTTCCCGCGCAAATGTGTACTTGTAAGTTCGATGGCTGCCGCTGAGTCCATGGCTGACGGCAGACGCAAAGCTGTTTGCGCTTTTGTAACCAAGCCGCCTGGCACACATCTCGGACGTACCGGATGCCAGCAGATCGCCGGTCTTTGCGTCCCAGACGGTGTACCACATGACGCGGGCAGGTTTTTCATTATGCGCCCTGTAATCCCTGCAATATTGGTTGTGGCGCTCTCTGCGGCAGGAAGCGCAAAAGCGCAGGTTGCCAGCAACATTTTCCATCACCTTGCCGCAGTCCAAACAAACGCGGGTAAAGTGCTTTCCTTTATTCATGGGTGGTGTCAGCCCGCCTTCCTGCCGCTCTTCACGGTGTTGCGGGGCTGCTGATGCACCTTGCGGCGGCGTTTCTCACGTGCTTCGGCGGCAAAGCCCAGCCGCATGAAGAAGATCGCCAGCAGGATCAGCACCATGGCCGTGATGAAGTCGGCATCCGAAACGGTGCCGCCGGTCTGGAAGCTGCCCTCCAGCCCCATGCCGTACAGCAGGCCCACCACAAAGCAGGCCATTGCCAGCCAGTACCAAACGCCGGATTTAATCTTCATTGGTGGGTTTCCTCCATTCTGTCCATAAGATCGGCGGCAGTTGTCATGATGTTGATGATTGTCTCTGCTGGGTTTTTGCTGTCCATACAGATTCCCGCGACCAATGCGGTGCAAAGAGCCGCTTGTTCCATCTGTGTGCCGCAGGCGTAAATTTTGGGGTTGCCATCCGATCCCAGCTGGATTTTCAACTGAGCGTTTGGGTTGATTTTCATGCTCCTACCTCCTGATAGTCAGTTGCGGGGCCGCAGCTGTCCAATGTCCATCCAATGACCGGGTGCCATTCGCCATCTGCAAAAACCTGCAGGCCGGTGTGGTTTTCGTCCTTAACCTGCCCGCCCAGCTGGTAGCAGCCGGATGCCCGGCTTCCATCCCAGCGGAACCACTTGTTCCAGAACGTCGGTATCACGTATGCGCATCCGGTGGGTGCGTCGGCCCGCTCGGATGCAAGGGTGTACAGTTTGCTCATGCGGATTCTCCTTCCTCAACAGTAGGGAAGAACAGCTCCCCGATTTCATCCTGCGGGATATCAAGCGTCTTGCAAATTTCTGCGATCTCAGTGCTTGTCCAAGGCTGCTTCCCGTTCATCCGCTTGCTCATTGTGTCAGTTCCGATGCCGATTGCATTTGCAATCTCCTGATCCCGGAACCCGCAGCTGTGGAACCGTCCCCGCAGCTTCCAGTATGGGATCTGCTTGAAAGTGCCGCGAATGGTTGATGTGTTCAACATGGTGAATATGTGCCTCCTTGTGGGTGGCTCCCTTCTGCGATAGAATAGAGAGACAGAAGGGAGGTGAAAATAATGTCTGAACTGAATGATGTGGTTAAATGCTCAGCTAATGCAGTTGCGCGAGACCATGAAGCGATGGCTACAGTTGCACGCGCTGCGGCGCAAGAACACGCGATGCAGTTGTCGGCTCAACTGAGTACCGCTGAAAATCTGAAAAAGCTGCAACAGCAGTTTGAAGAGAGTCAGCGAAAACAGGAGGAAAAGGACCGTGAGCAGGCAAAAGAAGATCGAATCAACCGGCTTTACAATTTGATTGCGATTTTAATTGCTGCTGCATCCATGTTTATTTCTTTAATAAAATGACAACCAGTGCAAGGATCTGGATGCTCAGAGCCAGAATCTGAACAGCTAACGGATTCTTCATCGTGTTCACCTCCTTCAGCGCCCAGCGTTCCTCTTCCGCAGGTTCGTTGGGCTTTTTGTTGTTGTCCATGTGGTTCACCTCCTTGTGTGCACCTCGTTCCTGCGGTAAAATGGGGAAAACAGGAAGGATGTGCATGATATGTGGAACAAAATAGTTGAGTGGCTGAATGTGCGGGACAATGTGACATTCTTAATCGCAGTAGCCAGCTTTGCTTTGTCAATCTGGAACTTTGCATCGGATAAGATTAAAAATCGAAAAAATCTCATCGTCGAAGTTCAAAATGTTTTCTGCATGGGACCGAGCCCTGAAAAGGAATACACAGAGGTCCTTAATATCTGCTTTATCAATAAGTCCAGAGAAGCAATTACCTTGAGCCGACTCGAACTTTCTTCTGAACTGGGTGAGTGCGCATTCGGCGAGTATCGTCTGAAGCTTCTGACAAACAGCTGGAAGCACGGGATCAAAGAATTAAGTCGGTCAGAGTGGTATTCCGATATTTTTCCGATTAAAGTTGAAGGCCTCGGATATGAGCACATGGTCTTATCTTCAACTGGGAGCACAAAACACATTGCAGAGAATGCGCCCTATAAGCTGAAAGTTTTCAGCAATAAAGGAATCATCACAAAAACTTTTACCAGTGATTTTTCCAACGCTGGAATGCTGTCACAATGCCGAGAACCAGACTCGCACACAGAAGCACTTGAGTGAGTTCGTTTTGCGTCATCTTCTTCACCTCCTTTGGATGAACTTGCAAAAGTGTAATTAAATTCCACTTTTCTTGCAAAAAAATATGGAATCACGCTGCTGCATGTCCATGCCGAGAGTATTGGCCAGAGTGTCAATTTCACTGGCCTTAAACTCGGTCTCGTTATCAATTTTCATCTGCAAAGCATACGGTGTCAGGCCCATAATTTCGGCAATGGCCTTATATTTAAGCCCGGAATCTGCAATGATGGAACGCAGCGCATTGGTGTCGGTCATGGTTGTCACCTCCTTTCAAAGTGGAATTGAATTCCACTAAACACATAATAGCACCGAGTGGAAATAAAGTCAACCTTTTTTGAGGAAAAAATAAAAAATACTTGAATATTATTCCACTCTATGATAAGATAAGAGCGAAGGTTGGTGATTTTATGGCAACTCTATACGACAGAA
>OGOH01002092.1_pt1 | contig 12976 bp, 14 predicted proteins | sample 1552571 | NCBI WGS metagenome assembly OGOH01 (sample SAMEA2580170, study PRJEB22360) | human gut metagenome | biome: human gut; feature: human-associated habitat; material: faeces | place: Denmark | collected 2008/2010
CATCTGGTAGAGCGCCACCTTGCCAAGGTGGAGGTAGCGAGTTCGAGCCTCGTCGGCCGCTCCAACAGGAGTGGGATTCCACTCCTAAATATGGTGACGTGGCCAAGTGGTAAGGCAAGGGTCTGCAAAACCCTCATCCACCAGTTCAAATCTGGTCGTCACCTCCAAAAGATTCCCGGGTGCTGAGGCATCCGGGATTTTTTGTTGTTTTGTTCGTTAAATGATCTACTTATGCGGAAAAGCTTGTCTCCCCTCTTCGCTCTGTGCTATGCTAAAAGAGTCAGCAAAGAAACGGCTAAGAGTCCAGAGGAGGATACAGACCTATGCCAGCGTTCCCGCGCAAAGATTTCCGGCTCCATGTGGGCTAGCGCACCATCAAGACCGCCGTCAGTGCCATGCTGGTCAACTACTTTCTGCCCCGGCCCCGGGTCGTTTCCCTCTGGGAAGGGTTCAAAGGCTCGTTCAAGAAAGATAGTAAGGTTTGAATGCTTGACAATCCTCGATAAAACGTATATAATGAAAGCAAGAAAGGTGCTGTCCTGCAAAATGGTCAGCTCCCTCCTAGCAAATCAAAGAAATGACCGCTCAGGTTGGGAAGTCTGGGGCGGTCATTTTCTTTGTCAGTCATCGGAATTATGTTTTGTGCTCGGCTTGTCCCGAAAGACATCCCTCGCGATCATCCATGTCACCTGAATGACACCAATGATCACTGTAGCCAGAAGGCCCAGAAGTACAAGTACAAGATTCAGATCCGTCATAAAGACTCCTCCTTAAACATTCATCATGAACTATCACTCAAAATGTCCGGAGGATGACAAAGTTGGCCTCCTCCGGACGATGTCAGGAGGAAGTCTGACCACCTGCATTTGCAGACAGCACCTTTCAGGACAGAATAACCCATCCATGAATATAGAATAACACACTTTTCGACGATTTGCAATCTGATTCATGCGCCCCGCTCCGGCAGGGCGCTTTTCTTTTGCCCTCTGCCGTGATACAATGGACATACGATCATTTTCCCTGAAAGGAGGCCGCGCCATGCCTGCCGAACTTCACACCACCCTCACGCCGGACACCCCGGTACGCTATCTCAAGGGCGTCGGCCCCAAGACTGCCGAGCGGTTCGAGAAGCTGGGCATCCTGACCCTCAGCGACCTGCTCTGCCACTATCCCCGCCGGTATCTGGATTTTTCAAAGCCCTACTCCATCGCCGAGGCCCCCGCCGACACCGAGTGCGTCGTGAAGGCCGAAGTGTTTGCAAAGCCCGGCGGGCGCATCCTGCCGGGCGGGCGGCGGATGGAGCGCATCACCGCCGGGGACGATGTTTCCAGCCTGGAGATCACCTGGTTCAACAATCCCTATGCCACCCAGAAGCTGGAGCTGGGGCAGGAATACTATTTTCAGGGCATCGTGACGGGCGGGATGCTCCGCCGTCAGATGGTCAACCCGCAGGTGCGCACCGACGCGCAGGTGAAGTCGTCGCCTTTCGAGGCCGTCTACCCCCAGACCGAGGGTCTGACCAGCGGCGCCATCGCCAAGTGCGTCCGCCAGCTCCTCCCCCACGCGGAGCTTCTGCCCGACCCGCTGCCCCCCGAGATGCTGAAAAAATACCGCCTGCTCTCCAAGGCCGACGCCGTCCGGGCCATCCACTGCCCCGCCACCGAGGAGGAAGCCTTTGCGGCGCGGCGGCGGCTCATCTACGAAGAGCTGCTGGTCTTACAGCTGGGCATCGGGCGGATGAAGAACCACGGCGCAGCCTCCACCGGCGCGCCCATGCAAAAGGCCGACGCCTCCCCCTTCTGGGACGCTCTCCCCTTTTCTCCCACCGGTGCACAGCGGCGGGCCGTGGAAGAGATCCTGACCGACATGTCAGGCGAAACGTCCATGAACCGCCTTTTGCAAGGCGACGTGGGCAGCGGCAAAACGCTGGTGGCTGCTGCGGCCATCTGGGCCTGCATCCGGGCCGGGTATCAGGCCGCACTGCTGGCCCCCACCGAGATCCTGGCCAGCCAACACGCCGAGAACCTGAACCGCCTGCTCTCCCCCTTCGGGATGCGGGTGGCCCTGCTCACCGGCGGCATGAAAGCCGCTGCAAAGCGCACCACACTGGCCGCCATCCGGGGCGATGAAGCGGACCTCATCGTGGGCACCCACGCCATCCTCAGCGAGGGGGTGGAGTTTGCCCGGCTGGGGCTGGCCGTCATCGACGAGCAGCACCGCTTCGGCGTGCGGCAGCGCGGCATACTGGCTGAAAAGGCCGTGAATCCGCACCTGCTGGTCATGAGCGCCACCCCCATTCCCCGCACACTGGGCCTGCTCCTCTACGGAGACCTGGACATCTCCATTCTGGACGAGCTGCCCCCCGGCCGTACCCCGGTCAAGACCCGGTGCATCACCGGCAAAAAACGGCGGGACCTGTACCATTTCCTCGATCAGGAGATCGACAAGGGGCGGCAGGTCTATCTGGTGTGCCCCGCCATTGAGGACACCCCCGACGGCGGGTTGAACGCGGTCAAGACCTACTACGAGGACATTGCCAAGGCCCTGCTGCCCGACCGCCGGGTGGGTCTGATGCACGGCAAGCTCAAGCCCAAGGAGAAGGCCGCTGTCATGGAGGATTTCAAGGCCGGGCGGCTGGACGCACTGGTGTCCACCACAGTCATTGAGGTGGGCGTGGACGTGCCCAACGCCAGCGTCATGGTCATCGAGAACGCGGAGCGCTATGGCCTGAGCGCCCTGCACCAGCTGCGCGGCCGGGTGGGCCGTGGTGCCGCCGAGAGCTGGTGCTTTCTGGTCAGCGACAATACCGGCGAAGCGGTGCAGAAGCGGCTGAAGTTCCTCTGCAGCACCACCGATGGCTTTGCCGTGGCCCAGTACGACCTGGAGACCCGCGGCCCCGGCGACTTTTTTGGCAGCCGACAGCACGGTCTGCCCACATTGCAAATTGCCGACCTGATGAACGACACCCGCACCCTCCACGCCGCCCAGAGCGAAGCACTGGCCATGCTGGCGGAGGACCCGCTGCTGCAGGCCCCGGAGCACGCCCTGCTGGCCGCGCAGGTGCAGCAGATGTTCGACAAGGCCGGGCCGATGAACTAAAAAAACGCTGTCACACAAAAACTCGTGCGACAGCGCTTTTTTCACGCTTTTTCACTCCCGACGATCCTTTGCAGAATGCAGGCAGTCAGGGCATCCAGCTTTGTTTCCAGTGCGGGCAGGCGCAGCAGGCGGTAGAGCCGCTGATACACGGCATCCACCGCGTAGCCCGCCACGGCGATCAGCAGCACCGCGCCAGTCAGGCAAGCCAGCGAGGGCAGCAGCGCCCCGCCGAACCGGGGCAGGTCTACCAGTCGCCACAGCAGCGCCCGGGTAAAATCGCTGTCGTGCAGCAGGTATACCCCGAAGGACAGCGGTGCCAGCCGAAAGACCCAGCGCCGCCAGTAATCCGAGCGGATGTGGATATTCTGGAACAGCAGAAACATCGCTGCCGAAGCAATGACCGTAGCCAGTGCCTGATAGCCGTTGACGGTATTTACAAAACCGTTCAGGTGCAAAGCGTTTTCCACCCGCAGCGCCAGCATCCGGTTGAAAAGCCCCGCCGCCGAAGCTGCCAGATATGCCAGCAGACACAGCCCGCTGGGCACAGTCACCCGGTATTTGCGGAAATAGGCTGCCATAAAATACAGGATATAGAACCAGATAAAGCTGTATCCGTTATTCACAAAGGTTGCATCCGTTGCCCAGCAGAACAGCGTGCCCCACACGCTTTGCAGCAGCAGCGCCACCAGCAGCAGCGTTTTGTACTGCCGCCGGTCAAGGCTTTGCACCACCGCGTTCAGCACCGGCACCGAGAGGTACATCAGAAAATAAGCCGAGGCGAACCAGTAGCCGTTGGAGGTAAGGGGCAGCAGCGCCCGAAGCAGCTTGACCGCCGAAAGCGGGACTGCCCCCGCCCTGACCGCAACGCAGAAGGTAAGCATGGAGTAAAACCACACCTGTGCCCCAATGCGGAACAGCCGCCCGACATGAACAGGTCCCTTGCGCTCCGACAGATAATAGCCGGAAAGCATTACAAAACAGTTGGTGGATCCACGCGCCAGAATAAACAACAGCCAGTAGCTCCAGAATGCCGCCGACCCCTGCGGTGCCGCACTGCCCAGCCCGCCGTGCCCGATCCCGTGCATCAGAACGATCATTACCATGCTGAGGATGCGCATCGTCTCAAAGCCGCTATGCCGTTTTTGTTCTTCCATACCCCGTTTTTCCCCCTTACAGCTCCCCTGTTTCCAGCTGCCGCAAGGCCTGCCGCACCTGCTGTTCCGGCCGCAGCCACATCTGATAGTAGTCCGCATTGTGCTGCGCCATGGCTAAGATCGCCGCCGGGTCTGCCAGCAGCTGCCGCAGCTGCTCCTCACATTGTGCCGGGGACGTATACATTTTATAGTTTTTCCCTTCTTCAAAGCCGCCCGGCAGGGTGTACCGCAGCGGCTCGGTGACGATGGCGCGCCCCGCCGCCACATACTCGGCCAGCTTCCAGCCGGTAGAGCCGTGCAGTCCGGTAGAAGCCACACAGATCTCGGTGTGCTGCATCCGGTGCAGGTAGGCGCGCTTGCCGGTCAGCCTGTCCGGCACGATCAGTTCCGGGCACTGCCGCCGGGCACAGGTGTTGTCGGACACGCCGCCGGTGAACTGCGCCGGGAAGGCACTTTGCAGCCGGTGCAGCAGTTCAATGCGGTCTGCGTTCACCTGCCGCCACTCTGCCTGTAACTCCGGGTATTGCTGCACCGCCGGCTCCTCCGGGTCCCACAGACGGGTCAGGAAGAGGATGCGCGGCTTTTTGCGCACCCGGGTCAGCCGGGCTTCAAAGTCCTGCGGATAGCAGCGGGTGGAAAGCGCCCACTGCTTCAGGCGGCTCTTTGCGCTGCGCTCCGCTTCCAGCGGCGAGCCCGGACAGGTAACGTAATAGTTCAGCCCCAGCGGCCGCAGCTTTGCGGAGATATCTCCTGGGAACTGCCGGTTCTTCTCAGCCGAAAAGGAGCGCTTGAACACCACATCTGCCCGGCTGAACAGCGCCTGCACCGCCGCCGGGTCGTTGTAGAAGTAGCCGTCCATCAGATCAAACACCACTGTGCGGCCGTCAATTTCAGTTTCCAGCAGCGCCTCCCGGGCAATGGGGCTGCCCTGCCGCGCGTCCAGCACCCGCAAAGTCACTTCCCCGCGCTTTGCCAGCAGGGTAAAGCCCGCCAGAATGCCGCTGATATGGGCAGCGCCCTCCCGGGTGGCAAGTTTTACTGTGACCTGCATTTTATACCTCCTATCTACGAAACAGCCCGGTGCGCCGCTCACCCATGGGGATCACGTCGCAGAACACGCAGCGGCTCTTGGTGGACAGCTGCACATCCCGGTGATAACAGCCGAAGAACCATTTTTCATAGGTCAGCTTCAACAGAATTTTGTCCAGGAACTGGTGCAGCTGGTTGGTCTCGCCGCTGGCCAGCACCGTAAAATCCAGGAATCTGCTTGGCGCGTCGTGGGTGAGCACATAATCCACCTGATTGCCGCAGGCTTCCAGGTTCTGCTCGCAGGCCGCATATTCTTCATCGGAGGGCATCTCCTGCTTCCACCAGTTCACGCCCGGCTCCCGTTCCTCCCGGTCCGGACTTTCGGCCCCACCGAAGCACAGGTACTTTTTGCCCTCCAGCTCCAGCACGCTGCCGCGGCACACATGGTAGACATTGCCGCCCAGGCTCTGCACCCGGCCGCCGAACCGCTCCGTTTCCGGATATTGGGCCAGCAGGTCGTAATTTTCGTGGGAACCGTCCAGAAACAGCAGGGTATACGGCCGCTTTCGCAGCCAGTCCAGCTTTTTCTGTTCCTCTGCGCCGCCGTCCCACACAAAGCCGAAATCGCCCAGCACCACCACGATGTCCCGTTTGCCCAGCCAGCGCAACTGCCCGTGCCGGAACCGGTCCAGATCGCCGTGGGTGTCGCCTGTCAGATATACCATTCCCGTCCTCCTGTGCCGGAGCGTGCAAAACCGCAGCCAAAAGCCGCAAAGCCCTTGTCACGTCCCGGCAAACCTGTTATTATAAAGTATACAGCGTCTGCTGTTCCATTTGTGTTTTCTGCGTACCGCTGCCGGTGCGCATTGCTTCGTATAGTTTATCGCTTTTTGAAGGAATTGTCCACATGAAACGTATTTTTGCACTGATCCTGTCGTTTGCACTCCTGCTCAGCTGCCTGGTGCTGCCGGCAGGTGCCATGTTCGACCCCTCCCCCGTCTATCAGGTGCAGGCCCAGAGCGCCTACATCGTGAACACCGACACCAACATCATCGTCTACGAAAAGGACAGTACCAAACAGGTGTCCGCCGGTGGCCTGACCAAGTATATGACCATCGCACTGGTGCTGACCAACTATGCCGACCAGCTGGACAACACCTTCCAGATGCCGTTTGCCATCTCGGACTATGTGCACAACACCAGCAACGCCGACATGCGCTCCAACGAGACTTTCACCTACCGCGAAGCACTGTACGCCATGGTCACCCGCAACGCCAACGAAGCTGCCATGGGCCTTGCCTATACCCTTTCGGGCGGGGACCTGGACGGCTGGGTGAGCCAGATGAACGCCCTGTCCCAGCGCATCGGCACCACGAACAGCACCTGGACGGACGCCTGCGGCATCGACAGCGGCAACGTGACATGCGCTGTGGACATGTACCTGATCCTGCGCTACCTGATGAGCTTTGACGCCTTTGTGGAGATCTCCGGCGTGCCCACCTTTACCATGCCGGCCAAGGAGAAGCACCGGTCTCCGTCGGTGCTGGTCAGCCAGAATGCAGCCCTGAGCAAAAGCAGCGGCGGCAATTACTACCGCAGCGCCATGCAGGGCGGCATGTGCGACGTGACCGCCTACAAGAAGGACAGCGGAAACCAGAGTTACGTTTCCTGGGCCAATCAGGACGGTGCCACCTATATCTTCTGTGTGATGCAAAGCCCCGACACCTGCGACACCTTCGGCTACGCCAACCGCCGCCCGGCCCTCTACGAGACGACCCGGCTCATCGACTGGGTGTTCCAGAGCTTTTCCATCCAACCCGCGCTGGACACCGACCTCGCACTGGCCGAGATCCCCGTCAAATATTCCTCCGACACCGACACCCTCAAGCTCTACCCTGACAACAGCATGATGACCCTGCTGCCCTCTTCGGGCGACGGCACCGTGACTCAGAAATACTTCCATCTGCCCGACTATGTCTGCGCCCCCGTCCAGCAGGGCGATGTTGTCGGCACCGTGGAGCTGAAGCTGGCCGGCGAGACCATCGGCATGGTCAACCTCATCGCCGGGCAGGACGTGAGCCGGAGCAGCCTGCTCTACTCTTTCTCGAAGCTGCAGGAGTTCTTCGGCAGCCTCTACCTCAAGGTAGTGCTCGTCGTCAGCGCCATCTGCGCCATCATCTATGTGGCGTGGGTCCTGCTCAACTCCCCCCACACCCGCCATTCCTCCAAAAAAGTCCACCGCTATGGCCGTCCCCGCGACTGAGCCGTGCGGTCAGCTTCTTTTCTGAAAAAGCTGTAAAAAGCAGTTGACAAATGCGCCCCCGAGTGGTAATATATACAGGCAGTCCGCGACTGCGAAAAACTGTATATGGGCGTGTTCCCGAGTGGCCAATGGGGACAGACTGTAAATCTGCTGCTTTTCAGCTTCGGTGGTTCGAATCCACCCGCGCCCACCAAGATAAAACACCTAGAGACGTAAGTTTCTGGGTGCTTTTCTTTTGCTGTAACCCACAGTTAAACCCACTTTTGCGGGAAACTATGCGAAAATCAGCAAAAATAGGCTGCCACGCATCACACTCGCATGGCAGCCTTTTCGTTACCCTCTCACCACGACATTGTAAAGCATCTCTAGGAACTGCACCGCGCTGGGTGCACCGGTCAGTGGGTAGCCAGCCAGTTGCTGAACGCCCTCGGGGTTCAGCGCCCAGGCTTTCTCTGCTGCACGCCGGACGGCACTTTGAATGGCGGACCACTTGCAGTGCCGCTGTTTTGAGATGGGGGTATAGATCTCCTTCTGTACGGCTTCCAGCCGGTCCTCCTGCTCACAGATCAGAGCCACGCAGTCACAGAGAACACGGTAATTCTTTGAGCTCCGGGTGATTCCCAGTGGCCGGAGGATTTGATCCAGCTGGGCAGGGGAGTCCGAAATTTTCACGTCGGGCATAGTTTACACATCCTTTCTATCCAACTTTAACCGGAAAATGTCAGAATGTGCCGGATAATGCGGAATGCGTCGGAATATGCCGAAATATGCCAAAAGAAAACAGCCCCGAGGAACCATCAGGCTCCCCGGGGCTGCTGCTATGTACTCTTACTTGATCTTCCCCTGCATCTGATCCAGCAACTCATCGGCGCGGATGGCCTCGGGAGTAAAGCTGTTATTCTCCCACCATGCCCAGATGGCGGCAGCGGTGGTCAGGCCAGCCGTCACCCACTGCTCTACGCTGGCGCTGTCGATGGGCAGCACCGGCTTGCCTGCTGCACTCAGCAGCTGATTGACGAGGGCCAGTGCCAGCACAACAGTGCGGGCGATGGTCGCGGCGGGGATGGCGGGGGTGTTGTTCCCAGTGATGTGTGCGTTCATATTGTCAGTTCCTTTCTTCAGTCGTGGATGGGTAAAGCGCAGGCTCTCTTGTACAATTCCGTACCGGTGCCGTTGCCGCCCATCACATGATAGGTCTTGTAGAGGTAATTCAGGTTGCGCAGGCCGTCGCGGGTGATGTACCCCAGCTCCATAAAACGGTAGCACTCGGTATAGATGCGGTCGTGCAGCAGGGCCAGCACCGCGTCCCACAGGGCCTTGATCTTGGGAATGGCGGCAAGGATCGCGCCGCCGATCAGAGCACAGAGCCACCCGGCCCAATACTCCGTGATAAACTGCCACATCGGTCTCACCCCTCCTCATCATCTTCCCACGCCTGCTGGATGCGCTGTCCGTTGTGACACACCGCATCCAGAACGGCATCTGCTTGGATATTGGATGCCAGCAGGGCCTTGTCCTGGGTACTCATGTTGTAGTACCCCGTGAACACCTCACCATCTGCCAGAGGCGCTGCTACGGTGATGCGGTCGATCTTGTGCTCTTCCAGTGTAGCTAGAACCTCTGAGAGCCAGGGTGCGTATGGTGCATCTGAAATCAGATAACTTGCCATCGGTCTCACCACCTGACCTGCCCCAGCCCGGCCCGCTGGATGATGGCGGCGTAGTCCTTATACGCATGGCTCAGGTCTACCGGGCCGCTCACGCCGTGGATTTTGCCGCTGCTTGTGTACTGCCACATGCCGTGGCGGCGGGTGGGGCGCTTGCCGCGGTAGTCCGCGATCCACAGATCGTAAGCAGCGAGGGCTGCCATGTCGAGGGCGGTATCCGCGAAATTGGTGTAGGTGTACACCATTGCATACAGCCCCCACGCTTCTAGTTGGGCAGCGGCTTCGGCCACGCGGGCGGACAGCTTTGCGGGGGCCATGGAGCGCAGGCGGGGGTCCTCCACATCGATGGCAAGGGGCAGCTGGAACGTTTTGCCCCGGAGAGCTGTTTTGAGGGCGGCCAGCTCCTCCTCCGTCTGCCGCTGCGTGACCGCACAGGTGTAGTAATAGCCGCCCACGGGCAGGCCCAGCCGGGCACACTCGGCGTAGTTGCGGGCGAAGGCCGGGTCAACGTAGGGCTTGCCGCCCTTGCTGCCCAGCACCCGCAGCATCACGCCGTCGATTTTGCCGCTGCGCTTCACCGCGTCCCAGTCGATGCTCCCCTGCCAGCGGGAGACATCCATAATTTCAGCCATAGCGTCCTCCTTACTGTGTGATTTCCTCAAAGCCGCTCTTGATAAGAATCGCCTTGACCTTCTCCTTCAGCAAGCGGGGGCAGCGCTCATACAGAGCCTTTGCCTCCTCCATAGTCTCAGCAGACATGATTTCCTGTGCCCATAACGTAGCCATCATAAATACTACCATCCTTTCGATTTTTTGTGTGATTTTACGCATAGACAGTCTCGCTCATCTCAAGCAGACACTGTTTCAGCATCTCGTTTTCCTTTTGCAAAGCAGCCAGTGTTTCAGGCAGCTGCGCCATCTGGGTCTGGGCGCTCTCCACCGTAGCAAGCCGCTCCTCCAGTGTAGGGGTCGGCTTCGGTGCATCGGCAGGGTCAGGCTGCGTGCCGGCCTCCACCACAACGTAAGCCTCCGGCTGGTCGTCCATGCTCCACAGAGCCTCGCCAACAGCAGCCGCTGCATTGTGGGCGTTGATGGCATCCACAACGGCAGAATAGGCATCACACGCTTCCTGCGTGATGACCGGCTTCAGGATTTTTGCTCCGGGTTTTATCTCCATTTGCGTTCACCTCACTTCCAGCGGCCATAGGCGATCCAGTTGACATACTCCAGACTTCCGGAAACATTGATGTACATAGATGTTGTTGTTTTGGAAGTAAAGCCAAGGTTTTTACCGTCCGGGTACTGCGTTTGAAGCGACCCAATGCAAGAGTAATTTGCATTTGCAAAGGCAACAGGAAAAGACACTCTATCCATGCCCGTTCCCCAGCAGATCTGCGTTCCATCGGTATAGCGCACATAATAGGTTCCACTTGTATAGACCGCCGAAGCACCAGCCGGGCCTTGCGGGCCGGTTGCGCCTGTGGCACCTCTGGCTCCCGTTGCACCGGTAGGCCCTTGCGGCCCCTGTGGGCCGGTGGCTCCGGTGGCACCCTCGGGGCCCTGCGCACCGGTATCTCCTTTGTCGCCCTTTGCGCCTTTCAGGCTGGCGATCCAGGCAGATTCACTGCCGGTGTATCCAAGCTGAACAGCCAGCGCATAGGCCGACTGGCCATCAAAGGTTCCGGCTTCTTTGGCCTGCCTCACAGCATTGGTGGCCGCATTGGCCGCGTCGGTGCTGGCTTTCTCTGCCCGGTCGGCATCGGCCTTTGCCGCCCCCGCGCTGGCAGATGCTTCCCCGGCCTTGGTGACGGCGGTGGAAGCGCTCCCCGCAGCGGCGGTGGCCTGCTGGGTGGCGTTTTCTGCCGCGGTGGTGGCTGCCCCGGTGGAGTTGGCCACGTCGGTCAGGGCTGTGGTGCGGGCCCGTGCGATATCCTGCAAGGCGGCGATGTGCTCCGTTTTCGTGTCCTGCAGGGCCCGCTGGGCGGCGGTCTCACTGGTCTTGGCGTTCTTCTCGCTGGCGGCGGACTTGGTCTCGCTGCTCTTGGCTGCCTCCGCGCTGTCCTTGGCGGCAGCGGCACTGCTGGTAGCTTTCTCCTCCAGTGCGTTGATGCGCTCCCGGGCAGCGGCCAGCAGCTCGTCGGTGGGGATGCCGGTCACACCGTCCCGCACGAGGCCGCAGAGTGCCTCGTCCAGCCGGGTGTCAGTGATCTGGCCCGTAGAGATGCTGGTGGAGCCTGCCGGGCGGGTGATCTCGGCAAGGCAGAGGTCGTAGATCAGCTCGGTGCGGGTGATGGCCGGGGCAGCAGGCCCGGCAGAATTCGGGACACCTTCCAGCACCTGCAGGCTGGTCTTTTTGGCGGCGGCGTCGTAGCGCAGCACCACGCGGTCGATGCGGCTGCGCACGGCATCGGCGGCGGTCAGGGGCAGTGTGGTGGGCTGCTCCATGATGATGCTGCGGCCCTTGAACCGCGCCGGGCGCACCCACGCCTGACCGGCGCTCACATGTACGCTCAGGCCGCCCTGTGCTGTGACAGCAAAATCCTCCTCGGCGCTGTACACGCCGCTCAGGCGGGTGGCAAGGTAACCCGAAGCGTCGTCGGCATCGTAGGTGATGCCGTTTTCAGGGTAAGTGATGATATCAGCCATAAAGTCCTCCTTTCAGGTCTTGTGCCATGTGGGCGTGCCCAGCCGGATGGTGCGGGTGGTGCCGCTGTCCTCACTCTGGGTGATGATGTCGGCTACCCGCACCATGGCAGTGTAGCCCAACTGGGGCAGGCTGGCGCTCAGCACGTCGCCCACCTGCAGGGTGTCGTCGTCCACGTCAAACTCGATGGACCCGGTGCGCAGCTGGGCCAGCAGCTTTTCGCCGCCCCGGTCAGCCAGCTTTTCCAGATAGCTCTGGCTGGTGCTGGTCTCGCCGTCCTCCGGCTGCACGTCACGGGCATCGACGTACATTTCCCGCCGGTCGGAGCCGGTGGCGTTCACATCCCCCACCCAGACGGTGGCGCGCTCGTCACCTTCGCCAGCGCCCTGCACAAGGGCCACGTTGGCGTAATCGGTATCGGAAAAGCTCCACCCGGCATTCAGCAGATTGCCCCACTGGGGGCTGTATCTGTGGTTCGGGTCGAAGGTGGGCCGGAAGCACTCGAAGAGCAGGCGCTTGCTGCTGCCCTTGCCGTCCAGCACGATGCGGAACCCCAGATCACAGGCCTGCCCGATGGTCTGGCAGTAGTCGAAAATACTGCCGCCGGAGGTCTGCTTTTCAAAGACCGTGTCAAAGCCGTACTCGGTGCCAAGCTCCAAACGGGGCCATGGCTTTGCGGCGCTCACAAGGCTGCGCATGGCGGCTTCGGCGTTCTGGTTCTTGATGCTCACCGCAGACACCCGCTTGGTCAGCAGCCACGTGGCCGGGTAGCCTGACACCACCAGGTTTGCGTCCGTGTTCTGGTTGGCGCGGGAGCAGATGCGCATGGGGATGCGCGGACTTTCGTCGCTGCGCACCAGCCACCGGCCTTCCCGCAGAAGTCGCAAATTTTCTTCGGTGGGCCGCACCTCCAGCGTGAAGCTTCCCTCGGAGTAGTAAGGACTGTCCCAGTAAAGGGAGTGCCATACTTTTACATAACCCACGCGGGCAAGGGTGTCTGCGTCCAAAACGTCTATTCTCATAGCGGTTCGGGCAGGATGCCCGCCTCCATCGGGTAAAAGCTCACGGATGCCTGCAGGTAGCCGGAGCCGTTCTCGGCCTGCATGGAGAGCATGTTATCG